>Ga0310124_10002041_pt1 | contig 14004 bp, 10 predicted proteins | sample CB11b_AW_Bot5_MG_FD_203507 | JGI IMG/M metagenome (GOLD analysis project Ga0310124, IMG submission 203507) | Marine microbial communities from Western Arctic Ocean, Canada - CB11b_AW_Bot5 | ecosystem: Environmental > Aquatic > Marine > Oceanic | place: Canada: Western Arctic Ocean | collected...
CCGCGAGATGGATCGCAATTCTTCGACCTTGACCTCGTCGGTATCCATCCGCCGCGCGATCTCGCGATTCGTCGGCGGGCGGTTCAGTTCCTTCTCGAGACCGCGCAGGGCCCGCAGAAACTTGTTGAGTTGCTCGTGCATGTGCACGGGCACGCGAACCGTTCGTGACTGGTCGGCGAGAGCGCGGGTCACGGCCTGACGAATCCACCAAGTGGCATAGGTTGAAAACTTGAAGCCGCGCCGATAGTCGAACTTTTCGGCGGCGCGCATCAAGCCCATGTTGCCCTCTTGGATGAGGTCGAGCAGGTGCAGTCCGCGGTTGACGTATTTCTTCGCAACCGAGACGACCAAGCGCAGGTTGGCTTCGACTAACGCGGCGCGGGCGCCGTCGGCTTCGTCGCGGCCGGCGCGCATCCGGGCGAGGATGTGCCGTACTTCTTTGCGGCTCAGGACGGTTGTGACCTCAATCGGGTCACTCGACTTGCGGGCAGCCGGTTTGGCCTTAGCTCCCTTGGCCGCCTGGCGGGTGCGCGCCCGCTTGGCCCGCGTGGCCTCTTTGAGGAGATCGGGAATCGCCTCCTCGAATTCCTCTGACCACGCTTTCCAGATGTCGAACTTAATCACGCTGCGAACGATCGCACGCGAGAGCTCAACCTTTTTCCGGGCGATGCGGTAGGTCCAACGCAGCCGGATGGCCTTGCGAGCTTTGACGCGCAATTCGGCCTTGTGAGTGATCTCCTGCAACCCGTCGACGAGGCGCACAATCGTGCCGAGCTGACGCTTCAGCTTCGCAACGGTGCGGGCGCGGGCGGCCGGGTCGTTGCCCGAACCTTCGACTTCGACCAGATAGCGCAGGTCGGCATCATTCGACTTGATCGAATTGCGCAGGTTTACGAACCGCGACCACAGCCACGGCGTCCTGGCTAAAGCTTTGATTACACGATGGTTGCCGCGCTCTACGCGTTTCGCGAGGCGTACCTCGCCATCTTTGGTCAGTAGGGATACGGCACCCATTTCAGACAGGTACAGGCGTACGCTGTCCTCAGCGGGGGAAGCTTCCAGCTCCTCGGCAAACTCTTCGGCCTCTCGGTTATTACGATCTTCCAAGTCAAGATCATCAAGGGAAGTCGTTTTTCGCGTGGCCGGTGCCGCCGTTCCACCTGACCCCGGCAAATTGTTTTGTTTCAGTCCGATAGGGGTCATTCTTCGTTCTCCGACAGTGCTTCTCACCTTATTAGATGCTCCTCAAGTGCAAAACGTTGCCGCCGGCCTGCATGTTTACCTGCGCGGCGGCCGACAGACGTCCCTAGGTTTTCATTCGGGCGTACTGTTTCATACATTGCCGGCCAAGAGACGTAGCTATCGCAGACTCCTTATCGAACAGTGGAGCCTGCTTTCTGCGCATCCGCCGACGTCCCAAGGCTGAGATGGCGGGAGGACACGGTTGATTTCAAGATGCCTTGGAGCCGACCCGTCTGAAAACAGAACGTGATGGGATCAAACCACTATACACCACCCGGCTCGTTTTCGATAGTGCTTTTTTCGACGAGTTGCGGCGATGCTTGCCGGTGCCTGGGCATCCTCCTACTTGCTCCCATCGGCATATCCGGCGGAAACCTTGGCGCAAGGTGAGCAGTCCTAACGTGTTGAGCTATCATCATGAAGCTGGAATGGATTGGCGGGATAGTCTTGTAAAGAGTTGCGTTTACGTGGTGCTGCTATTGGCGCTGTCGACTTCGGCCCTGGGCGCGGATAATCCTTTGGGGAGCGGTCCGGAGGTCATCGCCGAGGGCCACGCGCTATTCAACAAGCTCTGTACGGTTTGCCACGGGGTTGACGGCGTGGCCGGCGACCGCGGTCCGGCCATGGCTGCGTCGCGGCGCTACCTGCGGCGGACGGACGAGGAATTGTTTCACGCTATCCAGGACGGCATCCCGGGTAGCCAGATGCCGCCCATGGGCATAAGCGAAGACGATGCCTGGAAGATCGTCGTCTGGATCCGGAGCGAGCGGGCCAAGGCCATCGATGTTCACGTCGAGGGCGATCGGCAACAGGGCTCTGAGGTCTTTTGGGGCAAGGCCGATTGCGGTCGCTGCCACGTTGTCCGCGGGCGCGGCGGCTTGCTGGGGCCGGACTTGACCAACCTGGGTGCACGTATGTCGCTGAAACAGATTCGCGAAGCGCTCACCGTCGAGAAACCGCATCCGCCGTTTGGATTCCGCCCGGTCACGGTGAAGACCAAGGACGGTCGGACGATCTCCGGCGTCAGCAAGAACGAGCACAACTTCTCGCTTCAAATGATTGGCCACGACGACCGGCTTCACCTGTTCGCGAGAGATGAGATTGACGAGATTACGTACGCCGACAAGTCGTTGATGCCCACCGACTACAACGAGCGCCTGAGCGCGGCGGAATATCAGAACCTGATGGCGTTTCTAAGCCGTCTATCGCTCAGGGGGCGGGACAGCGAATAAGGCGAGTCGAGCGAGATTCCATGAGAAGTGAAATGAGCAAGGACACGAGCGGACTTGTGCGCGCCCTGCGGCTGCTAATCGTCACGGGCATGCTGTCCGTGGGGTTGTCGGCGGGCGAGGTGACGTACGAGCAACTGCTTGATCCGCCGCCGGAAAACTGGCTGACCTACGGCCGCACGTACGATTCGCAGCGGCATAGTCCCCTCGATCAAGTCAACAAAGAGAATGTCGGCCAACTCGCCCCCGCGTGGATTTTCCCCATGCCGGGGGCACGGCGGCTGGAATCGGTCCCCATCGTCGTCGATGGCGTGATGTATGTAAGTCAGCCGAACGAGGTGTACGCGCTCGATGCGCGCGCGGGCCGCCGGATCTGGAGTTGGCGGCGTGAGCCGGCGCGCCAACGCGGCAACAACCGCGGCGTCGCGGTGCTCGGCAATCTCGTCTACGTATCCACGCCCGACGCGCATCTCGTCGCGCTCGATGCCCGCACCGGAAGCATGGTCTGGGAATCTAAGATCGCGAGCGCCGAGGATGGGTACAGTTCTCCGGCGGCACCGTTTGCGATCGACGGCAAGATCATCGCCGGCACCGCGGGGGGCGACAACGGGCTGAACGGCTGGCTGGACGCTTTCGACGTAACCACGGGCGAGCGGCTCTGGCGTTTTCACACGATCCCACGCCCCGGCGAGCCGGGCAACGAGTCCTGGGCCGGCGATTCTTGGAAGACCGGCGGCGGCGCGACCTGGCTCTCGGGCAGCTTCGACCCCGAACTAAACTTGCTCTATTGGGGCATCGGCAACCCCGCGCCGGACTTTGACGGCGAACCGCGCCGGGGCGATAACCTTTACACCGAATCGGTGGTCGCGGTCGACGCGGATAACGGCAAGCTGAGATGGCATTTTCAGTTCACGCCGCACGATCTGCACGACTGGGATTCGGTCGAGATTCCCATCCTCGTGGACGCGCCCTACGAGGGCAAGATGCGGAAGCTGATGGTCCACGCCGACCGCAACGGTTTCTACTACGTACTCGATCGCGCCACCGGTGAGTTCCTGCACGGCACGCCGTTCATCGACAAGCTGAACTGGGCGACGGGCTTGACCGAGAAGGGCCGCCCGATTCGCGTGCCGGGCGTCGAGCCGACGCTGCAAGGCAACTTTGTGTGTCCGTCAACGTCGGGCGCGACGAATTGGATGTCCCCCGCGTATAACCCGGCTACCGGCATGTTCTATCTCGCCGCCAAAGAGGGCTGCGGGGTTAGCTACAAGGCCAAGCAGGAGTTTCGTCCGGGCGGTTTTAACTACGCGGCGACGGGGTATACTGAGTCACAGGAGTTCCCTTGGCAAATGTTCGTCCGCGCGCTCAACCTGACGACGGGCGAGCGCAAGTGGGAGCACAAGCAGGTCAATTCACGCGCCTACGGAGCCGGTGTTGTCTCGACGGCCGGCGGTCTGATTTTCGCCGGCGACGACCAGGGCTTCTTCACCGCGCTTGATGCCGAAAGCGGCGAACCCCTCTGGCACTTCAACACCGGCACGCGGATTTCCGCTTCACCCATCAGCTACGCCGTCAACGGCCGCCAATACCTAGCCGTCTCCTCAGGGGTGAACGTCGTCGCCTTCGCCCTGCCACCGGCCGCCAAAACCGCAATGAAGGCAACCAAAACCGCCGCATCGCCGGCTCCTCCAAGTAGGGGCACAGCATGTTGTGCCCGTTCCTCCGGTCCCCTACCAAGCGAAGGAGCAGGTACCCGCTCCGATGGCGTTTTCACACAGGCTTTTCAGCTATGGGCAACCGGGCCAACCGACGTACCAAACGCAGACCTGAAGCACGACTCAAAAAAACAAGTTGACTATGGACCTACACCGCAGGGACGGAGCCGCGACTGTCAAGGAGCGGGCCTGCGCGCACCAACCCACAGAGACTCTAGAAACTCCCTCGGCCACAGCCCTAGTTCCGGCCCCCAAGCGAACTTCATCCCGTTCCCAAGTCGCCTTCAGCCGGCTTTCCCGCGCAGCGGTCGTAGGCCGGTTGTTCACGGCCGGTGCATGGATTTCCCCCAAGAGCGGAGGCCATTTTAACGGCCTTATCCGACCGGCTTGAGCTGCCGCCACGGTGGCGTTCGCGCTGATGGAGTGACCTGTCACTATAGCCCCACTGGGCCCAAACCCTCTATAGTAGGGAGCATCGGAGGCAGTGATGAAGCAAGAGCAGGCTCCACAAGACGTCGATACGAAATCGGTGAGCCGCCGCGAATTGGTTCGCAAGCTGGCCAAGCTGGCCTACGTCATCCCCGCCATCCTCGCTGTCGTTAAGACAGCCGAGCGGCCGGCGTTCGCCGGTGTCTCAGATATGTAAGACAGTCGGGGCTGGGATGGGCGCGCAACAATCTCGTCTTGACGTGACACGGCGGCACTTCTTCTCAACGAGTGCGCGCGGGCTGGGAACGATTGCGCTCGCAAAGCTGCTGGGGGACGACCTGGGCCTAGCGGAATCGACCGCTGCCGCGCCGGGGCTACCGGGTATTCCGCATTTTGTTCCCAAGGCGAAGAACGTCATCTTCCTGTTTCAGTCCGGCGGGCCGTCGCAGCTGGATTTGCTCGACCATAAGCCGCATCTGCGCGAGCGTCAGGCGAGCGATTTGCCGGATTCGATTCGTGGCAAGCAGCGCCTTACGGGGATGACGGCTGCGCAGACGAGTTTTCCCGTTGCGTCATCGAAGTTTGATTTTCAGCCTCATGGGCACTCGGGGCAGGTGCTGAGTGAACTGCTACCGCACACGGCGGGTATCGCCGACGACATGGTGATCGTGCGGTCGATGTTCACTGAGCAGATCAACCACGACCCCGCGATCACGTTCTTGCAGACTGGGCACCAGTTGGCGGGGCGTCCGAGCATCGGGGCGTGGCTGTCGTACGGACTGGGGTCGGAGAACCGGAACCTGCCGGCGTTTATCGCGATGGTTTCGCGGGGCAAGAGGGCGGGTCAGCCCTTGTACAGCCGTTTGTGGGGCAGCGGTTTTCTGCCGACGCAGTATCAGGGAGTGAAGTTCCGGTCGGGCAAGGACTCGGTGCTGTACCTTTCGAACCCCGACGGTTTCAACCGCGAAGACCGCCGCCACTATCTCGACGACCTTGCAGCGCTGAACCGGATCCGCCACAAAGAATACGGCGACCCGGAAATCGAGACGCGCATCGAGCAGTATGAGATGGCGTACCGCATGCAGGCGTCGGTGCCCGAGCTGACGGACCTCTCGACCGAGCCGGAGCACATTTTCGAGATGTACGGGGAGCAGTCGCGGCAGCCGGGAACGTACGCGGCAAATTGCTTGCTCGCGCGGCGGTTGGTCGAGCGCGGTGTGCGCTTCGTGCAACTTTTCCACCACGGTTGGGACCAGCATGGCAAGCTGCCCACCAACATCAGTCAGCAGTGCACGGATACGGATCAGCCGTCGGCTGCGCTGGCGAAAGACCTGAAGCAGCGCGGCTTACTGGACGAGACCCTGATCGTGTGGGGTGGCGAGTTTGGACGCACCGTCTACTGCCAGGGTAAGCTGACCGAAGACGACTACGGTCGTGACCATCATCCGCGATGCTTCTCGATCTGGATGGCAGGCGGCGGCATCAAAGGCGGCGTGACCTACGGGGCGACGGATGATTACTCGTATAACGTCGCGGAGAATCCGGTGAGTGTGCACGACCTGCACGCCACGATGTTGCACTTGCTTGGCGTCGATCACAAGCGGCTCACCTTCAAGTACCAGGGCCGCCACTTCCGCCTGACCGATGTCCATGGCGACTTGGTAAAGTCGCTACTGGCGCAGAATGTCCGCGCTCCCATCCGTTTCTTCAAGCGACATAGGCTTGCGGGATAATGTTGGGGGATAGGGTTGTTTTTTCGAGGAGAAGAATCGATGGCTGAACGAGGACCTTCGCGGCGTGATTTTCTTGGGACGGCGGCGGCCGGATTGGCGGTAGGGGCGGCGGCGCGGCCGGCTTCGGCGGCTTCCGCGAACCGCGTGATCGGCGCGAACGACCGCATCAATGTCGGGTTCATCGGTGTTGGCGGACGGGGGCGCGGCCATGTACGGCGCGTCTACGCACGCAGCCAGGAGCAGGCCGACGTCCACGTGGTGGCGGTGTGCGACATCTACTCGAAGCGCAAAGAAGCGGCGCGGGAGATGGCGAAGCTGGCGCCGAAAGAGCTCCACCACGAATACGCCGAGGTGCTGGCGCGCGAAGACGTCGATGCGGTCTATATCTCGTCGCCCGACCATTGGCATGGGCCGATGACGTTGGCCGCGCTCGATGCGGGCAAGGATGTCTATCTCGAAAAGCCGATGACGTACACGCTGCACGAGGCGCAGGAGGTTGCGAAGCGCGTTCGGGTACACAAGCGGGTGTTGCAGATCGGTAGCCAGCACTTGTCCGACCAGCGCTACCACCGTGCCCGCGAGGTAATCCAGAAAGGCTGGATCGGTCAGCCGCTGTGGACGCAGAACACCTACTCGCGCAATTCGTTGCACGGCGAGTGGAACTACACCATCGACGACGAAGGCACGCCGGAGAACATCGACTGGAATCTTTTCGTCGGTCCGGCGCCCGATCGAGAGTTCAACGCCGACCGCTATTTCCGTTGGCGCAAGTATTGGGACTACTCGGGCGGTGTTGCGACGGACCTCTTCTATCACCGGCTGGCGCCGCTTGAATTCGCGATCGGCATGGGCTTCCCGACACGCGTGACGGCGAACGGTGGTATCTATGTCCACAAGGACCGCGAAGTGCCCGACACGTATTCGACGAACATCGAGTACGAGGACCACTATGCGTTGATGTCGGCTTCGATGGCGTCCGCGGCGGCGAACCAGTGGATGCCGCCGGTGATCTACGGCCACGAAGGGACGATTCAGTTTGTGCCGGGCGGAATCGCGATCTTGCCCGAGCATCAGTTCCGCAAGAAGTTCGAAGCGGCGGCGGGAGCGCCTGAGCTGCTGATTCCGGTGGAGCGGCAGAGTATCGACGACGATCACACGACGAACTTCCTCGATTGCGTCCGGTCGCGGAAGGACCCCGTATTTGACGCCGACATGGGGTATCAGGTGATGACGGCGATTGATCTCGGGGTTCAGTCGTATCGGCAGAATCGGGTGATGGCGTTTGATCCGCGGCGGGAGTTGGTCTTGGATGAGGCCCCGGCGCGCGCGGCGTATGAAGGCAGCGGGAAGAATTATGAGGAGCCGCCGCGGCGTTGAGACGTCTTGGCATCGGCCTTTGGCCGATCTTTAGGTCGCTCACAGAGCGACCCGGCACGGAATAGCCGTGCGCCACAAGAGAACGCACGAAGGGGGCCTCCTACGAGGCCCCCTTGTGTGTCAGTCTGACTTGTTGAGCGTCTGAAGACCCTTGGGTCTACAGGGCTTCGGTGATCGTGACCGCCTCTTGCAACGTGACGGTTACGACGGACTCGCCGGAGATGACGGCCGGATCGCCACGGGTGGCGAGAACTACACCGCCGCCGGCGCCGGCTCCGATACCGCTGGCGATGCCGACCTTAACCGCATCCTTCTTTTTGGTTGACTTGGCTTGTACCCCGTAGGCGCTAGTGTTCACGTCGATCGTTTGGCCGTCGGCGGTTTCGATCTGGGTGACACGGATCGACAGTGCAGCGACGCCTTTGTCAGCGTTTGCAACCACGTCCTGGACCGTTGCGCCCTTCGGGGTGACAACCCAGTCACCTTGCACGATGGGTTCTTCGAGGCTACCTACGAACCCTTGTCCGGCTGTAACGTCTTTCGTCGACAACGCGTTCGTCGTGCGAATCTGGATCGGTGTGCCGGCTTCGAGCGTCACGCTGCGAGGTTCGGGCTCGGGTTCGCTGGATCCGAACCAACTGGTGATCCCGCCTCCGGACTCGCCTCCAGAATTTTCCGCGGTCGGCTGCTCAGTTGCACCTTCTTCACCTTCAGGCGTTGCGGCCTGATTGCAGCCGCTAAAGGTGAGGGCGGTGACCACCGCCGCGTAAAAGAAAACCTTGAACCAAGTGCGCTGTTTCATAACTAGCTCCTCCTGGATCTTCGTTGTGCAAGTGCGGGACCAAAGTCGTTGAAGGCGGCGGAGAACAGTCCCAAGCGTTTTGTTTACTGTACTTGGGCATTGCGAGCGCTTGGCCTCAAGGCACGGGCCGCGAGCGGTCCCTTCAGGTCGATTCTACAGGGTTGCGTAAGAAGTTCCTAGCGCGCGGCATGCGGCCCATTCACTATTCGGGAGAATCGGGGGCGCCTCGAAAAAAGAAGAATACGTAGGCGAGCAGGCCGCAAGTGACGGCGAATGCGGACGCGAAGGTGGCGTTGCCGATGAGGAAGGCCGCGCCGTAGTGGCGGATGATCGACGGGAGGGCCGCGCCGGCAGCGACGCTCTCTTGCTGCCCGAGCATCTGGAGGCCTAGGTGCGTGCTAATCGAGTAGAAAATGGGGGCTGTAAAAGGGTTTGTGAACAGTGTTCCGATGACGGCCACCGCCCGATTGAGGCCCACCCGGCCCGCTAGAAAAAAGGCGATCGGTGTACCCAGCAAAAAGCTCGGAAGGATGCCGATAAAGGCGCCCAGGGCTAGATCGGCGGAGGTTCCGAGGGGCGACGAGTTCTCGCGCAGCACGCTGCGTATTTGTATCCGGAGCCAACGTTTGAAACGGCTTGATCGCCGCTCTTGCTTGGGCACTGTGTGCATCTACTGTCATCTAGTGCAATCGGTGTGCCGAAAGGGCCACGGTTCTGTGACATTGGTGTGGCGAATGTGGGGAAACGTACTTGGGGGAGCTAGCGGGCTTGGGCGACTTGGGCGGCGGCGGCTGAGAGGAAGCGGCGGAACTCGTCGACATCGCGGGTGCGGCCCGCGAAGTCGGCGGCGATGGTCTCATCGGGTCGAAGCAGGGCGTAGTAGGGGATGGCGACGCTGCCGAAACGTTCGAGCTGTAGCTCTCGATTCGCTTGGGAGACTTCATTCTGACCGTCGGTATAAAGCTCAAGCAGGATCATGTCCTTCGTGAGATCGGCGATCTCCGGTTCGGGGAACATGTTGTACTTCATCCATTTGCAGTTGGAACAGGAGTAGCCGGTGAAGGTGATGAGGAGAGGGCTGCCGGTTTGTTTGGCTTTGGCGAGAGCGCCCGCGTAGTCGTCTTTGAACCAGGCGTTCTTTGGGGTGTCCGAGCCGCCGGCGATGGAGGTGAATCCTGAATAGTCAGTGGACGGGATGTAGGCTTCCAACTCAGGCTGAGCGAGAAGACGAGAAAGACCGCGCCCATCGCGAGCTGGCCAAGGCCCACGGGCCCCGCGGCTTCATGCGCCTCGTCGGGGAAGCGGTAGAACCCGAGCAGGTGGAATGCGGCCAGCGCGAATAGGACAATCCAGATCGACAGGAATCGCTCACGGGTGAGGATCTCGAGCTGGTACATCATGTCGACGTTGCTGAGGTATTTGAACGCGGCGGCCATGATGAGGAAGGCCATTGTTTTCTTGACGAGCCCGAGCCAGCCGCCACTCTTGGGCAGATGTGAAAGATACGAGGGAAACAGGGCCAGGAAGAAGAACGGCAGGGCCATTCCTGACGAGAACAGCGCCATGCCGTAGACCGGCCAGGCGAGCCCGCCTTGGAGTGATCCCGCGAGCAGTGTGCCGACGAAGGGTCCGGTGCAGGCGAAGGACGCGAGGGCGAAGACGAGACCCATGCTGAGCGTTCCCAGGGTGCCGCCGCGCGTGGACATCTTGTTGAGCGAGGTGAGGGCGCTGCTGGGGACGGTGATCTCGAACGCTCCGAACAGGCTCACGGCGAAGACGGCGAATACGAGTGCGATGAAGAGATTCACCCATACACTCGCTCCGAGTTGGACGGTTCCGAATGGTCCGAGTACGACGGACACCAGTGCGCCCAGGCCGGTGAATAAGACGACGACTCCGACGCAGAACACGGTGGCTTGAAAGATGGAGTCACGGCGTGAACCGGTGTCAGTGCTCACGAAATAGGACATCGTGATCGGGATCATTGGGAACACGCAGGGCGTGAAAATGGCGAGCAGGCCGAAGCCGAACGCGACGGCGCCGAACTCGATGAATCCTTGCGATCCTGCCGCGCTCGTGGACGTCTTGCCAGATGTGCCAGTGGTGTTCGCGGGCGGATCGGGAGCGGCCTTGGCTTCGGAGTACGAGGCCGGGATGGGCGGAGGCGATCCGGTCGCCTGCTCGGCGACCACCAGGGTGGCGGTCGGCTTCTTCGTTTTAGGGAGCAGGCAAACGCGGTCGTCACAGGCGGAGTAGAACGCGGAAGCTTCGAGAGATGCTTCGCCCACGACGGCGTCTTGGGTGAGCTGCGCTTCGATCAGGAAGACGACCTGGTCGTGGTAGATCTCGCTATCCATCTCGAAGCTGGGGTCGTACTTGACCTCCGGCTTGGGCTGATAGATCGTGGCCGATTCGATGATTAGTGAGTCGGTGAGCTTGAGCTTGGTCGGAGCCGCGCCACCGGGGGCTGTTGTCGGGGCGTAGAGCCGCCAGCCGGAATCAATCGTGGCGGTGAGCTTGCCAATGACCTTGCCGCCCGGGGCGGAGGTTGCGGGTTCCCAGCTGAGTGACCATTGAACAGGGTCAGGGATCTTGCGTTTCTTGACCGCGTTCTGCGCTGAAACGACGCCGGACGCCAACAGCCCAACAGTCAACAGGACGAACAAGGCTCGCCGACTTAGCATCTTGGTTCTCCCCGGGATGAGCGTTCGCAGGTCACCCCCTAATTATCGCTTCGCGGTGCGGCGACGCAAGGTTCCGGTCTATTCCAAGCCTTCAAGTTTGTTGAGGCCGTTAAGGGCGGCGATCTTGTAGGCCTCGGCCAGGGTCGGATAGTTGAACACCGCGTCGCGGAGATATTCGACGGTTCCATTGTGGTCGATGACGGCCTGTCCGATATGAACCAGTTCGGTGGCGTGCTCGCCGAGGATGTGAACGGCCAGGAGCTTCAAGTCCCGCGGATTGAAAAGCAGCTTGAGCATGCCGGTGCGGCCACCGCTGATGTGAGCACGAGACAGTTCGCGGAATCGCGCGATGCCGGTTTGATAGGGGATCGAGTCTTTGGTCAAATCTTCTTCGGAAGGCCCGATCATCGCGATTTCGGGAATGGTATAGACACCGAAGGGTAGGCTGGAGAATCGATTCGTCGTCGCATGGCCGAAGGCATGGAGCGCCGCGATCCGGCCCTGTTCCATGGCGGTCGAGGCGAGGCTGGGGAAGCCGATGATGTCGCCGACGGCGTAGATGTGCTCGATTTGGGTGCGGTAATGTTCGTCTACCTTGATGCGGCCGCGCTTGTCGGGTTCGATACCGATCTTGTCGAGCTGCAGGGGGCCTGACGCGCCGACGCGCCCCGCAGCGAACATCAGCGAGTCGGAGTAGAGCCTCTTGCCGCTTTCTGTATAGATCTCAACTTTGTCGTTGTCGGTGAGTCGTACCGAAGAGACCGACTCTCCGAAGTGCAACGTGATCCCCTGGTCGCGCATGTGATAGTACAGGGCATCTTCGATTTCGTCGTCGACGAAGTCGAGTGGCCGATCTCGACCGTCGATCAGTGTGACGCGAACCCCGAGGGTGCGGAAGATCGTCGCGTACTCGGTGCCGACGATTCCGGCGCCGACGAAGGTCATCGTCCGGGGGATTTCATCGAGGCAGAGTAGGCCGTCGCTGTCGATGACGCGGCGGTCGTCAAACTCGATGTCGAGCGGACGCGCCGGCTTTGTTCCGACGGCGATGATGAACTTGTCGGCTGTGAGTGTGCGAACGCTACCGTTCTCGTTTCTCACTTCGATCGTATTGGGGTCGACGAAGGTCCCCGTGCCGTCGATGATCTCGACGTAGTTACGGATGAGCTGGTCGCGAACGACGTTGACTTCCGTCTCGGTGACGCGTTGAGTCCGGAACATGAGGTCTTTGATGGTGACCTTGTCCTTGACTCTGTAGGCTGAGCCGTAGACTTCGCGTTGTTGGAGGCCGGAGAGATACGAGGCGGCTTCACGAAGGGTCTTGCTGGGGATGGTGCCTTTGTGGAGGCAGATGCCGCCGATGCTGGTTGTGCGCTCGATGACGGCGACACTCTTTTCGAGCTTCGAGGCCGAGATGGCGGCTTTGCGCCCGGCAGGGCCGCTCCCAATCACGATGAGGTTGTACTCGGCCATTGAGAGATTGTTCTCCAGGGCCCGGGCCACGAAGCGTGGCGTCGGAACGAAGGGCTTCACTCGCTAGTCAGAGTCTAGCGCTCGCGTGTTCCAGCTTCTCTTCCGAACTCGTGCCGCACCTCGTTGCCGGGAGACAGTTCGGTGACTTCTGTTGATCGACAGGAGCACGCTGAATCGTTCGGCGCGGAAAGGTTTGCGCTACACGTTCTCGGGTACAACGAACGGCTTGCGGTACCGCCGCGTGAGGTATGCGTTCGCTTCGTCGTCTCCGGGGAAGTTCTCCCAAGAGGGGTCGAAGGTGAGTTTGCGCCCAGTGCGGTAAGAGATATTTCCGAGGTGACAGAGCGCTGAAGACAGGTGGCCTTCCAGGATGTCGGCATTCAGCACGCTGCGATCACGCTTCTTGACGGCGTCAGCGAAGTTCTGGAAGTGGCTGGGGCCCTCGTCCGTTTCCGATTCGCTGGGCCCGGGCTCGCCCTTCTCGCCGAGATAGCTCTTCCAGCCGTCCCTGCCTATGGTGAGATAACCGTCGGAACCGTAGAAGATGTTGCCGACGGTGACACCCTTTTCGTCGTTGGTCAGCAGGCCGCGCACTTCGAAGACAAGTAGTGCGTCGTCGTATTCGAACGTCGAGATCTGCGTGTTCGGCGTTTCCTGGTCGTCGTCGTAGACGAACTTTTCGCCGGCGCCGTGGATCTTGGTGGGCAGCTCGTGCTTGTTGAGGCCCCAGCGGGCGATATCCATCTGATGGATGCCCTGGTTGCCCATGTCGGTGGTGCCGTAGTCCCAGATCCAGTGCCAGTTGTAGTGAAAACGATTGCGGCTGTAGGGGCGTTCGGGAGCCGGGCCGAGCCATAGGTTGTAGTCGACGCCTTCGGGCGCGGGGCCATCAGGTGTGTTGCCGATCGACTTGCGGCGCTTGTAGCAGAGACCTTTGGCCATGTAGATCTTGCCGATGCCACCGTCGTGCATGAACTTCATGGCTTGTTGCAAGGCGGGCACGGAGCGGCTTTGCGTCCCGGTCTGAACGATGCGTCCGTACTTGCGGGCAGCTTCGACGATGCGGCGGCCTTCGCTGACGTTGTGGGAGACCGGCTTCTCGACGTAGACGTCTTTGCCGGCTTGGCAAGCCCAGATGGCGCCGAGCGCATGCCAATGGTCCGGCGTGGCGATCGAGACGATGTCGATGTCTTTGTCGTCGAGGACGCGGCGAAAGTCCTGCACGACTTTCGGTTTCGGCGCACCGGCGTCGGCGAGGATCTTCTGTGCCGGGCCGACGATGTTGAGGTCAACGTCGCACAAGGTGGTGACCACGGTATC
>Ga0310124_10002043_pt1 | contig 13995 bp, 18 predicted proteins | sample CB11b_AW_Bot5_MG_FD_203507 | JGI IMG/M metagenome (GOLD analysis project Ga0310124, IMG submission 203507) | Marine microbial communities from Western Arctic Ocean, Canada - CB11b_AW_Bot5 | ecosystem: Environmental > Aquatic > Marine > Oceanic | place: Canada: Western Arctic Ocean | collected...
TCAGCAGAGCAGCGCCGGAACGCTGATTGGCCCCCAGGTCGGTGACGGCTTGAAAACTCTCCCGTGCGGTCTCGAGATTGCCGCGGTCGTAGGCGGTGACGCCTTGGCTGAACTGCTGCTCCGCAGCGCGCAGATATCGTGCCCCCTCGAAGGCGGCATCGACAACCGGCACCAGGCAAGTCGCATTGACAGCCACCACCAGCCATAGACTCCATGCCACGCCTTGTCGCCCCCAGAGTCCCCGGGTACATTCGCTGCTATGGACTGTTGACCCCTGTTTCCTCTTATCCTCAGGCTGCGACAAGACGATGTCCTTTCGAAGGCGCGCCGACAAGCGCGGACAGGCAGACTGGCGTGCTGAAAAGCCCGGGCTCGATCCGGAACAGATTCGCCGCATCATCGAAGAGCAACGGCGGCGGCAGAACCCCGACAACCCGGAAGGTACGGAGAATGCCGGAGTAGAGACTTCGGGAGCCGGTGCCGACACACCGACGATACCGATCTCGGAGCGGCTCGACTTCCATCTCAAGCCACAACAACTCATTGATCACCTCGACGAATTCGTCGTTGGCCAACATAGAGCCAAGGTGATTCTGTCGACAAAGATCTGCACCCATTTCAATCGCCTCAGTCTGGCTGGCGAAGACAAGGACGAGGTGGGCCGCATCAAGAATAACGTATTGATGATTGGTCCCACAGGCGTCGGCAAGACCTACCTGATTCGTCTGATCGCCAAGCACCTCGGCGTGCCTTTCGTCAAGGCGGATGCCACCAAATTCAGCGAAACCGGGTACGTCGGCGGGGATGTGGAGGACCTGGTCCGCGAGTTGGTCCACGAAGCTGATGGCGACATCGAAATGGCCCAACATGGCATCATCTACCTCGATGAGATTGACAAGATCGCTTCCAGCGGACGCAGTACGGGACCGGACGTCTCCGGCTCAGGTGTGCAGCGCAACCTGCTCAAGCTGATGGAGGAGACCGACGTCGATCTGAAATCCCCGCATGACCTGTCATCGCAGATGGAGACGGTGATCCAAATGCAGCGTACGGGCAAGGCGGAGCGCAAGAAAATCAACACGCGGGACATCCTGTTCGTTGTCAGCGGCGCCTTCTTCGGCCTCGAGGATATCATCGCCCGACGCCTGAACCAGGGCAGCATGGGCTTTCAGGTCTCCGAGGAGGAAGGCCTGGCTGCTTCCGGTGACGGTACCAACCTGTTTCGTCAGACCCGGGCGCAGGACCTAATTGAGTATGGTTTCGAGTCCGAGTTCATTGGACGACTGCCGATAACAGCCGTACTCGACGAACTGACGCGTGATGATTTTCTCTCTATCCTGCGTTCAGATAACAGCAATGTCATCCTCTCCAAAGTTCGAGATTTCCTCGCCTATGACATCGACTTGACCTTCGACGATGAAGCCCTGGAACGCCTCGCTGATCGTGCCATTGAAGAATGCACTGGTGCACGGGGACTCGTCAGCGCCATGGAAAAGGTATTGCTCGACTACGAATGCCGCCTGCCCTCCCTCGACGTCGATCGATTCACGGTGACAGCGGACATCGTCGAGCACTCAAACAAGGCGCTCGAAGAATTCATCATCGAGCACTCACTGCGGACATGGTGCACGAACTTCGAACAGGACCACGGCATCCATCTCACCTTCACCAGTGGCGCCGCTGCCGATCTGCGGCAGCAGGCAGCCGCCAGCCAGCGACTTCCGGGTGAGTTGTGTGCGGAGCTGTTCTCAGATTACGGGCATGGTTTGAAGTTATTGGAAAAGACCGAATATGAAGTGACGGAAGAAGTCCTCTCCAACCCGCAGGAATCACTCAACGCCATGATCCGCCAGTTATACGCGGCACGACCTGAACAGATATGAATAGTTAGGGGCGGAGTCCGTACTCCTTCTCCTTGCGGTAGAGCGTACTCAAGCCGATTTCCAGCATGGCTGCCGCCTTCCGACGGTCATACCCCACGGCCTTCAACGTTTCTACCAGAGCAAGTTTTTCGATCTGTTTCATCGTCATACCAACGCGTAAACCCTCTTCATCAGCCGCCGCAGGTCTGTTTCGGCGGAGAGGTGCAGGTACGTCAGCAACGTCGAAAATTCGATCAGCAGGTGACATGACGATCATGCCCTCGACGCAATTTTTCAGTTCGCGCACATTGCCCGGCCACTCGTAGCTCATCAGCAGGTCCATCGCCGCCGGTGTCATGGTATGCACATTGCGCTCATTCTCCTCCGAGAACTGGCGCAGAAACTCGTTGACTAGGACTGGCACATCCTCCCGGCACTCGCGCAGGGGGGGAATACGGATTGCGACAACTTTGAGCCGATAGAACAGGTCGGCACGGTAACTGCCATCCTCAACCATCTGCTCCAGATCTCGATTCGTGGCAGCGAGGAGGCGGATATCGGCACGCAACGTCTCAGCGCCACCGACGCGCTCGAACTCACCGCTCTGGATGACCCGCAACAGTTTCACTTGCGTCGCCGGCGACAGGTCCCCTACCTCGTCCAGAAACATGGTGCCCATGTCAGCCATTTCGAAGCGCCCCTTGTGCGAAGTGCGGGCACCGGTAAATGCACCACGTTCGTGGCCGAAGAGTTCGCTCTCCACAATCCCTTCCGGCAGGGCACCGCAGTTGGTCTCGACGAAGGCACGGTCCCGACGCGTGCTGTTCTGGTGAATCGCCTTGGCGACTTCACCTTTGCCGGTACCTGTCTCGCCCGTCAGCAGAACCGTCGCCCGTGATGGTGCGACTTGCTCGATCTGTGCGTAGATCCGTTGCCACGACGAGGACCGTCTGGCGATGCCGCCATACCGGTATCGCTCCTGCAGCCGCCGCTGTAGATCGCTGACCTCACCTACCAGTTGCTGGTGGGACAAGCCGCGATCCAGCACTGCCCGCAGCTTGCCCAGGTTGAGAGGGCGCACCTGGAAATCGTAGGCGCCTTGGCGCATGACCTCCGTTCCCTGTTCGATATCCTCTGCTGTGCCAGAGACGATGGCACAGATTTCGGGGTTGCGCTGCCTTGCGAGCTGAACGACCCGGAAGCCATCGATGCGACTGTCAGACATGTGGCAGATCAGCGCATCGACCGACTCCGAATCCAGGATGTCGTATGCCGCAGCCCCGGCACACGCCCACAGCACCTCAAAGCCCTCCTGGCGCAGATACGAGACCAGTTGCTGGGTAGCCTCATCCTCTGGAGAAGCGACAAGGACGCGGGCTTGAGCTCGTTCGGAGCCAGCAGGCACGGGTTGCGTCAAGTCAGGCAGCCTGCCGTTGCGTGCTGTCGGCAACAAGACTACTCGTCAGCACGTCGACCACCTCTACCAGGACAAAGGTCATCTCATCACGGACAGACGTCGGCAGCACCTCCGGGCTCAGATCGACCTGATGTGCCGGACCTGGCAATGGCACGGAGCCGACCAGGGGAACGACGGGCAGTTTGTCGAAAACAACCGGTGGTATATCGGATGTCAGGTTCATGGCGTCTCGATTTCTTTTTTGGTGTGCCCAGGGATCGCAAAAGACGTGCCCAATGGGACCTCAGGGAGAGAATTCGACATCGCCGCCTCTCATATCTGTCATTCTGACAGCGGACGGCGGACATAGGCTCTGCCACAAAAGGTCTCATGCACTTGTTGTCGCACGTGCTTCTGCTTGACACCTCCAACCGAGAGAATATCCTAAAGGAGCCAACTTAAGTGTAGTGTCATCCGGGCATTTACGCCGGATTTCGGCGTCCGTCCTCGCTACCCGCACCGGTCCTACGGGCATTCTATGACCATCTTTGACGCTCTCTTCGGCAGGAAGAAGAAGGGTCCCGCCTTCGACCCACGGGTGGAGATCGCTCAGCTTGCCCAGATGAGCCCTCCGTCCACGCTCCTGTACATGCCCGGCCCGGGTGGCGATGCCGGACGAGGAGCCTGGACGATCTCAACCTTGAGGGTGCGCCACCGACCCTGTTGAACGACCTGCAGCCAGTCCCCTACGGAGAGGCGCGCAAACACCGCCCCTTCACCACTCGGGACAGTATCAACGAATTCCGTGACATTATGCTCAAGAAAGCTGCTCACGACCGATTCGTGGGGGTTACGAAAGTCGTGCGCGACGCTTCGTCCAGCATGGTGAAGACGCCCGACGAAGAGTTTCTGCTCGGCGGTCCGCGCCCTCAACGGTGGTCGTATACGTCAGGCGCATCTGCTATCCTGGCGTCAACAACCTATCCGTTGGCTCGAACGCACCGCTCTGGGACCGGGGTTGGTTCATGAACAGGACCGCTTTGGGTACTTCCTTGAATTTGCGGAAGGTGTAGTGTCGCAGCAGCCCCTGACCGCGGCCATGCTCAACAGACTCCGTCTGCATTCGTGGGCCCACGATCTCGGCGTTGACCTCAGCCTCACGAATAGGATTGAACAGGTTCTGCAGTTCTTTTGGTTTGCTGAATAGTTCCGGCCTGGTAAACGGCTTCCGCTCCGGCACGGCTTTGGCGCCATTGCCTTCTATTTTCTTCTGTTTCACACCGGAGGGCTCACCGGCTTCGGTGGCGGCCTTCTTCTTCTTTACAACTTTCCCCATAGGATCAGATCTAGCAGATGGTCACTGGATAGGTACTGAGGGATAGGTACTAAAACGAGTAGGATTTCCGAGATACGGAGAGAAACGAGTTCGTCAATCAGCTAAGCTCCCCAGACCAGCGCCCAGAGCGGGAAAGCCATGTCAGTATTTCGCAGTGTGGTGTATGTGGAAACATCTCAACCGGCTGCGCGGAACGGATGTCGTAGCCCGAGGCTGAGAGCGTGAGCAGATCTTCTGCAAGGGTTTCGGCGTTGCAGGAAATGTAGATCATGGTCGCAGGTCCCAGTGCGACCATGCCTGCCAGCGCCTTCTTGTGGATCCCTGCCCGGGGTGGGTCCGCCACGATCACGTCGAATCGCTCCTGCTGGGCGCAGAGTTCCTCCAGCACGACCTCGGTTCGATCGACCAGAAATGTGCAATTATCGATATGATTGCGCGCAGCATTTCGTCGAGCATCCTCGACGGCCTCGTGTACCTGTTCGATGCCGACCACCGACCTGACCGCACGAGCCAGGTGCAGACTCACACCGCCTGTGCCAGCATAAAGGTCGAGTACGTCCGCCTCCCGCGACTCTGTGAGAAGGTCCGTGACTCGTTTGTAGAGGAACTCGGCAGCTCGAGTATTTGTTTGAAAGAATGAATGCGGTGAAATTTCGAACTCGAGTCCGCCACAGATCTCAGTGATCTGCCCCTCTCCCTTCATAATAAATTCTGCTTCGCCTATCGCGATCTGAGCTTTGCCGGTGTGAAGGGTCACGATACAGGTCGTCACGTCGTCACCGACCTCCCGCAGCGCCGCTGCTACAAGAGCATCCACATTCTCTCGAGGATACTCGGAGACGACGAGACTGACCATGATTTGACCGGTCCCCTTGGCCTCTCGCACGACAAGAAATCGCAACAAACCCTCGTGGGATTTCAGATCGTAGACTGGCAACTCAAGGCGAATCGCGTGTCGGCGAAAGCAATCGACGATTTGATTGGAGCGTTCGGACTGCAGCAGGCACGCCTCGAGGTCGAAGACCCGGTTATATCGCTCACGAACATGCAGGCCCAGTTGCAGCGACCCGTCACGCTCCGTGCCGAAGGAAAATTCCATCTTGTTCCGATAGTAGAAGATGTCGGGGCTTGGCGCGATGGGATGCCAGGTATGTGGCACGAGATCTCGACGGGAAAATGCCTCGTGCACCATCTTTTCCTTGAGCCGCAGTTGGTCTTCATATGCCAGGTCCTGCCAGCGGCAGCCGCCACAGTGACCGAAATGCACACAGCCCGGATCCTGCCGCGGCATACCCGGCTCGATCAGATCGTCAGCGACACCCTCGAACCGACCCTTCCGTTTGCGTCGCAGATACACCTCGGCACGGTCCCCGGGTACGGTGCGCGGAACGACGATCTCGCGACCGTCCAGAACCGCCAGGCCATCCCCCTTTGGGGTCATCGACTCGATATCGACGATGACGTGTTCGCCTCGCTTCATACTTGATTTCTACAATTGAAGGGAAAAAAACAGCGGGGCGGGAAGTATACCTACTCTCCCGCCCCGCCATGCGTGCGTGGTGTGTGGGGTCTCTCACTCACCCAAACTACTTCAACTTGATCGGCCTACTCGTCGGGAGTTGTCTCCGTCGCGGTAGTATCCGGCTCTGCTGTGGCCACAGGCGGAGCCTCCGCACCCGGACGATCCACGAGTTCAACAATGCACATCTCTGCACCATCGCCGCGTCTTTGACCAATCTTGACGAGGCGTGTGTAGCCCCCCTGGCGCTCGGAGTAACGCGGACCCAGTTCGTCGAACAGCTTGCCGACGACAGTCTTGTCGGCAATATGTCGCAGGACCTGGCGGCGCGAATGCAAATCACCCCGCTTGGCGAAGGTGATCATGTGCTCCGCCTGACGCTTCAGCTCTTTGCCTTTTGCGTTTGTCGTATTCACGTGTTCGTGGGCAAGCAGTGAGGTGACCATGTTGTTCATCATGGCCTTGCGATGGCTTCTCTCGCGGCCCAGCTTGGCTGTCTTCTTACCGTGTCGCACTTCTCTAAAACTCCTCAGCCAGGGAACCAGCGGGTTCACCCTCAACTTCGACGTCCTCGAACTTGGAGATATCCATGCCCCAAGCCAGATCCATGGTCGTCAGAATCTCGCCGAGTTCATTGAGTGACTTCCGCCCGAAATTACGAAACTTGAGCATCTCCGCTTCGCTATACGACACCATCTCTTTGAGAGTCGAGATACCGGCGGCGCGCAGGCAGTTGGCGGAACGTACCGAGACTTCGAGTTGGTCTAACTGAGTATTGAGTAGACGGGCGACGCGCTTCGTCTCCTCGTCGACCTCCTTCTCATCCGTGCCCTGAGTCGGCTCTTCTTCGAGGTTGGCGATCAGACCGAGATGCTCGATGAGAACACGGGCAGCCTGCGCGACAGCATCCTCTGGGCCGACGGAACCATCCGTCCAAACCTCAAGCGTCAGCTTATCGTAGTCGGTACGGCGGCCAACGCGTGCATTCTCGATGATGTAATTGACCTTGAGAATCGGCGAAAAGTTGGAGTCCATCGGAATCGTTCCGATGGGCTGCTCCGCCGTCTTGTTCTCATCGGAAAAGACGTAGCCACGCCCGTTGCCGACGGTAATCTCCAACACGACATCCGCATCCTTACCCAGGGTGCCGATGTGGAGATCCGGATTCATTACCTCGACATTCGAGTCTATGGCGAGATCTTTGGCGGTGAGTTCACCAGCCCCTTTCGCCTCGATGCGCAACGTGCGGTCTTCTTCGCCATGATACCGCAGTGCAACTTCCTTGAGGTTGAGAACGATCTCGGGCACGTCTTCTCGGACACCCTTGATCACAGAAAATTCGTGCTGAACTCCTTCGACACTCAGTGACTTGATCGCGGCGCCCTGGATCTGAGAGACCAGAACACGGCGCAGACCGTGACCGATGGTCACGCCGAAGCCGCGTTCCAAGGGCTGGAGAACGAACTTGCCATAGGTGTCTGTCAGGCTGTCCTTGTCAATCTCAAGGAGCCTCGGCATCTGGAGACCTTCGAGGGCCATGTGGTTGATCCCTATTCCTATATGAGTTCTGGTTTGTTGCTTCGAGACTTATTGTAACACACCCCTGTTCACTATACGCGGCTGTAGAACTCGATGACGAGTTGCTCTTCCACCGGAGTGGGGATATCCGCCCGACTCGGGATATCAACGACGGCACCAGTCAGGTTGGCCTTATCGACAGAAAGCCAGGAGACCATCTCCCGCGAGCGCCGTAGCGACTCGTGAACGGCCTCAAGCTTCTTGCTACCTTCAGCAACTGCGATCGCGTCGCCAGGTGCTGTCAGATACGAAGGAATATTGACGCGCTTGCCATTCACCGTGAAGTGGTTGTGCCGCACCAGTTGCCGTGCGGCCTTGCGCGAAGGTGCCAACCCGAGTCGGTAGATGACGCTATCGAGTCGACTCTCCAACAGGCGCAGCAGGTTCTCACCGCTGACACCCTGCACCCTCGTGGACTCCTTGTAGTACTTGCGAAACTGTCCTTCACGAACACCGTAGATGCGAGCCAACTTCTGCTTGGCGCGCAGTTGCACACTGTACTCCGACTTTTTACGCCGCATATTCTGGCCATGCTGGCCTGGGCCATAGGAGCGGCGCTCGAAGGAGCACTTTTCCAGCGTGCAGCGTTCGCCCTTGAGGAACAACTTGGCACCCTCTCGGCGACAGAGGCGACAGTTCGGTCCGGTATATCTGCTCATCTCTTCTCTCTCCCCCTGACTCAGACCCGCCGCCGCTTGGGCGGCCGGCAGCCGTTGTGCGGTACGGGGGTGACGTCCCGGATCGCGGCGATCTCAAGACCTGCATTCTGCAGCGCACGAATCGCCGAGTCGCGACCGACGCCAGGGCCCTTGACCCAGACCTCGACCTTACGCAGACCCATGGTGATAGCCTCCTGCGCCGCCCGCTCGGCAGCAAGTTGCCCGGCAAAGGGCGTGGACTTGCGACTGCCGACGACGCCGACCTTGCCCGGAGTGGCCCAAGAGATCACGTTACCCTCGACATCCGTGAGGGTAACAATGGTGTTGTTGAAAGTAGACAGGATGTGGGCGACGCCCAGTGCTTCTACCTTCTTAGACTTTTTGCGGCTTCTGCGGCCTCTCTCTGGTGGCAACTCAAACTTCCTTGCTAGTATCCGACTTCATGACGCGGGCGCCGAATGCGAACCGCGAACAAACACCCAAAAAAAAGGGGCTGATGCCTGAGAAATCGCCGCAGGCGATTTTCCCCCTTGCGCCCTATTTCGGGGGCGCCTTTTTCCTGCCGGCGATCGCGCGACTCGGCCCCTTGCGCGTGCGCGCGTTCGTCTTCGTGCGCTGCCCACGCACCGGCAAACCACGTCGATGGCGCAGTCCCCGGTAGCAGCCGATGTCCATCAGTCGCTTGATGTTCATGTTGACTTCGCCGCGCAAGGACCCCTCGACGCGATACTTCTGTTCGATAATGTTGCGCAACTGCACGACCTGCTCTTCAGAGAGCGAACCCACCCGGGTCTCCGGCGTCACAGAAGACTCAGAGAGAATGGCCTCCGCCGAGGTGCGGCCAATGCCATAGATATAGGTCAAACCCACGTCGATTCTTTTCTCACGTGGGAGATCGACGCCTGCAATACGTGCCATACTCTATTAGCTCCCTGTGGCGCCGACGGCGCCCGACGAACAACTCATTGCCATCAGCCTTGACGCTGCTTGTGACGCGGATTGCGCTTACAGATGACTCGCACGATACCGTGACGCTTGATAATCTTGCAGTCAGCGCAGCGCTTGGAAACAGATGCTTTCACTTTCATTGGTTTTGCTTTCTCGATCCCGCCAACCTTAGCGGCGCCCCTGGATGCGGCCCTTTTTCATGAAGCCTTCATAGTGCCGCGTCATCAGTTGGGATTCCACCTGCTGCAGCGTATCTAGCGCGACTCCGACGATAATCAGCAACCCAGCGCCACCGAAAAACTGCGAATATGAAGGTGTCACATTGAACTGGTTGATAACGAAGAAGGGAAAGATAGCTACCCCAGCCAATGCCAAAGACCCCGGCAGGGTGATGCGGGTCATGATCCCGTCGATATACTCTGCTGTACGCTTGCCCGGACGGACACCGGGGATAAACCCGCCATGTTTTTTCATGTTGTCCGCCAACTGCTGCGGATCCATGACGATCGCCGTGTAAAAGTAGGTGAAAAACACGATCATCGTGCCATAAAAGGCCCAGTACACCATGGAGCTGGTGGTGAAATACGCCCCGATGATCTGCATCACTTCGCTGTCGGAAAAGAACTGAGTGATCGTGCCTGGGAGAAACATAATCGACTGTGCAAAAATGATCGGAATCACGCCTGCTGCGTTGATTCGCAGGGGGATGTGAGTTGACTGTCCACCGTAGACGCGGCGCCCGACAACCCGTTTGGCATATTGAACCGGTATTCGTCTCTGTCCCTGCGTCATCAGCACAACCGCAGCGACGACGACGACCATGAGCACGACGAGGAAGAGTTCCTCAATGAGACTTTTGGTAAAACCACGATTGATCAAGTAGTGGTTCCACTCGCTCTTCACGGCGAAGGGCAACTCGGAGATGATGCCGACGAAGATGATCAGCGAAATGCCATTACCGATCCCACGTTCCGTGATCTGCTCGCCAAGCCACATGATGAAGATCGTGCCTGTAGTGATCGTCACCACGGTCAGCAGGCGAAAGCCCCACCCCGGATCGATCACTGCCTCAATGCCGGTGGATTGGCCTTTGATATTCTCCAAGAAATAACTGACCCCGAGAGACTGGGCCGCAGCGAGGAACACCGTGCCATAGCGCGTATACTGATTGATCTTTTTGCGGCCCTCTTCCCCCTCACGCTGCAACTTCTGGAAGAAGGGGACCACTGCCCCCATCAACTGCAGGATAATAGAAGCACTGATGTACGGCATGATCCCCAGAGCGAAAACCGTCGCCCGGGTAAAAGCGCCGCCGACAAACATGTCGTAAAGGCCAAAGAGCGTGTCACCAGCACCGGTAAAGTATTCTTGTAGAACTGTGTCCCGAATACCCGGCACGGTGATCTGTCCACCGATCCGGTAGACGATAAGGATCCCAATCGTGAACAGGATCTTGCGCCGAAGTTCGGGGATTTTGAAGCAATTTTGAAAACTCTGCAGCACGGGCCGACTCGTCTCTTCCTATGCCGTGTGGATGGCAAAGCTGCCGCCGGCAGCCTCGACCTTCGCTCGCGCAGATTTCGACGCGCCGTGAGCGGTGAGAGTCACTTTGTTGGTCAGTTCCCCATCGCCGAGGATCTTGATGAGGCCTGACTTGCGCGCCAGACCTGCCGCCACGAGTTGCTCGGGACCGACATCACCCTCGAGTCCCACCTGTTGAATAGCCCCGACATTCACCACTTGATACTCGGTACGGAATTTCTTGTTCGAAAAGCCGACCTTCGGCAGACGACGATGAAGTGGCATCTGGCCACCTTCAAAACCGGTTCTGCTGCCTCGCATACCACCGGAGCGAGACCGTTGTCCCTTGTGACCACGGCCAGCGGTTTTGCCGTTGCCGGAACCGGGGCCCTTGCCTTTGCGCCGAGCCGGACGCCGAGAACCGGGGGCTGGCTGGAGATCTCCGAGTTGCATTCTTAAAGTCCTGTCTGTTGCAAATCTAGATGCTCTGCTCGGCAACCCGAAGCAGATGTGAAACACGGGCAATCATACCGCGAATCTGCGGCGTGTCATTGTGTAGGACCGTCTGATTCAGACGACGGATACCAAGAGCCCGAACCGTGTCCTGCTGCTTTCTTGATCGCCCGATGGCGCTGCGATATTGTGTAATCGCCAGTTTCATCGCAGGTCACTCAAAGAGATGCCGCGAATACGGCACACCTCTTCGGCATCGCGCAACTGCCGCAGCCCATCAAACGCTGCCCGGATCGTGTTCTGCGAGTTCGCCGATCCAAGGGACTTCGTCAAGATGTCATGGATGCCGGCCAAATCCAACACGATGCGGATACCGCCACTGGCGATGATCCCTGTGCCCGGACTTGCAGGCTTTAACAACACTCGAGCCGCGCCAAAGCGTCCGATCACTTCGTGCGGGATCGTTGCCGCCACGACGGGCACACTGATGATATCCTTTTTGGAATCCTCAGTAGCTTTGCGGATCGCCTCGGCAACCTCACCTGCTTTGCCGGAGCCGATGCCAACGTGACCGGCTCGATCACCGGCGACGACCATAGCCGTGAAGGAAAAGCTGCGACCACCCTTGCGCACATGAGACACACGGCGAACGCTGTTCTGAACAACGACCTCGGTTAGTTCGAGGGTATTCGGATCGATTCGGGCCAACTCGTTATCTCTCTCGATTCGCCATTAAAACTTGAGGCCGCCCTCGCGTGCGCCCTCGGCGACAGCGCGGACGATACCGTGATACAGCAGGCCGGCGCGGTCAAAGACCACACGCTCGACCCCTTTCTCCTGAGCCTTGGCTGCCAGCAATTTGCCGAGGGCCCGTCCCTGTTCCACAGGAGGTCCGGAACGTTCGAACTCCTTCGATCGCGTCGATAGGCCGACGACGGAGTGACCGGCCTGGTCATCGACGATCTGGGCCTCGATATTCCGCAGGCTGCGATGGACGACGAGCCGTGGACGGTCCTGGGTACCGAGGACCTTCTTGCGGATGCGAAATCGTCGCCGCGCTCGCGCCACCCCTTTTTGCTTTTCCTTGTTTGCCATGATCTTCTCGACGATCAGGTGACCGCCGACTTACCAGCCTTCCAGTGAATGACCTCGTTCTCGTAACGAATGCCCTTGCCCTTGTACGGGTCGGGTTTCCGCTTCTGACGAATATCTGCAGCGACCTGCCCAACCATCTGCTTATCGATCCCCGATATGACGATCCTGGCCTGCGCACCGGTGATGGCGGGGCCAATCTTGATGTCAATGCCTTCAGGGGCCATGTAGTCGACTTGGTGTGAATAGCCGATATTGAGCGTCAACTTGCGCCCTTGTGCCTCAGCTCGATATCCGACACCGAAAAGGTCAAGATTTTTCGAATATCCCTCGGTAACGCCCTGGACAGCGTTGGCTACGAGCGACCTGGTGAGACCATGGAGAGCCATCGCCTCCCTGACCTCTGAACTGCGGGTCACAACGACTTCGCTTGCCTCGACGGCGATACCGACGAAGTCTGTCCGGTAGGACATCTGCAACTGACCCTTCGGACCCTTAACCTTCACATCCGCCCCGTGCACGGAAACATCGACACCTTGGGGTACAGGAATTGGTTGTTTGCCTACACGCGACACGGTTGCTTGCCTCTCACTGGATTCTGCAGCCTGATCACCACACGCTGCACAGGATCTCGCCGCCGACACCCGCCTTGCGGGCGTCGCGGTCTGTCATCACGCCTCTCGAAGTTGAGACGATCGCTACCCCGAGCCCACGACGAATGCGTGGAAGGTCTCCTTTGGCGGCGTAACGGCGGAGACCGGGTTTGCTCATGCGTCTCAGTCCCTGAATGATACTGGCGTTGTCGGCCGTATAACGCAAATAGAGTCGCAACTGGCCCTGCTTGCCGTCATCGAAATACGCGAAGTTGTCGATGAAGCGCTCCTCAGCCAGAACACGGGCGATTTCACGCTTCAACTTGGATGCGGGCACATCGACACTGCGATGATTGGCGTTGGCGGCATTGCGCACCCGAGTAAGAAGGTCGGCGATGGGATCGGTCATGCTCATAGTATTCTCCCCATCCCCCCTACCAGCTTGCCTTGGTCACGCCCGGAATCTCGCCACGCAAGGCGAGTTCACGGAAGCAGATTCGACACAGGGCAAACTTGCGATAAACGGCCCGAGGTCGCCCGCACTTCTGACAGCGGGTGTATTTGCGGACCTTGTACTTGGGCTCGCGGCTCCACTTGACTAATAGGCACTTCTTGGGCATTCGCCGTCTCTCAGTTGCTGAAGGGTACGCCGAGGAGCCGCAATAGCTCCTTGGCCTCTTCGTCGCTTGTTGCGCTAGTGACGAAGGTGATATTCATGCCGCGGATCTTGTCAACGCGGTCGTAGTCGATCTCTGGAAAGATGATCTGCTCGCGCAACCCCAGATTGTAATTGCCCCGACCATCAAATCCCTTGGCCGGCACGCCACGAAAGTCACGTGACTGTGGCAACGCGAAATTCACAAAGCGATCAAGAAACTCGAACATGTGAACACGGCGAAGTGTAACCATGGCACCAATGGGCATCCCTTCACGTAACTTGAAGTTCGAAATCGCCCTTTTGGCACGACGTACGGCCGGCTTCTGCCCAGAGATCGCCGTGAGTTCTGCCAACACAGCATCCAGGGCCTTGGACTCGGT
>Ga0310124_10002045_pt1 | contig 13990 bp, 15 predicted proteins | sample CB11b_AW_Bot5_MG_FD_203507 | JGI IMG/M metagenome (GOLD analysis project Ga0310124, IMG submission 203507) | Marine microbial communities from Western Arctic Ocean, Canada - CB11b_AW_Bot5 | ecosystem: Environmental > Aquatic > Marine > Oceanic | place: Canada: Western Arctic Ocean | collected...
CGTTTCTGTCTAGTCTCAGGCCAGGCCATCGTTTCGGATTTTCCACCACGACCAACGGGTCGCTCCGGGCCATCGTGCCGATTGGACTCTACGAGAAGGTATTGCCGATGGATCTCCTGCCGACACCGCTCCTGCGGGCGCTGGTGATGCAGGACGTCGAGCGTGCCGAAGAGCTTGGCTGTCTCGAGCTCGACGAAGAGGACCTGGCGCTCTGCACCTTCGTCTGCCCGAGCAAGATCGACTACGGCGCGTCGCTTCGTGGCGTGCTGAGCACCCTCGAGGTCGAGGGCTGACATGAAGTTTCTGCGAGCCCAGCTCGACAAGCGGGCCCACCTGTTCGAGAAGGGTGGGCCTCTGGAGCGTCTGTATCCACTGTGGGAGGCCCAGGACACCTTCTTGTATACCCCCGGCGACGTGACCCAGGCGGCGCCGCACGTGCGCGACGCGCTCGACATGAAGCGCCTCATGACGACCGTGGTCATCGCGTTGGCCGGTTGCATCTACATGGCGTTGTACAACACCGGCTACCAGGCGAACCTTGCCATCGCGGCCGGCGCCGCGCCGCTCGACGCCTGGCAGACCGACGCTATGCGATCGATGGGTCTGTCGTTCGCGCCCGACGACCTGCGGGCGTGTCTGGTACACGGGTCGCTGTTTTTTGTGCCCGTGTTGGTCGTGACGTTCCTGGTCGGCGGACTATGGGAGGCCGTGTTCGCTGGGGTACGGGGCCACGAGATCAACGAGGGGTTCCTCGTCACCGGCATGCTGCTACCGTTGACACTGCCACCGACCATCCCGTTATGGCAGGTGGCGCTGGGGGTCACCTTCGGGGTGGTTGTGGGCAAGGAGATCTTCGGCGGCACCGGCATGAACGTGCTGAATCCGGCGCTGACCGCGCGCGCGTTCATGTTCTTCGCCTATCCGGCCCAGATGTCGGGAGACGCCATCTGGGTCGCGGCCGAAACGTCGACCGACGGGGTCAGTGGCGCGACCATCTTGGCCGTAGCGACCGAGAGTGGGCTCGCCGGAGTGATCGACCGCATCGACCCATGGCAGGCGTTCATCGGGCTCATGCCGGGGTCGATGGGCGAGACCTCAGCTCTGGCCTGCCTGGCGGGCGCGGTTGTGCTGATCGTCACCGGTGTCGGGTCATGGCGAATCATGACCAGCGTGCTGGTGGGTACGCTGGCGACGGCGGCGCTGTTGAACACGATCGGGTCTGCCACGAACCCCTACTTCGAGGTCACGCCGTTGTGGCACTTCCTGCTGGGTGGCTGGGCGTTTGGCACGGTCTACATGGCGACCGACCCGGTGTCCGGGCCGTCGACGCCGACCGGGCACTATTTCTACGGATTCCTGATCGGGTTCATGATGGTGCTCATCCGTGTGGTGAACCCCGCCTACCCCGAAGGGATGATGCTGGCGATCCTGTTCATGAATCTGTTCGCCCCGTTGATCGACTACCTGGTCGTGCAAGCCAACGTGCGACGAAGGAGGGCCCGCTATGCAAGGTAGCGTCGGCTACAACCTGGGGTTCGCGGCGGCCGTCTGCCTGGTGTGTGCCGTCGTCGTGTCGACCGCCGCCGTGGTCCTCGCCGACCGCCAGGAACGGAACGCCACACTCTTCAAGCAGAAGAACGTGTTGCTGGTGGCCGGGCTGGCCAATGAGGACGAGTCACTCAGTGCCGAGGAGGTGGCGGACCGGTTCGCGCCGATCACGCAGTTGATCGTAGATGTGGCGACCGGCGACGTGGTGGAGGGGGTTGACGCCGCGACCTACGACCAGCGTGTGGCTGCCGTGGACCCCGCTCAGAGCCGGGTGGCGCCCGCCAACCCAGCGCGTGTCATGAGGGTACCCAACCAGGCCGCGGTCTACGAGGTGCGCGACCCGTCTGGCGCGCTCGAGATGGTGGCCGTGCCTATCGAGGGGCTTGGGTTGTGGGGCACCTTGTATGGGTTCATCGCCTTGGAGGGCGACCTGCGCACGGTGCGCGGACTGACGTTCTACGAGCACAAAGAGACACCGGGTCTGGGCGGTGAGGTCGATAACCCGAGTTGGAAGGCACTCTGGCGGGGCCGGTTGGCGTTCGACGACGACCTGGCTCCCGCTATTGCGGTGGTCAAGGGACCGGCCGGGTCCGTGGCTGAGACGCCCTACGCGATCGACGGGCTGTCGGGCGCCACTATTACCAGCCGTGGCGTCACGAACCTGCTTCGTTTCTGGCTCGGACCAGACGGTTTTGGCCCATATCTGTCTCGGCTGCGAGAGGAAGGCGGATCGGTCTGATGTCGAAAACACGAGAGGCGCTGCTCGATCCGCTGTTCAACAACAATCCGATCGCGCTGCAGGTACTGGGTGTCTGCTCTGCGCTCGCGGTGACGACGCAGATGGACACCGCCCTGGTGATGAGCGCCGCCGTCATCTTCGTGCTGTTGTTTTCGAACCTGTTCGTCAGCCTCCTGCGCAATCAGATTCCGACCAACATTCGCATCATCGTGCAGTTGACGATCATCGCATCGCTCGTGATCGTCGTCGATCAGATGCTGAAGGCGTATCTCTTCGATATTTCCAAGCAGCTCTCCGTCTTCGTCGGTCTCATCATCACCAACTGCATCATCATGGGTCGGGCCGAAGCGTATGCCATGCAGAATCCGCCTCGCATGAGTCTCATCGACGGACTCGGCAATGGGCTTGGCTACGGCGTCATTCTGGCCGGGACCGCCACGTTGCGTGAACTGTTCGGATCCGGGTCGCTCTTCAGCGTGCAGTTGCTGCCGCTTGTCAAGGAGGGCGGCTGGTACACACCAAACGCCCTGATGGTGCTGCCGCCGAGCGCGTTTTTCATCATCGGGTTCTTCATCTGGGCCATTCGGACCTGGAAACCTGGCCAGGTTGAACGGGACTAGGGGCTCACATGGAGTACTACCTGAACCTGGCGGTGAAAGCGATCTTCGTCGAGAACATTGCGCTCGCCTTCTTTCTGGGCATGTGTTCGTTTCTCGCCGTGTCCAAGCGCGTGTCGACCGCCATCGGCCTGGGCGCCGCCGTGATCTTCGTCCTCACCGTCACGGTGCCAATGAACAATCTGGTCTACGTCTACGCGCTCAAACCGGGCGCGCTGGCTTGGGTGTCGCCGTCGCTGGCGTCATACGACCTGTCGTTTCTCGGGTTCCTGACGTTCATCGGTACGATCGCGGCCATGACTCAGATCGTCGAGATGACACTGGACCGGTTCGCCCCGGCGTTGTATGCGGCGCTCGGCATCTTCCTCCCGTTGATTGCGGTCAACTGCGCCATCCTGGGGGCATCGCTCTGGATGATGGAGCGCAACTACAACCTGGCCGAAAGCGCGGTTTTCGGATTCGGCTCCGGCCTCGGATGGGCGCTGGCGATTGTGGCGCTCGCCGGTATTCGCGAGCGACTGCGCTACAGCAATCCGCCCGAGGGGCTGCGCGGGCTCGGTTTGACATTCATCATTGTGGGCTTGATGGCCATAGGCTTCATGGCGTTCGCGGGGGTGCAGCTGTGACCACGGTGGCCCTCGGGGTTGGCATGTTCACGTTCACCATCGTCGCCCTTGTCGGGCTGTTGATGATGGCTCGGCGTCAATTGGTGGCGACCGGCGACGTGACCATCACGGTGAACGGCGACCCGGAGAAGGCCCTGTGCACCAGCGCCGGCAGCACGTTGCTCGGTACCCTGGCCGCCAATCGCATCTTCATCCCGTCGGCCTGCGGTGGCAAAGGCAGCTGCGGGGTCTGCACGCTCACGGTCACGGATGGCGGGGGCGCGATCTTGCCAACGGAGCTGAGCCACATCTCGCGCGGCGAGGCGCGCGATGGCGTGCGTTTGTCCTGCCAGGTGAAGGTGAAGCAGGACATGGCGATCGAGTTGCCGCCCGAGGTGTTCAGCGTCAAGCAGTGGCGCTGCAAGGTCCGGTCGAACGACAACGTCGCCACCTTCATCAAGGAATTAGTTCTGGAGTTGCCCGCCGGTGAATCCGTGCCGTTCCGCGCCGGCGGGTACATCCAGATTGAGGCGCCCCCGAGTACCGTCAACTACGCTGACTTCCACGTCGACGAGGAGTATCGGGCGGACTGGGACAAATTCAACTTGTGGCGATATGTCTCCACGTTGGAGGAGCCGGTCACGCGCGCCTACTCCATGGCCAACTTTCCGGAGGAGCGCGGCATCATCATGCTCAATGTTCGGGTGGCCTCACCGCCTCCGCGCGCGCCCGAAGGCACCCCGCCCGGGAAGATGAGCTCATATCTCTTCAATTTGAAGCCGGGCGACGACGTGACCATCTCCGGGCCCTTCGGCGAGTTCTTCGCGAAGGAGACCCAGGCGGAGATGATGTTCATCGGCGGCGGTGCCGGCATGGCGCCGATGCGGTCGCACATCTTCGACCAGTTCCGGCGGCTCAGCACATCCCGGAAGGTGTCCTACTGGTATGGCGCCCGCAGCTTGCGCGAAGCCTTCTATAGCGATGACTTCGACAGCATCGCGAAGGAAAGCGACAACTTCTCGTGGTATCTCGCCCTCTCGGAGCCACTCCCGGAAGACGATTGGACCGGGCATACCGGGTTCATACATCAGGTGGTGCTGGACAACTACCTCAAGGATCACCCGGCGCCGGAAGACATCGAGTATTACCTGTGCGGGCCACCCATGATGCTCAAGGCCTGCATGGACATGCTCGATTCGCTCGGCGTCGAGCCAGAGAACATCCTCTACGACGACTTCGGTTAGGTCGTCAGTCAGCTTGACCGCCATGACGTATCGTGCGGTCTCGGCACCACCCGCGCTGGCCGTGCTGCTGCTGGCCAGCGTGGTCGGCTGCGCCCAGTCGGCCACGGATTCGGTCCGTCCGTCCCGCCTGCTCATCGAGGTGTTTGACGGTTCCACGATGGGGACCACGTACACGGCCCGGGTGGTCACGGCGGAGCCATGGGACGACGCGCGGCGGGAGCAGACCCGGGCCCGTGTCCAGTCCGCGCTCGACGCTGTGGAGTCGGCCATGTCGCACTTTCAGTCGGCATCGGAAGTCTCGCGGTTCAACCAGACCCGGTCGACAGAACCGTTTCCGTTGTCGTCTCCTACGTTCGAAGTCGTCCGCACCGCCCTCGCGCTGGCCGAGTTGACCGACGGGGCGATCGACATCACGGTCGCGCCGCTGGTCAACGCCTGGGGTTTTGGCCCCACGGAGCCAGACCTGATTCCACCCGACGCCAGCCAGCTGGTGCGGCTGCGGAGTCGGGTCGGGTTCCGGAAGCTCGAGCTTGACGAGGCGACGTCGACCGTCCGCAAGACCGACCCTCAGCTGGAGTGGGATCTCTCTTCGGTCGCCAAGGGCTACGGCGTCGATCGGGTGGCGGCGGCACTCAGGGATGAAGGCGAGACCCGCTTCATGGTCGAGGTTGGGGGCGAGATCGTCGCGTCGGGTCTGAACCACTTGCACCAGCCCTGGCGGATCGGGATCGAGCGTCCCGCGGACGGTGGTGGCATCCAGCGGGTTGTCCCGCTGTCCAATCACGCCCTGGCGACGTCGGGTGACTATCGGAATGTGCGAGAGGTCGAGGGGCGCCTGGTGTCGCACACGATTGACCCACGCACAGGTCGCCCGATCGAACATCGACTGGCATCCGTCAGCGTGATCGCCGAGAGTTGTCTGATGGCTGACGGCATGGCCACCGCGCTCGAAGTGCTCGGTCCGGACGAGGGCTACGACTTGGCGATCGAACGCGGCTGGGCGGCGTTGTTCCTGACCCGCGATGGTGACGCCATCACCGCCCGCGCCACCCCGGCGTTCGACCAGCTGGCTCCGGACAGCGCTACAATGGAATAGACCATGGCGACCTTTCTGCTGACGCTTGGAGGCATGGGCATCATCATGATGATCATGGCGGTCGGTGTCATGTTCAGCGGACGCTGTCTGCGAGGTTCCTGCGGTGGTCCTGACGCGATCGGTCCCGACGGCGAGCCACTCAATTGCGCCACCTGCCCGAATCGCAAGACGATCGCGCGCCGTTCATAGCGGGACCCAGCGCATCTGATGAACGGCACGTCCGTCCTTCGCCGCTCCACTGGCTGCAGCGCGAGACGAAAGCCCTCGGTTTCGACATGGCTTCAGAGCCGAGGACCGGCGCTTTGCTGGCCACCCTCGCCGCTAGTAAACCAGGGGGCCGGTTTCTTGAGCTCGGGACGGGTACGGGGTTCGGAACCGCCTGGCTGTTTTCCGGGATGGACGATGCGTCCAGGCTCGAGACGGTCGACGTCGACCCGGAGGTGGTGGAGGTGGCGAAACGCTATCTGAGTAACGACCGTCGGGTGACGTTCACCGTGATGGACGGCGCCGAGTACCTCCGTGGGGCGTCCGGCCAATTCGACCTTGTCTTTGCGGACGCGTGGCCCGGGAAGTTCACGCACCTGGATGAGGTCTTCGCGCTCGTACGACCGGGCGGCCTGTATGTCGTCGACGACCTCCTGCCTCAGCCCAATTGGCCGGCCGGACACCCCGACAAGGTAGCCTCGCTGGTCGCGGATCTGGAACGTCGAGACGCCTTCACCCAGGTCGACTTGGAGTGGGCATCCGGCGTGAGGCTGATGGTACGGCGCCCAACCGGTGGGTAGCCGGCCACCCCGCCCGTCGCGATCCGCCTTGCGGTTGCCAGCCCGCTGAGACACCATGGGCTGCCCGACGGTGTTCGCAATCGTCGCACCGCCTGACAGGGAGGACCGATGACACGCTTTGCACTGCTTCGGTGGGTCTGCTGCGCGCTCGTCCTTGCCGGTGTCGGCCCTGGGTCGGCGGCGGCGCAGCCACTGACACCTGACGAGCACGGCTTCATCGTGGCGATCCCGGGCGACATGGTTCCGGCCGAGGGGAGCCGCTCGGTGAGAGTTCTGGGTGTCAGCGGCGAGCTCGGCATGTACGTGACCCGCATCACCTTCGCGGCAGGTACCGGCACCAAGCCGCATTCTCACGACCAGGGTCGGTACATCACCGTCTTGAAAGGTACCTGGTGGGTGGCACTCGGTCCCGAGGCTTCGACGTATCAGCCGGAGACGATGCGCCCGGTGACGGCGGGGAGCTTCATCTACGAACCGCCGCACGGTATTCACTACGATCAGGCACGCGACGAGGCGGTCACGGTGCAGATCACCGGCATGGGGCCGGTCAAGACAACCCGCTACGAAACGGATCCCTAGGTTTCATGGCGATCCGTCCGTGTGGACGGCGTTGCTTCCTCGGTCACATGCCGCCTGCATGCTCCCTCGTCGCGCCTGGCCACACGAACGGCTTGCCAGGAAACCGCCCGTCGTTCTTCCGTACCCTCCAGAGATTCCGAGCGAGGCGTCCGCAAAGGGCGGACGTCACGGCATTGACTCAGCGGGGTCACAGCTCGCCTGGCACCTCCCTCCTTGCGCCTGGTCAGACGAACGCTTCGCCCGGACACGACACTCGCGACACTCGAACGGGCGTCACGCCAGCGTGCGCAACGACTCGATGAGTTGTTCGTCCTGTTCAGGCAACACGGTCCGCAGGTCCAGCAGCACGCGGTCGTCGACTATTCGCGCGATCACCGGCGGCCGCAGCTTACGGAGGCGGCTTTCGAGCCAGCTCGCCGAATGAGTCGTCGGTGTCAGACGAGCGAGGCGGGTCGCGATGGCGGACCCAGGCGCTCCCCCGCCCCCCACCGTCGAGTGGCCCTCGACGACACCAGATGTAAACAGGGCATGTCCGGCAAGCCGGTCGGCGAGGGCGTGTGCCCGTCGCCCGAGCGCTTCGGTAGTGGCGTACAGCATGCGAGCCACGGGTACCGTGGTCTCTGCTCGTCCGCGCGCGTATTCGAGCAGGGTCGCTTCGAGCGCGGCGTAGGTCATCTTATCGACACGCAGCGCGCGCATCAACGGGTGGCTGCGGATGCGGGACACGAGGTTCTGATCGCCTACGATGATGCCGGCCTGCGGCCCCCCCAGCAGTTTGTCGCCGCTGAAACAGCAGACCGACACGCCCGCCGCCACACTGGCGGACACCACCGGTTCTCCGATGTCGGTCTCCGCCGGGATTGTGAGGAGATTCCCGCTGCCCAGATCCTCGACCACCGGTATCTCAAAACGTCGACCCAATGCCACGAGTTCGTCGAGCCCCGGCCGTTCAGTGAATCCTTCGATTCGGAAATTTGATGGGTGCACCCGAAGAATTACCGCCGTGCGATCGCTGATGGCGGCGGCATAGTCGGCCGTCCGAGTCTTGTTGGTCGTGCCCACCTCACGGACGTCAGCTCCCGATTGGCGCATGACGTCCGGAATCCGGAAGCCCCCGCCGATCTCCACCAGCTCGCCGCGCGACACAATCGCCTCGCGGCCGCTCGCCAGCGCCGCCAGTGCCAGCAGCACGGCGGCGGCGTTGTTGTTGACGACAGCGGCCGCCGGCGCGCCGGTGACTCGGGTGAGTAGCTGTTCGGCATGCACGCTCCGCGAACCACGTTGGCCCCGGGTTAGGTCATATTCCAGGTTGGCGTACCCGGCGCCGACTTCGGCAACACGTCGGGCGGCCGCGGCGGCCAGTGGAGCGCGACCAAGGTTCGTATGCACGATGACGCCCGTCGCATTGATGACTGGCATCAGTGAGGGGGCGAACGCGTGCTCAAGCCGTTGCGTGGCTCGTTGCTCGATAACACAGGCGGCCTGCTCACGGCTTTCGACCGGTGGCTTCGGGCCGCCGAGCTCCTGTCGCAGGGCATCGGCCACCGCCCTGAGTGCGGAGAGCACCGCGGACGCGCCGTACTCTGTCTCCAGCGAACAGATACCGGTCCGCTGACGAAGTTGATCGATGGACGGGAGAATACGGGGCGTCGTCATGGTTCCCGTGCGGTCCCCCCGCGCTGCGCTCCGCGAACCGGTTTTCGGGCGGGACCCCCGCTCGAACAGCGTTGCGTCCTTGGGGCAGGTGACGCGTCTTGCCGCGTCGCGGCGGTTCAGGATACCATCACGTCGCCTGCGACCGATGAGCAAGCCTTCCGCCCCCCCAGTAGAGACTTCACAGGACGACGGCGGCGCGTCGACGTATCGACCGTCCGACCGATTCTGGCCGTACGTCGACGTACCGGAGGAACCGAGCGATGAGGAGCTCGCGCAGCTTGATCCGGACGTGCGGAAGATTCTCCACGGAGACAGCGCTGAGGGTCCTTTCTCCGTGACGCTCGTGTTCCCGTCGTTTGACGGCGCGAACTACGAGCGGGCGGTGGAGCTGGCGCGTGCGTCCACCGAGTATCTGGTCACCGGGGTCGGCCCGTCGCTCCGGCACAGAGCGCGGTTCCTGCCGAGCCAGGCTTTGAGTCTCCGTACGTTGTTCGAGTTGGTGGGGCCGGTGGAGTCGTGCGAGGTACTCATTGACGATCGGCCGGTGCCGTATGCTCGCGAGCTGTGGCTCCCGCTCATGTGGTTTCTAATTCGATGATGGCCCAGCGGCCTGGGACGAGCGAGATGCGGACGGAGCTCGCCGACCTGGAACGAGATCTACGCAGGCTCAAGTCGGACCTGGGACAGCTGGAAATCGACTACAAGATGTTCTTCGCCGGACAGCGGACGCGTCCGCCATACGCGCTGCGTTCGACCGTGGAGGCACTGGTGCGGCGGTTGGACCGCACGCCCATCCAAGGGTCCGGGGAGCGCTTCCGCTTCAATACGCTCCAGCACCGGTTGCGGACGTTCGTGAACCTGTGGGACCGGGAAGTACGCGCACGTGAAGAGGGACGCCCCGGGGTCTTCTCCAGGCCGACCTGAAGACTGTGCAACCGGGGGGTGACGGGGCGTTGGTGAGAGTCTGCGCGATCGACGAGAGAGAGCGAGCTGAATGCGAGCACTGCTGAGTGTGTCGGACAAATCGAATCTAGTGGACTTTGCCCGCGGCCTGCTGGCTCGGGGCTACGAGCTCGTGTCGACAGGCGGCACCGCTCGGGCCCTCGCCGAGGCCGGACTCTCGGTGACCGCAGTGTCATCGGTGACCGGGTTCCCCGAGATGATGGATGGTCGGGTGAAGACGCTGCACCCCGCTGTGCACGGCGGCATTCTGGCGCGACGAGATCGACCGGACGATCTGCGGGCGATCGAGGCGCAAGGTATCTTGCCGATCGACGTGGTCGTGGTCAACCTCTATCCCTTCGCACGGGCCGCCGCCGATCCCGGCACGACCGTGGAGGCGCTCATCGAAGAGATCGACATCGGCGGGCCCACACTGGTGCGAGCAGCCGCGAAGAACTTCCGGCACGTACTGCCGGTCGTGGATCCAGCCGACTACCCTGGCGCGATGACGCAGCTCGACCGGTCTGATGGACCCACTCACGAGTTTCGCTTGTCCCTGGCGGCGAAAGCGTTCGCTCACACTCGTTCGTACGACGACACCATCGCCGGGGCCTTGTCGGCCGTCGTAGTGACTGACGGCACGTTCTCGCGAGGTGCGCCGTCCGAGGAGATTGCACCCGACACGTTGAAGCTACAGGTCTCGCGTCAGCGGCTGCTTCGATACGGCGAGAATCCGCACCAGGCAGCCGCGCTCTACGCCGACGGCGCCCTCGGGTTCGGGGGCGCAGACGTGGTGCAGGGGAAGGCGCTGTCGTTTACCAATCTGCTCGACCTCGACGCCGCGGCCCGGCTGATCCTCGAGTTCGAGGAGCCGGCGGCGGTGGTCGTGAAACACATGAACCCCTGCGGGGTCGCGACCGCCGCGACGCTGCACGACGCGTACGTCGCGGCCCGCGAGGTTGATCCGTTGTCGGCGTTCGGCGGCATCGTCGGTCTGAACCGACCGGTTGACCGCGATACGGCCACCGCGGTGACATCGACGTTTATCGAGGCGGTCGTGGCTCCAGCCGCAGATGACGAAGCGCGCGCAGTGTTCGCCACGAAGAAGAACCTCAGGCTCGTGCTGGCAGACTGCCACGCGGGGGCGACCGATCCGCGAATGAATCGAGAGGTACGCTCCATTCTCGGCGCGATTCTGGTGCAGCAGTACGACCGGGTCGTCGAGGCGGCGGAGCCATGGGGCGGGACGGAGTGGCGCGCAGCCGAGGGTGATTTTCGCGTCGTGACCACCCGCGAGCCGACCAACGAAGAGTGGGCGTCTCTCCGCCTGGCCTGGCGCGTGTGCGCGCACGTCAAGTCGAACGCCGTGGTGTTCGCGACACCGCATCGGCTGGCCGCAATCGGAGCCGGACAGACGAGTCGGGTGGATGCGGTCAAGGTGGCGACCATGAAAGCCACGACCGATCTGGCCGGTACGGCCGCTGCCTCTGACGCGTTCTTCCCGTTCCGTGACGGCCTGGACGCGGTCGCGGAGGCAGGGGCCCGCGCGGTGGTTCAACCGGGAGGATCGGTTCGGGACGAGGAAGTCATCAACGCCGCGAACGAGCACGGCATCGCGATGGTGTTTACAGCCCGCCGCCACTTCCGCCACTGATCACCTAGACGGGGCTACGCCCCGAACCCCACGCGGCGGCTCCGCGGGGACCCGAGTGCCCCACTCCGCCGCCGCGGGGCGCGCATTGTCGCGCGCCCGGGCCGTCCAGTCCGTCACACGCGTGGCCTGAGCCTTCGGAAGGAAACGGGGGGTGCCACCGTCGATCCGCTCGGCCCTCCGGAGCAGGCGGCGCGGCAGGGGTATGCGGTTAGGCGAGGTGGCAGGTCCACGACCCCGGAGCGGGCGGCGGGAGCGAGATGCACGCTCCCGTCGCACGACGCGAGGTGTAGCCCCCCCCCCAAAGCACCCGTCGCTAAATGCTCTTCTCGGGGTGGCTGCCGACCGATGGGTCTACCGTGCTTTGGTAGGCCGCTGCGGCCGGCAGGGTCATCAGCACCAGGAATAGCATCAGAAACTCGGAATCGCCGAAGTTGTACTCGAACAACCCGCCGGTGAGCATGCCGACGACCGCCGCCAGTCCTGCCGCCGCGAGCGCGGGGTTGGTCCCGTCCCGCAACCGCCGAAACAGATCACGTACCACCATCGCGAGAAACAGAACCCACGCCCCGAGTGCCGGCAATCCACGCTCGGCCGCGATCTGGAGGGGGACGTTGTGCAGATGTGGGTTTTCGTCTTGCACGGCGCCGGGGTCTCGATATTCTGGGTACACCTCTTTGACCATGTCCGGACCGACCCCCGTCAAGGGGTGATCGCCGATGATTCGGATGCCGGACCGGCCCATCGCGAACCGGTCACGCACGGTGGGGTCCGCCATGTCGAAGCTCGAGTAGAGGCGGGCCGTGATCTGTGGCGGCGCCACGACGACGAACAGGGCGGCCACCATCGGCGCGACCACCACCAGACGGAAGTCTCGCAGTACGCACAGGACGCCGATCGCGGCTGCCGCACCGATCATGTAGCCTCGGGTGAGGGTGACGGCTAGGGCCGCGAGCAGTGCCGGCATGACGAGCAGCGACCATATCCGCTCGCGTCTGTCGAAAAGGGCCCGCGCGCCGGCGAGGGCGATGACGAGCGTGAGCAATCCGGAATACGTCATGTAGTGCCCCATCGAGCCGCTGGGGCGCTGGCCGAGGTTGTCGTAATCGAGGATGCCGTACTGCACAACGCCAAACACGGCCGTGGCGGCGCCGACGGTCACGATGACGCTGGCCACGGTCTGGGCCCGCGGGCCCCGTGCAAGTCGGAACACGACCGGCACCACGAGGAAGAGCAGAACCTCTTTGGAGTCGACGATGCTGATGCCGCGGTCCAGCGAGAACAGGACCGAGACCATGGTGAGCGCCGCGTAGCCGAGAAGCGCACCGAAGAACGGCGGAGCCGTCGGCCGTTCCCGTTGCGTGACCAGTAGTGCAATCCAGCAACCAATGGTGATGGTGAGTAGGACCTGTGAGGCGGCGATCGAGACCGGCAGCACGGCCACGAACGCCAGCAGCGAGTACAACGCCGCGATTTCTAGTGTGGAGTTGCCGTCGTCGGCGTCCGGCAGAAGACTCATGGCCGCAGGGCGCTAGTCCGGAGTGGAGAGCACGAGAGCCGTCGCTCCCGGTTATTCCTCGATCGTGGCCTCATCGATGAGCATCACGGGAATGTCGTCCTTGATCGGGTAGACCCGGTGACAGGTGGCGCACTTCAACGCGGTATCGTCATGCACCAGCACGACCGGGGTCTTACACTCGGGACAGGCAAGTATGCTCAGGAGTTCAGCGTCAACGGCCATGGGGTTTTCCTCCAACTGACCAGGCCAGACTATACCAGACTGGGCCGGGTTGTCCCCGGTCGCCGCCTGTGGAACAATCTGTCCTTATGCGGCTTAAGCTCTGTTGCTTCTCTCTTGTCGGCTGTCTTGCCTTGGGAGCGTCGGTGCACGCGCAATCGGTCGAATCTGACCAGCCGTCCATCGAGGACCGGGCCGCGGCGTACCACGCCTTTATCGTGGGGCGTTCGCAAGAAGGCGCCGGGGACATCGACGGTGCGGTGGCCTCCTACGTCCGCGCCGCCGAGCTCGACCCGACCGCATCCGATATCTGGACGGAGTTGGCCGGTCTGTATGCCAGGCGGAGCGACACCGAACCGGCCATCGAGGCGGCCACCGCGGCGCTCGAGCGGGAACCGGATAACCCCGAGGCGCATCGCATTCTGGGACTTGTGTATGCCGCTAGGGCCGGCGCCCGCGGGGGCGGCGATGAGGCGGACCTCGATCGCGCGATCGAACATCTGGAACGTGCTCGGAAACCGTTGTCGCCGGACCCAGCGCTGTATCTCACCCTGGGCCGTCTCTATCTGACGACCGAGAACGCTGACAAGGCGATCGAGGTTCTGAACGAAGTCATCGACGCCGAATCCCAGTTCGCCGAGGCTCTGGCGTTGCTCGCGCAGGCGCACGAAGTCCTCGGCCAGTGGGACGAGGCGTCCGCCGTGTACGAGCGTGCGGTCCTCGTCGGGCCCCAGCGCGCACGATACCGGCGCCAGCTGGCCACCGCGCTGGTGAACGCCGGACAGCCGGA
>Ga0310124_10002046_pt1 | contig 13983 bp, 12 predicted proteins | sample CB11b_AW_Bot5_MG_FD_203507 | JGI IMG/M metagenome (GOLD analysis project Ga0310124, IMG submission 203507) | Marine microbial communities from Western Arctic Ocean, Canada - CB11b_AW_Bot5 | ecosystem: Environmental > Aquatic > Marine > Oceanic | place: Canada: Western Arctic Ocean | collected...
CATCGATCCATACCGCCTTGTTTACGCGCAAGGCGCATTCTATTTGTTTGCGTATGTCTCGCGTTACCAACAAGTGCGAACCTTTGCAGTCGAACGCATTCGACAACTCACCCCGCTCGACGAAACCTTTACTCCCGTTGAGGACGTTACCGATACCGCATTTCCACACTCACTTGGCATTCACCATGGCAAGCCAGAACAGATTGAGCTTGAGTTTGCATCTGAAGTCACTCCGTATGTGCAAGAACGAACCTGGCATCCGTCTCAAACGATGACGCTCAAACAGAACGGCAACTTAGTCGTTACGATGAATGTCTGTCTCGATAAGGCGTTACAAAATTGGATTCGTAGTTTTGGGTCGAGTGTTTGCGTGGTCTCTCCACAAACACTCATCGACAACATCACCAACGACCTCGAACGCGCACGAACTCAATACCGAAAACAAAAGTAATGTCGAGACGAACTTTAGTTACTAGTCTTACCTTTGTCCTTGGCTTAATCGTTGGAGGCCTCGCCATCGCACTGTGGTCCACGCCACCACCCCAGACACGGACTAGCCATGCACTGTCATTACACATACCAGAAGACCGACAACTTCTAGATATTGCGATCTCACCCGACAGTTCTCTGCTTGCGTACACAGCCATTACTGACGGACGCACGCGGTTATACCTGAGGCCAATCAATCGATTTGATGCAACAGAAGTAACAGGTAGCGTCGGAGCCACACAACCATTCTTTGCTCCAGATGGCTCATCAATTGGATTTTTCGCAGACGGTTTTCTTAAAACCACGAGCCTTTACAGCAGCGGGTCTTCCCCTCTCACTATCTGTGCTGTTCCCGGAACTCCGGCAGGTGCCGCTTGGCGCACCGATAACGTAATCGTCTTTGCAGGCCCGGGGGCAACAGGACTGCGCGAGGTCGCAGCCACAGGTGGAACACCGGTGATGCTTACGACCATTGACAAAGACGCTGGAGAAACTGCGCACGGCTGGCCTTCGGTCGTTAATGACCGCTTTCTTCTTTTCACCATTGGCAGGCACGGGTACGACCCGCGGTTAACACTTCTTGATCTTGAGACTAAAGACACGCATCCTCTTCTATTGGCCGACGGTGCGGGATTCATCGTAACGCCATCAACTATTGTGTTTGCTCGCCGGGGTGAACTCTTTGCGGCACCACTTGAACTCGAGAACCCTCAAAGCGCGCCGGTACCAAAGCCCATTTTGAACGGTGTCGGAAGCAGTGCCATCGGATATCAAGGACTCGCCAGAGCACGATTCTCGGCGGCACAGGATGGAACGTTAGCCTTCATCCCACCGCCAGCCGATGGTGCCGGAAATCAACTCGTGTGGGTTGACCGAGATGGTCAAGCCACAGTGCTTGACGATGTAATCGACGAACATGGAACACCACGACTCAGTCCCGACGGCCGGAAGGTGGCCTTCAGCGCGATGAGTGCACTTTTTCGACGAGACCTTTGGTTGTATGACTTGTCATCCCAGCGTCGCCAGCAAATCACACAAAATGCCGGTGACAATCACTCACCGCTATGGTCAATCACCGATCCAATCCTAACCTTTGCATCTTCGCGTGGCGGACTACAGCGGCTCTTTCAAATAACACTCCCCAGTATGGACACCACTGGTCCACTCTTTGCCGGAGACCTTCGCACGCCCGGTTCATGGTCGCAAGATGGAAAAAACTTAGCGTTTCATGAAATACACCCATCGCGCGGACGAGACATCTGGACTTGGTCTATTGAGCGGGGTGATGAACCATGGCGCGCGACGGACTACAACGAACGCGCCCCTCGCTTTTCCCCTGATGGTCGCTGGATCGCATACGTCTCAGACGAAGAAGGAGAAGGAAACCAGGTCTATCTGCGAAGCAGTGTTGGTGACCCACTATTCGGTCTTGCTGAACGTGTGTCGCCAATCGGCGGCACCGAACCAGTTTGGAGTAAGGACGGTGCCCATCTCTTTTTCCGGCGCGGCCGGGAATTCTACGAAACCACTATTACTGGTGATAAGCCGACCGTCGGTCAACCAGTACACCTGTTCGACGGTGTGTATGTAAATGATGTTTTGGACAATCTCACCGCATATGACGTCACAACAAGCAACAATCGTTTCCTGATGCTTCGCCAACCCCATCCAGTACGAATCATTCATTTGATTAGCGGCTGGCAGTCCTCGGTCTTTCCTCTCCCTGATAACTGATCCACAAAGTCAATGACTGGCAATCTCGCGCGTCCAGTTGGGACCACCTTATCGGTGTCAATGAATCGCAGCGCCTTCACTGTATGCTCGGCGCTATGTCTGACACCGTCCAAGCGATTCCATTAACGAATCTCGTATTCGCGTTGATACCAACAGGAATTGTACTTGTCATTTTGTACCGCTGGTCAGCAGGCGGACCAACAACACTGCATGCTGTGAGCCGGATGGGTGTCCAGCTTGCCCTAGTCGGTTACGTGCTGACATTTCTCTTCGGTTCGGGATCCAACGTGGTGGTTGTAATAACTCTTGGAGTAATGGTTCTAACAGCCAGTTGGATCGCGCTGCGTCCTGTCGCTGCAACAAGACCCTCGCTTTATTCGAAGGCACTTCTGGCTATCGGACTAGGTGGGTTCTTTACCCTGGTCGTCATTACACAAGGCGTACTCACGGCCAAACCGTGGCACAACGCAACCATCTTAATTCCTCTTGGCGGAATGATTTTTGCCGCCTCGATGAACGCCGTTAGCCTGTCCGCGGAACGCTTTCAAGCAGAACAACTGCGGGGTGCTCTGTACCGCGATGCGCGTCGCATCGCGATGCAGGCCGCGCTCATTCCCCAGGTCAATACGTTGTTTGCGGTCGGGCTCGTCTCACTCCCAGGCATGATGACAGGCCAGATCCTGTCTGGAGTTCCACCACTCATCGCGGCACGGTACCAAATAATGGTGATGTGTATGTTGTTCGGTTCAGCTGGAATATCGACAGCATTCTTCCTGCTTTTCCAAAAACGAAATAGCCGGGTCACACTACCTGAGCGCCCGTCCCGTTGACCGGCCCAACATATCGATTGCTAGTCAAGCTATGACTCAAAAATGCGTCCTCAATTGCGGTCGCAACATGGTCGGCCAAGGTGTCCGAGTCGGCAAAGGCAACCACGCTTGGTCCTGAGCCTGATATCGAACATCCGAGTGCACCAGCATCAAGTGCTGCTTTTTTTACAGTGGCATAGCCGGGAACCAATGGCGCACGGACTGGTTCGACTAATGCATCGCTGATGCTACGGGCAAAAAGAGCCAGGTTTTCTTGGTGAAGCGCCGTCACGAGCGCTGCCACGTTACCGAGGTTCTGAACAACTTGACCAATCGTGTAGTGGCGCTCTGCAACCAACCGCCGCGCCTCAGCAGTCAGTACCTCTGTGTGCGGATGCACAACAACTACTCGCAGAGCCGTCGGAACCGGCAGCGCGATCACATCCAGAGGATCAGAGGTGCGTATCAAAACAATGCCGCCGAAAACAGACGGTGCGACATTGTCGGCGTGAGCGGTTCCGGATGCAGCTGCTTCTCCCTGCAACGCGCAATTGACGATATCGTGCTTTGATAGCATGTCCCCAAAAAGCGCATTGACTGCGACCGCACCCCCGACGCTACTAGCTGCAGAACTGCCCAACCCACTGCCAAGAGGCATTTGCTTGTGCAGCCAGAGCCGAACACCCCGATCCCGTATGCCAAGCCGATCCATTGCTGCCGCTGCCGAAATGCCGACGACATTCTCTTTAGGATCCGTAGTTAACGAGTCAGCACCCGTAACTTCAACGATCTCAACACCAAGCGAAGCAGAAATCTCCGCTTCGACGAGATCTCCTGGTCGCTGAAGTGCGAGCCCGAGAACGTCAAATCCAGGACCAAGATTGGATGCTGTCGCCGGCGCAAAAACTTTTACACGCTCGCTCATACAAAGATTACTCCCGATACCTTTAAGAACTCCGACCTGACGTATCTCTTTTTAATCGCATATCGAGATGCTCCCGAACTAACTTTCGTTGTTTACAATGCACCAAGTAAATCTATACGCTGAAGTGTCGGCACCCTCTCTTAAACGCTGGCCTACCGTTACGCATTAAAGCGTAACAGGAGGATTCGTGATGCGTCTGGAAATTCGTCATTGGACTCGCACCGTTCCAGCAGTGCTCTTTCTCGGATCGGTGTTTACTCTAGGCTGCAGCTCAAGCAGTAATCAGCTACCCGCTATTGTTACCAAGGCAATCGCCCACCATGGAGGCGAACTCTACGAAGCCTCACACATCTCCATGACGATTACGTCCCTTTCTGGTGGTTTCAATATTGAAGTCACCCGTGACGGTGGTACTTTCGAATACATCGTGACCAATCCTGCCACTGACACACGTCCGGAACGAAAAGTTCGTCTAACGAACGAGCGCGTGACGGAATGGCACGATGGGGTGGAAATCGAGCTTAATGAAGAAGGTGAGCGGCGCGCGCGAGCTTTTGTCGATGCCCGTGTCTTTTTTCCACTCCTGCCCTACACCCTCAAGGGAGGCGATATCCAGTTTGAAGACAAAGGAATCGACACCTGGTATGGCCGCGAGCTACAGCGCGTTAAGGTTACTTTCGCCGCTGGCACAAGCAATGATGCCGATGACGCGTATACCTTTTGGTTTGATCCCGAAAGCGGACGCGTGGAACAGTTCGGCTACGACTTTGATAATGGCCTTCGATACCGGAAAGCGACCGCATTTAACCGGATCAGTGGCGTGCTGTTTTCAGATCAAGAGAACTACGCCGTGGACGGTAGGAAAATCCCAGTCGATACGCTCAGTCAAGACTATGTCGAGTCGGAGATGCACTTATTGTCAACCGTGACCATTAGTAACGTAGAAGTAGAACCTCTCTAATCAAAAATCCCAAGCTCTAGTTTCGCCGCATCCGTCATCCGATCTTTGTCCCACGGTGGTTCCCAGACCAAATCAACACGAGCATCGCTGACACCATCAACCGATTTAACTTTCCCCTGCACTTCAGCAGGTAGCGTGATGGCTGCTGGGCACCCGGGAGCGGTCAGGGTCATTTGAATTACGGCGAGTCCCGTCGCATCAACCCCAATGTCATAGATCAATCCGAGCTCATAAATATTGACGGGTATTTCCGGATCAAAAACCGTTACGAGCTGATCGACAATTTTGGGTTTTAACTCAAGAGTCTTGGCTTCGTCAATTTCTATCGGAGTCGCCGGTTCAGCCGGCGGTGTTGCTGGTTCAGCATTAGATTCATCGGTCAGTGCACTCGTATCAAACATTGACGATGTAGACGTCCCTGGATCCGCTGGCGCACCCGTTGTAGCGATAGGTGCTGTCGGCATTTTTGCGGTAGGTACTTTTCTGGAATCAGAGACCTCGTTGTCAGCATCGCCCACGTTGAGCGGCGGTGGTACATCATTAAGATTAAAAATCCCCATTACTCCGTCCTATTCCGTTGTTACAACATCATGCCGGTCTTCAACCGCAGCTCGCAGTGTATGCCATGCGAGACTGGCACATTTCACGCGCGTCGGATAGTCACGCACTCCAGAAAAAACTGCTAGCTTGCCAAGCGCCTCGTCATCATCAGCAACGTCTCCGTCCGTCACAAGATTTAAAAACCGGTTAAACAGTTCACGGGTCTCCACAAGGGTTTTCCCTTTGACAGAATCCGTCATTAATGACGCTGACGCTTTTGAAATCGCACAACCAGATCCCTCGAAGCGAACATCGGTGATCGTGTCACCATGTAGGTTGACGTACACGACGAGCTTGTCACCACAGAGCGGATTGAAGCCGTCGGCGTGACGGTCAGCGCCGGCAAGTTCCCCAAAGTTATGGGGGTGTTTATTGTGGTCAAGAATAACCTCTTGGTAAAGATCTCGTAGTTCGCTCATACAGTAAAAGTCTCTCTAACATGTTCAAGTGCTTTTACCAATGCGTCAATCTCCTCGTGAGTGTTGTACATCGCAATCGAAGCACGAGCGGTTGCCGGTACGCCAAATCGATCCATGACGGGTTGGGTGCAATGATGCCCCGTGCGAATCGCAACACCGTCAGAATCCACAATCGTACCGATGTCATGCGGGTGCGCACCGTCCATGACAAACGAGAGAATGCTCGCTTTCTTTGGGGCGGTCCCAATTAACTGCAGACCCTTCACCTCCGACAATGCATTCGTTCCATACGCGAGTAAATCGGCCTCGTGGCGACCAATCCCTTCAAGCCCAACACGAAGCAAGTAATCAACGGCAGCACCAAGACCGATGGCGCCCGCGATGTGGGGTGTGCCCGCCTCAAACTTGTGTGGTAACTCGGCATAGGTTGTTTTCTCAAACGTGACGGACCGAATCATGTCCCCTCCCCCCTGATAGGGAGGCATTTGTTCAAGTAGCGACTCACGGCCATACAGCACGCCGATCCCAGTCGGTCCATAGAGCTTGTGACCGGTAAACACGTAAAAATCACAGTCAAGAGCCTGAACGTCAACTGGCATGTGGTAAATCGATTGCGAACCATCGATGAGTACTGGCACACCACGCGCATGCGCCATGCGAACGATCTCTTGTACCGGATTGACAGTGCCAAGAGAGTTTGACAAGTGAACGACAGCCACAAGGCGTGTCCGGGGACTAATTAACCGCTCAAACTCATCAAGCTGCAGCGTCCCGCGGCCGTCAATGGGCGCCACACAAAGTCGGGCACCGACCTGCTCGCATAACAGCTGCCACGGAACGATGTTGGAATGGTGCTCCATGTGCGTGATGAGCACTTCATCGCCTGAGCCTAGATTTTGCCGGCCATAACTTTGCGCAACCAAGTTGATACTTTCCGTTGAATTACGGGTGAAAATAATTTCGTGGGCTGCGCGGGCATTGAGTAAACCCTGCACTTTTCCTCGCGCGAGGTCAAACGCCGCCGTCGCCTCTTCACTGAGTAGATACACACCTCTATGGATGTTTGCATTTCCCGTGGCGTAGTAGCGCGCTAATGTATCAAGAACTGGCTGCGGTTTCTGGGTTGTTGCCGCGTTGTCCAAATACACCAGCTTGTGCTCACGAATTGAGCGGGACAAAATTGGAAAATCTTGTCTGATCCGTTGAACATCAAACGCTGACTCAACAACGTTCGCTGTTTCAGCCGAACTCATAGAAACCGCTGTCGCCCGACCCAGGAAGCTGTGCCAGAAGAAGTTCGTCAAGACCCGCACGAATCGACGCGATACCGATACGGTTCAGCAGATCACTTGCAAACGCATGAATCAAAACGCTACGGGCCTGCTCGAGCCCAAGGCCACGGGCGCGCAAGTAAAACATTGCATCTGCATCAAGTTGACCAATCGTCGCGCCGTGTGTGCACTTGACATCGTCAGCAAATATCTCCAGCTCAGGCTTCGTGTTGATCTGCGCATCTTCTGACAACAGCAATGCCTTATTCGTCTGCTTTGCATCTGTTTTTTGTGCATCGATCGCGACAACAATCTTTCCGTTGAAAACCGCGTGAGCCTGATCGTCCAATATGCCCTTGTAAAGTTCATGACTCTCGCAGTGCGGTTTCGCGTGATGAATGGTGGTGTGGTTGTCTACTAACTGTTGCCGATTCGCAATGTAGAGTCCATTCAGGGTGCAACTGACTCCTTCACCATCAAGAACCGCCATGGTGTCATTCCGCACAATATTCCCGCCAAGCGTAATGGCATGCGCCGAAAAGTTTGCGCCGCGGCTGAGCTGTAAATGCATGTGCCCAATGTGATAGGCCGCTGATGCTTCTCGCACAAGTTTGTAGTGGTCGATTACTGCATTTGCTCCACCAAAAACCTCAGTAACAGCATTCGTTAAATACGGAGTATTTCCCTCTCCACCGTAATTCTCAACGAGACGAATCTCGCTGTTCTCTTCGACCGCAATCAAGATACGCGGATGCGTCATAGGGTATTCCGTCGTATCCGAATCCGTAGATCTTGGAGTGGTTACAAAAAGCACCTGAATCGGACTCTCAACAACAACATTCGCTGCCACATGCACAAAAACACCATCCCCAAAAAGAGCCGTGTTCAGTGCGGCAAAGGCTGCTGAGTCAGAATGAATGTCAGCGCCCTTACCAAGGTATTGCTCGACGACCGGGTTGCCGGGCGACGAATTGAGAACGTTCGCAAGGCTTTCAACTACAACGCCGTCTGGCAACTCTGCCACCGATGACAAGGCCGCCTGATAGTGTCCGTTGACAAACACGATCGTTGGCCATCCACCAAGAGAACCAGTCACGTTGAATGGCGCTAGTTCCTCGTTAGTCAATGCGACCGCATGACCAGAAACAAATGTTGTGTCCGCAATCCGGCGCACGTTCGTGAAACGCCATTCCTCAGAGCTAGTCGTTGGAAGACCGTTTGTTGAAAATCGATCGAAGGCAACGCGCCTGAGGTCAGCGATCGCTGCTGGCCCAGCATGGTCACGCTGAATTTGTTCGAAGGCGTTGGTATAGGAGGCTGAAGCTACAAGTTGCGTCATTGATCTTCCTACGAGCCAACCGTTTCAGTTGCCCCTTCAATCCAGCTATAACCTTTGTCTTCGAGTTCTAGGGCCAACTCCTTGCCTCCAGATTTAACGATGCGACCTCCTGACAACACATGTACGAAATCTGGAACGATGTAGTTCAACAGTCGCTGATAGTGCGTAACTATGACCGTCGCGCGTTCAGCATTGCGCATCGCGTTAACACCATTGGAAACAATTCTTAAGGCGTCAATGTCGAGCCCGGAATCCGTCTCGTCCATAATGGCCAATTTCGGTTCGAGAACTGCCATCTGGAAAATCTCATTGCGTTTCTTCTCGCCACCTGAGAAGCCCTCATTCACGGGACGATTCATCAAGTCCTGATCGATCTTAAGAATGCTCATCCGCTCCTTAACAAACGCCATGAAGTCCATAGCGTCTAGCTGGGATTCACCACGATGCTTGCGAACCTCATTAAGAGCGGCCTTCAGTAGATAAGCGTTGTTGACGCCTGGAATTTCAACCGGATACTGAAACGCGAGAAAAACACCTTCCCGCGCCCGCTCTTCCGGTTCCATCTCAAGAAGGTCCCGACCTTGAAAAGCGACTGCACCTTCCGTGACATCAAATTCCTCTCGGCCAACAAGCACTGCTGCAAGGGTGCTTTTTCCAGATCCATTCGGACCCATAATGGCGTGCACTTCGCCCGCCTTTACCGATAGATTGATTCCCTTAAGGATTTCTTTGTTACCGACCCTAGCGTGAAGATTACTGACTTCTAACATTCGTTAAATCTTTCCTATTGCGTGCATGCGCGGTGATCAACCGACACTACCCTCAAGACTGACACCGAGAAGTTTCTGCGCCTCAACCGCAAATTCCATCGGCAACTCACGGAACACTTCCTTACAAAACCCATTCACAATCATGTTGACAGCATCTTCAGTTGAAAGCCCTCGCTGTCGACAGTAAAAGATCTGGTCTTCTCCAATCTTTGACGTTGACGCTTCGTGTTCGACCTGAGAGGACGTATTCCGGACTTCAAGATATGGAAATGTGTGAGCTCCACACTGGTCACCAATGAGCAATGAATCACACTGGGAGAAATTACGAGCGCCCTTGGCATTCTTCCCAATACGCACCAAACCACGATAAGTGTTTTGTCCTTTACCGGCCGAAATGCCTTTTGACACTATCGTGCTCCGAGTGTTTTTACCTAAGTGCAGCATCTTCGTCCCGGTGTCTGCCTGCTGATAGTTATTCGTAACAGCGACCGAGTAGAACTCACCAACCGCGTTGTCTCCCTGCAAAATACAACTCGGATATTTCCATGTTATTGCCGACCCAGTTTCGACCTGTGTCCAAGTTATCTTGGCATTGGTCCAGGCCTTGCCGCGTTTTGTTACAAAGTTATAGATGCCACCTTTTCCATCTTTATCACCTGGGTACCAGTTCTGCACTGTTGAGTATTTAATCGTCGAATCATCAAGCGCAACGAGTTCAACTACCGCCGCGTGTAATTGGTTTTCGTCTCGCATCGGCGCCGTACAGCCCTCTAAATAACTCACAGTCGCACCTTCATCCGCCACCAATAATGTCCGTTCGAACTGACCGGTCTGAGCAGCGTTAATTCGAAAATAGGTCGACAGTTCCATCGGGCACTTAACACCCTTTGGTATATACGCAAATGACCCGTCAGAAAAGACAGCTGCATTAAGAGCTGCGTAAAAATTATCAGAGACTGGTACAACCGAGCCAAGGTATTTACGGACAAGATCAGGATGGTCCTGCACTGCCTCAGAAAACGAGCAAAAAATTATGCCCATGTCTGCTAGCTTGCCCTTGAAAGTCGTCGCCACCGAGACAGAATCAAAGACGGCGTCAACCGCCACGCCAGACATCATTTTTTGCTCATTAAGTGGAATCCCAAGCTTGTCAAATGTCGCTTTAATTTCTGGGTCAAGATCATCAAGGCTCTCAAGTTTCGCTTGCTGTTTCGGCGCAGAGTAATAAATAATGTCTTGGAAGTTAACCGGCGGAAACGTCACATTGGGCCAAGATGGCGGTGTCAATGTCTGCCACACCTGGAACGCTTTCAGACGCCATTCCAATAACCAGTCTGGCTCCTGCTTTTTACTCGAAATTAGTCTAATAGTGTCTTCATTTAACCCTGGTGCAATCGCTTCTTGTTCGACATCGGTTACAAAACCATACTTATAGTCTTGGTTTGCTAGTTCTTCGATACTGTCAGTCGAGGTTGCCATACAAAACTCCGAGATCCGTAACTAATTCATATAGCCGACCAGAATGGTCGCATTTAAATGATATTACCCAACTTCTACTTCTAACTGCAACTGCTCAAGGGAATTACCAACGAAGAACTAGGCTAGCATTGAGCGGCGGACCAAGCCAATCCACCCGACCGCACACACGGCCACGACCCCTACTAAGTTGTACCAAAGGTAGGAAATATCTGTCACGGTCGCTACGATGCCAACGGTGACCATCCCGCCAATCAGGCCCCAGAACGCATCGCCTGCCGATGCCCGCCGGAATCCAACCGCCAATACAAAAACACCCAACAGCGAGCCATAAAAGTAGGACCCAAAGAGATTGACTACTTCAATAAGGGATCCTAGATTGGTTGCAAACAAAGCTGTTATCGAAGCAAACAGGCCCCAGAAGCCCGTGGCGTATTTCGAAATCCTAAGGTAGTGCGCGTCCGACGCACCTTGCTTAAAATGTCGCTGGTAGAAGTCGATGACTGTTGAGGTTGACAACGCGTTGAGCTCAGCTGCCGCACTCGACATTGCAGCGGCGAAAATTGCAGCAATGAGTAGCCCGACGAGACCGACTGGAAGATGTGTAGTAACGAAAGTTGGAAAGATATAGTTGACATCGTTGTAAGCCGTATCACCGGTCACATCTCGCACAAGCGCGAACGCTTTGCCACGGATCTCTTCGAGTTGGTGGTCATATTCGACAAATTCTGCCGTGGCCGTACGCGTGCCCAGTTCGTCGCCGGTCTGTCGGGCTGTACCAACAGCTGCGGCGGCCTCACGACGTCCTTTGTGCACTTGCTCAAATTCTCTTTCTAAAATTTCATAGTCTCCGCGGCGAACGCTTTGCTCTACCTGTTCACGATGCACCTCGTTAAATAACAGCGGCGGCTGGGTAAAAAGATAAAAACAAAAAACCAGCACACCCATCATTAAAATTAGTACCTGCAACGGAATTTTCGCGAACGCGCTCATCAGTAACGAATGCTTAGCTCCGCGTACAGAATCCGCTGATAAATAGCGCTGTACCTGGCTCTGGTCACATCCAAAGTATCCCAATGCGAGAAACAAGCCCCCGATCATGCCAGACCAAAACGTGTAGGTCTCGTTAAGATCAAACGTAAAGTCAATCGCTTGAAGTCGGCCAACAGCGCCGGCGACGTGCAAGGTAGACTCGACACCAATATCGGCTGGCAAGCCAGCGATTAAGGCAATAACCGTGGCGGTAACTCCGACCAAAATAATGACCATCTGCTTGACGTCCGCCCAAGCCACCGCTTGCACTCCACCGAGCATGGTGTAAATAGTCGTGGGAATACCAATTGCCAAAATCGTGAGCGGTAAACTCCAACCCAAGACGATTGACAAAATCACAGCCGGGGCGGCCACAATCACACCAGCACTAAGCCCGCGGGAGACAAGAAACAATAAACTCGCCAACACACGCGTTCGGGCATCGAACCGGCGCTCTAGATACTCGTAAGCCGTGTAGACCTTGGCTCTATGGAAAAACGGTACTAGTGTGACTGACAAAATAATCATCGCTAAGGGCAAGCCAAAGTAAAACTGGACGAACCGCATCCCATCGGTCGCCGCTTGGCCTGTAGTGCCAACGAGAGTAATCGCACTCATCTGGGTAGCCATTACAGATAATCCTGCGACCCACCACGGAAGTGACCGAGACGCCAAGAAATACCCTTCAACGGCATGCGTCCCTTTTGCTCGCTTGATCCCGTCATACAGGATCCAAGCAAGGTAACCAGAGACGATTGTCCAATCTATAAAGTGCACGACTCTTCCATTAGGCAAAATGCCGAGAGAGTAGCCACAAAGCCACAAGGACTATCGTCTGCACGACCACCACCGCAATGTAAGTCTTGGTCACGCAATCAGTATTGCAGACGTTCCACTGAAATAACGACGCGTGCTCACTAAACCGGAAACCCACGCCCCATTCACGATACGTCTGTATCCGAGGTAATCTAACTTAAATTCTATGAGCAAGATTACTGCTTCCGATTCGTCCATCTCGACAAAACCTCTACCACTAGCCAAGGTCTTACTGGGCGTAGTGGCTGTTATCGCATTAGCCGGCCTCGGTCGCCAATTCGGACTTTTCCTGGAACGCTTTGCGGTCTGGGTCGACAGCCTTGGCCCACTCGGTCCTTTCGCCTTTATCGCCGGTTATGCCGCGGCTACGCTCGCTTTTGTCCCCGGCTCTGTCCTGACACTTGCTGGTGGTGCGATCTTTGGCCTATTCAACGGTAGTCTCTACGCGCTAACAGGGGCTACCCTCGGAGCCACTCTTTCTTTCCTTCTCGCTCGTTATGCCGCCCGTGAGGCAGTTGAACGCCGTCTCGAAGGAAATCCTCGTTTTCGAGCTATTGACCACGCGGTTGGTCAGCAGGGACTCAAAATAGTGCTGTTGCTGCGTCTGTCCCCGATTTTTCCTTTTAATCTGCTTAACTATGCGCTGGGTCTTACCAAGGTCCCACTAAAATCCTATCTTTTCGCATCAATCGGTATGCTGCCAGGAACTGTGCTCTATACCTATTCGGGACTGATCATCGGTGATGTCGCTAGACTTGCCGGCGGAACAAGCCCGACGCGTGGAATGGCTTACTACGCAGTGGTTCTGCTTGGATTGGCAGCCACCATCTTAGTAGCAACAGTCATTACCCGTACTGCAAAACAAGCACTCAACGCCGCTGTAGTAGACACCTCGCCGACTCATTAATCGATTCATATCGAGAACCTCAACCAAATAGATAGGTTGCGCCTAACCAACCCTGCCAGATAGAATTCTTCGGGTCTCACGGTCTCTCCTCCGACTGGAGAACACTGTGGCTACCACTAATAACGATTACGTACGATCAACCGCCCCGCACGAATTACCCTTGACCGAGCGGGGTAGTTGTAAGTGACGCTGTAGGAAAGGAGTCACGACGTTGGCTGACGTGACGACCACAGAAGTAACCGTCCAAGAGGCGGCCGAACACGGACACGAGGAGCACGGGCATGACGAAGGATTCTGGCGGACCTACGTCTTCTCGGTAGACCACAAAGTTATCGGCATCCAATACGCTATAACCGGACTGCTCTTTTTATTGTTCGGCTTTACGCTCATGATGCTGATGCGTTGGCAAATCGCCTACCCGGGCGAACCTATTCC
>Ga0310124_10002049_pt1 | contig 13977 bp, 9 predicted proteins | sample CB11b_AW_Bot5_MG_FD_203507 | JGI IMG/M metagenome (GOLD analysis project Ga0310124, IMG submission 203507) | Marine microbial communities from Western Arctic Ocean, Canada - CB11b_AW_Bot5 | ecosystem: Environmental > Aquatic > Marine > Oceanic | place: Canada: Western Arctic Ocean | collected...
CGCTTCGTGTTGACATCACCACTAATTGGCTTGCGCTTGTCGCAGCTTCCGGGGCGCTTCGTGATGATTTGACAGCAGCCTCTGGTTCATTACAGAACGACATATTAACCAACGGTAGTGGAATAGTCACTGCTTCTGGTTCTCTCAATACAAGACTGTATGCTGCTTCTGGCACATTGCAGAATGAAATCTTAACTAATGGAAGCGGCATTGTCACCGCTTCTGGCGCACTCCAGCTAGACATAGAAACTGCTTCTGGCGCACTACATGATGAGATAGCTGCGTCAGGTAGAGCAGCCGGTAGTGGACTTGTCTTATATAGCAACGATCTCAACTTAGGTGATCCATCGAATGATTACAGCACAATTAATGCTGCTACTGCTTTAGCTGCTGATCAGGTATTAGTATGGGATGATAGCGCTAGTGCATGGACGCATATAACGTTGGACGAGTTGAATCTTGAAATGCTTGATCCAACTTATGTCGATGCTGGGTCCGCTACTCCTGTTAGCGATTGGGTTCTCTTCTTAGATGGCGAGAATGGCACTGTCAAAAAGGTTCAGTGGTCAGCCCTGATGATCGCGATAGCGACAACGAATATTACAGCTACGGATGGTAAGCTTTATGGAAATGCTGCTGGGGCTGGAGGAGAAGACAATGAGGACTCATTCAAAACCATACGGATAAATGACGGTACGGATACTGTTAATGCTCCCGATGTAATAGCTGATAATACAACTGACATACTTACCGTGTCGGGTATCAAGGGTGTTGAGATTACTAGTGGAGATGATGAAGATGCGATTCTGTTTGCTGCTCCAGATATTGCAATAGCTTCTGGCGCTTTACATGAAGAAATTTTAGCATCTGGACAATACTTAGATAGCTTGATAGGTGATCATGCAGCCTTCAAGACTATTACGTTTACGGAACTTGATGATGTAGAAGCTCAAAATACGGCTGATAGTGTAGAGTTTCAATCTAGTAATGGCATTCTGATCACAAGGGCGGGAGGAGTCGATGATCCGGTAGTTACTTGGGCTGCTCCAGATATTGCAACGGCTTCCGGGGCGCTTAGAGAAGGGGTGGTCTTCAACTCTGGTGAATTGATTATGGCCTCTGGCTCATTACAGAACGATATATTAACTAACGGTAGTGGAATAGTCACTGCTTCTGGTGCTCTCAATACGAGGCTGTATGCAGCCTCTGGCTCTTTGCAGAATGAAATCTTAACCAATGGTAGTGGAATAGTCACTGCTTCTGGTGCTCTCAATACGAAGCTGTATGCAGCTTCTGGTTCATTACAGAACGACATATTAACTAACGGTAGTGGCATAGTCACTGCTTCTGGTGCTCTCAATACGAGACTGTATGCAGCCTCTGGTTCATTACAGAATGAAATCTTAACCAACGGTAGTGGAATAGTCACTGCCTCTGGTGCTTTACATGAAGAAATATTGGCATCGGGTCAGTTCCTAGATAATTACATCGACTCTGCCTCTGGCTCACTTGTGCTTACTGTAAAAGAATTAGATGGTGTTCTATCTGTTGGTCATGTAAGTGAGATCACAGTATCTAATAATGTTATTAGTGCAAATAGCGCTGGTTCGGTTACGCTAGATATACCTTCTTACTTTGACTCTGGTATTATACGAGTTGATGATGGGACGAAAAATGAATTAAGACTTAATCCCAACTTGCTGACTTCCGGGGATGGTACATTCCTCGCCATTGGTACACACAATTCAGACAGTTGGTACAAAGATCACACAGGTGGAAACGCTAATCTTATTATGGTTGGCTCCGGGGCAGGTGCTCTCGCAATAGATTCTTCCGATGCAATCATGATTGGAACAGATGCCGGTCTTGAGGCGTCGACTAATTGTCACTCGACCATCATGATTGGTAATAAGGCTGGCTATCAGGCCGGTCCGGGATCATCGCCTCCCACATCGAATGGGAGTTCGTCGGCCACCATGATTGGTAACCAAGCTGGCTACCATTCATACTTCTGTGGTAACGCTATTATGATTGGCGTCGCCGCTGGCAAAAGAGCGGGTTCTTGCATAAGCACCAACATGATTGGTGTTTCTGCTGGGCAGGATGCGGAAAACTGTAATCGGTCCAACATGATTGGGGAGAATGCGGGGCAGGATGCGTACAAATGTAAATTTATAGAAATGATTGGTCATAAGGCTGGGTATGAGGCAGATACTTGTGGCACCGGCATTATGATTGGTTATGAGGCCGGTCTGGGGGCGAAAAACTTCAACTGGGTTGATGTACTTGGCTACAGGGCTGGCTATGAAGCCAACTCATGTAGCGGCGTTCTCATGCTTGGCCATGGGGCTGGGTCGGGTGTAAGTAATGTGAACCGGAGTATTATTATCGGAAGCGGAACGGGAGGTCGTGAGGCCAGCCAGTTGGATGATGCAATATTCATAGGCACGGATGCTGGTGCCAACACGGTAGGAATTGAAAAGACTACCTATATGGGAGAGGGGGCTGGTGCTGGTTCAGAGTATGTACATTCTACTTTTGGTTATGGAAGAGATACTTTGGCAAGTGCGTCGGGTGTATTTAAGTGGATTGCTATGGGTGCGGGGGCTGGTGGTAGCGCAGTGGGAACTGAGAACAATCCACCCGGTGGGGGTGTTGCAGCGAAAGATTCTGATGAGCCTGCATTTGGAGGCAACTCTAATTCTCATGACGTGGTAGCGTTGGGAACAGCGGCTGGCCAAGACAGTTATAATATAGCGAATGGTGTCTATATAGGTCGTAAAGCAGGATTGAAAAGTGATCGAGAATTAAACGGAGTGGCTATTGGCCATCAGGCAGGTGTTTACCATGTAGCTGGTCAAAGAAATGTTCACATTGGTTATTACGCCGGGACCGACTCTGAGTTGGTTCCTAGCTACGGGGAGTATCAGGTATTTGTTGGTGCTAGAGCCGGAAGATTGTGTGATGGCAATAATGTTGTGTCTATTATGGCTAATGGTCTAAGTAGAGATTCCGTAAATGGATATAAAGAAGGTACCTCCACCCATAGTAATTATGACAACAGGGTTAATATTGCTAATATTATCTATGGTAAAACTGCCTTTGATGAGCGATCACTATTAATCGGAAATGTTGGTTCATATTCAGATAACGTGTATGAGCATAAGGCAGCATTAACAATAGTGCCTCTGGCCGATACTGATGTTCTATTCTTAGAGAACTCGGCTCCCGATACTACTACTACTGATTCTGAAGCTAAAATACGAACTGCTCTAGGGGAATGCGCATGGACCAAAGACGGTTCGGTAAATCAGACATTCCATCAGAATGATAATGGTATGTGGCATAGGACTAGTGCAGAGAAAGCTTCGAATGCTACCTACTGTGATAACTATGGAAGGGCGCGTCTTAAACAACAAGGGGATCCAGATACGCAGCCCTTGGTTGGTAAGTTAGGTCTTCCAATAATACCTTATGTTGAAGTAAGGTATTGGAAAAGAATTGCGGGCACGAGAAAAGAAGTGGCCACAACGCTGGATGATTGGAAGAAGGCGCTTGGATCATTGTTTCAATCCAATGTTCAGGAAATTGGAACTATGGTATTTGCGGGACCGAAGGTGGGCACTGCTGGTGGTGGCACACCGGTGACCGACCCCCAGCCCGCCAGTGCGGCTGGACGTATATTTATATATGTAGGTAATCAGCAGTGGGTATGTACCTCGACAGACTTCCATGGTCATGTAAAAACAGACTTCACCACCCATCATAGATCAAGCGACATACCAAAACCCGCGTGTTAATTGTTGGAATATAAAGAGAAAAACGTTACTTTTAAACTTTGGAGAATAGATAGATGTCCGATCATTTTGACGTAGCTTATAGCACATCTGGTGTAGATGTAAGCCTCCAGAACAATGGTGCCGCCATAGTGCTGGTCCATAGAACTGGTAATTATCAAGCTATATCTCCCACTGATTTGGGGGGCGTTAACGCATATCTTGATTCCGGTGTATTACATGCGAAGTATACAAACCGGTTTGATGATCCCCGTTATTATAGTGGTGATGGTGTAGGTTAGATAATATTATGCCTGTAAGTATACCAGAAAGCGTTTTTGATAAATACTTTGATGTGATAGACTCCACCTTTGATATCTTTGGAGTCACATGTCAATTAGTACATATTAGATTAGAAGAGATTCCTTACGATCCCAACAATAATATGCCGGATAGTAATGATATTAATATCCATCGAAGACACGATGATCAGTTTGATCGAAGTGAGAAAAGCTATAAAGAGATTGAAACTCTAAATGATATTAAGCTTAAAGTCTACTGGGATCATAAAAGCTTTGTTAAGATTGGTAATATCGCAGTTCCAGAAAATACAATACAAACCATAGGTATGATGAAAGATTTGCAAAAAGTTTTAAGGGCAAAGCAATTGATAGTTCACAAAGACATAAAAAAGTATAAGGTGATGAGATTTGAGCGGGAGGGTGAGCACTTTCCGATGGGTCTGAGACAGACTAGATATTTTGGCTGCTTTTGGAAAAGGGTTGGGTAATGGAAATAACATTAAAACTGATAGATTCAATTAGTACCGTAGAGAAACGGGTTAATGAAGCTATCTCTATACATATGAATTCTGTAATATCCAAGCGTAAAAGATATATGGCCCTTAAGATTAAAAAACTGGCGAACACTTGGATTAGAGAGCAGCCGGAAATGATATCTTTAGAAAATAACGAGTTGGCAGCACAACTTGGTTTAGTGGCGGGAACATCCAGTTCTGCTGTAGATGCAATTGTACAATCTGTAATAAACTCAACAGATATAGTAATAGATAGGTTTACTAAACGGCTTAGCGGAAGCGTGTCTTTGCAATTTCAACCAGACCATTTTGCCAATTTGTTTGCGATACATCAAGGTCACGTTTCCCTGCCGGAAAGTGGAGACTTACACTGGTTGAAGTGGCTGCTGGAAAAGGGCCATTCAATTATTGTAGTGAATTATCATTTTACTCCTAGCTCTGGGGGACGATCAGGAGGAGGAGTTATGTCAACCGGTGGCGCTTGGAGAATTCCGCCAGAATTTGCAGGTACTCTTGATGACAACTTTATTACAAGAGCTTTTTCTGGCAGAGAAGGGGATATAGAAAGCATTTTTGAGAGAGTCCTTAACGGGTAGAGGGATCATAATGACTGATGTTTTTAACCTTAAAGGCTTTGACAATATATTTGGAACTCAACTCAATAATGAAATACAGGATAATATTCTAGAGTTCTTAGACTGGGGTCTATTACAAAAGGGAAATTATTTTAATGTTACGTTAGGAGAAACTTCTCCTAGAGGGTTTGATTATAGTCAGCTTAGGCTGTCATCCGACGATAATTATACCACTGGAAAGGTGTGGGAAGGATTCAGAGGAAATTGGATATGGCAAAGCGGGGTTGATTATAGCCCATCTCCAATAGTTGTTAGTGGATTGGATAATAGTCATGCGCATCCGGGAATATCTGGCGTATATGTGGACTCTGTGTTTTATCCTACGGCTACTACCGGTAACTATGCTTATTACGTAGATTACCATGACGGTAGAGTTGTATTTGATAACCCTTTGCCTACAGGAAGTGTAGTAAAGGCAGAGTACAGCTATAAGTGGATAAATGTAGTATATGCTAACGAGGTTCCTTGGATACGGGATATACAATATAGGAGTTATGATTTAACTGGAGAATTTTTAAAGACGGGACAGGGAGAGTGGGACCAACCTCCAGATGCAAGACTACAGTTACCTACCATCGCAATAGAAATTGTTCCTAGAAGAGCTTTGAGGGGCTATGCGTTGGGAGGTAGTCAATGGGTGGATACTGATATATTATTCCATTGTATAGCTGAAGATGAAAGGACTAGGAATAAGCTGGTAGATATTATTTCGCTACAAAACGAGAAAACTCTATATATGTTTCAAAGCGATTTTGTTGCGGCCAGCGGAGATATGCCCGTAGATTATAGGGGAATGCCAGTTTCTGGGGCCATGAGGTATCCAGATCTGGTAAAGAATCACTATGGAGGACATCTTAGACTATCCAATTCTTCTGTTCAAGGTATGGAGTCTATAAATACCAACTTATACGGCGGCATTGTAAAACTTACTGCTGGGGTGATTCACGGAGATATTTAGGTTTTGTGTATAATAAAATAGAGATTTTCTAACTTTCTACAGGAGAGAGAATAATGGCTGCTAATAATAGAATTTTCTACGCCTGCCAAATAGTCGGACTGGCTAATCACGGTACAGCGGCTTCTGCGAGTGCGCATACTGTCGCACACGGTGTGCAGAGCGTAGGTATAACGACAAACTTCAATCTGGAACAGGCTTTTGAGCTTGGCCAGATCCAAATTTACGAAAACATCGAAGGCTTGCCGGATGTGGAAGTGACCATGGAGAAGGTTCTCGATGGATATCCTCTTCTTTATCACTTGGCTAGTCCCTCTCCAGATTCTGTTGGTTTGGTTGGTCGTGGTAAATCACGATGCGATTTGAGCCTTGGTATCTATAGTGATGCCTATGACTCTGTAACAGATTCGGGGAATAAAGGCGAAGCGGATGTTGAAGTTTATTGCTCTGGTATGTATATTGGTTCAATCAGCTATACCATCCCCGTAGATGGCAACTGCACTGAATCTATTACTTTACAGGGTAATAACAAGGAGTGGATTACTGGCAGTACAGGAAAGCATCTAACTAGTGATGGTACAGCGTTTGGTAAGCAACAGAGCTACTCATCAACTAATGTACCAGACGCACCTTTGGGACTAAGTCAGTTTGGTAGTGGTGGTATCCAAAGACGTGAAAACGTGCTGCTAAGCAAATGCATCTTTCCCGTAGGGGTTTATGGAGTGACCGGCACTTCCGCAGGCAACGCTCTCGCAGGGAACACCGGTGAACCTCTAGTTCATATTCAGAATATATCCATTAGTACGGACTTCTCTCGTGAAGACATCCTAGAGCTTGGTCGTAAGACTCCTTACTTCCGCTCTCCCGGTTTCCCGATTGAGGTAACTTGTGATATTGAAGCCATTGCTGTCTCTGGTGATTTTATTGGTGCGTATGAAGACGGTGATCCAGCCTTGTTCTGTACTCCAGCTTCTGGCGATAACACAGGCGAAGAGTCCATCCAGATTCACTTGCTTGATTCTACGGTGTTTGATCTTGGTGCAAGTAATCGGCTGTCATCGGTAAGTTACGGTGGAGGCGATGCAACGGGTGGTAATGTTAGTATTAGTTATAGTTATGCTAACTTTAACGAACTAGAAGTATTACATATGCAAGATCTGGCGAAAGGTCTTTATGATACTGATCAGAACGCTCTTGTTCATAGAGAAGCGACCACTTGTTAGAAAATTTTGGCGGGCTATTACCGTCACGGACACAGTAGTACAACTTGCGATAGCAATTCAGGATAGCGAGTTTGTTGTACTGCTCAGGAAGGATGGTGTATTATGACAGATATTATACTCCCGTCGTGAGGTTTTTATATGAAACAGCATGAACGGGAGTATTTTATATCTGTATTACGGTCTGGCATAGTTACAATTCGGCATAGAGGGTTTGATCTAAAAGTTAATACTCTTACAATAGAACAGTCATGTGAAGCATGTCAAGTCTATGCTGAAGCGTATGATATGGCTTATATGGATGAAGTCATGGATGAAGGCGAGATGCTAGATTGGATGGAGTCAAAGGGTCTTTGGACAGAAGAAGATGAGGAAAGAGAAGAAGGTCTGGAAAAAGATATGGAGAAATTGAAGACAGAAATTTATACTGCTAGAAATAATGTTGAAAAAAGGGAGCATATCAGAAAGTATATTCGCGCTGGAGAAGAACAACAAGCTGATATGATACTAAAGAAAAAAATATACCATGCTAATACCTGTGAAGGTATGGCAGAACAGGCCAAGTGGGAATGGGTTATTAAACATTGTACTACTTTGAATGGATCACCATATGATTTTAAGGCGGTATCACTAGAATATGTGTTAACTTTTTATAGGTCTTCGTTGTTAAACGAAAGACAGATTAGAGAGTTAGCTAGAAACGAACCTTGGAGATCTCTGTGGGTAATTCATGAAAGGGCTAGTAGCCCCTTGTTCTTGAATAAAGACAGAGAACTTAATATTGATCAACGCAATTTAGTAATATGGGCTAAGATGTATGATAATATTCAAGAGTCTATGGATTGTCCTAACGAAGATGTAATTGATGATGACGACATGTTGGATGGGTGGTTTATAATCCAGCGTAATAAGAGAGAGAATGATAAAATGGAGGCCGAATTTGAAGGTTCTGTTCAAAACGATAAAATTAAAAACGCTGGAGAAGTCTTTATGATGGTCGGTTCTAAGGAGGATGCGGATAGAGTTGAGTCTATGAACGATATGAACGCGACTGTAGTGAAGAGACAAAGAGAGGCTATAATGAAACGCGAGAGCGGTTCCACTCAGCAGGGTCAATTTGTTGATGAGAAGATAAAGCTACAGAATCAAGCTCATGAACAATACAAAGGAAAGTTTGGGAGGTAAAAAGATGGATGATAACTACGCAGATTTAATAAGAGGGAAAGCGAACTATAAACAACAGAGAGTGGATAAGTATACAGTAGACTCTAAGGATAGATTATCTAAAATCATTAAGAAAAAGATAGAGACCACAATGATAGGCGCTCTGAGCGCTATGGAAGAAAGCTTTGGATTTCTATGGAGTAATGAAGATGGTTCTCCTTTGACTGAAGAGCAGACCATCATGAAGGAATTGTACCAAGGTGTAAGGTCTTCAATATTAGATAAAGGAAATAATCAATCGAGGAATGTAGATGCGGAACTAGCTCAATATAAAGTTGAGTGGCTAAAGTATACAATAGAAATGCCTATGATCACAAAGGAGGGACAATAATGCCTAAGAAAGAAAATGAGAAAACTGTGGAAGTGGTAATAGATCCAGATAAGCCAGATGAGAAAACAACTATCGTAGTACAACGTCCTTCTAATAGAGTTCAAACAGAGGCTGCTCGTATTGGAGCATTAGTCTGGACAAAATGTATTAAGGATGGTGTCATGACCAAGCAGGAGCTTGATAAGTTCATGAAGGAAAAGGGCATCTGGGGGGTAGACAAAGAGAAGGAAAAGGACGATGTTGCTGAAGCGATTAATGACCTTGAAAAGGAGCTATACCTTGGTAATAGTGATGCCTCCGTCAAGCGTGGAACTCGAAAGAAACGGATTAAGTTGTCTGACGCTAAAGACATTGCTTTGAAAATGCGAAGGAAGAGGGCCAAGTTAAGAGATCTGTTGGCGGAAAAGATTACCTTGGAAACCAACACGGCAGAAAGCCTTTCTGAAAACGCAAAGTTTGATTATATTGTTGCCCACTGTACCTTTGACGATAAGGGTAATAAAATCTATGATAGCGTAGAAGATTATGAGAAGCAGGCTGAGGACGCTATTGCATATCAGGCTGCGGCTTCTATTGCTGAGATGATGTATGCAATCAATAAAGATTTTGAAGCTAAGTTGCCTGAGAATAGATTTCTTTCAAAGTTTCAGATGGTTAATTCAGATTTGAGTTTAATCAATTCTGAAGGACATACTGTTGATACTAAGGGCAACCTTATTAACAACGTGGGAGAGTATCTTGCTTCTGATGGCAGCAGGGTAGATATTCATGGAAATCCTTTGGATGGAGATGGAAACTATGAGTTTGCTGTTGATTTCATAGATGATGACGGCAGTAAAGTTAAGTTGGAAAAAGTCAAGAAAGATATTGAAGAAACTGAAACACAACCAGTGACAGAAACGCAAGACACCACGGAAAACTAGCGGATAGTGTAGTCATGTCTAAGCACATAGAAGGCTGCAAATGGCAAAATTTGTACTGACTGCACAATTACAGCTACAAGCACCGCGTAATGTACAGGCAATAGTTCGACAAATTCAAAGCCAACTTGACGGCGTTAAGGTTAAGGTTGGTGTAGAAGGAGCGTCAAGAGCACAAGCCGATCTTAAGAAGGTTGATCAGAGCGTAAAGCAAGTTACTGATTCAGCCGACAGGATGGGCAAGGCTTTTGCTGTATCTATTAAGCGGTTTGCGGCATTTTCTATAGCCACCAGAGCCGTGGGATTATTTACTCGTGGTCTGGGTGGCGCTGTAACTGAAGCCATAGATTTTGAGAGACAGCTAATTAAAGTTGCTCAGGTTACTGGTAAAACCATGGGTGAGCTTAAGGGTCTTACTAAGGAGATTACTAAGCTCTCTACAAATCTAGGCGTTAGCTCAGCTAAGCTTATCGAAGTGTCCCGTACACTATCTCAAGCGGGCCTTAGTGCTCAAGAAACTAAGATAGCCCTAGAAGCGTTAGCTAAGAGCGAGTTAGCTCCTACGTTTACAGATATAGCACAAACTGCTGAAGGCGTCGTTGCCATTTTCAATCAGTTTGGTAAAGGCGCAGAAGCTATTGAAAAGCAGCTTGGTGCTATCAATGCTGTAGCCGGTCAATTTGCTGTTGAAGCCGGTGATCTTATCGCAGTTATTCGTCGTACTGGTGGTGTGTTTAAAGCTGCCGGTGGTGACTTGAATGAACTCATAGCTCTATTCACTTCTGTCAGAGCTACTACGCGAGAATCCGCTGAATCTATCGCTACCGGTCTACGAACTATCTTTACTCGCATACAACGCCCCTCTACTATTAAGTTCTTAAAAGAGCTAGGTGTTGAGTTAGTTAATGCGGAAGGTAAATTTGTTGGCCCATATGAAGCTATAAGAAGATTATCTGACGCTATGTCTGGTCTGGAACCCGGAGATTTGAGGTTCGTTCAAATAGCTGAACAGCTTGGTGGATTTAGGCAAATTGGTAAGGTCTTACCATTGTTGCAACAATTTGCTGTAGCGCAAGAAGCTCTTAACGTGGCAATGCAGGGGGGAGATACTCTAGCTAAAGATGCCGCAACTGCTCAGGAGACTTTAGCTGTTAAGATAACCAAAGTTAAAGAAGAATTTCTTGCTTTGATAAGAACCGTGACGGAAAGTAAGACTTTCCAAGTCATGGCCAATACTGCCCTCTCTTTAGCTTCGGCTCTTATTAAGATCGCTGATGCTCTTACTCCGTTGATTCCTATGTTAACTGCGCTAGCCGCAATTAAAATCTTTAGTGGGATTCAAGGTTTTGCGGGTGGTGTGATGGGCGGAATGGGAAAAGGCGGTGCGGGTGGAGCTACCAAGTTTGCTAGCGGCGGTATGGTGCCGGGGAGTGGTAATAGAGATACTGTTCCTGCTATGCTTACGCCGGGTGAATTTGTTATTAAGAAGTCTAGCGTTAAGAGTATTGGCTCTGATCGTTTAGCAGGAATGAATAAGTATGCTAAGGGTGGTCCGGTTATTGATCTTCAGGACGGCACTGTTGGAGGGTTTTTCCTAGTCCCTTCCAAGGGAGAAGATAGGGACTCTAGACAAAAATATTCAAATATAGGGAAAATAACCAATCGGCAAGTTTTGGCTGACCTATTAGCAAGGCAGACCTCTGGGTCTAAACCGGGGTCCAAGAAATATCAGGCTTCATCAAAGACATCACTTCAAGATCAAAAGAAGAGCATGACAAGGGACTTGACGGATTCAGATGCTAGTATCCGCTGGGACAGTCTATCGGCAAGAAATCAAAGATCCGCCATCGAAAAAGATGGGGTATCAGGAACGTGGGACCAGACGCTACTCAAGAATCCCGGTAGCAAGTTGTCCTCAAAGGGTTTAAATCTGAAGACAGTAGGTAAGGGAACAAAGGGGCTAAGCCTATTGAAGGGGACAATGCCAGCAGGATTTCAAAGCTCTAAAAGTGTTGCCATCGGCGGTAGAATGAAAGGAATGTTATTAGGCCAAGGGGATACAGAAATCACTGCCGCTGTGGCAGACGTAGCTTCAGAAATAGCCAGCAAGAAACTAGAAGAGGCCATTGATGATATTACAAAGTCTAAAGCTATATCTAGTGTTCTTAATGGTATAGGAAACACAATAAAGCCAAATAAGAAGTCCTATGATAAGACCATTAAAGAGCTAATTTCAAAGGACAACACAGCGGTACAATCCATAGAGGGCTACGTGCAAGAGGGGTTAGTTTCTGCTCTGACAGGAGCAAAGGTTGGAGGAGGAGAGTCATCTTTTGATTTCCCGAGCCTAGCCACCCATAAAAAATCCTTAGAACTGCTGTATGGCCCAATAGGAAATCTTAAGTCAGCCGACGCCAAAAGAAACATGAAAGGCTCATGGAAAAAGATAGCGACTAAGACATTAAATACTATAAATTCTGGGGATGGAAGCGAGTTACTTCAGAATGCTGTAGTTTCAGGCTTTGCGAATGAAACCCCGATGCGGTTTGCTAAGGGCGGTTCTGTAACAGACACCGTTCCTTCTCTTCTCACTCCCGGCGAGTTTGTTGTTAATAAGCAGTCTGCCCAAGGCATTGGGTACGGTAATCTCAACCGCATGAACTCTCGCGGTGTAGCAGGTTTTGCTTCTGGTGGTATCGTTGGTGGCCCACGCACATTTGCAGAAGGTGGCAAAAACGGTGGTGGCGGTGGTGGAGGAATAATGGGTGGCGGTGGCATGATGGCGATCATGGCGTTTTCTGCCGCTCTTCCGATGGCAACCGATGCTCTTGCTGACTTGACAGGAGCCACTGATGCCCAAAAAGATGAGCTAGATTCGATAGTCAAGCACACCATGAAGGCTGGAATGATGTTTGCGTTCATCAGTGATAGAATTGGCAAACACGCCGAAGCGGTTGAGGAAGCTGGTAAAAAGGCTATAGAGAGTGGAGACGAGTGGGTTAAGAAGGCCCAAGCGGCAGGTATGAGCATAAAAGAAATAGGGGCAATGGCTAGGGAGGCAGGACCGTATGGCCCGAAAGGAAAGGAAGCGCTTGAGGGTATTGGGTCTGGGGTAGAAAGTGCCAAAACAACATCCCAAGCTAGCGAGCAAATGCGAAGCATACAGGCTAGGATTGTGGTCGAGGAGGAAAAAATCGGAGAGGCCCGCGCTGACTCTGCTCAAGCCTCCGACGACGTTGGCGCGGCTGAAAGATATGGTACTCGTCTTGATGAGAAGTCTGCGGATGCTGCGTATGAGGAAGCTGGAGCCGAGGAAAAGGTTGCAAGGGTGCAACAAGAGGGGGTGACGGTTCAAGAAAGGCACGATGTTGCTCAAGCTGATTCTGCTGAAGCAGAAGAGCGGTTCAGAACAGAAGGGGCAAAGTTGGACAATGAAGAGGTAAGTGCATCAGGGCAACTTGACACAGTAAGAAGAGATAGGACTGTTACAGATCATAAAGCTAATCGGGCTGAGCAAGACTTTACGGAGACTACTAACAGAGAAGTTACAGCGGCGAGAGAACGAAATGTTGTATCTACGGAGGATAAAGTAGGAACGGAGCAGGCAGAACTTGACAGGATGATACAATCGAGACAGACGGTGCGGGAAAGAGAAGTTCCGGGTGCTGATGCTGTAAGACAGGCAGATCGACCTGATATTGCCACAGATCCTAGAATACAAAAAGAAAACGCAAATAGATTAGCAAGGGCACAGGAAAAACTAGATAAGGCTAAGTCGCAAGCTCAAGCTGGTGGTGGGACTATAGTTGGCGGTGGTGCCGGTGCAGGAGCAGTTGCAGTACAGCAGATGCAAGTTCAGGCTCAGCAAGTAAATATACAAGCACAAAATGTTACTACTTCGGAAGGTGGTGGAGCCGACTCTGGTACTGGCCCGGTATTTAAGACAAAAGAAATGGCTGAAGCTGAGGCGGAAGTTGCGGCAGCTAAAGATCCAACTATGGCGATGGGCAGTGTTGGTACTCGATTTGCACCTACCGAATCGAGGTTTATGACGACTGCCTCCGATGCAGATATTGTGGCCCAGCGAGATGTAGTCTCT
>Ga0310124_10002051_pt1 | contig 13972 bp, 11 predicted proteins | sample CB11b_AW_Bot5_MG_FD_203507 | JGI IMG/M metagenome (GOLD analysis project Ga0310124, IMG submission 203507) | Marine microbial communities from Western Arctic Ocean, Canada - CB11b_AW_Bot5 | ecosystem: Environmental > Aquatic > Marine > Oceanic | place: Canada: Western Arctic Ocean | collected...
GGTGGGCAGGGCTGCAGAAAAGACCCCCACCCCCTCTTGGGGGCCGGTCCCGTCCCCGGAATAAACCAGGAGGACCAATCCTGCCAAGGGACCTACAACCGGCTGCGATGTTGGCGCCGTGGGGCACTTGTGGGGCACAGAACGAAATGAGGGTCTGTGGAGGACAGCTAGAATCCTTCGCAAACCCTTGTTATTCAAGGAATTTATGTGGAGCCGCCTTCCGGACTCGAACCGGAGACCGCCTGATTACAAATCAGGTGCTCTACCAACTGAGCTAAAGCGGCTTTCAGCCACTAGCGTGCAGACAGCGGGCGAAAATGTCAAGAGTCAGACAAGAACGATCGCCGCATCCCCCCGCGACACGGCGTCGGTTAGCGGCACATCTCTGGCACTGGTTGCAGCCAGCCGTTCCCGTTCCACACCCTCCAGCACGTCACCTGGTCGAAAGAGCAGATCGTCGCTGCTCCCCTGCCATGTACCCGCCACGGCCAGTTTCTGCGTTGCCGCAAAAGCGACATGATCGATGGGCACGTCCGTGAACCAGTACAGGGGCACGCCCACTTCTACCAGTGATGCCTGGAAGCGACGGAGTCGCTCCGGCTGCTCGTGCACCGCCACCGCACCACAACCCTCACCGAGACAGAAGGCGGCCAGCGCGCCGGCGGCCTCGCCGATATTCCATTCTACCGGATGCAGGCGGTAACAACCATTGGTCATGTGCGTCGTGCCCACATTCTTGCATGCCGCCAACAGATTCTGTGGCCCGTGCCGCGGGATCAGGGCGCCCAATGGAATCTGGAAAGGCCGTGTCGGGCCCGTGGCGGCCACGTCTGCTGGCATGCCGTGGATGTCGATGGGATACCAACCCACGCCGACGCTGTCAGAGAAATCGGCGGCCCTGGTGCCTGGCTGATAGGCGGCGGACACGTCCTGCTCTCGCACCGTCGTGCGCGCGATGATACGACGTGATTCGCGGATGTAGGGCATCATCGACAGGCCGTCTTCCGTGCCGAGCACATCGGTCCGCAGTCGCAATTCGGGGTAGCCATAACCTGATCCGTCATCACGGGGTACTTCCGTTTGCAGCCAATACAAAAAGGCCAGGCTGAGTTGCCTGGCCTGATCGATGAGCTGCCGACGCTCATCCGGTTCGGCGCTGACCAGATCACCCCCTTTGAAGTCATTGCCCGCCCAGTTGATCATCGCGAGGTCTCCGGGGACCTCTTTCGGCTCGAAACAGGCGGCTGACAGGATGCGTCGATAGGTCCAGAAGGCTCCGGGTAGATCTGGCACCGGTTCGAAAACTTTGTAGGTCAGTTCCCGCGAACCGTATCTCATGGTCAGGGTAAAGGGCTGCTCGTCGCGCATGCGCTCGAAGTTGGGGGGGCGCTGGATGGTGTGATCCTGCCCGTGACACAGATCGACGACGAAGGGCATGGTCCATGTCTGGGTCAGTTCGGGTGCCGGTCCGTCGATTCTGGCGTTGGGTTCCTCGGTCTGCTCCCGTGATTCCGCACCCGCCACCCACGCGCAGCCGGTCAGGGGGAGCAGGTCCCCCAACTCGGTGGCATCGAGGAACCAGCTGGCGCGAATCTCAGTACGAACGCCATCTGCCGCCGCCACCGTCACGGCCGTGATGGTATCACCGTCGAGTTCCGCAGAGGCGGGCCTGGTCCGGTAGAGGATCTGCAGGCGCCCCGCCTGTACTTCTGGCAGCAGGAGTCCGACGATGGCCAGGAAACAGACGGAGGGTTCGAAACAGAGGCGACTCACCCAGCCATCCCCTGGGTTGAAGAATGGCGCCTGCTGTGCCGACTCACTCAGTTGATAGCGAAGACGGTATTGGTCGCGAATCGCCTCCCGCAGTTCGTAATAACTCGCCGTGGCACCAAATGTTTCGATGTGATCGTGTTCGTCCAGCGCCGACACCCCTTGCGAGGTCGCCTGTCCGCCGAGCCACGCCGACTCTTCCGTGAGACACACCCGCACCCCGGATCGACAGGCACGCAATGCGGCGGCGACACCTCCCAGTCCACCACCGATGATGGCAACATCACACTCGATCACCATCAGGTTGTGCAGCTTCTCATACGGACCGATGGCCGCCCCCGCCACGCGGGTTCTCGAAGGCGTCAATCCAGCGCCGGCACCAGGTGTCGTAGTCGACGTCAGCCAACTGTGGATCCTGCGAGCGGACGACGAAGTCCGGGTGGCCGGTACGCCCGGTGTGCTGTCCCGTCGGCTGATAGCGCAGATCCAGCGACCAGCGGCATCGATCGGAGATGTTGGGCCTCGAGCGGTGTGGGGTAAAACGGCTCATCAATACCAGGTCCCCCTTGTGGCACGCCATGATCCGCGGCTCTGTCGCCGGCATCAACTCGGCGACGATGGTCGTCCCCCCCTCCTTCTGATGACGCAGATAGCCCCCGCCAACTGCGCCAGGCATCACCTCCATACATCCCATCTGGGCCGTCGCATCCCCGAGAGGGAGCCAACAGGTGATGACATCGCTGCCTTCCGCCTCCGGCATCATGACCGCCGCATCCTGATGCCACGGCGCCATGTGAAAGGAAGGGCCCGTAGTCGCTTCGAAGCGGTCGGGTGGTTTGGCCCGCACGTGCTGAATGGGATTGCAGGTGATCTCGGGGCCCAGCAGGCCTTCGAGTACATCCAGCAGATTATTGTTGCTCAAAAAGGCAAAGATCGCCGCGCCACGATAGCGCATGATATCGACACCGTGGGTGATCTTACCCGACTGGGCATAGAGCAGGCCAATGCGGCGTTCGAAGGGGGCCTCTTCGTGAATATCGGCCAACTCACCTTCGGCCTGCAGCGCCCGCGCCCGGTCATCAACGACGGCGGTGAGCTCATCGATTACCGGTTGCAGATCAGCGTCGGTGAGAGCGCCTTGTACGTGCAGAACACCTTCACGTCGGTAGGACTCGATCTGTGTAGCAGTAAGTCGCATGTGGTACTCCCCACCAGGTTGTAACACCTTGTGACAAAGGGAATTGACAGATTTTCGAGGGCCCGTATTTCTTTTGGTCGAAGTTTAAAAAAGGGCAAGGATGATCAATTCAGAACCTGGATGAACCTGCCCACAGGGACCTACGAATATCGTTTCGTCGTCGATGGCGAATGGCGCGAAGATCCCGCCTGCCAGCAGCACTGCCCCACCCCCTTCGGTGGCAACAACTCGGTCCTGGAACTTTAGGGCTGACGTTCCCAGCTCTGCGAACTGGCATCGGCGGCCGTGAGAATCAGCCTGTCGTCGACGACGACGCAGCGTACTTCGACGTCGCCGTCCGGTTGGAACCAGGCGCCCCGCAATTGCAGCAGTCGTCGGTCAACTTCCACGTTCCGGGGAAACTCAGGCTCGCACCGCCAGATTGCGTCACCGTAACCCGCAGTTCTCCTGACGCCAGCAATTCGAGTCGAACCTCGACCTGCTGGCCCAGGTCTGGATCATCACCCGTTGTGCTCCAGGTTCCGAGAAGGGAGGCGCTCTTAGTGGGCGCCTCCCCAACCGGACCTGCGCTCCTACCACCATCGCCACAGGCAACCAGCCCCAGGATGAGCAGAGCAGACCAGGCCCATACACTCAGTTGCCGAACTGCGAGGCGCTGGCACCCATGGCGTCGGCACGCACGACGAAGGCGAGCAGTTCTTCGCGTAACGAATCAGGTACCTCTTCAGCGGTTATCGTCGATGCCGATGCCGGCAACTTGGCTGGCTCGGACAGCCAACTGTCATCGTCACAATGCCACCGCAGGCAGGGCGTGGCACCAGCGCCGGTGAGATAGATATCACCGGCATATTCGTACAGGACAGACATGGTCTTATTCTCCTGGTGCCCTAAACGTGTGGACCCCGTGCCCGAATTATTCGCAGCGCCAGATCGGGATCGATCTGCACGATCATCTCCGGTTCGATGCGCACGTGTCCCGGCAGGTCGAATCCCGCCACGGCCGAACGTGCGTGCCACCCCGACAGGGAGGAATCCTCACCATCGGTGGCCGAATCGGACATGGGGCCACCGAAGACGTCATGAAACAGCTTGGAGTAACCATCGACGACACGCGGTGATTTCGAGAATGCGCCGCCGCCGGCAGAATTCACCATGCCGATGCACTTGACGCAATACCACACATCGTTGAGGCTGCCCTCCGGGTGCAGAGCCCAGTGCAGACTTCGAATATGATTTTCCCCGGCCTGGCGTCCGGCGACGTACCCCTCTTCGACATCGCCGTCGTCATTGGTCACCGCGCCCTTGCCACCCCCTGTTCCGGAGGTGAAGACCAGACCGGATGGTGTCAGTGTCGCCATGCAGATACGGCGCCCCTTGGGCACCGGCAGGACATCATCCTTTGTTTTCAGATCGATACCGAGTTGTTCAATACGGTCGTAGACATCAAAATCGCGTAACCAAGCGTCGGGAAGTTCTGCCATCGTCACTCTCCTCACATCCAGCCTGTGGGTCTGCATGATCAATCGATCCGAGGGCGTCAAGATAGAAGACCCTCTCAGGGGGTCAACACCAAAACCGCTGGAGGCGCCAAATGTCCCTGACACTCTCTCTTTCCGGTCTCGGACCATTCTCCGACCGCGTTGAGCAGACCTGTCGTTCCCTGCAGGAGCAGCGAGTGGCGGCACGCATCGTCGAACGGGACCACACGGTATGGAAGCCGGACCCCACCGAGATTGACAATCGCCTCGGTTGGCTGGACAGTCCGGGCACCATGTCTGGCGAACTCTCACAGATCGACGCCCTGGTCAATGCCGTGCGTGCCGATGGCCTCACCCATGCCCTGTTGCTCGGTATGGGGGGATCGTCGATGGCACCTGAAGTCTTCCGACGTCTTTTTGGTGTTCTGCCCGGGTTTCTCGACCTCTCCGTGCTCGACAGCACCGATCCCGTCGCCGTCGACAATGCCACTGGCAGCCTCGATCCCGCACGCACCTTGTTCATCGCCGCGACCAAGTCCGGTGGCACCGTCGAAACTCTCTCTTTCACCAAGTATTGCTACGGGTTGGCCACCGCCGCCGTCGGTCAGCAGCGGGCAGGTCACCAGTTTGTCGCCATCACCGACCCCGGCAGTGGCCTCGCCGACCTGGCCTCCGAGCTCAACTTTCGTCACACATTCCTCAACGATCCCAACATCGGTGGTCGTTATTCGGCATTGTCGTTTTTTGGACTCCTGCCCGCGCGGCTTGCTGGCGTCGATATCGAACGTCTGCTCGCCGGTGCTGGGGACGCGGCCAGAGATCTTGCACAGGATGGTGTCGGGGTTCGCATCGGTGCCATCATGGGAGCCGCCGCTGTCGCGGGACGGGACAAGCTGACCTTCATAACCTCGCCGACACTTGCCCCCGTGGGCGTTTGGTTGGAGCAACTCATCGCCGAGAGTACGGGCAAACAAGGCAAGGGAATCCTGCCCGTCGATGGTGAGCCCGTCGCCACCACACCCGAGGCATACGGTGACGACCGCCTGTTTCTGCGGTTGCGGTTGGGTCAGGAACGGTGCGAGGATGCCGCAGTAGAAGCGCTCATCCATGCCGGCCACCCCGTCGTCGACCTGCAACTCGACGAACTCCACGAGGTGGGAAATCTGATGTTCGCTTGCGAGGTGGCGACCGTCGTCGCCGGTCACGTGCTCGAGATCAACCCCTTCAATCAACCCGACGTCGAAGCTGCCAAGATCCTGGCTCGTTCTATGATGGCGGCATACGGCAAACAAGGCCGGTTGCCGACGTCGACGCCAACACTCGAGACGGAAGGCATCGCCGTCTACGGTGACACGTCGGCCAGTACGCTCGTCGACGTGGCCCGCCAGTTTCTCGATAGCGCCGGCGTGGGAGCTTACCTGTCATTGCAGGCCTACGTACCAGCCACCGCTGAAGTCGACACCATTCTGACGGCCCTACGTCAACACGTACGGGATGGACGGCGGTTGGCGACAACCACCGGTTACGGTCCCCGATTTCTGCATTCCACAGGTCAGTTGCACAAGGGGGATGCTGGCCACGGGCTGTTCTTGCAGATCACCTGCGACGACGAGGTGGATCTGGACATTCCGGACGAACCGGGATCAACGACTTCGGCCGTCAGCTTTGGCACACTCAAGGCGGCGCAGGCTCTTGGTGACCGACAGGCATTGCTCGACAGCGGACGCCAGGTATTGCGCCTGCATATCGGTGGCGATCTCGCCACCGGACTAGAAAAAATCAAGGCCGCCTTCAGCTCAGCCACTCACCCGTCGGCGGCTTGACCACCGACTACGGAACAGGAAAGTGCAACCATCATGAAATTGGGAATGATCGGACTGGGGCGCATGGGCGCCAACATGACCAGTCGTCTGTTACAGGGCGGTCACAAGATCGTCGTCTATGACCGCAGTGCCGACGCCGTCAAAGCGTCCGCCGGCACTGGCGCCACATCCGTCGCCGATCTCGTCAATCAACTCGAGTCGCCGAAAATCGCATGGGTCATGGTGCCCTCCGGCGCCGCGACTGAGGAGACGGTCAAAGAGTTGAGTGCTCTGCTCTCTGCAGGTGACACCGTGATCGACGGTGGCAACAGCAATTACAAGGACACCGTCCGTCGTGGCCACGAATTGGCCGACAGCGGCATACACTACGTCGACGCCGGTACCAGCGGTGGTGTCTGGGGACTGAAGGAGGGCTACAGCCTGATGATCGGTGGGGATGCCGACGCGGTGGGTCGCCTGCAGCCGATCTTCGAAACCCTGGCGCCATCAGCTGAACTCGGCTGGGGCCATGTAGGGCCTACCGGGTCCGGTCACTTCACCAAGATGATCCACAATGGCATCGAGTATGGCATGATGCAGGCATTCGCCGAGGGCTTCGCCATCCTCAAGAAGAAGACGGAGTTCGACCTCGACCTGGCGGAAATCGCTGAAATATGGCGCCACGGATCCGTCGTGCGTTCATGGCTCCTCGACCTGACGGCGGAAGCGCTGAAAGAGGATCAGGATCTGACCGACATCGCCCCTTTCGTCTCCGACAGCGGCGAGGGGCGTTGGACCGTAGCCGAAGCCATCGAACTCGATGTCCCCGCCCCCGTCATCACCCACTCCCTCATCGCCCGCCTGCGCTCGCGCGATGAAGAAGGCTACGGCGACCGCATCCTCTCAGCCATGAGAAACAAATTCGGCGGCCACGCCATCAAGAAAGCTGGATCGTAACCGGCGCAGCCGGTCTCAGTGCAGACCTCATTGCCCCGACAGCCCGCGATTCGGCGTGGCAGATCCTCTTCATCAGGCAGACCGATGAGGGCGCCATCGCGGAGCCACTCCAGGTCGCTGCCATAGAATTCCTCAATCAGGTCCCCTCGAGGTGCTGCCGGACCTCAGCATGTGATGCCGCGCCGGACAGGTCGATGATCTCGTCGGGGTCCTGCTCCAGATCGAACAGTTGCACACGATTGCCTACCGGGATCAGCTTGTGGCGACCATCGTGAATCATCCGTGTCGCTCTGCGCCCTTCGCCCACCTCACCATAGAACCTCTGACGGCGCTCGCCGGTGACCATCGAATGTCCCTCGACGCTGGTTGGCGTGGGCACACCCGCCAATCCCAGCAGGGTCGGCATCACGTCCTGCCAGCCTACCAAACGATCGTCGAGTGTGTCAGCAGCCACTACGCCCTCATGACTCTGTGCCGCCGTGCGCGAGGATCATCGGCACCTGCGCTGACTCCTCGTAAAACATTCGTTTCGCCCACAACCCGTGTTTGCCGAGCATATCGCCATGATCGGCGGGCAACCCGTCATCAACGTACGTCGCGCCGGGACACAGACGGGCGTCTCCGCATACGCCCGTGGAAAGCGCACGCCATTGCGTGACAACTGATCGAGAGTTGGCGTGCGGACACATGCGTGACCGCAAGCGCCAAGCAGGGAACCGGGCCAGTGGTCGGTCGTCACCAGCAGAACGTTGGGCTGCGTGAGGCTTTTCGAGGTTGAAGTATTCAGCGGTCACCGTAATATATCTGTGTATGGTTTTTGTCGATTCCGCATATCGCAAGTGTTGGCGGGCGCGTTCTTGCCCACAGAAAGGACGGATTCAAGACATGCCGAATATGGCACAGGTGCTCAAGGAGGAGATCACGCGCTTGTCGCGCAAGGAGATCCGCAATGTCTGCGACCCCTTGCGCAAACAAGTACAGACGCTGCGCCGAACCGTGCGCGACCAACAGACAACGATCAACCGACTCGAACGAGCCCTCTCGAAGATGGTCGCGCAAACGTCGGACACGGGAACCGCGCTCTATGCAACAGCGAGTGGTGGCGCCCAAGAAACGCCGCGTGCACGAGTTACACCGGCTTCGATCAAGCGCCATCGACTGCGCCTGAATCTGTCCCAGGCCGAACTCGGCGAGATTCTCAGGGTCAGCACCAACACGATCGTGCGCTGGGAAAAAGGTATGTCCTCGCCGCGCGCCCAACATCGCACCGCACTGCTGCGCGTGCGTGATATGGGCAGACGTGACGTCAACAAGATCCTCGAAGAGTAATCGGTACTACAAAAAACAAGGAACCGGCCCCCATCACGCTGCGGCGAAATGGGGGCCGTCTTCATACCACTCGCGATCGTCAGCCCCCGGCCTTCTCATACAGATCCCGACCGGCAACAAGGGCCTCGATCTTGCGATCTGCCACGGAGCGCTTCAGCATCCAGAAACCACAGTCCGGATTGATATAAGCGATTCGCTCCAGATCGATGACTTTCGCCGTTGCGTCGATCCGTTGGGCAATCTCCTCGGCGGACTCTACGACATTGGTCTTGATATCGACGACACCAAGACCGAAACGCACTTTCGTATCGATCTCTTTCAACGCCGGCAACTCCCAGTTGCCCCGATGTGCCAACTCCAGCAGCACATGGTCGGCGTGCAGACCACTGAGGTAGTCGATCAGGTTCTGCCAACTCCCCTGTTGAATCGACTGCCCACCGTAGTTGCCGAAACAGAGATGCACCGCAGGCGTTTTCTGCACCTTGTCGAGAATTCGATTCATACCCTCCAGGGCCCACTCCCATTCTTCCGAGTGACCGGGTAGATTCGCCTCATCCACTTGCACCACGTCGGCGTCGATTTCGGCGACCTGCGCCGCCAGCACATCGGCGAGCGCATTGCTGAGATCGGCGTACGAGCCATAGTGATTGTCGAGCAACGTCTTGCACAACATATGTGGGCCCGTCAGGGTGAATTTCAGCTTGTGCGACGTGAGCGCGCGGGCGAGTGAAAAGTCCCCGGGAAGGTCCAGAGATCCCTCATCCAGAGGGCCGTCGACGACGGCACTTGGGCGCACGCGGAAGGACATACCCGCGTCCTTGCGAAATGCGGCCACGTCAGAGCGTGTCACCTGCTCCCGCACATTCCCGAGTGGCTTCACGAAGTATTCGATCATGCCATTTGTTTCGGGGTGATCGGTATCGAACCGACCCAGTTCTCCGTCAGCGATCACGTCGATACCGGCGTTCTCCTGGGTCTTCAGGATCACAGCCATGGCATCGCGCAGGCCCTGTTCCGACGGCAGTGCGATGAGCCAATCAGGTACGGGGTAACTCCCCACCACCGTCGTCAGAATACCCATCGAAAAAAATTCTCCTTATCAGATTGTGTAGTTGATTTTTTATGTAGTTGATTTTGCTGTTATTGGGAGGACAGCGCCTGGGCCTGCTCGAGGCGCTCAAGCACAATGCCCACGGTAATCACTTCGGGCAACACCAGGGGTTGTTCCGGTCTGCCACCAGCAAAGATGACGTAGAGTGGTACACCTGAACGACCGAAGGCGCGAATCATGTCGGTGATCTGGGCATTGCGGCTGGTCCAATCGGCCTGCACCATGACGACATCCAACTCGTCAAAGCGGGCCCGCACGTCGGCATCGGCCAGGACGGTGCGTTCATTGACCTTGCACGTCCAACACCACTCTGCGGTAAAGTCGATGAATATGGTACGTCCCGCGGCGATGTGGCTCTCGATGCGGCTGACATTAAAATCCTCCCAGTCGATAGCGGTGCTCTGCGTGGTATCCGCAGCAGCACTCTCCACGAGCAGTGGTCGCAGGAAGATGACATAACCGCCGATGGCGACCAGCAGGGTTGCCACCCAAGCCGCCAGGCGTTGTCCGCCACCGCTGCGCAGATCGACCCATGATCCAAGCAGCCACGCGCCAAGGGCCAGGCAGAGGAGAAAAGCGCCGGTCCAAACGACCGCTTCCATGCCCAATTGTTTGCCCAACACCCACAACAACCACAGCACAGTCGCCATCAGCAGAAACCCCATGCCCTGCTTGAAGCGTTCCATCCAAGCGCCTGGTTTCGGTAGAAAGCGCATCCAACCTGGATTCCAGGCGAGTACGAGATATGGCAGCGCCATACCCAGGCCGGCGGCTGCGAAGATGACAAAGATGGTAGTCGCAGGCTGGCTGAAAGCGAACCCCAGAGCCGCGCCGAGAAAAGGGGCTGTACAGGGCGTGGCGAGAATCGTCGCCAACACACCGTTGAAGAAACTACTTCCCAGGCCTTCGGAGTCGGCGAGACCGCCAAAGGAGGTCGATCCGGGCAAACGAATCGTGACGACTCCAAAGAGACTCAACCCCAGAACGAAGACGAGGGAGGTCAGAAACAGCACGAAACCGGGAGACTGGAACTGGAAACCCCAGCCGATCTGCTCCCCCCCTGCCTGCAGGACAGCCACCGTGGCGGCGAGCCCCAGAAAAGTGACAAGGATGCCACCGGTGAAAGCGAGTCCGAGTTGTCGTACGCGCGCCTCCGACTCACCTGCCTGGGCAACCAGAGACATGACCTTGAGGGAAATGACGGGCAGCACACAGGGCATGAGGTTCAGAATGAGTCCCCCCGCCATGGCCATCAGCAGATAACGCCATATGCCCCCTGTCGCCACGTCGGCCTGCCCGTATTCGGTTTCAAGCAGGTCGAAAGTCGCTCGGGACGTCACCGTAAGGTCGACAGAGACCGTTCGATAACGGGGTTCGCCGTTGGCCAACTCGAAGGCGAGGACGCCCGTCAATTGCTGCACGGCCGGTTCCTCAGCATACGGGACGATCTCAAACTGGGAAGTCGCCGAACCGAATCTCACCTCGGTCCGTGGTCCCGCTTCGATGTAGGCGCCCTCACCGACGTCCATGGGAAAGAAGTCGGGTAGGTTGCCATGGTGACCGCCACCACCATCACCCGCACTCTCCACGCTGACCACCACACGCCTGATCCCTTGGCCGATATCGGCAACGGTGTGTTGCCACTGCACAGGGTCATCCGGCCTCAGGGGCGATACCAGCAGGTCATGATACCCTTGGAGAATCCCAGTTTCCGGGATCCGCGTCCCGGGCACATGATCCCATGCCACCGTCGTATCCCCCGGGATACAGATGTCAGCACAGACCAGCCAAGACACCTGAGCGCCAAGATGGATCGTGTCGGGGAGTACGTGGGGCGTGCGCACGCGCGCGAACAAGGCGACCTGATCGGCGTAGCCGAAGACGGTGAGATCCCCTGCCTCCGAATAGCGATGGGGACCGGGCCAACGGAGTTGCCCGGCAACAAACCCCTCGGGCAGGTCCCAGTTGATGCGGGTCGGTAAACCGGCATCACCACTGAAAGCCCAGTAGGTATGCCAGTTGGGGGCCATATCCAGCACGACGGCGATGTCGAAGGCGGAATCAGCCTGCACGTGTGGCGCATCGATCAGCAGCCGCGCCTGTACCGGGTGTACGGTGCCAAGACCCTGAGCCGAGCAGGAGAGGGCGATCAACAGCAGGCATGTGAAGGTAAGGCCACCACGCATCATCTTGTCTCTGACTCACGATCCGCGTAGCGATCCGCTACCACCGCTGCCGTCCGACCAGCATAGGCGACAGCGAAGCAGACCAGTGTTCCCATCACGATAAACCAGGGCCAGCCGATACTCGTCGTCTGCTTGATGAGCAGGACGAGGAGAATGCTGATGATGGCGCCGGCGGCATTCGTCATTGTGTTGCCCCGATCACGCGTCAGGAAGCCGAGCAGGAAGATGCCGAGCAACGCGCCATAGAAGAACGTCATCACGCCGAGGGCGATAGACAACAGATCTGTCTGCGGATTCGCTTCGTAGTAATAGACGACGAGCAACGCTACACCTACGAGCAGGACGCCGATGACCACCATCGACAGCCGCCCGGCGAGCAGGTAGTGCCGCTGTGTGCCATTGCGGTGGAAGTGAGGTCGGTAGATATCGGACACAAAGGTCGCCGACATGGCGGCCATGGCTGAATCGAGGCTGGACATGGCGGCGGCGAAGACGGCGGCCAGCACCAGACCCGTAACACCCGCAGGCAGACCGCTGACGATATAGTGCAGGAAGAAGTGTCCATTCTTGCCCGAGTCGGCAAGCATCTCGGCGGCGATGCCCATGGGCTCACCTGCGGGCAGATGGGCGACATAGACGAACAGCATCTGCCCGACACCGAGGAACAGGGTCGTGACGAGGAGACCGACAAAACCACTCATCCAGAGCGATCGCTGGCCCTCACGACTCTCGCGGCACGTCAGCAGACGTTGCACCATGTCGTGGTCGGTTCCGTGCGTCGCCATGGTCAGGAAAAACCCACCGATGACGGCGGGCACGACATGATACGGATTGGTGAGAATATCCCAACCACTGCCGTCACCGAGATCGAAGATGCGAAACTTGTCGTTGGCAGCAAGGAAGTCGACGGTCTCAGAAAATGTCAGCGGCACGTCTCCAAAGAGGCTGACCAAGGCGATCACGCCACCACCGACGAGGACGATCGCCTGCAGCACATCGGTCCAGATCACTGCCTTGATCCCGCCAAACCATGTATAGACGACAGCGACCATGCCGAGCAGAACGATGCTCAAGGACAGACTCAACCCGGTGGCGACCTCAATAGCGATGGCCCCGATGAACAGCCGCGCCCCACTGGCGAACAGACGCCCAAGGAGGAACACGGCGGCCGTCGTGGTTTGCGTCGGCGGGCCGAAACGTTCGGCCAGAAAACCGTAGATGGTGAGCACACGCAACCGGTAGAAGGCGGCGATAAAAACCGACGCCAAGACGAAACGCGCCGCAATCGTACCCACCGAAAACTGCAGATACGTCATATCCGGATGTATCCCTGCTCCGGCGCCCCAAGAAAGGTGGCGGCACTCGTCTCCGTCGCCACCATCGAAAGCAGTGCCGCCCACCAGGGGATGCTGCGCCCCCCGAGGAAGTAGTCCTCCAGATCATCCTGTTTACGACTCAACCACAAGCCGATGGCGATGGTTGATCCGAGATACAACAGGATCGCAAGCCAGTCGTATAACGTCACGTCTCAAGCCCCATAGGCGCCATCATACCGGGGCCAATGTGGAATACGACGGGGTTTCAAGCTCGATCCGTGCTCCCAGACTGACGAGATCACCGAAAAAGTCCGGATAGGACTTGCCCACCGTCTCGGCATCGAGCACGACGACGCCGTCGCGGCTGCGCAGTCCCATCAAGGCCTGCATCTGCGCTACGCGGTGGTCGTGGAAGGTCGCCGCATCGTGACCGCCAGCATACCCATCGGGACACCCACGAATCACGATCGCCTCTTTCTCTTCATGGCAGTCGACGCCAAAACGGCGCAGTTCGTTCACCGGCACCGAAATTCGGTCACACTCCTTGTAGCGCAGATTGCCGATTCCGTAGAAGCGACTCGTCCCTTCTGCATGGGCGGCGACGGGCAACATGGCCAGCACCGCATCCGTCGCCAGGTCACCGTCGAAGTCACACCCACGTAGTCCGTTGTGACCACGCAGTTCAACGCGCGCGCCATTCCACGAGACATCGACCCCCATCTGGCGCAACAATGCGAGCACGGCCCGCTCACCCTGGCGATCCTCGTACAGTCGTTCGACGATGATACCACTGCTCGTGATCGCCCCTGCCGCCAGAATCGCGGA
>Ga0310124_10002052_pt1 | contig 13972 bp, 9 predicted proteins | sample CB11b_AW_Bot5_MG_FD_203507 | JGI IMG/M metagenome (GOLD analysis project Ga0310124, IMG submission 203507) | Marine microbial communities from Western Arctic Ocean, Canada - CB11b_AW_Bot5 | ecosystem: Environmental > Aquatic > Marine > Oceanic | place: Canada: Western Arctic Ocean | collected...
CATCTGACGACAGCGCACCGGCTACCAAGTCCGCGCGATGATCGAGCTGGGCAGCCGTCGCATGTACAGGTCCAATAAACGCATTGCCAGCACCCCCGATCAGTGCCATTCGTAACTTGCGTCCCAGGGGTGGATTGATCATTCGTCTTTTCACTGTTGGTAGTGGATTGGCACCAAAGATCCTTCGTGGCCAGTATACTCGACCCGCATCGGGCTGGGGAAGTAATGCCGTGCAGCGCTGACCCCTGTTGTTCATCGCGTCGATGGATAACCCATTTCTCATTGTGAGCTGCCACGTTGGATGGTAAGTCAGTACGCGCAACTTGATCACACGATTGAGCAAAAGTATCGGACAGTTCCTTGTAAAGATGAACTGCACAAACAAAGTTGGATGCCGGTCCAAGACCCGACACAACCATGGACAACGAGTCCAGTAAAGGTCCGAACATCGTTATTTCCAACAAATCATCGGCCGATTGTTGCTACTACGATCTTGAATCACTATACTTCCGTGGACTGTACCCTTCACCTTTTTGGAGATCCGACCAGATGGGGTGTTCCCGATCGTCCTGCGTCTGCTGCTTGACGGTAATCTTATCTTTTTCATTGGCCATCACCTTTGCCAACGAGCCAAACGGCGATTGGACCGATTTGATAACCGATGCGGGCTTGGCCGGCTGGCAACCGGTGAAACAACAGGAACCCCATGAGTGGCAAGCTGCTAAATCGGTCGAATTGGACGGACAGGACAACCGCCGTTTTTTCATCCTGGATGGCACAGGAATTCTTACCAACGCAGCAAACGCAGGAAAAACCCAAAACCTGCTTAGCGAAAACAACTACGGTGACGTGGAAGTCCATATTGAGTTTAACTTACCGGTGGGATCCAATTCGGGTGTGTTTTTGATGGCGCTTTATGAGCTCCAGGTTGCTGACAGTTATGACAAACCGGATATCGTTTTTTCAGACTGCGGTGGTTTCTATGCACGGAAAGTGGATGGCAAATGGGTAGGAGGTATCGCCCCCCAGGTCAATGCGTGTAAACCACCCGGCCAATGGCAAACCTATGATGTAAAATTCCGTGCTCCCCGTTTTGATGCAGACGGAAGTAAAACGGAAAATGCTCGGTTCCTTGAAGTCCTGCACAACGGCGTGTTAATTCACAATGACATTGAAATGGAGGGACCCAACAGCGCTCACCTGGACATCCCCGAAGCGCCAGAAGGCCCACTCATGCTACAAGGAGACCATGGTCCCATTGCTTATCGAAACCTTCGAATCCGTAAATTGAAAAGTGAATAATTAGGACTCTCGGCTATCGATCAAGCTGAGTAAGTTAACAGGCCCGAGACGATGACTAGCGCCATGTCAGATTCAACAACCACCTTGATTCGAGGCGGGCAGGTCCATGACGGGACCGGGGCTCCACCTCAGCAATTAGATGTACGAATAAATGATCGGGAAATTCTGGAAGTAGGGAAGGGTTTGCCCAGCAATGGTAATGACGTATTCGATGCCAGTGATTTGATCGTCGCACCAGGGCTAATAGATTTGCACGCACATGTCTATCACGGCACAGGAATCTATTCCATCGATCCCAAGCAGGCCGGCCTGAAGACAGGTGTCACCACATTGCTCGACACGGGATCGGCCGGCGCATTGACCTACGGAACATTTCACGAATACGTGATGCGCTATGCGCAGGAAAACATCTTCGCACTTTTGAACATTGCTCAACCGGGTGTGCAGGGTCACCCGAACATTGATCCGTATTTGGGAGACCTTTTTGAAATTCGCCATTTGCATGTTCCAACCGCCGTGGAGTGTATCAAGGCGTATCCCGACCGCATCCTCGGAACCAAGGTTCGTTTGACGGCATCGCTGGCAGAACATCGCGAAGCAAATGAAAGAGCCGGTTTGAGCGGAGCTGTCGAGGCCGCAAACCAAACCGGCTTATTATGCATGGTCCACCATCTTGCTTCATCCATTCCCCAACCGGAAATGCTCGAAGCCCTCCGGCCGGGTGATATCGTCACACATGTGTATCATGGTCAAAAAGATACCGGCTTTTCTGGCCCTGATGGACAGCCATCCAAGGCCATGCACCAAGCTCGTGACCGGGGCATCCTCTTTGACGTTGGTCACGGAGTAGGCAGTTTTACTTGGCGCACCGCTGAGCCAGCTTGTCAACAGTACGGCTTCTGGCCAGATACCATCAGCACCGACGTGCACGTTTTCAATTTAGGGGGCCCCGTTTTCGACCTGCCTACCACCATGACCAAATTTCTCTACTTGGGCATGTCATTGGAAAACGTCATTCAAGCTTGTACTTTGTCACCAGCACGGGCTATGAAAATGGAAAGTGAAAGAGGCATGATCCGACCAGGCATGGCGGCGGAAATCACTACGCTGCGATTGCTTGATGGTCACTTTGACTTGTTCGATGTCGACGGCCAAATGCGCAGTGCAAGTCAACGCCTGATTCCGGTGACTGTTTTTCATCGTGGCTTGTGCGTTCAGTGTGATACTTGATGTGCATGATTTTGACAGCGCCGGCCAGATTTCAGTGAGCTCCGGATCACACAGCCTCAAAATAATTGGCTGGCTGGTTGCAAATAGAAACTGCCCAAACAAACACACAACCGCCCCATATACAACCTTCATCTCGCTCGCCTATCATGACGTGCGTCCCGCAGTTGCTCTATCCATTTTCTGAATCATCAACATGTCTCCGTTTCTTATTATTGTTACTGCTGTGATCGCCACCACACCTGCCGATTCATGGCAGGCTTTTCGTGGTACTGGTAACAGTATTTCAGACGCTGAACAACTTCCATTGAAGTGGAGTGATGAATCCGGCATCGCCTGGAAAGCTCAGTTGCCAGGCTATGGTCAATCGAGTCCCGTGATTTGGCAAGACCGCGTGTTTCTTACTTCTACAAACGGCGCTAACAAGGAAAACGTTCTCGTTGCCTGTTTCCACCTGATCTCGGGAAAACCGTTGTGGACAAAAAGTTTTCCCAGTTCGCAAACGATGAAGGTCAGCAATTATGTCAGTCGCGCTGCTCCAACACCGGCTGTTGATGCGGATTGTGTGTACGCGTTTTTCGAAACCGGGAATTTGATCGCTTTTACCCATCAGGGCGAGATCGTCTGGCAACGTTCACTGACTGACGACTATGGAAAACTTTTGGGCAATCATGGCTTGGGAAGTTCCATCGCCATCACGGATAGCGCTCTGATCATCCTGGTCGATCACGATGGACCCTCGTATTTGCTCGCTGTGGACAAGGCTACGGGGAAAACCGTCTGGAAAAACGATCGTCCCAAGACGGTCTCCTGGTGTTCCCCCATTGTCTCAGGCAATCAGATTCTTGTCAGCTCCAATGGAAATTGCGAAGCCTTCGATTTGAAAACAGGAGTACGACGCTGGATCGTTCGAGAGATTGAAGGGAACACGGTCCCGTCGGCAACCGCCTCCGATAAATTGGTAATTGTTGGTTCAAGTCAACTGCATGGCAATTTTGCGATTCGGCGTGGTGGTCAGAACGACATCAGTGACACTCATGTTGCCTGGCGCAGTCGAGAGGCGACCGCCACATTCAGTTCCCCCCTGCTTTATCGAGGCCATGTCTATCTGGTGAATCGGGTGGGTGTTGCATTCTGCCTGGATGAAAACACCGGTGAGACCCTTTGGAAACAGCGAATCGGCGGATCGTGTTGGGCATCTCCACTGGGAGGCTGTGAACGCATTTATTTTTTCGAAAAATCAGGAAAGACGACGGTCGTCGGGACAGCCGACACGCTGAACGTGCTGGCTGAGAATTCACTGACCCTGCAGGATCGTGTCTACGGAGTCGCAGCGGTCGAAGGTATCATTATCGTTCGTACTGGTAGCGAGCTGATCTGTGTTGCTGAGAGTGGGCCGAATTGAGAAATAGCGTGATCCCATCACAAAGTCGGCAATCGCGCAGCGGTAAAATGAATCGACTGCCACCGGTATCATCAACGTTACCAGACTGTTGAACAATTTTTCACGATGAAAATTATCCATATCACGGCCCATCAGCCAGCGACGCCCGATTCGCCACCGGATTGGCGAACTCAACTCGGACAAATTGTCGTCGAAATTCAAACCGACGACGGACGTTGGGGAATTGGCGTGGGTGGCGGCGGGGCGGCGGCAATTCACGTCATTGAAACGGTCTTGTCCGATTTACTCCTGGGGTGTGACGCTACGGACGTGGAGGGACTTCATGCCAAAATGCTCCGTCACACATCCTTCTACGGACGCAAGGGGATCGTCATCATGGCCATCAGTGGTGTCGATCTAGCGTTGTGGGATCTGCGGGGCAAGCGGGCCGGCAAACCGGTCGCAAAGCTGCTGAACCCCAATGCCGACGTTTTTCGTGACCTGCCAACTTACTGCACCGTATTTGATGATGCGGGTGCTGAAACAGCAATCCATGCTGGCCACCAAGCAATCAAACTGCATATGGAACGTTTTGGCAATCAGCCGGATCCGGCAGCAATTCATCAACATGTCCGTGATACGCGTGACCGACTTGGCTCAACGGCGCGCATCATGATCGACGCATTCGGTCGTTGGAACCTGAAGTCAACCCTTGAAGTTGCCAATGCAATCTCAGAATTTAATATTGAATGGCTGGAAGAACCTCTTTTACCTGATGACCGGGTCGGCTATCGGAAACTGGCAGAGCGTTGCCCGATTCCCATTGCCGGGGGAGAACATGAATATACGGCTGACGGATTTCGTTGGTTGATCGATGATCAATTACACACCATTTTACAACCGGACATCAATTGGTGCGGTGGCATGACCACACTGCTTCAAATTTATAAAATGGCAGCCAGTGCTGGAATTCGTGTCTGCCCCCACCGCGGCTGTGAACCTTTTGCTTTGGCAGCCATTGCCAGTCTAGATCCGCAACCATTGGCCGAATCAGGCCGTCGCTGGTTCACTTGTCTGACAGGAGTACCGGAAATACAAAACGGTAAAATTCACGTCGTTGATAGGCCGGGGTTTGGGGTTGGTTTAAAGCAGGACGGCTGCGGTTCCCTTGAAAAGCCTGCTCAGACCAACGGGTGAGAGCCCACCATTCAACGTGGCTATGATCGATGTGTACCACCCCATCAAGTTGAACGATAAAACTGATTTCAAGGGATTTTTCAAGTACCAGGAGCTTATTAGCCGTTCAATCGTTCACCTTTAGCTGCTGAAATTGTCCAGGATTTCCAATCTGATACTGGGCGGAGACCGGTTGTGCCCGATATAATGGACGGCATCATTTTTATTTGGAAGACGTTAATTAACTGAGCTTTGCAGCGGAGATTTCTAAAATGGGTCGAGGTTTCTCATCCGTCCAAGCAGGTGTTGATGCGATTGCGCGCGGAGAAGTTGTGATCGTCGTCGATGCGGAAGATCGTGAGGACGAAGGTGATTTCATTTGTGCCGCAGAAAAGGCAACTCCGGAAAACGTGAACTTAATCATGGGCGGACGTGGTGACTTTTGTATGCCCGTTCTCCCCGATATCTGTGAACGCTTGAATTTGATGCCTCTTGTCGAAGAAAACACGGCACCCCTGGGAACCGCGTTTTTGACGCCTGTCGATCACAGTTCCTCAAAAACCGGAATCACCGCCGCAGAACGCTCACGGACGGTCAGGTCAGTGGTTGACCCAGCGAGCAAGGCTGATAACTTTGTCCGGCCGGGTCACGTCCATATGCTGTTGGCCAAAGAAGGGGGCGTACTACGACGTGCCGGACACACCGAGGCTGCTGTTGACTTGGCCCGAATGGCCGGATTAGCCCCAGCCGGCGTGTTGTGCGAAATACTTGACGATCGAGGGGGTCGCGCAACTCGAGACCAACTGTTGAAACTAGCCGAGATAAATAATTTAGAAATCATCACCATTGAAGAGTTGATTGCTCATCGTCGCCTGAGCGAAAAGCTAGTCTCGCGAACTTCGGAAACCAATCTTCCCACGCGTTTCGGTGAATTTCGCATCATTATCTACACCGTCAAATACGAGCCGCAAGTTCCCATCGCTCTGGTAATGGGGGATGTTGCCAACGTGCAACATGCTCCACTGATTCGGATGCACTCGAGTTGTTTTACCGGTGATCTCATCCAATCACTGCGGTGTGACTGCGGCGATCAGCTGCAGATGGCGCTCGATATGATCAGTCAGGAAGGTCATGGTGTACTCGTTTACCTGCCTCAGGAAGGGCGAGGAATTGGATTGGCCGAAAAGATCAAAGCTTACGCGCTGCAAGAAAAGGGACTTGATACGGTCGAAGCGAATTTAGCGCTGGGATACAAAGCCGACATGCGTGATTACGGGGTTGGCATTCAAATATTGAAGGACTTGGGCCTCACAAACGTGCGCCTGTTGACCAACAACCCGAAGAAAACAGAAGCTTTTAATCTGCGAGGATTCGACTTGACGGTAATCGATCAAGTACCCATTTTGCCGGCGGCCAATGAACACAACCTCAACTATCTTAGAGCCAAACGAGATAAGCTTGGCCACCGCTTGCCGGCCGATTAAAAACCGTACGATGTACGATCTTTTAAATTCTTTCCCACCTGTCAGCAAGCTCAGGGAGTAGCCCGTACAGAGCCTATACGTTAATTCTTGGCTCGCTGGCTTAGTTCACTGGCAATCTCAGCCACTTTAACCGCCGTGATGCCAAAGTGTTCGTAGAGTTCCTGATAAGGGCCGGAGGCTCCGAACCCCGACATACCGACAAAGCGACCCTCACTTCCCAAGTAACGTTGCCAACCTTGCTCGACACCCGCTTCCACCGCAACACGAGCCGTGATTGATTGGGGCAACACCTGTTCACGATAGGCCGCATCCTGGGCGTCAAACAGCTCCCAGGAAGGCATGCTGACAACTCGAACCTTAACACCAGATTCGCTCAGTTGATTGGCAGCCTCCAGGCAGGTTGTGACTTCACTTCCCGTGCCAATTAAAATCACTTGTGCTGTTCCCTCATCCGGATCTGACAACACATAAGCACCCCGAACAGCCCCCTCGGCCGCATGAAACTTCGTGCGATCTAACGTGGGGATCCCTTGACGTGTGAGTACCATTGCAACAGGTCGATCTTTGATGGCAAGTGCCGCGCGATAACAAACCGCCACCTCGTTGGCATCGCTGGGGCGGATCACTACGAGCCTGGGAATTGCACGACACACTGCCAAATGTTCGACGGGCTGATGCGTCGGTCCATCCTCGCCCAAACCGATCGAATCGTGTGTTAAAACGTACAACACGGGCTGATGCATGATTGCCGACAGTCTCATGGATGGACGCAAGTAATCGGTAAAAACAAAAAAAGTTGCACCGAATGGCCGTAAACCCGATAGCGACATTCCGTTCAAAATTGCGGCCATTCCATGTTCGCGAATGCCGAAATGGAAGTTCCGACCCGTATAATCGCCGGTTCCAAAGCGTCCCATTTCCTTTTCGGTTAAAAGCGTCATTGTCGAAGGCGCCAAGTCAGCCGAACCCCCGACGAACCAAGGCAAGTTCGATGCGATAGCGTTGATCACCTTGCCCGAAGAAACCCGACTGGCCATCCCTTTTTCATCACACGGAAATTCAGGAATGTCTTTATCCCACCCTTCAGGCAGCGCGCGGTTCTGGATGGATTGAACTTGCTCGGCTAGCTGAGAAAATTCGGCCTCATATTGCTTGAATCGCTCTTCCCATTGTTCCCGCGATTTCTTGCCTCGAGCGCCAATTCCCTTTGCGAAATGTTCTTTCACTTCTTCAGGAACCAGGAACGATTCATCTGCTGGCCAGCCATATGCCTCCTTGGTCAATCGAACTTCATCTTCTCCCAATGGTGCACCGTGAGCAGCGGAAGTGTTTTCCTTGTTGGGAGATCCCCAACCAATCACACTGCGAAGAATAATGATTGTTGGTCGATCCTCAGTCGCTAGAAATGTTTGAATGGCTCGATTGATCTCATCGATGTCATTAGCATCGTCAACATGCACCGTGTGCCAACCAAGTCCTGCAAACCGGGAAGCAACATTTTCACTGAAAGTCAGATCCGTTTCACCTTCGATCGTGATCCGATTATCATCATAAATCCAACATAAATTTGACAATTTGAAATGTCCGGCCAGCGATGCTGCTTCATTGGCCACACCTTCCATCAAATCCCCATCACTGCAAAGCGCATACACGTTGTAACCGAACAAATCAAATCCTGGCTGATTGTATTGAGTCGCCAGCCAGTTCGCGGCAATTGCCATGCCAACACTATTACCAACACCCTGTCCCAGGGGTCCTGTCGTCGTTTCAATGCCGGCCGTATCACCAAACTCTGGGTGACCTGCACACGGACTTCCGAGTTGTCTGAATTTACGAATGGCGTCCAACGAAATCGCCGGATCACCCGTCACAGCACCGGTTGAATCGACACGTTGAACACCCGTCAAATGCAAAATCGAGTACAACAACATCGAAGCATGTCCACACGACAGTACGAAGCGATCACGGGCCATCCACTGCGGACAGGATGGATCGAAACGCAGGAACTCATTCCATAAACTGTAGGTAACCGGTGCCAAAGCCATGGGTGTACCCGGATGTCCGCTGTTGGCCTGTTGAACCGCATCCATCGAAAGTGTACGGATTGCGTTGATACTGAGTTGTTCGATTTCTGTCATGGATGCTGGCATCGAATTGAATCCAGGTACGAGTCAAAACAATCACAACTAAGACCCGGAAGTGTAACGACTTGCAGCAATTGGATCAAGCTGGTTGTAAAGGCCTCGTGAATTGTAAACCCTTTTCGGCTGGGGTCATAATCCAGTTCCGAGTAGAATCCCTGTGCCAAACTAGCTCCACTTTCAGCGGCGAGCCGCTGCCTTTGTGCGCGGCATGGATGCAATTGTGAACCGATATGAGAAGTCTGATATCTTGAGACCACCGACGTTTTATTGGTGTGGTCTCATTTTAATTGCCTTGTCCGGGCAACTTGGTATGGCAGCATCATGGCCTGAGCCGATGCTGGACGATGCCGATCTGGTAGACGTCTTTTTTGGTGATGCACAACATGTCTGGGCAGTCGGAGATCGTGGTATCATTTGTCATTCAGATAATGGTGGTAAATCCTGGCATCGACAAAATTCAACGGTTGACGAGCGCCTGAATTCTATTTTCTTTCTGAATCCGCACAACGGCTGGGCAGTCGGTGGCAAGACGCTTGCCTACACGCACAATTCGACTGCCATTATGTTAAAAACACGCGACGGTGGACGCCACTGGGTCCACACGGACAAAACCCTATTGCCCTCATTGAAACGAATCAAAATGTTTGATTCCGAAAACGGCTGGGCCTTGGGAAATTCCTCACCCCTGTTTCCTCCTGGTCTGTTTCAAACCGTCAACGGTGGTCGAACCTGGTCGACCATTCGCGAAGGAACGCCCGGACGCTGGTTAACAGGCGATTTCTACGACCCTGCTCGAGGTCTTGTCGCTGGTCACGATGGATCATTGGCGATCGCCAGCCGCCAGATACTCGCGCCGGTGCAGCATACGGGCTATGGTTTACGACATTTCCGGTCAGTCCGTCTCACGGGGCCGGCCACCGGATGGTTAGTTGGCGACGGAGGCCTGATTTTGACCACCCTCGATGGTGGTCGGACCTGGCAGTTAGCAGGGGAATCGCTGGAACGAGCGATTCTTGAACTGTTTGACTTCAAAACGGTTGCTATCATCGAAGATCATTGCTGGATTGCTGGTGCGCCCGGCACGGTCGTCTTTCACTCGGCTGATCAAGGACAAACCTGGCAGCAACAACCGACTGGTATCAACACACCCATCCACTGCCTGTCTTTTGCCGATCGTCTACGAGGCTGCGCTGTCGGAGCATTGGGAAATATCCTGCACACTGATGATGGCGGGCGCACTTGGCAACACGTACGCAGCGGTGGAAAACGCCTGGGAATGTTAGGACTCTACAGTCAACCCTCACAAGTGCCGTTAGAATTATTCGTAAAACTTGCCGCTGAAGAGGGTTACTTGTCAGCCGTAGAGATCCTTGGTCGACGTGACATCGAATCACCAGAAAGAAGTTCTGTTCCATTGTCCGAGCGAACACACTCGGCCCTGACGGAAGTCGGCGCTAGTGGAGCAAATACTGCCTGGCAATTTCCTTTACGGCAGGCCGGTTTGCAATTGACATCCGAACAAATTTTGAATGATTTGGATCGAGTCAATGATGGCCTGGGTCAAACGAAATTAGAGGAATATATAGTTCGCAAAATTCGCCAATGGCAGCCGGATCTGGTTGTTATCGATGGAACATCCGCAGGACCTTTGACACCCGTTTCAAAACTGGTGCAACGCACGGTACTGAAAGCCGTGGCCAAAGCTGCTGACGCAACCGCTCATGTGGAGCAAAGAAGTTTCGCACACTTGCAACCATGGCAGGTCAAGAAGGTACTCTCGACTTCGAGTGCAGAACGGTCAGGCCACTTGACGGTCGTTCCCGCACAACTGTCCACAACTCTGGGAACCTCTTTCGCAGAACAAGCTGCAACCGCACGGGGCTTGCTTGTCAGGAACTATGAGCCGGCACCAACCAGCCTCGGATTTCGCCTGATCACAACCACGTTATCGGCCGATCAGGCAGTGGGTGGCTTTTTTTCCGGCATCCGTCTGCTGCCGGGTGGAAACGCCCGTCGAAAACAAATCCCGCCCACAACCGACAATCTACAAACGATTCGACAAAAGACACAGTTGCGCCGTAACGTTGACAGCCTAATCGCACGTGCCATCGACAATCCACAGTCAATGGACATCTGGTTAGGACAAATTACCGATTTAACGCGCGACTTGAGCCCAATCAGTGCCGGTGACATGATCGTGCAACTGGCTGACAATTTCCGCCAAACGGGACGATGGGAGGCTGCGAGTGAGATGTATCAACTGCTTGTCGATCGTCACGGAAAACATCCATTTTCTTCATCTGCAGCACTTTGGCTGGTCCAATATTACGGAAGTAGTGAAGTTCAATGGCAATTGAAACGTGGCTCTACTTTTGAAACTCGCCAGGTCTCCGTCACCGAGCCGGACACTGATCCAGATCGGCACCGAGTGTCCCAAATCACGAAAATCCCCACGCGGCAAACTGCCGTGAAAGGCCGTTTCGGGCATTCACAATCCGACCGCTGGAAACGGGCAACGGAGCTAGGCCGCCAAGTTGCTCGCAATCATCCTGCACTGCATGCGTCACCCCTATTTCAATTTCCCTTGGGGGTCGCAGAACGCCATATTGGAAATCAGCAAACCTCAGATCATTTCGCAAAACAATGGACGATCAATGGAACCTGGCAACAGTGTACTCAAACCGAACACTGGCTCAACCATCGGCGAGGAGTTCCTCCCAAGCCAATACTCGTTTGTCGCACCACTATTTCCCGACCCTATCTGGATGGCCGCCTTAACGATGAAGTTTGGCAACGCGCCCGGCGTGCAGAGTTAGTAAGTTTTCAGAACGATGATTCGAATTGGCCGGCAACGGCAATATTGTCGTACGATGCCCATTACCTCTATCTTGGCATCACTTGCCGTAAAGCCAATGGTTGTCACTATCCCAAAGCCAAAGGCACCCGTCACTACGATGCCAACCTGGACAACCACGACCATGTCGAATTGCTGATTGATGTGGATCGAGATTATTCGACCTACTATCGCCTGGCGTTGGACCATCGCGGCTGGACAACCGACACTTGTTGGCAGGATCCCAATTGGAATCCAACTTGGTACGTTGCCTCGGACAGTAATGAATCAAGTTGGTCTGTTGAAATCGCCATACCATTTGATGAGCTGGTGCCGCATGGGCCGGCACCGGATGTCGCTTGGGCACTGGGAATTCAGCGAACCGTTCCCGGTGTCGGCTTCCAATCCTGGTCTCGACCCGCTGCGGTCGAGGGAATACCTGAAGGCATGGGCGTGCTGTTGTTCGACTAAAGGTCCTTGAAAACCACAAGAAATAGAGGCTAGAAACTCCAGGTTTTCCCGATCAGACAGTCCTTGTGACACGAACGTGAACGAACCTGGTTTCACAGTGTTCTAGAAAATATTAGGATGCGCGTCATGACATACCTGATTGGAACCGATGAAGCGGGCTACGGACCGAATCTTGGTCCACTGGTCATTTCAGCAACGGTGTGGCACGTCGATTCGTCCGATCTGCATCATGACCTTTACGATTTACTGGCCGATAGGATCGTTTCGTCTCCTACAAAATTGGGAGATGCACAGATTTCGATTGCCGATTCCAAACGGCTCTACAAACCGAGAACGGGACTCGCGGGCTTGGAACGCGGCCTTTTTGCACTGCTTGGGCTTTTACATCCTATTCCCCGTAGCTGGCGACAGGCGTGGGAAATCTTAGCGCCTGAAAGCTCTGACCTGCTCAATTCGATTCCCTGGTACTCAAATTACAATGGTCCTATACCTTCACATACGGATCACAATGAACTAACACAACTCGTAAAAGGCCTGGAGTTCCTGTTTCGAAAACGACACGTTGCACTGGTCGCAATTCAATCAAAACCCGTTTTTTCAAACCGTTTTAATGAATTGATTGAAGAATTTGGTAGTAAAGGGGAAGCCCTATCAAGGACCACTTTGGAATTGATCGCCTCGCTAATTGACCAGTTCGATGACGAACCCATTCACATTGTTTGTGATAAGCATGGTGGTCGCAATCGATACGGCCCGTTGCTTCAAGAAGTTTTCCCTGAATATCTGATCGAAGTTCGCCGCGAAGGACGCGCAGAGAGTACGTATCAGTGGGGTCCTTCATCGGATCGAATAACGATTTCTTTTCGGGCGAAGGGAGAAAGCTTTTTACCATCAGCACTCGCCTCGATGGCTTCCAAATATTTACGCGAACTCGCCATGGAAGCACTCAACGTTTTCTGGCAAAGTCATCTGCCAGATTTAAAACCAACGGCAGGTTATCCCGTTGATGCTCGCCGCTTCAAGTTCGAGATTGCGACCGTTCAAGAGAAACTCAAGATTGACGATCGCGTCCTCTGGCGATCGAGGTAACCGAGCAGACGCTCTTCGACCAAACCATTGGAAAACGTCAGTGCCACTTACCATTGTACTGGCAACCATTGGATTCCATCTCCGCAGAGCTGTATTCCCGGACGAATGATTAAGGTGCGCTACCGGGTGGACGTGGACGGCTGGGACGATCTGGACGTGGGGGTCGGGGTCGAAGCTCTTCGCGCGTGAGGTCACCATCACCGTTTCTGTCCAGAGACCGCAGGGAAGCCGTAGCGTTTTTGATCTCGTCAGCCGAGATCCGGCCGTTCCGATCGGTGTCGAGTGCTAGCAGCAACGGAGGTGGTGGAAAGCCCGGTCGGCCAAATGGCTGTCCAGGTTCGGGGTGATGACCCCGCTCTTTTCTAGGTCGCTGTGGAGCTCGCTCTTTTCGCTGCATTCGTTGCTGAAACGCCGCTATGAATTCTTTCTTGGAAATTTCACCATCCTGGTTGACGTCAATACGAGAGAATGCGTCTTCAGGCGATGGAATCGGCCTTGATGGACGTCCTTCCTCTGGCGGCCGCTCACGTTGTTCCAATCCGTTGGGATCGGCCGTTAATCGGGTTGCCATGCTCAACGCTAGCGCCATGAGAATGATCCCGGTCAACCAATTGATTTTGAACGTATGGATTCGTGCCATGATTGGACTCCTTGGAAAAGTAACGGTAAAATCCAGTCTGGCCCAAATGATTTATCTATGAAACCCCCTGCGTGCGGGCTGGCCTGGCCAGAAAGGGCGAAAAACACCGTAGATTTCCTAAACATTGAACCCGACACAGAGAGGAATTGATGGGTGGATTTCTCAGAAATTTTTGAAATCTACGTAGAACTTTTTGCTGTCTCCGAGGTTTAATACACTACA
>Ga0310124_10002055_pt1 | contig 13964 bp, 10 predicted proteins | sample CB11b_AW_Bot5_MG_FD_203507 | JGI IMG/M metagenome (GOLD analysis project Ga0310124, IMG submission 203507) | Marine microbial communities from Western Arctic Ocean, Canada - CB11b_AW_Bot5 | ecosystem: Environmental > Aquatic > Marine > Oceanic | place: Canada: Western Arctic Ocean | collected...
CACGCCATAAGCGCCCATGTCCATGAAAGGCGTGATTATGTCGATGCGATTGTAAATCGGCCTCACGATCGGCACCATTCCCGTGACCTCACACGCACGGGCGCACTCCACCATGGTGTGAGGCGTCACACTGCCGTGCTCGTTGTCCAGCAGCACCCAGTCGAAGCCCGAATACCCCAGCACCTCCATTACTGCAGGTGACGGGTCTCCAGCCATGACTCCGAATACCGCCTTGCCGTCCGCCAACTTTTCCTTCAGCGTGTTCTTAAACATCGCCTCGCCTCCATGTCCAAAATCAGATATGTCGCCCAGTATAGCCGATACTCGGCCGACACCGCCGCCGTAGCAGACTGTACCCACAAATGTCTGTTTGCTATACTACCGATCGCTATGACAGGAACACGATGCGACCACCAGCCACTGACACTGCTCGGCCTATCTCTGCGGAGCATCATGGGCGTGTAAGGCTACGACATAAGAGCATCCTGAACACGCCCCGAACGTCGGGGCGTGTTCTTTTTCCATCTACCGCGTTGACAGTAGCCACAGCGCAAAATAGGATAGCCGCTAGGAGCTAACCCATGACATCAAGGACAGGTAGACAGGCAGGGCTTCGGTTCGACCCACAGGAGCTTGACCGCAAGTGGCAGGAGCGGTGGGAGCACGACGCCATCTACAGCGTCCGCGACGACGACCCTCGTCCAAAGTGGTACGAAATGACCATGTACCCCTACCCATCCGGCGACGCCCACATAGGCCACTGGTACGCCATGGCGCCCGCTGACGCCCACGCCCGTTTCCGACGCATGCAGGGCTATAACGTCCTACACCCTATGGGTTTCGACGCCTTCGGCCTGCCCGCGGAGAACGCTGCTATCAAACGCGGCATTCACCCCTACACGTGGACGATGGACAACATCAGCAACATGACCCGTCAGCTCAAGTCCATGGGCACCATCTACGACTGGGAGCGCCAGATAGTCACCTGCCAGCCTGACTACTACAAATGGAACCAGTGGCTCTTCCTCAAGCTGTACGAAGCTGGCCTAGCCTACAAGGCCAACGCACCCGTCAACTGGTGCACCTCCTGCCAGACCGTCCTTGCCAATGAACAAGTCGTCAACAGCCGGTGTGAGCGGTGCGATACACCTGTCATCCACCGCGACCTGGAACAGTGGTTCTTCCGCATCACCAACTACGCTGACGAACTCTTGGACTTCTCCGGCCTCTTGGACTGGCCTGACCGTATCAAGACGCTACAGACCAACTGGATAGGCCGCAGCAAGGGCGTGGAGGTCGGCTTTGATATCTCACACCTGGACTTGAAGCAGAAGGTGCTCAGCACATTCACCACCCGCGTAGACACCATCTACGGCGTCACATTCGTGGTAATCGCCCCAGAGCATCCGCTGGTGGAACAGGTCACCACCCCGGAGCAGAAGGAGGCCGTCACCCTCTACGCGGAGGTCGCCCGGCGCGAGACGGAGATCGAACGCCTCTCGACCGACCACGAGAAGTCTGGCGTATTCACAGGCGCATACGCCATCAACCAGCTCAATGGCGACCAGGTACCGATCTATGTCGCCGACTACGTGCTCGCCAGCTACGGCACCGGTATGGTCATGGGCGTGCCCGCTCACGACGAGCGCGACTTCGCATTCGCCAAGAAATACAACCTTCCCATACCCGTAGTCATCGCCCCACCTGACTGGGATGGTGCTGACCTAGAGGAGGCCTATCTGGAGAAAGGCACCCAGGTCAACTCAGGCCCCTTTGATGGCATGCCAAACGCACAAGGGATGGAGGCCATCTCCGACCATATCGAGCAGAACGGCTGGGGGCAACGCACCATCTCCTATCGCGTTCGTGACTGGCTGATCTCCCGCCAGCGGTACTGGGGCACGCCCATACCAATCCTCTACTGCCAGAATTGCGGCACCGTCCCTGTGCCGGAGGATGAACTGCCTGTGCTCCTTCCCGAAGATGCGGCGTTTAAGCCGACAGGCGAATCGCCGCTCAACTACAACGAAGGATTCCTGAACACCTACTGCCCCCTGTGTGGTGCCGATGCCCGCCGTGAGACCGATACCATGGACACATTCGTCGACTCCTCATGGTACTTCCTGCGCTACACCAGCCCCCACTTCAGCGACGGCCCCTTTAACCCCAACGCCATCAAATTGTGGAACCCCGTGGACCAGTACACCGGCGGCGCAGAGCACGCCGTCATGCACCTCCTCTACGCCCGCTTCTTCACCAAGGCACTGCGGGACATCGGCCTACTGGACTTCGATGAGCCCTTCTTGCGCCTCTATAACCAGGGCCACATCATCGCAGACCACCAGAAGATGAGTAAATCCCGCGGCAACGTTGTCACTCCTGACCCCTACGTAGAGTCCCTGGGTGCCGATGTCGTTCGCATCTATCTCATGTTCCTTGGCCCCTGGTCACAGGGCGGCGAATGGAGCGACAACGGCTTAAACGGTATGTCCCGCTGGATCAACCGCGTCTGGGACATTGCCCAGCGTAACGCCTCTGGATTGACGGCAAGCGACCCAGCCGCGTCCCAAAACCTGGTCCGCGCCACCCACAAGACCATACGTAAAGTGACTGAGGACATGGAACGATTCCACTTCAACACTGCCCTGGCATCTCTCATGGAGTTCACCAATGCTATGAGCGCAGCGTGGGAGTCGGAGAATGTTGACACCGGAACGTGGGACAGGGCCGTTGACTCACTTCTGCTGCTCCTTGCGCCCGCCGCGCCTCACGTAGCTGAGGAGCTATGGGAACGAAGGAGTAACGCCTACTCCATCCATAACCAACCCCTACCCTCCTGGGACCCCACCCTGGCCGCCGACGATGAGATAACGCTAGTGGTACAAGTCAACGGCCGCGTCCGCGACCGCATCACTGTTCCTGCCGACATCGCCGAAGACGACGCCAAACGCCTGGTACTGGAAAGCCCACGCGTGCAGGCTCACACCAGGGACAAAGAGATACGCCAGCTTGTCTACGTCCCAGGTCGCCTCGTGAACGTAGTAGTAGGGTAGGCTTGCAACCTATCAGGAAGGTCGGTAGGGAACCTAGGTTCCCTACCGAGAAGTTTGAGGTCCTATGATGCTACGCTCATTCCGACTCGCAACAAAGTCGGAGGAGGTGTCCTCACTATCTCTCAAACATACCGAGGGAGGGCAGGTGGGAAGACCAACAATTGCTACAATTGCTCCTCCACAGCCCACCAACGCAGCGCTGACACCCTAATACTCATACGCAGGTATATCATGCTCCCATGACCGACCCCGTGGTAGCCAGTACGCCCTTCCAGTTACAGCTAGCATCCTGCCCTGTGGGGGCCCCTGTGTATCCTAGTACTCAGCGTGACCCTTATCCCGCAGTTCGGGACCATGGAGATGGTGACGTCCGTCACTCGTGCGTCTGCAAAAGCCACCCTGCGCCTCCTGCCTAACCTGGCCAGATTCTATGAATAGACACCTTTGAGACGCAATCTCCTTTGGGCAGGGGTTGACAAGGAACACACGTCGTACCTATATTTCGATTGCCCAGCAAGCACAACACCCAGCAGGTAGAGGTACCTATGACACTAAACATCATCGCCACCGCTAAGCAGGTTCTCGACCCAGAGGCCCCCATCACAGCCTATCGCCTCGATAATGAGGCCAAACGCATTAGCGCAGACCCAGCCAGGAACATCCCTCCCGTTATCAACGGCTTCGATGAAAACGCGGTCGAAGCCGCCCTCCTCGTTAAAGAGGCTGTCGGCGACGCCAAAGTCACCGTCCTTTCTGCCGGATCTTCCTTCGCGATGGACGTAATGAAAAAGGCACTCTCCATGGGGTCTGACGAGATGGTACTTGTCCAGGACCCGGAGCTTGAGGGCGTAAGCGACAGCGCTGTCACCGCCAAGGTGCTGCACGCGGCGATAAAGAAGATCGGCGACTTCGACCTCATCGTCGCCGGCCGCCAGGCGTCTGACTGGGACAACGCACAGGTCCCCCTTGGCCTGGCAGAGCTGTTCGGCATCCCATGCATCTCATTCGCCCGCAAGGTGGAGGTCAGGGACGGCCTGGTTCTCTGCGAACGTGTCATCGCCACAGGCTATGAGGTGGTCTCGGCCCCGCTGCCTGCGGTAGTCACCGTCAGCAACGAACTGGGCCAGCCCCGCTATCCCACCCTTCGCAACATCATGGCTGCGGCCCGCAAGCAGCCCACCATCTACAGCGTCGGCGACATCGGCATCGGCCCGGATGACCTGGCCACCAAGGTCACCATTCAGGATCTGTTCATACCTGAGAAGCAGTCCCAGTGCGAATTTATTGAGGGTGACGACCCGGCAGACGCCGGTCGCAAACTGGCCCTGGCACTCAGAGAGGCGAAACTCATATAGCTCCCCACTGAGAGCCGCGACTATAACCGATACACCAGCACGACAGCGAGGAAAGACATGCCGGACCCACAAGGCGTACTAGTCATAGGAGAGATTACAGACGGCCAACTGGCCACCAGCTCCAAAGAGCTGCTGGCCCATGGCCGGGCTCTGGCCGACGCCCTTGGCGAACCGCTCGGCATCGCCCTCCTAGGCGACAACTTGGCGGACCTGCCCAATGAAGCAATCGCAGCAGGCGCTGATCGGGCCTACGCCATCACCGACCCCCTGCTCCAGACCTACCAGGTGGACGCGTACCTTGCTGCCCTGCACAAGCTCAACGAAGAGCACCCGCCCAAGGTCATAATCCTATCCAAGACGCCCGTCGGTACAGAGGTAGGCCCGCGTCTAGCCTTCCGGCTGGACGCCAGTCTGGCACAGGACTGCATGGAGGCTGAGATAGACCCGTCCACCAAACAACTGACAGCCACCCGCCCAGTCTTCGGCGGCAACTGCATGGCCAAAGTCCTATGTGAAGGCCAGCCCATGATGATCATCCTACGTGGCAAAACCACGGATCCTCTAAATGCTGACGCCTCCAGACAAGGTGACGTCATAGCCGTATCACCCGGCCTAGACGAATCAATCATAAAGAACAAACTCATCGAACGCGTTGAGGAGAAGGAAGAGGGCATCCGGCTGGAGGACGCCGACATAGTCGTCGGCGGAGGTCGAGGCATGGGCGGCCCGGAGCCATTCGAGAACGAGCTCAAGGAGTTAGCAGACGCACTTGGGGCCGCTCAGGGTGCCAGCAGGGCCGCCGTGGACATCGGATGGGTGCCCTACTCCTACCAGATAGGACTCACAGGGAAGTCCATCTCCCCGAGCATGTATATCACCGTCGGCATCTCCGGTGCCAGCCAGCACCTCGCCGGATGCAGCGGCTCCAAGGTCATCGTCGCCATCAACAGCGACGCTGAAGCAAACATATTCAAAGAGGCACGCTACGGTGTCACCGGCGACTGGAAGGTGGTGCTACCCGCCTTCATCCAGCAGGTCAAAGAGCTGCTCTAGTCCCTCTTTCCCCTGCCAGACCGCATAATTAGAAGCGCCCTGACTCTCATCGGGGCGCTTCTCTTTGAGCAACTAGGCATATGTTTTCAACTGATCAGCTACCCACCGTGAACCGGCCCAGGGTGCTCGGCTGGCTGGCACTCCCTCGCATATCCTGATTGAGGACATGAACCGAATGTTCACCGCCCTCCCAAGCGCCGGGAAGCCATAGCATCCAGAAACCGTCCACGCCACGGCGTAGAGCGATGAATCTCACCTCCTAGCCAGGCCACGATCTGAGGGGCCACGCCTCAGGTCTGAGACAGCCCATTATCCGGCACCTTCAGCTATGCCGTTTACCCTACCTTCTGAACCTGTCCCGTGTCCGAGGCCCGTTGGACGGCATCAAGCAGTCGATGGCGTCGCACCGCATGGTCAAAATTCGGCTCGATAGCCGTATCTGTCCTGATTGCCTTGGCAAAGTTGACCCACATCTGGCCGACATCATATGCAGAACCCGCGTCCTGTACCTCTGCAGGCACCCATTTCAGCCGGTCAGGTATGGGAATTTCCTGCAGATGTTGGTCGTCCTTTTGTCCGCCCGTGATCTCCAATTGCTGTCGGCCTCCGCCGCCGCCAGCCAACACCAGTGTCCCCTCGTCACCATATATCTCCATCCGGTACCCGCTACCGTGGTAGGAGTGGACGCCCACGTAGGCGTTGACCACACCACCGCCTTCCAACCGGCCCGTGATCATGATGTTGTCTGGCGATGTCACGTCCACATATTGCTGTGTGTCCGTTTCATACCACTGCGGTACCTGGGTGCTCACTATTCCTGAGACCTCGGTGATCTCGCCGACCACCATGCACAAAGCGTCGATGGAGTGGCCGAAACCGATGGTCAGCGTGTTGGCCCCAAGAGCCGCGTCCCTCTGCCACGTACGGTCCGCCGTGCGCGACTGTACCCCAGAACCCATCTGGACCAGCTTCACGGCCAGCACACTCCCCACGTACCCCTCTGCAACCAACTCCTTCAACCTGAGGTACACAGGTGACGCCCTCCTCTGGAGGCCGACCATCGTGTGAATCCCCTTCGCCCGCGCCAGGGAAGCCAACTCCTCGGTCTCCCTCAGGTTCGCACCAAGTGGCCATTCGCAGTACACGTGCTTCCCGGCTTCGATAGCGTTCTTCGTGAGCGCATAGTGAGCCGGTACGCGTACGACCACCGCCGCCGCCTCGACCTGCTGATTCGCATGCATGACCTTGTCATCGTGGTATGCCAGCTCCACGCCATACTTGTCAGCGGCGGCCCGGGCAGTCTCCTCATGGGCCGTGCACACTGCATACAGTTCGGTCTCCGGCAAGTTTTGTATGGCCGGAACATGCGCCGATGGCCCCCAGCGGCCGCCGGCACCGATTAGTCCTATTCGCAGGCGATCTGCAGATGTCCTCATTCGTTTCGCTCCTTTTCGAATGTTGTACGCTTACGCTCTGGTCGGTCATCCTCCGGTTGCAAAGGGGCAGCGAGCCAGCGCTTGTCCTGCTGTCACGCTGGGCATAAATTCACTTCCTGCCTTCTTAGAAGCCGGGGAAAGGTGCTACCTATGGGGCCGGTCCGCCCTGGAGGTGGCACGCTGACTGACCGCCTGATCCCGGAACGCAGGTAGGCTAGCACTACGGGATCAGGCGGTCAAACATGTCACTACCCAATTGGATATAGGATATAAAGGACCCATTACTGGTTTACGCCGATATGAGGAACGTGCCCATTTCAACTCTCCGGCCCGTCAGCGGCTGACACTAGTTTAAACCAATGCTAGTCTGTCACCTGTGTCCTGAGCATGAAGGGGCATTAGCCTCTAAAGACGGCACCGAGCAGACGAGCATTCATCCTTGGAGGAAATATGGAATTCGGAATTACCCTCCCACGTAACGACGTGGCCGGTCAGCCTTCGCCTCTGAAATACCTCAGCGAGATCGTAAGAGAGGGCGAAAGGATGGGGTACGCCTACTGTGTTATTGGAGACCGCTTGGAATCCGGTATGGACCCCTTCGTCACGCTCGCTGCCGTCGCAGAAGCGTCAGGGCGCATGCAACTGGTTACATCGATATTGATACTTCCCCCTCGGGGTATTCTGGTCGCGTCCAAGCAGTACGCCTCCTTGGACGTTCTCTCAAGTGGACGCGTGATCGCGGGGGTTGGCCCGGGCTCGACCTTTCGTGATTATGAAGGTGTGGGGATGGATCCCGACGAGATGTGGCCGCGTTTTGAAGAAGGCGTGAGGGCCATGCGTTCCCACCTTACTGCTGGTGCTCAGCCTTTCAAGGGCAAGTTCTACTCCACCGAAGGGGTCAACTTGGTGCCGAAGTCCTTTCAAGAGAATGGCATCCCTATCTGGATAGGAAGTTGGGGTAGCAGGGTTGGCCTGCGCCGTGTAGCCCGGCTGGCCGATGGATGGCTTACTTCCGCCGGCCCTGGCCACCAGTCTCCTGAGCAATTCGCAGAGGACGTAAACCAACTCAACACCTTCCTTTTGCAGGAAGGCAGAGACCCTTCAAGTTTCCCCAACGCCATCTCAACAATGGCCATGTTTATCTCTGAGGACAAAGAAGAACTCGCGACCATCGGCGGACCGGGCTATGTGCCCAGGCCGACTGGCGTCGGTATCGCACAGCCTGCCGAGCGCCCGTTTGAGGAGGCCCACGCCCACGACATGGTGGGTACCCGGGCTGATTGCATCGACAAGTTGAGCCAGTGGGAAGCCGCCGGTGCCCAGGCACTCTTCCTCGGACCGCGCGGCCCCGATCTCCTTGGGCAAATGCGAACATTCATGAACGATGTGGCAAGCAAAGCATAAGGGAATGTAACCCTTAGATTGAATAGACCAGGCAAACGGACTTTATTGCCGTGGCGAATGTCAGGCCACATTCAATCAACAGCTCCGCCTTGACTCGGTTTCCACAGATGCTAGAATCAAACTTCCAGATGGCATACTCCAAAGTGGGCCTTCGTAACACATTCGGTTCCCTGGCATCAAGTGACTATCGCCACTTTGCGGTGTCGCTGCTCCTCAATTCCCAAGGAGCACAACTCCTCCAAACTGCCGTCTTCTGGCAGGTCTACGATATGACCGGTAGTGCCCTGCTACTGGGATTGAGTGGCTTGGCGCGCGCAGCCCCGCACATGGTTCTCTCGTTGATTGGAGGCGTCGTTGCGGATCGGTTCAACAGAGTGCGCTTGATTCAGGCTGGCCAGATCGCCAATGGGGGCCTGGTTTTAGCCCTGGCGGGTCTCACTCTTATAGGCTCGGTAGCTGTCTGGCATCTCTATCTGATCACTTTTCTCAACAGCACCTTTACTGCGGTGACTCAGCCCGCCAGGACCGCCCTGATCCCCAGCATCGTCTCACAGAGGAACCTCGTCAATGCCATAGCCTTAAGCGCAACAATCGGACAAACTTCCCAGATTGTAGGGCCAGCGCTGGCTGGAGTGGCCATTGGCACCATCGGTATCGGCTCTGCCTATGTGGTGAACGGTCTACTTTACCTGGCGGCCATGATTGCCATTATCGGGGTGCAAGCGTCCCATCCCCGGTCAGAGGCTCAGGAAAGTCCCTGGAGCAGCTTCATTCAGGGACTCAGTTTCGTGCGCAGCCAGCCAGCCATTATTTCCCTACTTTTGCTAGACCTTGGCGAGACGGTCCTGGGCAGCTACCGTGCCCTTCTTCCCATCTTCGCCGAAGCGTTAGGGACAGGGCCAACCGGCTATGGCCTGCTCAGCGCAGCACCAGGAGTGGGGAGCATAGTCGGGGCGGGCGTTATCCTTTCCCTGGGAGATATGAAGTATAAAGGCCTCTACACGGTATTCGGTGTACTGGCATACTGCGTTGCGCTCGTGTTGCTGGCCCTTTCTCCCTGGTTCATACTGAGCTTTATCGCTGCGGGATTGCTGGGCACAACCAACTCCGTTCAGATGATCCCCCGCAACACCGTAATCCTTTCCATCTCCCCGGACGCGCTCCGCGGAAGAGTCGAAGCTTTCCGCAGCATGCTTGCGGGTGGTGGCCCGCCTATTGGTTACGCTCTTAGCGGAGGACTGGCAACGGTGCTTGGTGCGCCGATGGCGCTGGTTGTTGGAGCTGTGACATGTAGCGTGCTTGTTGCAGGGGTAGGAATCAAGCGATCCGAGCTACGCGATCCATACCTGGGCTCCACAACCAAGGCATAGAAATAGAATCGGACGTTTCTATGGATTTTCACTTGGGCGCTTTCCATTCCTGGCCCTCCAGAAGATTCTCGAGAGGGTTTGGTCACACGCCAGACCACTGACAAGCGGCTAGAAAACGATGACGCAACGCCCCCGAGTGCCCCGCGCTTCAAGGCGACGATGGGCATCAGCCGCTTGTTCCGGCGAATAGGTCCCGGCTACTCGCAATGTTAATACCTGTGCTTCGGCCAGCTGCCGCAACTGATCAAGCAGATCGCATCGATGGTCATAGTCGCGCACCGAGGTGCGGTGGAAGTTGATCCCACGTTCGCCTGTCCCGCTCCAGCCGCGTACTGACACGAATGCACCCCCGTCGCGGACGGCGCCCACGGCCAACTGCGTAAGGACTGCGCCGTCTGCAAGGCCGTCGACCCCGTCGGGGATAATCCTCCTGACCCGTTCGGCGATGTCGTCACCCCGTGGCACTACAACGTCAACGCCCAGATCTCGCACCAGCGACTCGTCTGCGGGCGACGAATCAGCAACCACCCTTAGACCCTCATGCTTGGCGAGCTGAATGACGTAACCTCCGTATGCTCCCGCCGCCCCCGTCACCGCAATTGTTTGACCAGGCCGGAGCGCCAGCTGATCCAAGGACTGCCGTGCGGTTAGTCCGTTCATCGGGAGAGTAGCCGCCTCGACATGGGAGTAGCCCGCCGGCGCTTCCACCACTGAATCAGCGCTCAGCACGATACTTGCTCGATACGCGCCGTGGCTCCCAAGAGGGGCCACCATGGCCATCACTGCCATCCCAACGGTGAGGTTAGTCGCAGTTCCCGGCCCAATCTCGTCGATCACTCCGGCCGCATCCATGCCGGGAATATAAGGCGGTGGAATCTGGCGGAGCCGTTCGGCACGTGCCCCATTCCTGACTGACAGGTCGGTCGGATTGACTGCGGCGGCGTACACGCGAACTCTGACTTCACCGGGTCCGGCATGCACTTCAGGTAGATCTACAACCGTCAGCACGTCCGGAGGCCCAAACTCAAATACACCAACTCCTAACATCGCCTTGTGCTCCTTTTGTGCCCCAAGTGAACGACGGTTCCGAACATGTCTGGCCCAAATCATCCGTTGAGCGACCCATCATGTCAAGGCCGGTAACCTGGCCGGCCAGTGCCTAATGATAGAGGTCAGGCTCAATCTAAGTCCAAATTGGGCGCGCTGCACCAGCACCCATTCGTGCTGCGGGTAGCTCGAAGATGAAGATAGGAGTTCCGTCTCTTGAGTTTCAGCGGTTATTGGACAATTGCCGACCGAGCAGTCAGGGCGGTGAAACCTTCGCTTGAGGGCATCTCGGATCTCCTGGTTGTACCGTCTCCGTCGGTCGTTATTCACACGCCGCGGTTCCTTCGAGCGACGTATGATATCCTGCGACCCTGACTGAGATTAGACTAGTGTGCCGCTTTGGGGCTTCTAGTGTAAATTAAGAGCGAGGAGTGCCTATGCCTGTAGGAGCAAATATCTCGCTGTTGATCCCCAAGGCGTTTGACGGCCCAATGCCTCCGCCTGAGGAGTACACCAACTTCTTCCAGGCAGCAGAGACCCTAGGTTTCCACTCCCTGTGGACAACCGAACGCATCATCCACGACATCAACATCCTCGATGCCTTTACCGCGTTGACGTGGGCAGCAGCGGTGACCAGCGAGATCAAACTGGGGAGTGCGGTTGCCTTGGCAATGATCCGTCATCCGCTGGTTTTGGCCAGAATAGTGTCTAGCCTGGACTATGTCTCGAACGGTAGGTTCATTCTCGGCCTCTCGTTAGGCGGACACCCAGGGGAACTTGAGGCCATGGGGGTGAATCCCCGCCAACGCAGAAGGCGCCTTGAGGAAACTATCTCCCTCCTCCGCCAGTTCTGGGACCATCCTGATGTCTCCTCCCAGGGACGACATTATCCCGTAGCACACGCGACGGTCGCTCCTCGTCCCACAGGCGGCCATCTCCCAATCCTATTGGGTGGCTCTGCGGACCCAGTTCTTCGTAGGGTGGTCGCCATGGCTGACGGTTGGCTCGCAAGCTCGTCAGTGACGCCGGACCAGCTCCGGGAACGTCGCGACACTCTCCAGAGCTTTGCCCGCGAAGCCGGCAGAGAGCCGTCGGACTTTGAGGTTGGCAAGCTGCTCTACCTGGCCGTAGACGACGACCCTGCGATAGCACGGGAGCGCGTCGCGTCGTCCATGCACCCATACTACGGGATCGGGTTCGACGTCGACCAGAATTGTCCATTTGGATCCCCGGAAGCATGCGCTCAGGGTATCCAGCCGTACCTAGATGCTGGCGTCACTACCTTGATGCTGGGACTCGCCCGGCCCGATATCGGGGAGTTGAAGCGACTCCACGACGAGGTGCTGCCTCTCCTCGTGTAAGTGAGGTCGGTTGGTGATCGTGGACACCAGATCTTCCCGATTGCCAACCCGTTATTGCCAGATTATTTCAACATGTGGCGGCAGTCGCTGTGGGGGCATTAGCTCGCTGAAGAGTGGGGGGCGTCTGCCATTAGAAGAACGGTGCCCCAACGCGTCGAAACTCAATTCCCAAAACATACCGTGGGTGTAAATCGCCAAGTCCGCAGTCAGGCTATACGGCCGCCATCAACCCAGAGCAGCCTTCACGTCCCGCAGTACCTCGTCCAGCGTACGCGTCTGCCACCGGACCCGCATGGCAATTGGCAGGTTCTCTATCTCCGGTGCTATCTTCATATGGACGAACACTGGTCCAGGCTCGTTGAGGATCCCCTCCATGTCGCCCGCCAAGTCCTCCAGGTTGTCGTAGAAGTACGTGGATGGATAGCCAGCCTCTCGCGCCATGCCCGAGTACGAGATGTTTGTTGCGTTCGGAACGGGCTGCCCACCGGTGGTGGCGTATGATTCGTTGTCCATAAGGAAGTGGTAGAAATTTTTCGGCTTCAGATCGGCGATGGTCGCCAGCACGCCTAGGTTCATGAGCAGGTCGCCCTCTGAGTCGAACAAAACCACCTTCTCGTCCGGCCTCGCTTCGGCCAGCCCAAATGCGAACGACGCATGGCCTCCCATTGCCGGGTCTCCCAGCGGAATGTCACGCTCGTGAATCTTGCTTATACCGTTCCAGTGTCGGCTTCCCCTGCCCGGTATGACTAGGGCGTTACCACGGTACCTCTGGAACATTTCCAGCATATCGGCGGCTGCAAACATCAGTCCCTCCTGCAGTTGTTATCAGCGGTCGTTATCGACCGTTGCTATCTGATGAAACCGTGGAATTCGTCTCCGACCAGGACAGCCACGGGTCGCATATTCTCTTCGCTCTCCTTGAAAGCAACAGAGATGCGAGAGGCGTCATCGTCGTTCTCGATCAAGTAGTAGTTGATGCCGAGTGTATGCAGGAACGGCTCAGTGAATTTCGCCACGTCGTACGGCCTGTTCACCCCGTGACGCGTCCATCCCCGGTAGCCGATCATCAGCACAAGCGGCGTATTCAGGCTCAGACCCCAGCCTCTGATCGAGTCCCCTGATTCCATCATGCCGGTATTCTGAATGAGCACCACAGGCTTCTTCCCGCCCACCACCAGGCCGGCGGCGGTGGATATGGCCTGGCCTTCACGACTGACTGGAATAAGCGTCAACTCTGGATCAGCCGTCATCAGTTGGTACAACCAGTTGGTCTCGCTGTCCGGCAGCCACACCACATGGGTGACACCGTTGTCCTTGAACTCCTTCAAGACCGTCTCCGGGTTGAGTCCCGCCTGTTGCTGAGTCATGCCTGTCCTTTCAATCGATACCGGTATTCGTCGGTTTCTATCCAAGGTAGATTCTACATTGACCACGGCCCAGTAGCAAAGCAGGGTGTGCCCTTCACCCACTTCTATATCCAGCAAAATGCCACGACGCAACGATTTCACAACATTGGCATCGACCTCTTGCGCCCGCTCCTAAGCCCTCTTACCCTGGATACAGTGTCCTCATGCGCCGACTCTTTACAGTACTGTCCTTAGTTCTTCTCCTGGCACTCGCAACGCCCTACTCCGCCCTGCGTCTCTCACCCGTAGGGCTGCAGTCCGCCGCATATCGCTTCAACCTGCTGACCTGGGAAGTGTCACACCTTCCAAGCAAGTGGCTCCAATGGCTCGCATGGGTCGGCTCTCCATACAGTGATACCCCCGAGCAGCGACTGGAGGCGGTGGAGACATACTTTGATCTGGTGCGTGAAGCCGACGCCATCCAAGACCAGCGCGCCCGTCCTGTCGGCCCTAATAACGACAATACCTTGGACACCCGG
>Ga0310124_10002056_pt1 | contig 13961 bp, 7 predicted proteins | sample CB11b_AW_Bot5_MG_FD_203507 | JGI IMG/M metagenome (GOLD analysis project Ga0310124, IMG submission 203507) | Marine microbial communities from Western Arctic Ocean, Canada - CB11b_AW_Bot5 | ecosystem: Environmental > Aquatic > Marine > Oceanic | place: Canada: Western Arctic Ocean | collected...
TCAAGGCTGAAGCGGTCGCATCAATTCCTCTTGGACGAATTCAACAGCCCGAAGACATGGCTAACGCGATCATTTACTTGGCCAGTGATGATGCCAGTTATACAACCGGGCAAACGCTCGACTGTTCTGGTGGATTGCTACCCTATTAGCGGTAGCAGACAAGTCGAAAAAGTTGGCAGGTCCTGTTCAACAATTTTTCGGTTGTTAATAAAACTCGCCAACAGAGATCGCATCGCCAGGCCGAACCGACTTGGTGCACATCAAGGTGTGGCGACCCTTCATTTCCCCAGCCACCGATCGTGAACGCTGGACAATTTCATTGACATCTTGTCGGAATGAGGTTGCCCGCGGTGGTTGGTATTGCCAGAAGCGTCACCCGCGAGAGGACCCGTGGAATATCAAGCTGTGATTAACTAAAATACGTTTTCTGGACTAGCACAAATTGATCATGCTTGCCGAAGAAGTCAAATGGTTATAAGGATCCGGCATGAAATTCCGTTGGATGTGCTGGTCGGCCTGCTGCTGACCCTGGGAGGGGCCTCTGCCTACGGACAGCCTTTTTCAGAATTGATCGTATTCGGAGACAGCCTGTCGGATACGGGCAATGTTTTAGACTTAACCTTTTTCGTTCCATTCTCTCCACCTAACCTGGATGGACGTTTTTCCAACGGCCACGTCTGGATCGAACAGTTGAGTTCCCAATTGGAGCTCACAAGACCCCGCCCGAGCCGCCTGGGAGGTACCAATTACGCACATGGTGCAGCGCGCACCGGCAGCGGCAAAACCAACCTGGTGTTGTTCTTAAACGTGCCTAACATAGGAAAGCAGGTCAACAAATTTTTAAAAACCCACACGCCCGTCAAAGACCAGCTCTTTGTGATTTGGGGAGCCGGAAACGATCTGCTCAATGGGCAGAAAAATCCTGCGGTACCTGTTGGCAACATTTCCAATCACATTACAAAATTGGCCAGTACAGGAGCGCAATCGTTCCTGGTTCCCAATTTGCCTCCTCTGGGACAGATCCCCGCTGAACGTGGTGGATCTAACCAAGTCGTCTTAGACAACCGGACCCGCACTTTCAATTCCCTACTGGCCAATGAACTCGATGATCTGGAAGCGACATTGGGAATCACGATCTTTCAGCTTGACGTGTTCAACTTTTTCGCTCAGGTATCGGCCAATCCTAGCCTGTTTGGCTTCCGCAACGTCGCCGACCCGGCATTGACAGGCCTGACCGCCGTTTCCAATCCGGAAGAATTCTTGTTCTGGGACGACATTCACCCCACTGCCAGCGGACACCGATTCATCGGCGATCAGGCAGCAAGTCTATTAAATCCGGATCTTACTCACCGTTGGAACGGCTCTGATCCAAGTCTATCCTGGGCGACAGCTACCCATTGGAACCCGGCCGGACAACCTACTGCAAATTGGCATACCCAATTAGATAACACGTCCACTTCAAACACTCAACGAGTCCAGGTCCAGATGGACTCGACCATCCGTTCAGCTGAAATATTGGGAACAGCAGGGCCTTTGGTTTTGGCTGTCGAGCAAGCCACGTCACTTGCGATTCAGGAGTCGGTAATCGTACATGACGGAGGCCAAATCGAAGTACTCACCGATGGACTGCTCTCAAGCCAGACACTGAAAATCGGAAATGAAAACAGCACGGGTCACGCCGCGATGTTCGTCAATCCGGCGGGATCCGTGCAGGTGACTGAATCGGTCAATATCCTTTCCAGCGGCACGATGGTGATCGCTGGCAATCTTTCCGCTGCACAGATCCATAGCGAGGGTGGCACGCTGGCAGGCAGTGGAAAGATCGTGGCGCCAGTTTACAACTCGGGAACCATGCTTATCGGTGAGTACCTGATGGCTGTCGGGTTGAACGACCCTCATGGACAATTTGCCAGCCAGGCAACTGTACCTGAGCCGCACACCTGGTTCCTCTGGGCGACGGGCATACTCGTACTTTGGCACCCTCGTCATTCAGGCCCAAGACTTCCTGCCAAATCGCTGACTTTGCATTAACAGCCGGTTTTCAAATGGCTGTCAGTTTTTACGATTTTCCAACCATTCGAGTTGAAAACGTGCAAAGACGATACGACCGTACCCGCTCTCATAAAGACAGCCAATCGAACCATCATCAAGTTGGGCCAGGCTGGAGTACGACGATGAACCTTCGTTAAGAACCTTCGAAAAGGGCCAGGTCTTACCTCCGTCGCTGCTGGATCGCACCGTCAGCCTGTGCCGTTGGGTTTGAGAAGCCGGATTGGAAAACAGAATCCGTGTCTGAGCAGTATCTTCCTGGTCATACCAACCAATCAAACTCGCCTGACAAACGGGTTCAATCAATGTTTTATCGAACGAGAGATCCGACCAGGAATCCCCACCATCATCACTGAAAGCAACCGCCCGCATGCCGCCACGATCAGCTCGCCCGCCTGCTCTACCCCAATAATTACGCATATTGAGCATCAATCGCCCATCACTTAACTCAACTACCTGGCATTCGTCGGTGTGACGATCGAGCGTGCCACCCAGCTGCCACGATTGACCATGATTGTCACTGTAAAAAACGTGAGAAAACATGACCCGTTTTCCGTCGATCGCAACGCCGTGATCACACGGAATTACCATGCGGCCGGCATGAGGCCCACGACGTAATTGAATTCCCACACCAGGTCCGGTAGCAACCCAAGACCAGTCACTTTTATCGACATCCCGGGTAATGTCTGCCGGTTTCGACCAAGATTGGGCGTCGTCGGCACTGTGCATTAACAAAACGTCGTCATTGTCACGGCAAAGAGTCAACCAAATTGTACCCGTTGACTCGTCAATCACCGGACAAGGATTCCCAATGGTGATTTTGGCGTCACCACCCTCCTCGTGCACCAATTCCAAAGGCCCCCATGTTGCACCTCGATCCGTACTCCGCTTGAGCATCAGATCAATATCACCATGATCGCCAGCTCCCGTTTTGCGACCCTCACAGAAGGCCAACAGGGTTCCCCGCCTGGTAACCAGCAACGCAGGAATCCAGTAGGTGTGATACCCTTGTTGGCCACCAGTAAACACGACTTGCTCTTTGACATCTTCAGCGGCAGCCTGGCCAATGAGAATGGTGATCAAGCACAGCGGCGCGACCACATCTTTGGAATTCGTCCACATGGCGGAACAATTGAAAATCGTGTACGGAAAGCAGGCCTCGGCGCTTTTCCGCTGAAACCACAGACATCACACCATCGTTCTACAACAGCTCACGGGGAATGCGGCCACCATCGACCAAATGAACAGGACGGCCGTCAGCTTTGTTGACCGCCAAGCTGTCCGGATCCATGCCTAGAGCGTTGTAAACGGTCGCACACAGGTCCATAGGGCCAATGGCCCGTTCGGTGGGATAGGCAGCCTTTTTGTCCGTTTTTCCAATGATTTGACCATGCCGATAACCGCCTCCCGCCAGCAGAATACTTTGAGCCGGTCCCCAATGGTCACGTCCAGCGTCCTTGTTGATAACGGGCGTACGACCAAACTCACCCAGCGAAACCACTAGAGTGTTCTCGAGCATCCCGCGCTGGTGCAAATCGTCAATCAATACCCCCAGCGCCCGGTCGTGGCGTGGCATCTTGCTATCGAGGGCCCCCTTGATATTACCGTGGTCGTCCCAATAACCCGTATTGAGCGTGACAAAACGAACACCCGCTTCGATCAACCGGCGTGCCACCAGCGCTTGCTCACCCCAGCCATCGCCATATTTTTCGCGAATTTTGGGGTCCTCTTTGTCCAGCTGAAAGGCTTCATACGTTTTGCCCGACATGACCAGTTCGATTGCTTCGCGAGAAACTGCATCAAAACGTTCCACCTCCGGCGAGCGATCCAAACGACGTCTCAGGCCATCAAACTTACTGGTAAGTGACATGCGACCCTGAACACGATCTGCGGCCAACCCTTCGATCAGCTTCAAACTGTCCTCACGAATGGCCGGATACTGGATTCCCTCGTTCCCATAACTGTACGAACCCACGCGAATCGGATTGTTAGCCACACCCAAAAACGCCGCACCATGATAGCCAAATCCACCATCATTGATATTCACATACGGAGGCACTCCACTGCGACGTGTCCCCAACAAATGGGCCACGTTCGAACCCATCGACGGATTATGGGGCGTCTTTTCTCTTCCCGTAGCGCCAAAATAGCCAGTCAAAATCCAATGAGCTCCTGCGAAATGATCATTCGTTGTATGGGTGAAACTGCGAATGATACTGACCTTGTCCATCACCTTGGCGTGGTAAGGCATCAACTCTGAGATCCGCACCCCGGGCAATGTGGATGCGATGGACTGATAGGGACCACGAACCTCGCTGGCTGCGTCCGGTTTCATATCAAAGGTGTCCAGCTGCGACGGTCCCCCATGCTGCCAGACAAGAATCACCGAACGGTCTTTTTGTTGGCCAGAATCCTGTGCAGCCAACAAGTCTCGCAACGACAGCCCGAAAAATCCAAGTGAACCAACAGCAATAAAACTTCGACGATCAATCCCATCGCAGAAGCGTCGTGAATTACCGGTTAAGTAAAGCATGTTTAATTCTCATCCTGCAGCCAAACGGGACAAGTTACCGAATACGCATTATACGAACTGACCAACCCCATGAAAAGAAGAATAAACCGTAAATTCAAGCATTAACGACTCTCACAAACCTTTCAAACCATCATTGTCATCGGCAATTTTAGCTGACTACGACCTAGGAATCTGGCTTGAATTATGTTATATTTCTTGTCGATGACTAGTATGGGTGACGACCTGCTGATCAGGTCGCTCCCAGCACTCGATTTCCCCAACAGTCCCTCGGGACGCAGGTAGATCAGGCTAATGGCAAAACTCAGGCAATCAGAACGTCCTCCCAATCGCTGCAAGTAAGTTCAGGCGAACCTTGGAGGGCAAAGTGAAACGGCCTAGTGAGACTTAAATAAAACCTCGTTGATCGTTTCCTTTCATTCGTCGGAGTCCTTCCCAACACAATCCTTGGCAATGGATCCTTGGCAATGGCAACAATGAGTCTTCGCTATTCAAAACCGGCGATTTCGAAAACGGTAGCATTCGGCAATGTTGTGTTGGTGTTGATGCTGTGGACTGCCCATGCCATGGCTATCGAAGTTCGGCCATTACAAGTCACGTTGCGCCAGCCCGAATCTTCACAACAATTGCTTGTCCTGGAGACAGCGGATGATGGCACAACAACCGACCTGACCAGGGTCGTTGATTATCGCGTCATGGCTCCAGCCATTGTCTCGGTTGGAGCCGGCGGCCAGGTGACTCCACGGTCCGATGGCAACACCCAAATCATGATCCAACATGCCACTGGCCAGCAGACAGTCAATGTGGCGGTCACGGGTATCAGCGATCCTCCGCCAATATCGTTTGCCGGGCAAATCGCTCCGCTGCTGGGTAAGTTAGGATGCAATGCTGGCCAATGTCATGCCAAAGCCGAAGGCCAAGCCGGATTCAAATTGAGCGTTTTCGCAGCCGAACCAGAAGCCGACCATCACGCCATCGCCCGGCAGGGAATGGGGCGCAGAGTTTTGCCAACTTCAGCAGAAAAAAGCCTGATTCTACTCAAAGCGTCTGCCCAAATCCCGCATGGTGGCGGACAACGGCTGACCACCGATTCGATTCATTACCGTCGGCTCCACCGCTGGATTAGCCAGGGAGCCAGGGCGGATGCCGATCCGGGTGCCCGCTGGACAGGAATTGAAGTCGATCCCGCAGTGTCAATCCTCAGCGGCGGGAAGGCTCAGCAACTTCGGGTGACCGCGATTGCTGCCGACGGCACCAGGACATGCATCACTCAAGATGCCGTCTTCGACGCCAGCACAACGACCATTGCTAACGTTGATGATCACGGTCTGGTTCAAACCACGGGCATTGCAGGCGAGGTAGCAATTCTGGTGAAGTATCTGGATCATGTTGCGGTGGCTCGCCTGACGGCCCCCCAGCAAGGAGGCAACTTCGTGCGGCCGCCGGAACAGAATTTCGTCGATCAGCATGTCTGGAATAAACTGCAACAATTGAATATTTCGGCGAGTAAGCTTAGCCAAGATGGACCTTTCTTGCGTCGGCTGTACCTGGACACCATTGGAACATTGCCCACCAACGACGAAGTGCGACAATTTCTTGCCGACCAGGATACTCAAAAACGCATCAAGGCCATCAACAGCGTTCTGCAGCGCCCTGAGTACGCTGACTTTTGGGCACTCCTTTGGTCGGATCTACTTCGGGTTGACCGGCGCAAGATGGATGCCACCGGCTCGGTAGCGATGACCCGTTGGCTACGGCGCCAATTTCTCGAGAACCGGCCATACGACGAATTTGTCCGCCAATTGCTCACCGTTGAAGGAAGTATGACCAGTGAGAGCCCTGCTCCATTTTACAAATCAATCGACTCCCCCGAGATTCTTGGCCGATCCATTAGCCAGTTGTTCCTGGGGGTCCGCATCGAATGCGCGCAGTGCCATCACCATCCATTTGAGAAATGGACACAAGCGGATTATTACGGATTGGGCGGATTCTTCACCGGCATTACCAAAAAAGGGGTTCCAGGAGTGGGTGAAGTTCTGGTCGCCAAGGGTGGTGGAGACCTGCCCCATCCGAAAACAAAAGAACCCGTTCCTACAAGAGCGTTGGGCGCCCCTCCGGAAGATATTACCCAGGTCATTGACCGGCGATCCAAGCTGGCCGATTGGATGACGTCCCCGGAAAACCCTTTCTTCGCCCGGATGATCTCCAATCGGTTATGGGCACATTACTTTGGCCGAGGTCTGGTGGAACCTATTGACGATGTTCGTGAAACCAATCCTGCCACCAATGAGCCACTGCTGGATGCACTGGCCGATCACATGATCGAGCTGAACTACGACCTGAAGGCCTTTACCCGCACGTTGCTGCAGTCGCACGTTTATCAGCTGAGTGCACAATCCAACGAGTCAAACGCACGTGACCAGCAAAACTTCTCGCACTGTACGCCCAAGCCGATGGCTGCTGAAGTGCTGTTGGATGCCATTTGTCAGGTGACCGATGTGGGTGAAAAGTTCAACGGCTGGCCCGAGGGATTTCGGGCGATCCAGGTCTGGGACAGCCAAATCCCCTCCTACTTTCTCAAGTTGTTTGGACGCCCGCTACGTAACAGTGTTTGTTCCTGTGAACGCAGCACCCAACCGAGTATTTCCCAGGCACTGCACCTGGTAAATTCACCGGAGATCAATCACAAGATTCATTCGCACCAAGGACGAGCTCGAAAATTAGCCACTTCGGACCTAACACCTCAGGCATTAATTGACGAGCTTTTTCTCGTCAGCTTGTCGCGATTTCCCTCAATTGACGAACAAAATTTATTTCTCGAGGCATTCTCGCGGCCCAGTTCCAATCGACAGGCGGCGGTGGAGGACATCCTCTGGACATTGTTGAATTCAAAAGAGTTTATTTATATTCATTAGTTAGGCGGTACCTGAATTTTCATGGCCTCGGACCAATCGCATCCGCCGCCAGAACGATTCCTGTAAAAAACGATCACTCTTAAAATCATGACAACGACACCCTGCCAGGGAATATAAACCATGTTGCGACTTGAACTTGGAAAACGCCAGTCTGAATATTGTGATGGGGTCTCGCGCCGAGACGCTCTGCGCGTCGGAAGTGCGGCAATGTTCGGCGGGCTTGGGTTGCCACAATTACTGGAAATGCAAGCCCAAGGACAGACGATTCCCGTCAAAGCCGAATCCTGCATCATGTTATTTCTCGAAGGTGGTCCCAGCACCATCGACATGTGGGACATGAAACCTGAAGCACCGGCAGAAATTCGCGGGCCTTATCGTCCAATTTCAACTTACACACCGGGAACGTTCGTCGGCGAACACTGTGTACGTTGCGCTAATATTACCGACAAGTTCACGATTTTGCGCAGCCACAGTCATGGCGACAATGGCCACCAGACGGGATACCACTACACGCTGACCGGACGTCGAGCTCGATTCGGTGACGGTCAAGGTGGTGCGAGCCCGGTGAACGAACATTACCCATCGCTCGGTTCGATCGTTTCCCGTGAATTAGGTCCACGGGCAAACATACCCCCCTACATCAATCTACCCAATGTGATGACGGCGGGCGGTGCCGGATTCTACGGAGCTGCTTACGCACCCTTTGTCATCGATACGGACCCGGTTCAACCTGATTTTGAAGTCAAGGACCTGCGGTTGACCGAGGGGGTCAGCGTGGATCGCTTCGACTTTCGACGGAAAATGTTACGTAAAATTGAGAACCTGCAGCGATCGACGAATCATGCCTCCCGTGTTGGAGCGATGTCCACCTACTATGAAAAGGCAATCGACTTGGTCACCTCGTCCGGTGCCCAAAAATCATTTGATATCAGTCTTGAGCCCGAAGAAATTCGCGCTGAATATGGGTACAGCTCGTTGGGACAATGTGCGCTGATGGCCCGTCGGCTGGTGGAAGCTGGCTGTCGCTTTATCGGCGTGGATCACGGCAGTTGGGACACCCACTTCACATGTTTTCCAAGTTTGGAAAAGGATTTAATTCCACACGCTGACCAAGCCTTCTCGGCGCTGGTAACCGACCTGGAGCGTCGTGGTATGCTGGATACGACGTTGGTCGTGATGATGGGTGAAATGGGTCGAACACCGAAAATCAACAAGGATGCCGGTCGCGATCATTGGAGTCGTGTCCAGAGCGTGTTGTTTGCCGGCGGCGGTATTCTGCCTGGTCAAGTGATTGGTGCTTCCGACAAAACACAGACCGACGTGATCACCGAACCGTACGGAGTGAATGACATTCTGCACACGATCCTCACGCAAATGGGTATCGACAGCACCAAGACCCACGACACACCATTGGGCCGTCCTATTCCGATTCTGGAAGGCGGGCGGATCATCCCGGATCTGGTGTGATTCGTATTGACTGCATCACTCTCAACAGGACACAACTGGCTTGGCGTTCTAGCGTTTTTCGGTGACACGAACTCCACGCACTAACAGGGGGGAGCCAACGCAAAGTGAACCAACACAGTCAACGCTACCTAACGAGTTCGCAACCAAGACGCCGTTGGCACTGCCCACAAGAGGGGCGCATTGGCCTCGTATTGAGTTGTATCGCCGTGTTCTTCACTTGTTTCCACCTTGTTATCCCCAGGGTGGCCCATGCCCAAACAGGGCCCGCGATCAGCCATATCTTCCCACCTGCCGCTACAGCAGGCACGACTGTCGATGTGATCTTATCAGGTTTTGATTGGACGCCCGACATGCAGTTCTTTGTCAGCGATCCGCAAGTCGAACTACAAATCCTGGGACCGCCAGGCCCAATCATCGTTCCCCCACCGCCCTACTGGTTCGGGGGCAAGAGTTTTGCCAGTGCTTTGCCCCTTGCCAGGGAAATCAAAGCCCGGCTGATCATTCCTGCGGACATTTCACCCGGCCAGGTTCGCTGGCAAGTCGCCAATGCAAATGGCGGAAGTGGTCCGGGGAAATTTTTAATCAGCAAAAATCGTGAGGTTGTTGAAAATAACCAGGCCGACAAAACCCAAGCACTCGGCGATCTTCCCGTAACGGTGTCTGGACAACTGGCTTTGATTGAAGAGGTTGATCGGTATCAGTTCACGACCCCCGATACGGGCCCGATCACGCTACATCTAGTGGCCAACCTGGCGCAGGCTTTCAATGGTATTGTTAAAATTCAGGATGCCACCAATGGTGCAACCGTCGCTGATGCGGCAGGCACTGACGAGCGGCCTACCGTGTTGACTTTCACGGCAAAGGCGGGTGTCACTTATCAAGTGAGTGTCCACGATGTCGATTTTCGCGGCAGTCGGTCGTTCGTGTACCAGCTGCACGTCCGTCGCGGTCCACGAATTATGGCAGCCGTGCCCGCCGGTGGACGACGTGGTGAAACGGTGCAGATTGAATTTATTGGAATCGGCGTGAAAACTGGCCAGTCACAATTGGAATCGGTCTCTCATGAAGTGGCCTTTCCCGACGACCCGGCAATTGACCACATCGAATATCAGGTACCCACCGATTTTGGACCAGGACAACCTTTCCGTTTGCTGGTGAGCGATCTGGCTGAAGACGTTGCCGGACCAGCTGGGGACGAGGAATCTCAAAGACTCAGTCCGCCATGTGCGATCACCGGACGGCTCTCCAAACGGGGTGAAAAAGATCAATTTCAGTTCACTGGCACTAAGGACCAGCAGTGGCGAATCTCGGTCGCATGCCAACAAATCGGGACGTTTTTGGATCCCATACTGGTGGTCATCGGACCCGATGGTAAACCGCTGGCAGAAAATGACGACCTGCCGGGAACCCCGGACGCGGGAGTTGATGTGACCCTGCCTACAGATGGCACGTACCAGGTCGTGGTGCGAGACCTTGCCGGCCAGAGCGGCAATCCCACCGCCGTCTATCGGCTGGCGATCGAGCTAACTCGCCCCGAACCGGCTGATTTCACATTAGAATCTCCTGCCAACATGAACCTGATCATCGGTGAGAAGTCAGAACTGGTCGTTAAGGCAGCCCGCAAGGGAGGATTCAATGCGCCCATCCAGTTTCATCTGTCAGATTTGCCGACGGGCGTAAGTGCCGCTGGAGAATTGGTGATGGCCGCTGATCAAGGTGAGCTTAAGATTCCTCTGGAGTCGTCGGCTGATACTCCGTCGGGAGCATCGATCATCAGTTTGACGGCAACGGCGGAGTTGGAAGGAGCTGAAATCAGTCGAACTGCTCAACCGTTACTTTTCTGTAGTACGATGAAACCCCGTTGCAAGGTAACACCGTTGGAAAAGGATGGCGGACGCACAGTTCATGCCGGTACGACATTTCCAGCGGAGGTCATCATCGAACGGCTCGAAGGTTTCCAGGGCGAAGTCCGATTGGAAATGGCATCTAGCCAATCGCGTCACCGGCAAGGAATCAGTGGACCAGAAATCGTCGTCCCGCCAGACGTGAGTCACACCATTTACCCAGTTTTTGCGCCCGAATGGCTGGAAACCATTCGTACGTCCCGCATGGTCTGTAACGCGGTTGTCGTGGTACCCGATTCTCAAAACAACCCCCGATATCTTTTGAACCGGATGACCGGACGAATCACGATGTCGCTGGAGGGTGCCCTGCTGAAAATCTCTCACGGGAGCGAGCAAATCAGGGTGCAGCCCGGCGATACGTTCGAAATTCCACTGAAAGTGACTCGTTCGGCCAAACTCAAGGAACAAGTTCACGTCGAACTTAGGCCGAGCCAGGAGCTGGAAGGACTATTGGCCGCCGATCCAGTCGTGATCCAGACCAACAGCGCAACGTTCAAGCTGCCAGTGACTACTGCAGTCGACTCGCGACTTACAGGTCAAATCGCTCTAAAAATCCGGGCCACTGCGATCCAAAACGGAAAGTATCCGGCTATCTCGGAAACTACGGTGAATCTTGTCGTGGAATGAGTATTTCCCTATTCGGGTCATACTTCCATTGATAAAACAACTGCCTCAAAAAATTTCACCTCTCTACGCAGCGGGCTATGCAGGTCACCATTTTACCAGATGAGATCAGAATTACGGGGAAGCGAAGAGAGACGACGGTGGTGAAATAGGGCCGGCCCAACCGGAGGACGTCACGACATGCCGTTGCCCCCCTAACAGAGGGTGTTGAATCCGGCTTCAGTTAATTCTCCACCAAACGCTTGACATTTGAATCTTAATAATTAAGATAGGTAAATAGTAAAACTTGCATTTGAGAATAGCTCGTGTTCTACAGCGTATTTTAGTCTTCTTCATTATGCCCCCTGGGTATGAAATAGAAGTTAATGCTGTGGAAAGCGGGTTTTTTTTTGCCTTTTTCTAGATGAATGTAACTCTAAGCTAGTGAGCGCACACTTCAAATCTACTCGTCACTGGACATAGCAGAAGAATCTGCCTGGGTCCTCCTGATTGCGTTGTGCGAAGAGTTACATTTTGCTCGAACCTACTTTCTATACCGAGCAGTTTCTCACCTTCGGGCGTCGTTTTTTGGTGTCCTTCTTGTCCAAACCACTGCCTGATTTCGCTGCCGCGTCGTAATGGCTGTGTGGTCTCCTGGAGACTCTACAGCCTTTCCAACCCGGTGGCTGGCTGCGAATAAGTTGATTCGCTTCCGCACTGGCCAAGGAAAAGGCGCAGTATCGCGCCGAACAATTTAATCATGACAGGGACTCTGCATCGGTTGCCGGGTTTGCTGCGCAAGCGCTAGCTGGGCCAGGTCATGGAGTTATGTGGAAAAATTGGAAACTCGCCGAGGCTGCCTGGATTTGCCGTGTCCGCCGGACGCGCGTGAGTTTAGCGCACTGAGTCGGGAATATTGCATAAAACAGTTGATTTTCCCTCTCCAAGGAGAGGGCGGATGAGTAAACATTTCAAACCATTCAAGACGACCTTGCATGTTTGAAATGTGATTAACAGGAGTATCGCCAGTGGTTTTTCAGCCGGAACGTCGCGATTGCTGTGAGGACGCGCACATGAAAATGTGGGCTGCCACACTTAGCGTGCGCGACAACATTGGCCGGTTGAAACAAGCACGATTGTAAATCAGGAGTATCGCCAGTGGTTTTTCAACCGGAACGTCGCGATTGCTGTGAGGACGCGCACATGAAAATGTGGGTTTCCAAGCTCGGTGTGCGCGACAACTTGGCCGGCTGAAAACACCGCCATGAAAGATCGGTTTTCCTCATACCAATCAACCGTGAGAAAGTCCTAATGAATCAGTATCAACAAAGCAATTTCAGTAATTTTCATACTCATCGCAAACAGTATCGAACGGACGGTATGTCTCGTGATGGACCTCATGAGGTCCGCGCCGGTCCAAGATCTTTGCTGGCGCAGAGGAGGTTGTCTATCCGCGTTGTCAAGTAATCAGGTATTTAATTGTTTTTCGCAAAAAAGTTTTTCATTTTTCCCCAACTGGAGAAGTTCTAATGTCAACGAAAATTAAAATGATTGTTACGTTGTTTGTCGCTATGGCCGTTGTTTCTACCGCAGGTATCGCCGTAGCAGATTGGAGCCTGTCGGGTGACATGCAGGTAGACAGCAATCCCAGTCCCGATATCAATGGTGCCACTTGGACCTATATTTGCGGTGGTGGAAATTGTGGCAATGCAGTGTCGGGTGACATTTCCTCTGCAGTCAATCTCGAGATGCCTAACGAAGGCATCGGCTGGAATGTCGCAAACGGCCATCACCAGGCCGTCGTCAAATTCACAGTCGACAACGTTCCGGTCGGATCGGCTGAAGGGGCCGACGACAAAACGAATTTTTTGGCGGGCCATGTCGGTGGACATTCCGCGTTGGGTGCCACGTGGACAAGCAGCACCGCCTCCGGGACTTACAACGTGTCATGGCTTGGCTACAACGCCCGAACTCAAGACGGGGATTGGGTCCTTGGTCACGAGACAGGTCGAAGCGGGCCGCTTACGATCAAACACAATGACACCGTAATTGATCAGGTTACGCTCACCGGTGGGGTTCAAGACGGTTACGCTAACGCACACACCGGTTCGGCAACCTTGAATATCTCCGCTGGTGATACAATCAGTGCTCACATCGGTGGGGGTGAGTGGTTTGGATTGGACCTCTCGATTGCTGTCCCCGAACCCACCAGCGCGATTCTCGTTCTGACTGGCCTGGCCATGTTGGGCCTGGTCCGACGTCGTCGCTGATTTGCGAAAAAGATTAGATAGAGTCTTTCATTTTTACAAATTTACGTTTTTACCCCTCATACTGGAGATGTTCTAATGTCAACGAAAGTTAAAATGGTTGTTACGTTGTTTGTCGCTATGGCCGTTGTTTCTACCGCAGGTATCGCCGTAGCAGATTGGAGCCTGTCGGGTGACATGCAGGTAGACAGCAATCCCAGTCCCGATATCAATGGTGCCACTTGGA
>Ga0310124_10002058_pt1 | contig 13949 bp, 14 predicted proteins | sample CB11b_AW_Bot5_MG_FD_203507 | JGI IMG/M metagenome (GOLD analysis project Ga0310124, IMG submission 203507) | Marine microbial communities from Western Arctic Ocean, Canada - CB11b_AW_Bot5 | ecosystem: Environmental > Aquatic > Marine > Oceanic | place: Canada: Western Arctic Ocean | collected...
CTTCCCGAAATTCCTCGATTTCTTCTCCGACTTTATCGACAAGCTCATCGGCGCTGCGCCACTCGAAGCCGGCGCGCGCGGCCTTCTTGCTGATCTCGCGGGCTTCGAGCATCGCAGGTTGGGCGCGGGGTACCGCGGCGAGTAGTCCGCAATCCATTGGCTCGGACTCGCCGGTACTCCGTGCCTGGCGCTTCTCCTCGGCCTTGATCTCTTCCCAGCGATGCAATACCTCGCCCGCGGTATCGTCCGACTCAGCTCCGAATACATGCGGGTGCCGCCGGACCAGTTTCTCGTTGATGTGCTTCAGTACGTCATCAATCTCGAACCAGCCATTCTCTTTGGCGATCTGCGACTGAAAGACGATCTGTAACTGCACATCGCCCAGTTCCTCGGCGAGCCCGGTCCAGTCTTTTCGCTCGATGGCGTCGATCGCTTCGTAGGTTTCTTCGATCAGGTAGCGGCGGAGTGATTTGAGAGTTTGCTCGCGGTCCCAGGGGCATCCGTCCTGAGCCCGCAGCCGTGCCATGAGATCGAGTAGCGTCCCGAAAGGTGTATCAGCCATGGCACAATGAGTGGATCAGAAGCCCAATGTAGCACAGCGTTTTGTCGCCCCTTCCGCCTGGAACACTAGTCCATGAAAGCCGTCGGCATCATCCCCGCACGATACGCTTCGAGCCGTTTTCCGGGCAAGGCGTTGGCGCTGTTGGGCGGCCGTCCCCTGATCCAGCACGTCTACGAGCGGGCGGCGCAGGCCGAGACTCTTTCACTCGTCGCCGTGGCCACCGATGACGAGCGCATCGCGGCGGCCGTGCGCAACTTCGGCGGCAAGGTGGTAGTGACTTCGCCGCGGCACGCTTCCGGCACCGACAGGGTAGCCGAGGTGGCGCGGGACCTCGACGTCGATGTCGTCGTCAATATTCAGGGCGACGAGCCGTTCGTCTCGCCGGCGGTGATCGACCAGGCGGTCGCTCCGTTTCGGTCCCGGCCGGACTTGGCCATGTCCACACTCTGTCATCCCATCACCGACGAGCCTTCGCTTCAGGACCCCAACGTCGTCAAGGTCGTGACAGATCAACACGGCTACGCCCTTTACTTTTCGCGATCCCTGATGCCGTACCCCAGGCGCGGCGAGCAAGCGCCGGCCTTTGCCCACATCGGCCTTTATGCCTACCGCAAGGACTTCCTGCTGCGGTTCGCCGCGATGCCGCCGGGGCGCTTGGAGCAGATCGAGGCCCTGGAGCAGTTGCGCGTCCTCGAGAACGGCGAGCGGATTCTCGTGATCCCTACGGATGACTACGTCGGGATCGGCGTCGATGTCCCGGCCGATCTCGAGCGCGCCGAGGGCTTCTTAGCCCGTTTGGCGGCCCCAACCTGAAGCCCTCTGGAGCCGACTGTAAGGTGAAGTACATTCGATGATATAATTCTTGGCGTCACGCGAGGGCGTACTGTTCTATAGGAATTCGGCCCTTGCGCTTGACACCCCTTACATCTAAACGGCACGCTATGAGGTTGCCGGACGGAAGATCTGTTTCCGGGGTGTCTTTTGCCGATAACGTTGTTCGGTGACAGAAGAGGCGTAGATGGCTGACTCGAATACGGGCCAAACCGGAGCGGAGGGGGACGCTCCGGCGGATGCGAAACCTTCCTTCCTCTCCCGCTTAACTGAGGGATTCAAGAAGTCCGAAGCAGGCAAGGACGCCGTCCGAACGCGGCGGCTGTTCGTCGGCTTCGCGATCTCCGGCTTCCTGACGACGAATTTCTTGATGTTCCTGCGGTTCTTCTTTCCGCGGACGATCTTCGAGCCGAACACGGTGTTCCGTATCGGCGCGCCGAACGACTTCGGCCTTGGCGTCGACACGAAGTTTCAGAAGTCGCAGCGGATCTGGGTCGTCAAGAACACCGAGCGGCTCTTCGTCATCACCGCCATCTGCACTCATCTCGGCTGTACTCCGGATTGGAAGCAGTCGGAGCAAAAGTTCAAGTGCCCCTGCCACGGCAGTGGCTACGACCCGGAAGGTGTCAACTACGAAGGCCCCGCGCCGCGGCCGATGGACCGCGCGAAGGTGGAACTCGACCCTGAGGGGCAAATCGTGGTCGACACGAGCGTGGCCTACAAGCAGGAAAAGGGCAAGCAGACGCAGTTTGACGAGTATCCGGGGGCGTACATAGCGGTTTAGGCCTCTGCGGGAGCCGGGGCGGTCAGTGGGGTTGGGCAGGGTCACCTGCTCGATAGCCTTCGAAAATGTGCCGGGCCTTCGGGCCTGCAAGGAGTTGGCGGTATGGCGGACGAGACAACCAAGACGAAGGACCCAGGGCAGTCCACCGACGGTTCTTCGGGTAACGGTAACGGGATGCTCGGTATCGATTCCGATGCCATTAAGGCGATGGCGGCGGACGATATTGAGGCTCTCAAGAAGCCCACCAAGACGGATCTCTATAAGTCCATCTTCCGCGTCAAGCATGACGAGACGCCCCGCAGTCGCACCCTCGGCGTACTGAGTAACGTCTTTCTGCATCTGCACCCCGCGAAAATCAACCGCGACGCAGTGGCCTACAACTACACCTGGGGAATGGGCGGCATCTCGTTCTACCTGTTCTGGGTGCTTACTTGGACCGGCGTTCTGCTGATGTTCTATTACCACCCGACGAAGGTTCAGGCGTTCCGCGACATCCTGTATCTCGAACATGACGTGCCGTTTGGAAAACTACTGCGTAATATGCACCGCTGGACAGCGCACGCCATGGTCTTGACCGTCTGGCTGCACATGTACCGCGTGTTCTTAACGGGCTCCTACAAGAAACCGCGGCAGTTCAACTGGATGGTCGGTGTCATCCTGCTCGTGCTCACGCTGCTGTTGTCGTTCACCGGTTACTTGCTCCCGGACGATCAGTTGGGTTTCTGGGCTGTCACCGTCGGCACCAACATGGCGCGCGCTACCCCGATGCTGGGCCATGAGGGTCCGTTCGGTATTCAGATGGGGATGACGGCGTACAACGATGTTCGCTTCGCGCTGCTGGGCGGTTCCATCGTGGATTCGAACGCGCTGCTGCGCGCCTACATCTGGCACTGCGTCGCGATCCCAGGCTTCGCCGCGACGTTCATGATTGTTCACTTCTGGCGTATCCGCAAGGACGGCGGTATTTCGGGCCCCGCGCCGATGATGCTCGAAAAAGAAATCAAACCGCTCAAGAGGTAGGGTCGGAGAAGGATATATGGACTGGCATCAACTTTGGACGATTATCTCGCTACCTGACAATATTCCTATTCTCGGGTTGATGGTCGTCATCCCGTTCTACTCCTGGTACGCCTTTCGCCAGGCCTTCGCGAACGACCGTCTGATCGAGCAGCTTGAGGCCGATCCTGAGATGGCCAAGACGCATCACCGCAAGACTCAGCCCTGGCAAAAGGGTTGGGCGCGCGAGGTGCACGTTTGGCCCTACTTGCTGCGAATCGAGTTTCTGGCGGCGATCATCGTGACGGCCATCCTCATGGTTTGGTCCATCACTCTTGATGCGCCGTTGGAAGAACCGGCCAACCCGACGCTGACGATGAACCCGTCGAAGGCGCCTTGGTACTTCCTCGGATTGCAGGAGATGCTGGTCTACTTCGACCCCTGGATCGCGGGCGTTGTGATGCCGACTCTTATTATCGTCGGCTTGATCGCAATCCCGTACATCGATACGAACCCGCTTGGTAACGGCTACTACACCTATAAACAGAGGCGTTTCGCGATCTGGACATTCCTCACCGGCTTCATCATTCTTTGGTGCACCATGGTCGTCATCGGAACACTCATCCGCGGACCGGGCTGGATGTGGTTCTGGCCTGGACAAACCTGGGACCACAACAAGTTAGTGTTCGAGGTGAATCGCGATCTGCACGAGGTCCTCGGCATCACCGATCCCATCATGTACGGAATCTTCGGGTTCATTTTCGTCGCGGGATTCTGCCTGGTCTCGGCTTGGGCTATCCACAAACTGCTCACATTCAACGAGTTCAACCGCAAGATTCTCTCCCGCATGACCTTGCTGCAATACCTGACGATGCAGATCTTGCTGATCTCGATGGTTGCGCTGCCGGCCAAGATGATTGCGCGCTTGCTGTTCCGCATCAAATACGTTTGGGTGACTCCTTGGTTCAACGTCTGACGATTTCCGGGGACCAACGAAAACTGACTTAGCGAAAAAGACCTCATACGAAATGCCGAAACCCGTTGCCACTGATCCGGATCCCGTCGTAACTAAATCACTGAGTGTGCCGCTGCTGGTCTCGACGCTCATCCTGACGCTCAGCCTCGTCTGGGCGATCTATGACGAGGTCTACGTCATGCGCCCCTGGAAGAGCTTCCAGGCGGACTTTATTCAGTTGTATTCGTCGTACCTGGGCAAACTGAAACCGGATCAGGCGAAGGCGGAAGCAGTCATCAAAGAGTCGCCTGACTACCAAGCCTTGCATCAGGAACTCGACGCCGCTGAAGAGCAGGCCCGCCAGCGCATCAACGAGATCGAAAAAATTGTGAATCAGGGCGTGACCCCACGTTTACTGGCGGCGCGGTCGGCTTTTCAGGTTCTCAAGAGCGAGATCGACGCGCTGACGTACCAGATCGAAACAGCGAGCAGCGAGTCAGCGAAGCAAAGTTTGCGAGAGGGCATCGATGAGATTAAGGCGCGTGTCGTCGAGGTAGATCTTGCGAAAGCCGACGGCTCGGGCGAGATCGAGACGGTCGAGAGGAAGTTCGACGACCTACAGGCTGAGTATCTCGGCCTGCAAGATCGGCGCGTCGCGTTGCAGGCCGAAAGAGCTGCGGCCGGGGCGCCGGCGGGTGAAATTCGGGCCGAGCGCGATGCCTTGCTCACGGACCAACTGGCCGGCCTCACCGCGCAACAAGTTGATGGCTTGATCAGCAAGATGGACGACTTCACGGTTGACATCAAGCAGATCCATTTGAATGACATCGATTGGGTCGATCGTTGCGAGTCATGCCATCTTGGGATTCGCGAGCCGGTCAACATCAAGGCGGAAGATGTTGCCGGCCGCGCGGAGTTCATCAGCCATCCGTCTCGCGATCTGCTGCAGATTCACGGCCCGGACGAGTTCGGGTGCTCAAGCTGCCATAACGGTAACGGCCGCGCGACGAGTTCGGTCGTCAAGGGCCACGGCCGCCACAAGTTCTGGTTGTGGCCGATGTGGCAGAAGGAAAACATCCAGGCGGGCTGCCAGCAGTGTCACGCCAAAGAAGTCATCACCGAGCAGGCCGACGTGCTCAACAAAGGCCGGACGCTATTCCTCAACAAAGGCTGCTGGGGTTGTCACCGCTTTGAAGGCTTCGATCGCGAGTCCGACGAGCTCGCGACCGTCCGGCAGGAAATGGGTATTATCGCCGACCAACAGGCCGCCAATCTGAAGGCGCGCCGCGAGGCCATTGCCGCCGGTGACGTTGCCGAAGACATCGAGGAGGGAGATGCCTTCTATGAGCGGGCTGAGCTGCTGTACCTGCGCAACGCCAAACTCGACGCCAAGTATGACGCCCTCGATGTGGAAGAACAGTCTCTCATCCTGGAAACGCGCAAATTCGGCCCGAACCTCAAGGAGATCAAGGTCAAGCTGCGCAAAGAGTGGGTCCCGGTATGGCTCACCAATCCGCACGATTTCCGGCCCGGCACGAAGATGCCGGAATTCCGGTTGCAGGACGACGAGGTTCAGAAGATCTCGGCGTATCTTTGGCAGAACGCGATTGACGCGGACCTGGCTTCCCACCCGCCAGGAGATCCCGAGCGCGGCAAAGAACTCTTCGGAATCCGCGGCTGCCTGGGCTGCCACTCGATGGGCGAAGGGGACGAGCGCGTGGGCGGAACCTTCGCGGCCAACCTAACGCGGATCGGCGAAAAGACAAACTACGACTTCCTCGTGCGTTGGATCAATGATCCCAGCGAAGTAACTCCCGACCCCGAGAGCCTGGACGCGGCGCACCGGATTCCGATCATGCCCAGTCTGCGGCTGAGCATCGACGAAGTGCGCGATGTTGCCAGCTACCTGATTAGCCGCAAGACCGACGCAACTTACGAGCCGGCGACTTACATGGACGATCCGGCAATGGCCGAAGAGGGCGCGACCCTGATTCGGCATTACGGCTGCGCCGGCTGTCACGAAATTCGCGGGCTCGAAACGGAAGGGCGCATCGGAACAGAGTTGACGCTCGAAGGAAGTAAGCCCGTTGAGCGTCTCGACTTCGCGCTGTTGACCCACGAAGCCGAGAGCGAGGACTGGTACAACCACAAAGGATTCTTCGAGCGGAAGCTCAAGAATCCCGCCATCTACGACCAAGGCAAGGTCCGGCAGCACCTCGAAAAGCTGCGGATGCCCGACTTCCATCTCGCCGATAACGAGATCACCGCACTCACGACGTTCCTGCTCGGCGCTGTCGACACGACTCTGCCGCCGCACTACCGCTATGAGCCGGAAGACGACCGCCGCTATGTGCAGGAGGGTTGGTGGATTATCCGCCGTTATAACTGTGTAGGCTGTCATCAGATCTCGTTCGGTGGCCGCACGTCATTGATGAATGTGCCGCTCTACGACGATCCGGATTGGCAGGAGCAGTTGCCGCCACAGCTTTATACGCAGGGCGATCGAGTTCAGCCGGATTGGCTGATGCGCTTCCTCGAGAACCCGTCATTGCACGACACCGACACTCACCGCAACGGTATCCGCACCTATCTGGAGGCGCGCATGCCGACGTTCCACTTCTCGGAACGCCAGGTGCAAAAGCTGTCGCAGTTCTTCATGGCGCGGTCCTCGCAGTCGATGACTTATATCGCGCCCGAAACGGAGCCGCTGACCGCGAAGGAATCCGCCATGGCGCGTTCGCTCTTCCAGAGCCGGGCCGCTCCCTGCCTGAAATGTCACATGACAGGGAACGCCGTCCGTGATCGCGATTCCACGGCGCCGAACTTCTTGACGGCCAGTAGCCGGCTCAAACCGGACTGGACGTATCGCTGGATGTTGGAGCCCGCGAAGATTGCTCCCGGAACCGCGATGCCGTCCGAACTGTTCCGTAAAGAGGGTGATCGATGGGTGTTCTCCGGGCCGTTGCCGGCGTCATTCGCCGGCTACGAGGGAGATCACGCCGATCTGCTCGTCCGCTACATGTTCCAGCTCACGCCGGCCGAACTGAATCGGCTGGTGTCGGCGGGAGTACAATAAGGGGCTCGTACGGTCTCTGCCCGTTGTACTCCGTTCTGTCGTAGACGAAGCATTGATAAAAGGAAGATATTTTACATGAGATTCATGAAATCGATTCCCGCCTGGATGGCGGTTGGCCTCTTGGTCTTTGCGCTTGCATGTGGTGGTGGCGGCGACGCGGGTGAAGAGAGTGGTGACGGTGACGCGGCTGATGGTGACGATTTCGTCACAGTGGACCCAGCGAAAGCGGCCACGGTTACCGGCAAGATCAAGCTGGATGGTGACGCACCCAAGATGCCCGCCATCAATATGAGTGCCGAGCCGGATTGCAAAGGTCTGCACGAAGGAGCCCCTTCGGCCGAAGTGGTTGTCGCCAGTGACGGCATGCTCCAGAACGTTTTCGTCTGGGTAAAGAGCGGTCTGAACGGCAAGTTCAAGCCATCAACTACCACCGTGCATCTGGATCAGAAAGGCTGCATCTATCAGCCCCACGTGATCGGCGTCCAGGCCGGCCAAAAAGTGAATATCACGAACAGCGATCCGACCACGCACAATGTGCATCCGCTGCCGAAGACGAATCGCGAATGGAACAAATCACAAACCGGTGGCGGCGCTTCGATTGAGTACGCCTTCCCGCGCCCGGAAATCATGATTCCGGTGAAGTGCAACATCCACCCCTGGATGCGTTCCTACATCAGCGTGGTGGACAGCCCGTTCTTCGCAGTATCCGGAGCGGACGGCAGCTTTGAGATCAAGGGCCTGCCGGCCGGGACGTACACGATCGAGGCCGTTCACGAAAGGTTCGGCGCCACGGAGACGAGCGTGACCGTTGGTGACGCTGAGTCCAAAGACATTGAGTTCACCTTCTCCGCAAGCTAACCGGGACTGCCCGGCGACGCGCGGACTGCATCGCTTCGCGGTCTTCACGGCCTTCGCGACACTGCTGTTGATTGTCGCGGGGGCTTTGGTGACCAGCCGCGACGCCGGTCTTTCCGTGCCGGACTGGCCGCTGTCGTACGGTCAGGTCATGCCCGAGATGATCGGCGGTGTGTTCTACGAGCACGGTCACCGTATGATCGCTAGTTTCGTCGGGTTTCTGACAATTATCCTCGCCGTGTGGGTTTGGCGCGCTGACCCGCGCCGCTGGGTACGAAATCTCGCTTGGGCGGCGCTGGGTGCGGTGATCGCACAAGGCCTGTTGGGCGGACTGACGGTGTTGTTCTTGCTGCCCACCGCGGTATCGGTAAGTCATGCTTGTTTGGCGCAGTTGTTCTTTTCAACCACCGTCGCGTTGGCGCTCGTCACATCGCGCTCGTGGCGCGAGCAGGGACAGCGGGCGGCGCTGGAGCCGTCGGTGACTCGACCGGCACTGCCGCTGCTTTGCATCACGACGAACTTCGCTATTTTCTGGCAACTCTTGATGGGCGCGGCTTTCCGGCACAAGGGAATTGGTATCATTCCGCATCTGGTTGGTGCGGCCATCGTCGCCGCCATGGTCTTCTGGCTGATGGCGCGTGTGGCGCGTGAGCACTCTCAAGACCCAGGGATCTTTTCGTGGGCGATGGCCTTGAACGGACTTGTGATGTTGCAACTCGTACTAGGAGTTGGCTCGTACTGGATTCGCGAAGTCACCCGTGATGCCGTGCAGCCGCTCTGGTCGATGGTTGGAATCACGGTCGGTCACGTCGCTCTCGGCGCGCTGGTTTTGGCGGTGAGCGTGGTGCTGACGTTCCAGGCCCATCATCGGTTTGGCCGTCAGTCGGCTTCTTCGTTTGAGCCAGAAGGGTTTCCAGCAACCACATGAGACCCGACTCTTCCACTGCCCCCGCTGTCCTCGCCGGTGCCAATGCGTCGTTGTTGGACTATTGGGAACTCACCAAACCGAGCGTGGTTTGGCTGATTCTCATGTCGACCGCGGTCGGCTTCTATATGGGGACATCGTCCGGACCCTGGCCGTTGCTGCTGCTGGCGCACACGGTAATCGGAACCGCGCTGTTGGCGGCCGGTACGGGCGCGCTCAACCAGTGGTGGGAACGCGAGGCTGACGCCAAGATGCGGCGGACCGAAAATCGTCCGCTTCCGGCCGGGCGTTTGCGCCCTGGTCCCGCGCTCGCGTTTGGTTTGCTTCTCGCCGCTGCCGGCACAGTCTACCTGTGGGCGGTCGTGAATCCGCTGGCGGCGCTCCTTGGATTTCTCACCCTAGCCTCATACATGGGGCTCTATACGCCGTTAAAGAGCCGCACGCCGGCCTCAACGTTTGTCGGCGCGTTCCCCGGCGCGATGCCGCCGCTCATCGGTTGGGTCGCGGTGCGGGAGAGTATTGGCATCGAAGGCTGGGTGCTGTTCGCGATGCTCTTCCTCTGGCAGTTTCCACATTTCTATGCCATCGCGTGGATGTACCGCGAAGACTATCAGCGGGCCGGTATTCAGGTGCTCCCGGTGGTCGAGCCGGACGGTGTCTCGACGGGCCGCCAAGTCGTTTGCTACGCACTCGCCCTGATCCCGGTCAGCCTCGCGCCGACACTACTGGGTATGGCCGGCATGTACTACGCCGCCGGGGCGCTCGCGGCTGGTATCGTCTATCTCTACTTCGGGATCTTGCTGGCGCGCAACAGGACACGGCCCCAGGCGCGCCGTCTACTGCAGGCGTCGGTCTTCTATTTGCCGCTGCTCTACTTTTTCCTAATCGCCGACAAGCTTTAGCCCTTGACCGCGATGGTCCCTCGGGCATGGGGCTCCATTCGCTAGCATTGGTCTTAGGGACGCTCCCCGTCTCGGGCAACATTCGATGAATCTCGCGGAAATCGGCTTTGTCATCCTGGCGTTCGCCATGGCGATCCTGCCCATTCTCGGGCGAGCTATCCACCAAGCCCGCAAGAACCGAAAAGCCGGTCGCCGCTGAGCAATCCTATAAGGCGGATCGAACTCCGGCAGACCCGCCGAGAACCGCGATCCGTCATCCCGGGATCGGGGTGCGTTCCGTGGCTCGTCGGAACGGTCGCGAAGAGTTCCGCGTAGACTTAATTGCAGTGATGACGAGCCGACGAACATTCTCCTCTATCGATCCAGATTGAGTCTACTCCCGGCTACGCTGCGGGCCGCGCGGGAACTGCGCTGTGACGTGGCTGTGATCGGCGCCGGTACCGGCGGCTGCGCGGCGGCTCTTGCGGCGCTGCGCAACGGCATGCAGGTTGTCCTCACCGAAGAGACCGACTGGGTCGGAGGGCAGCTTACGTCACAGGGCGTCCCGCCGGATGAGTACCCCTGGATCGAGTCTTTCGGCGGTACCGGGCTCTACGCAAGCTGCCGGCGCGGGGTGCGCGATTACTACCGCACACACTATCCGTTAACTGCTGCCGCTCGCGCACGCACGAACTTGAACCCTTGTGGCGGCCGCGTTTCGCGGATCACCCACGAGCCCCGCGTGTCGCTCGAAGTGCTGGAGGCGATGCTCGCTCCCTACGTCAGCGGGGGGCAACTAACGCTTCTGCTCAACCATAAGCCTACGAAGGCGGACGTTCAGTCGGACCACGTGCGGGCCGTTACGGTCCGGTCCACTGAGTCGGGGGATGAGAGGACGATCCACGCGCCATACTTCCTCGACGCCACCGAACTAGGCGATCTGCTGCCGCTCACAAAGACGGAGTTCGTCCCGGAATTTGAATCGCAGCGCGACACCGGCGAACTGCACGCTCCTAAGCGAGGCGCAACCCGCCAATCATCAAGCTTTCACGGCATGCTTCGCGATCGACCACCTGCCCGGCGAGGATCATACGATCGAGCGCCCGGCCGAATACAAGAAGTGGCGAGACTACGTCCCTGCGATGAAACCGCCATGGCCCGGCAAGCTGCTGAGCTGGCACATGAGTCACCCGCAAACCTTGGATGTGCGGCCGGTGTTTTTTGACCCGACGCTCGAAGCGGAGCGGCAGGGGCAGTTGAACCTGTTCCTCTACCGGCGGATCGCGAGCAAAGAGAACTTCGCGCCGGGCGCCTACGCGAGCGACATCAGCTTGATCAACTGGCCGCAGAACGACTACTGGCTTGGCAACCTATTCGGCGAGGGCGAGCAGGCGGCGGCTCGGCACTGGGCGAGTGGCAAGCAGCTCAGCTTGTCGTTGCTCTACTGGATGCAGACCGAGGCGCCACGCCCCGATGGCGGAAGCGGTTGGCCCGGCCTTCGTTTGCGCCGGGACGCGATGGGTACGGAGGATGGCCTGGCGAAATATCCCTACGTGCGGGAGTCACGCCGGATTCGAGCTGAGTTCACCGTGGTCGAGGAGCATGTCGGTACCGAAGCGCGCATGAAGGCTACCGGCGTGTCGCGTGATGAAGTGCGCGCCGAATCGTTCGCGGATTCGGTGGGAGTCGGCAGCTACCGGATCGACCTTCACCCGAGCAGTGGTGGCGACAACTACATTGACGTGAGTTCATTGCCTTTTCAGATTGGTGGTCTCAATAGGTCGATGCAACACCCTTCCTGGAAGGAAAGGTGAAGTGTAATCCTAAGAAACTAAAAGGGTAGCGATGAGGACACAACACATGTCTCTGGATCCTGTTGAAGTACAAGAAGTTGCGTCGTCGCAGTTGGGGCTTCGGATGATGGGTGCCCTCTCGGTGTTCGGATACGCCAGTCAAAGGACTTAACTCGGGTGTTGCGTTGACTGGTTGAGCCGGCAGTTGCTATCGCCTGCATCCGGTGGAGTGGAACATCGGCGAGTCGGCCGGCATGCTGGCCGCGCACGCGATTAAGACCGATACGCCGCCGCGCGGTATTCGCAATGATACGAGGCGGCTCGAGAAGTTCCAGGCGCTGCTGCGCAGCCAAGCGATTGAGTTGGAATGGCCTCGGGTGACTCCACGCTAGATTCCCAGAGCCGACTCGCCATGCGGACCTCGCCACGATCTCTGCTCCGTCAACTGGATCAAACGAAGGCGTATTACGGAGGAGAGGGCCTCGCTGCTGGGTTGGATATGCGGCGGACGCGGAAAAAGCGGCGTCCGATGTTGCTCCGGCTCGGGTGGTTTGCTATCTTGAGTCTCTGGTAAGCGGCTCGTTTTCGAGGGGTTTAGCCTCACCTGAAAGATCCCGAAACAACATTTTGATGCGGTACCTGCGGCGAGTGCCTTCGGATGAAAGACACTGAAGGGCGCGGGCCGCGGATTAAGCGTTACGGACCGGCCGTCGATGCCGGTTGGACGCTGAGCGGAAGTGTTATCGGTTGCCTGCTGATCGGATACATGTTGGGCGTATACTTCGACGCCAATCCGGCAGCGGCTGTGATTGGACTGTTTACGGGGATCGTGGTGGGAATGTATAACCTCGCGAGAATCATGTGGCGAAAACGATGAACGCCGTACTTTGTGGACTATTGGGTGGACTTGCTACCTTGGCGGTGTCAGAAGCGTTGCTGCGATGGTGGCAACCCCGCCCGGTGCACACTTTTTGGCGGCTCGCTCTGCTGAGCGTGGCGGCACGGACTCTGCTGGTCTTGAGCCTGCTGGGCGCGGTGCTCGCAAGCGGCTCACTTGACGGGCGTTTGTTCACGGTGGCGCTGCTGAGTAGCTACTTCGTGGCGCTCATGATGGAAACGTACCGGCATCAGCAGGCGATTCGATCGAAATGAATGTGTCCCTTCTATTAGCGTTGCTAGCCGCGGCCGCCGAGGGCGGTCATGGCGAGGGCGAAGAAACAATTTCCGATGTGGTGATGCACCACATCTCGAATGCCGACATGCATCTGTGGCCGTTCGATCTGGTCGCGCCGTTCTCGAAAGCGGCGTTGTTCATGCTGATTGCGGCGGCGGTCCTGATCCCGATGCTCGGCTATGCATTCCGGCGATCCTGCCTCCAAAGTGGCGCCGCGCCCAAAGGCTTCACCAACGCGATGGAAGCGGTGGTGGTGTTTATCCGCGACGACATCGCGGTCACGAACATGGGAAAAAAGTACGGCCGCAAGTTCACGCCGTTTCTGTGCACGCTGTTCTTCTTCATCCTGATGTGCAACTTGCTAGGGATGGTGCCGGGCGGCTATACAGCGACGAGCAACATGAATGTGACAGGCACCTTGGCGCTGATCACCCTGGCGACAATGATCATCTCCGGTTTGGTCGTATTGGGGCCGGTGGGTTACTTCAAACACATGGTGCCGGAGGGCACGCCGATCGCGATTATTCCGGTATTGCTCGTCATCGAAGTGATCAGCACATTCGTGAAGCCGATCGCGTTGACGATACGTCTTGGCGCCAATATGACGGCGGGCCACATTGTGATTCTGGTGATGATGTCGTTTGTCTTCATCTTCCAGAGCATCTTTGTCGGCATGTTTGTTTCGGTTCCGATGGCGGCGGCGATTGGCTTGTTGGAGCTGATCGTGGCATTCATCCAAGCCTATGTGTTCACGCTGCTGTCGGCCATTTTTATCGGGATGCTGGTTCATTCCGCTCACTAGAGAAAAGCAATCGAAGGTTTATCCAGAGGAGATATTTTTCAACATGACATCCAGTCGCAAGAGATTCGCGCAAGCCACACTGTTGCTGGCGATTTTGATGCTGGCGGCCCCGAACGCCGCCTTGGCTCAGGGCGGGGACAACCCGACGCTGCACTATTTTGGTGCGGCCATGGGCGCGGGCATCGTCGTGATCGGCGCCGGAATCGGTATTTCACGTTTGACGGCCGCTGCCGTCGAGAGCATTGCGCGGCAGCCGCAGGCGGCGAAAGACATCGTCGGAGCGTTCCAGTTGCCATTGTTCCTTCTTGAAGGCGT
>Ga0310124_10002060_pt1 | contig 13942 bp, 10 predicted proteins | sample CB11b_AW_Bot5_MG_FD_203507 | JGI IMG/M metagenome (GOLD analysis project Ga0310124, IMG submission 203507) | Marine microbial communities from Western Arctic Ocean, Canada - CB11b_AW_Bot5 | ecosystem: Environmental > Aquatic > Marine > Oceanic | place: Canada: Western Arctic Ocean | collected...
CCTTCGCCGGCGATGTCGATCATGGCACCGGGTTCGGCGGAGGTGACGTTGGTGGAGAAGCTGGCGGGGTCGACCGGCAGCACGTCTCCGCGTGCCAGCACCGCCCCGTTGTTCTCCTCGAACGCCTCGTCAACATCCTGGTGCGAATCGACCAGCACATGCAGGAAGCGGAACGGCACGGCGCGGTCCTCGGCATCCCGGCCCAGCGAGCTGGCTTCGAACGGCAGTCGGATGTCGACCGTCTGGATGGCACCCGCGTCGATCTTGTCGATCTCAACACCCGCCTGCGGAACGTCCCGGCGAGGATCTCGGTCGTTTGACGCGAGCAACATCACGTTGAAGTCCTTGCGGATCTTGCGGGTGCTGTTGTTGCGGAACCAGACACGGTAGCGAGGTCCGAGTTTCTGCTCGGAGTGCCCCGCGTCGACAAAGCGGACGGCCAGCAGCTGCAGGTCACGATCCTCGACCTCGACCACCGGCACGTCGACCCAGGTGCCGCTGACGACGACCGGCAGAGTGATCCAGACCGGGTAGTTCCAGGGGGACCAGGGACTGCAGGGGCCGCAGACGATCGGGCGACAGAAGATCGGACGTGGGTCATAGACCGGGTTGCAGCGATCCCACCAGCTCCAGGAGACCCAGGGGCTCCAGTGAGGCATCCAGGAGTGGGAGGGGTAGCAGGAGGGTCCTGCGTACCAGCTGCCGAAGTGGAGGTCGATGAAACTGCTGTGCACGTGGCCGTGGTGGATCCGCGAGTGCCAGCCGCCGTGGCGGCTGAGCGAACGGGACAGGTGCAGCCGGCGGGCGACGTCGCCGTGTCGAGACATCTCGAACTGACGCTTGAAGTCGAGCTTGCGGCCGATACGCGATTCGGACAGGTTCTGCAGCTTGCCAGACTTCAGGCGGTCGGCGAAGGTGTTCCGACCGGCGGCAGAGCCGACCTTGCCCCTGGGGGCACGGATCTTGCCGTTCTTTTCGACGATCGACACCGGGGCCGGTCGCTTGGCGGAGGTGTTGCCCTTGGGCCTGAGGCCAGGAACCGCCGAGGAGCTCTTCGGGCGGAGCGGGGTGCTGGAGGTCCCGGTGCGAGATCGGATGCGTGAGAAGATGTTCCCGCGGCTCCTGGGCTTGGGCGAGGTGGTCCCCGTCTTGCCGCGAAGTGACGACTTGGAGGGGACGCTCGACCTGGTGCCCGAAGGCAGCGGACGAGTTGAGGGCTTGGGACCCTTCGGTCTCTCCGGCCGGGTCGTGCGAACGCCTCGCTTGGAGTTCGAAGCCGGCAGGCGGATGCCCGAGGAGCCCCTGGGATTGGGGGCGGTGGGCCGGCTGATTCGGCCCGAGGCACCTCGCGACGGAATCCGAATCGAGGGCGCCTTCGAAGTGCGTGCGGTGGCCGTGGGGCGACTCGAGGAACGAGACGAAATGGACGACTTCGAAGCACGCGAGGGGGCTCGCGACGTGCCGCTGCGACTCGAACGACTCGGAACTCGAACCGTCGGCCGGGACGTGCTGCGCGAGGTCGAGGCGCGCGATGACGGGCGGGAGGAGGGGCGGGAGGTGGAGCGGGAGGTGGAGCGGGAGGTGGAGCGGGAGGTGGGGCGGGAGGTGGAGCGGGAGGACGAGGAACGGCTCGAAGGTCGTGAGGACCGGGAAGTGGCCGGAGGCTTCGACGACTTGCTTGAGGACGACGTGCGTTTCGAGGAACTGGACGGGCGGTCCTTCGCCTCGGTGAGTGTCGTGCCCAACAGCAGGGCCAGACAGGCCACGTACGCCATGAAGCCACCGGGCTTCATGGGCCGGAAGTTCAGGGGTCTCGGGGAGGTTGGCTTGAGGTGTGACATGATCGCGTCCTTTCGCTCTTGATGGTCCTACTGCTGTGCTGTCCGTGAACCATAAGAGCGGATAACGTGCCGTTTCAGAGGATTGGGTACCAACCGGATCGACAGTATGACATAACTCAATGCAAATAGCATAGTTACGACTGTGTTGATGAGACGATCGAAACCAGAGGATCACTCGATGAGTGTCACAGAGTGACGTCGAGATGATTCAGTGTGCGACGACGTGTCGTCAATGTGGGTACGGTCGCCGGTCGAGAGGGGGCGGTGTTTGTGAATTCGTCTAGGCAGGAAACAGGGCGATTGGTAGAGTCCGGCGGCTTTTGTGGCCAGTGAGTACGATTCTGCCACGAGGTGACGTGATGGTCGGGCAGTGGACGTCCCGTGTGTGTGTGTTGAGTCTGACTGCGTCGTTGCTGTGGACATCGGGTTGCTTCAGCGAGTCGTCCGAGCAGGTGACGTTCGACGAAGACGACGTGATTCTGAACGGTGACCTGACCACGGTGGGCGGTTCGAGTTCCCTGGATGGGGCACCGAATTCTGAGCCAGGCCAGCTCCTCAGCGGCCTGTCCGATCCGGCGGTGCATGCGCTGGTGAAGCGTGTCACTCAGACCCTGACGCAATCGTCACCGGATGGGTTGGAGACCAGCCAGGCCCAGTTGTCGTGTTGGTTCGAGGTTCGAGTTGAGCCTCTTGGTGAGGGCGACTCGAGCTACCGGGTGACCTATCAGCGGATCAGTTATTCTCACACGCTGCCCGGTGAGAGCCTGCGTTATGACACAAGCGAGACGTCGTCTCCGGTGCCTCCCACGCTGGCTCACCTGCAGGCTCTCTCGCGAAGCGGTTTTGCATTCTGCACCAGGGGTGGCGGGACATCGATTGAGTTGACCGAGGTGCCGGCGTCTGTGTTTGACGGCGACCTGAAGGGAGCCGCGGCGGCCGAGTTCGTTTCGGACCAGATCGGGTTGGTGCTGTTGGGAAAGGGTACCACCGCAGCCACCACCGCAGCTCCCATTGCCCAGACGCGTCACATCGAGTCCCCGGTCCCGATGAATGTCAGCACCCGATATTCGATCAAGGCGACTGGCCAGGGCACGGTGACGCTGGACATGCTCGGCAGCGTGTCGTCTCCACAGGAAGCCACCCGGGTCCAGTTGCTGGGCGGTTCGGCGTCGGTGAAACTGGGCGGAGGCCACGCATTCGGCGAGTTGACCATCGACACCTCAAGCGGTGTGACGACACATGCCGACTGGAACCGTTACATCGAGATCAGCCTGCGAACCGAGTCGGCCGAGCGGATCGATCAGCGGAAGCACGAGATGGTGACGATTCGGGTTGCCGGCAGTGCTGCCGAGCCGCCTCCGATCGCTGCGGGTCTGGGGCAGCCGGCCGCGGCACCGGCCCAACCGGTCGGCGTGGGCCGTTAGCGGCTGCCAGGTTCGAGGTGTCCGCAGACCTCGGGGTTGACCACGTGCTCGGGCAGTCGACCGCTGAGTACGTCGGCGACCTGCTGGGCCGTGCGTCGCCTGAGTTCTTCAACGGATTCCTGCGACAGGAACCCGGCGTGCGGTGTGGCGATGACGCGGGGGTCGGCGAAGAGCGGTTCGCTGAGATCGGGGGGTTCGGGGTCAAAGACATCCAGCGCCAGGCCACCCAGCTGGTCCTGTTCGAGTGCTTGCCAGGCGGCGTGGTGATCGATCAGTCCTCCACGCGAGGTATTGATCAGCACGGCGTGATCGGGCATCCATCCCAGTCTGAGCGGATTGAGCAGGTGTTGGGTGTGCGGGGAGAGCGGGCAGTGGAGCGAGACGACGTCGCTTGAGCGGAGGAGTTCTTCGAGTCCGAGCATGGGGCAGCCGGTCTGGTGGTCGTCGCCCGAGGGCGTACTGGCCACGACCTCTAGGCCCAGGGCACGTGCCCGCGGGACCACGGCCTGGGCGATGCGTCCCAGTCCGACGAGGCCCAGTTGCAGTCCACCTAGTCGCCTGGCGGTGGGTCCAGCGGCCAGGTCGTATCGTCCCTGCTTGGTCTGGACGTGGTAGAAGGCGATCTTGCGGAGTGCAGCCAGGAGCAGTGCGATGGTGTGGTCTGCCACCTCGGGGATGCAGTAATCGGGCACAAACGTGACCGGGATGCCTCGTTCGGTGCAGGCCTCGATGGGGATGTTGTCGAGCCCGATGCCGAAACGGGCGACGATGCGGCACCGTGGTGAGGCGGCAACGACGGCGGGAGTGACCTGGGCCCAGCAGGCGGCGATGGCATCGACGTCGGCGGCCAACTCGACCAGTGTCGCCTCATCAGCGGCACCCGGCTCGATCACCTCCGCCCCGACCTCGGCCAACACCTGCTGCTCGATCACACAGTCCGGCCACGCTCGGTCGGTGATCAGCACTCGAAAGCCGTCGCCCATCGAGTCGACCTAGGAATTGGTCGCGGCGAGTTCGGCCATGCGGATGGCCGGTTCGACCACCCGTCCCCAGTTCTCTCGCAGGTAGTCGTCGGGCCCGCCCTTCTGGGCAACCGCGTGAGCCACGTCGACGGTCTTGATCATCTCGATCGCATCCCACGGGCAGACCAGCAATTCGTAGGGGTCGGACCGCTTGGTCGGAATGTGCACACAGATCTCGCAGCCGACGCATCGTTCGACGTCGATTTCGCACCAGGTCTGCAGCACCGAGATGGACGAGCCGGGGACCTTGTAGATGCAGTCGACCGGGCAGACTTCCAGGCACGCCTCACAACCGGTGCAGTTGTCGGCGTTGATGATTGCCACTTCCTTGGGCAGTTTCTTTCGTGCACCGGTCTTCGCCATGCCTGCAATCCGTTGGAAATCATCGTCTGCGAGTATCGGACGCCCGTGAGCACAAGCCGCTCGGAACGCTGCCATTGTGCCGGTTGGTCCAAGAGTCGGCAACCCAGCTTTTGTTTCCTCGCGTCACCGGCTCGCCTCTCGTCTTTACCCCCTCGGCAGTCGTCACTAGAATCCCGCCCCGCTCTCCTACGCTTGTGACCTCTCCACTCTCACCCTGCACCTGCCCCTCCCCGCCTCACCCCTCCCCTGCCCTCGACTCACGCGGTCCGCCGCCGGGGTCGTGAAACCGCATGGACATTCACAAGACGATCCTGGGTCTGTGCCTGGTCGCGTCCGGTTGTTGGACCGGCCAGGTGGCGAGCTGGGCTGGTGAAGCGTCGCCGCCGCCGGCAACGGGTTGGCGACCGGTCATCGACGGCGTGATTCGTGAGGTCGAGGGTGTCGAGACGAGTGAGAGCGAGGCGGTTGCGGCGTCGTCTGGTATCGAGTTTGCGAATTGGCGTTCTCTGGTCGAGGAGGCGAGTCGTACGGCCCGGGTGTGGACGAAGCGGGTCGAGATTGGTGCTCGGGTGTTGAAGGGCAACACGGACGAGGACTTCGTCAAGGTGGCCGGCGTGATTCTCCGCGAGCAGGACAACTCACTTCACCGTATCGACTGGGGCGGTCGTTTCGGGCAGGTCAACGGACTGCGGAACACCAACCGCTGGTTTCTCGAGAGCACCATCGACCGCAGCCAGCCTGCCGGATGGCTCTACTACATCAGCAGTCGTCACGAGTACAACCAGTTCCAGGGAATCGACTACCGCGGCAACGCTTCGGTGGGAGTCGGCTACAAGTTCGTTGACGAGGACGACCGTCACGTGCTGATGCGGCTGGGCCCGTCGTTGACTCTTGAGGTTTACAACGGTCCGGGTGACGACCGTCTGACCGAGGAGGTGTCGGCGGAGATCGAGATCGACTGGCCGTTGTTCGAGCGGACTCGGCTGGAGTCTCAGACGACGATGCGTCCCAGCGTGACGTCGCTGGACGTGTTTCGTTTCCGCACCGACACGGCGTTGATGATCCCTCTGGACGACGAGGCGCGCTGGAGCCTGAAGCTGGGCTATCTGCTCGACTACAACTCGAGTCTCAGCCTCGTCGACGGCCGTCAGCCGATGGACCTGACGACCAACGTATCGATCGTGTACATGCGTCCCTGAGGCGGTCGTTCTAGCGAGGCTTGGCGAGCGTCACTTTCAATGTCTTGCGTTTGCCGTCGCGGACCACGATCACGTCGACGGCGTCGCCGCCCTTGAACTTTCTGAGTGCGAGGTCGAAGTCGTCGAGGCCGCCGATCTTGGTGGGTCCGAACTGGACGATCAGGTCGCCTCCCTTGAGCCCCCCCTTCTGGGCGGGGCTGCCCGGTGCCACTCCGGAGATCGGGTAGCCCTTGGGTCCGTCGGTCCCGAAGTCGGGGATGCTGCCGAAGTAGGGACGGCTGCCCATGCGGTTGACCTGGGCCCGGCTCTTGAGCTCGACGTACTTGGGCCGCTGCTTGTCGAGAGCGGTCTCGACGATGATCTCCTCGAGCATCCCCACGATCGACTCCATGCCGCCGAGGTTGATCTTGGGCCAATCGTCACCGGGCCGGTGGTAGTCGCTGTGAGTGCCGGTGAAGAAGTGCAGCACCGGCACCTTTTCTCCGTAGAACGACGAGTGGTCACTGGGGCCGAAGCCGCTGGGCTTCAGCGACAGCGCGAATTCGTGCTGCTTGCCCTTGGTCTCCACGAGCGTCTTCCAGCGGGGTGCGGTCCCGGTCCCGAAGATGGTCAGTTTGCGGTTCCTGAGTCGGCCGACCATGTCCATGTTGAACATGGCGACGGTCTTGTCGATCGGGAAGACGGGGTTCTTGACGTAGCGGGCCGAGCCGATCAGTCCGAGTTCCTCGGCGGTGAAGGCGATGAAGACGATCCTGCGGGGCAGTTTCTTCTTCCGCTGGCCCAGTCGCCGGGCCAATTCGATCAGGCTGACGGTGCCCGAGCCGTTGTCGTCGGCCCCGTTGTGAACTTCCTTGGACCCGGGAGCCAGTGAGCCCTGGCCTCCCAGTCCCACGTGGTCGTAGTGGGCTCCGATCACGATGGTCTCGTCCTTCAGAGGTCCCTTCCCCTCCAGGACCCCGATCACGTTCTTGACCTCGGTGCGGACGGTATTGATCGAGGTCTGCATCTGGATGTTCCACCCGGGCAGGACCTGGCTCTTGGCCTTGAAGTCCTTGTCGATGGAGGCTTCCAAGCCTGCGAGCGTGGTTTTTAGTGAGGCCTTGAGGACCTGGTCGAGTGCCTTGTGTGTGATGTGAGCGATCGGCAGGCTGCGGGAATTTCCGGAGCGGGCGTAGCCGAACTTCATCAGCGGGTCGGGCAGCCCGGTCTTCTGGCGGGCCTGGACCTTCTTGAGCTGTTCGACGGAGACCTTGAGTCGACGGCGGGATTCGGCCTGTTTCTTGTCATCGTCGGGCTTGGTGCCGTCCAGGGCGACGGCGGTCTTGACCACGGCATCCCGGGCTCTCTTGAGTGCCTGCTGGGCGTTCTGGCGGTTGGAATGGGGATCGTTGACGAACAGGATCGCCTTGGCGCCGGCGCCGAAGGCGTTGCTGACCTTGGAACGGAGTGCAGCGTGTCGCGAGATGCCCCCGTGCGGTGCCGCAAACGGGCCGTCGTCATCGCCCTGCAGCGGTGTGCGTCGCATGATGATCGCGACTTTATCCTTGAGATCGATGCCCTTGAGATCACTGTAATGGGCTTCGGCTGCATCGATCGCGTAGCCCAGGAAGACCAGTTCGCCGCTGATTTGTCCTGATCCGCCGAAGGCACAGACTTCAAAATCGCTGCCGATCTTCAGGTCGATCGACTGCCCCTTGGGTCCCACGAGTTTCACGGTGTTGGGTGTGGCCAGCTTGACGTCGGTGACCAGCGTGAACTTCTGGTAGGCGTCGCCATCGACTCGTTTCACATCCAGGCCGGCCTTCTGAAACTGGTCGCGGATGAAGTCGGCGGCGAGATTGAGGCCCTTGGTCCCGACACCTCGCCCTTCGAGCTTGTCGGAAGAGAGGTACTGGATGTCGGACTTGAGACGGTCCTTGGTCCCGGGCACGGCCTTGGCCGGCCAGGCGGCGGCCGTGGCGGTGATCAGCGCCAGGAGCGTGGCACACAGTGCCAGGTGGGCGAGGGTGTGAGTCGAGCGTGAGGGGGTGTTGTGAGAGCGGGTCACCGTGGGTCTCCTCGGAGGACCTCGAATGCGTGTCGCAATGCGATGGTAAACGACGGGGGACTGTCAGTCGAGTTCTGCGAGCGCCTCGTCGAGGAAGCCCTGTAGCAGGTGGGCCGGGAACAGGCAGAACGAGAATTCGCGATGGGTCAGTACGGAGTTGGCATCGAGTTGCCGGTGGAACTGTTGCAACTGGCCTTCGAGGGCCTGCCGGGCCCCGATCGTGTGCCGGCTGAGTTCTCGATTGACCTCCCGAAATTCACGATACCGCGTGCGGCGTCTTTGCCGGGATGCGGGGGAGGCGTCGAGGCGATCGTCGTGCTGCTGTCCGATCAACGTGTCCTTGAGCTGTCTGGGTTCACTGGCCTGTCCCTCGGCGAGGAATTCTTGGGCGTTGTAGATCATGCGTCGCTGACGGCCCAGGAGTCGGCTGTGCTGCGAGGGAGTGGCGTCGAAGGGGCCTCCCAGCGGCAGGTGCAGCGTGGCCGAGAGTGTGAGGTAGGGTGGTGGTGCGATGCTGAAGAAGTCGGCCATCAGCGCGTCGGTCACCTCGTCGTATTTCGAACCGCCGATGCCGTGTACGAAGAGGTCGGCCAGGAAGACGCGGGCAAACAGCGTTGTCGAGAGTGCACTGGGCCGGATCCTCAGGCCGTCCTCCTGCAACTGGCCGAGGTGTGTGGCGAGCTGATCGAGGTCAGTGGCGTTTGAGAGTGGCCACTGAACTTCGAGCGTGCTGCCGTCGCTGACGGCGATGCCCTGGGGTGAGAACTGGACCAACAGGCGTCGCCGGTGGGTGTCACCGGCGTGCCAGCACCAGAAGGGAGTTTCGAGCCAGTCGTCGTGCTGTTCGAGATCGGCGGCGGGGTGGGTCCGGCTGCGGACTCGGTTGGCCACGCGGTAAGCCGCCAGCGCGCGGTTGTGGGCTTCGGCGAAGCGGTCCCCCTGCAGCAGCAGCATGGCCATGAAGCGGAGGAAGGGCCTGCTGGTGGCCAGGCACGAGATGGGCAGTTCCAGGGTACCGTGCTCGAACTGATCCTGCAGTGCGATGCGAGCTGAGGAGAGGCATTCGGCGAGTCCGCGGCCCTGTTCGGCGGCCGAGACTGCTGCCGGCCAGATCGCCGGCAGCACCGGTTCGATGCCCCAGCGTGAGAGCGCGTCGGTGACTCGTTCGGGGAACCCGGTGAAGGCCCCCGAGAGATCCGGCTTGATGTCCTCCCACGGCCGGGCTGCGGTGTCGGAGGTGAAGGGGACCAGTCGGGTGGCCGGTTCTTCGCGGGACCCGTCGGGGACGGCCAGGTGTAGCGGCGTGGCAATGTCGTTGTCGACGATCAGGTTCAGCGGTGTCCCCTGCACGTGCCGGGCCAGGCGGGCCAGTGCAAAGTTCTTGATCAGCACTCCGCAGTGAAACAGCGTCGGCTGATGTCCTCCGACCACCAGGGGCCCGGTGGGGTTGTGGGCCGGCAGTGTGCGGCCACTGCGGGCCGCATAGTCGACCGCCGCCTCGAGCGTCGCGGTGGTCGACTCGTGCCTCCACTCGGACAACGCCTTGCCGGCCACGCGGACGTCAGCAGATCCGTGCAGCTGTCGCGTTTCGATCGCCAGGCGGCCCGCCTGCAACAACGGGGGGTCCGCCAGCACGCCCCGGTCACTCTGCGGGACCCGGCGAGAAGAGACTGCGGTGATGGCGGACGACACGGACACGGGGACAGGCACGGCGGTCGTGGAGGGAGGGGGGGTCGCGGCGGGGGGTGTGCTTACCGAGTGGGTGAAGCAGCGAGCGCCCGGTCGAGCACCTCCAGGTAGTATGACATCCGCAGACCGGCGTCGTCGAGCGATCCGCCGAAGGACCGCTCCTCGTCCAGGTAGATCAACGGGACCGGGTATTCCATGATCCGCAGGTCGGCCCGAACCGCCTGGACCCACAATTCCAGCGGCATCGCGTATCCCGGTTCGGTCAGGGCGAGCTTTGTGAGTGCGTCGGTGCGGTAGGCCTTGAAGCCACAGAAGGCATCGGTCAACTCCAGGCCCAGTACCTCGTTGAGCCTCTCGGTCACCTCGACGTTGATCCGGCGACGGTCCTCGGGCGGACGGCTGGTGTCGTCTTCAATTTCGAGGTAGCGGCTACCCGAAACGATGTCGGCGGCTTGCTGCTGAAGAGCGTCGACGAGCGACGAGATCCGCTCGGGTTCATGTTGGCCGTCGCAGTCGATCGTGACCACGATGTCGAAGTCGCCCGCAATGGCATGCTCGAAGGCGGTTGACAGCGCGGCTCCATATCCGCGATTCCGCTCGTGAGTGGCCACCTGCACGTCGTTCCGCCTGGCGAGGCGGTCGGCCGTGCCGTCGTCGGACCCGTCATCAACAACCAGTACGTCCGAGCAATGCTCCAAGACCTGGTCGAGCACCTGGTCGACGTGCGTCGCTTCGTTGTAGACGGGCAAGGCGGTCAGGTAGGTCGCGGGCATATCGGGCCGAAACGGGGAATGTGGGGGGGCTGAGGCGGGTTAGGGACGGTTGCCGAGATGGCGGCTTCAGGTGGTATTGTAGTTCGTAGCGGGGTGACCTGCCACGAGGTGTCACGGTTGTTGCTCGGTGGGAAGCTCGTACAATGTGGCCGCAGGGTCGCCGAGTTGAGCGACCATCCCGAAGACGCGTGGCAGGAGATGAGCATCATGGCGTACGAACTTCCGGACCTTCCTTACGCGCACGACGCGTTGGAGCCTCATATTGATGCCCGGACGATGGAGATTCATCACGGCAAGCACCACAACGCCTACATCAGCAACGTGAATGGTGCGTTGGAGGGCCACGACGGTTTGTCGTCGCTTGGTGTTGAGGCATTGATCAGCGACCTGGGTGCTGTTCCGGAGGAGATTCGTGGTGCGGTTCGCAACAACGGTGGCGGTCACGCGAACCACTCGTTGTTCTGGACGGTGATGAGTCCCGAAGGTGGAGGGGAGCCCGAGGGTGCTGTGGCTGACGCGATCAACGCGGCCTGTGGCAGTTTCGAGGCTTTCAAGGAGCAGTTTGCCAAGGCAGCGGCAACCCGATTTGGAAGTGGTTGGGCGTGGTTGAGCGTGGGTGCTGACGGGTTGGTGGTCGAGAGCACACCCAACCAGGATTCTCCACTCTCGGAGGGCCGGACTCCGATCCTGGGCCTGGACGTCTGGGAGCATGCCTACTACCTGAACTACCAGAACCGTCGTCCGGACTACGTGCAGGCATTCTTCAACGTGGTCAACTGGGGCGAGGTTTCTCGTCGTTACGCCGAGGCGACATCCTGAGCGCGTCCTCGGCAGGCCATTCCCAAGGGGGTGGTCGGTGATGTTATGATGACGCCTGGTGAAACCTAGTGGTTCCGCCGGGCGTTTTCATGTGTGGGCTGAGCAGCGGGTATCGCCGTCCGAAAGGGTGGGTGGCCCGACGGGGGAAACCGGGACCGTGTCGACGGCGAGCCTGTTGATCGTCGAGGGTGAGGGTCGGGGCACTCGATTCCAGATCGGCCGCCAGCGGGTCGGGATCGGCCGCAGTTCCGAGAACGCGATCCGGATCGCCGACGAGGAGGCGTCCCGTTTCCACGCCGCGATCCAGTGGCAGGCTGCGAGTTTCGAGTTGCTGGACCTCGACAGCGCCAACGGCACGCTGCTCAACGGGACCCCGATCAAGCGGTCGACTGTCTCGGACGGCGACCAGTTGCAGGTGGCCAACACGCTGTTGCAGTTCCGGGTCGAAGGTCGGGTGGTAGCGGGATCGCAGTTGCCGGTTGACCTGGTCCCCGGTCCCGACGAGCGGACGAGTATTTTGAGTGAGACCTCGGACGTGGTGCCGGTGGCACCCGGTGGTCCCAACGGCTCATCCCCGGCAGGAGCCTCGCCACGTCCGGGACTCGACCCGACAGCTTGGCAACTCAGCGAGTCGGAGGCCCTGGCGAGCCTGGGTGCCTTGTACCGAATCAGCGAACAGGTGGCCGACCCGGCCGCCACGCTCGACGACATCCTCGTCACCATCCTCGACGTGGCACTGGATGTCGTCTCTGCCGATCGCGGCTGCGTGCTGTTGTCCTCACCCGAAACCGGCGTGCCTCAACCGCGTGTCTATCGCGACCGAGTCCCCTCGGCACCCTCGTCAACGGGCACCGGTGCTGGGGAGGGATCGGGAAGTCCTACGATGCCGGTCCCTCGGAGCATCGTCGACCTGGTTATCTCGGACGGCCGCGGCGTCCGCACCTCCGACGCTCAACAGGACGAGCGGTTCTCGGGCGGTGGCAGCATCCTGCAAGCCGGGGTCCGCGAGGCGGTCTGTGCGCCCCTGGTGGGTCGGCAGGCCGTACTCGGTGCCATCTACCTCGACACCACCACCCGAGCCGACCAGGTCCTCGAGAGTCGCGGCACCGGCGAGCGGCTCAGCGAAGAGTCGCTGCGGCTGCTGGTGGCGATCGGGCACCAGGCCGCGCTGGTGATCGACGGCCAGCGGTCCCAGGCGGCACTGGTCGACGCCGAACGGCTGGCCGCGGTGGGCCAGACCATCGCCACGCTCAGCCACCACATCAAGAACATCCTGCAGGGGGTGCGTGGTGGCAGCTACCTGATCAACCTGGGTCTCAAGGACCACGACGAGCAGTTGATCCAGCGAGGGTGGGGCATCGTCGATCGCAACCAGGGCCGCATCTACGACCTGGTGATGGACATGCTGAGCTACAGCACCGAGCGGACTCCGGCGTGGAAGCGGTCCGACGTCAACGCCACGGTGGCCGAAGTCTGCGAGTTGCTGCAGCCTCGTGCCGAGGAGGCTCGGGTGCTGCTGGAATGCCGGTTGCCCGAGACGCCCAGCGAGGCGGACTGTGACCCGGAGGGCATCCACCGGGCGGTACTCAACGTCGTCACCAACGCGATGGACGCGGTCGAGGGTCGTGCTGATGCACGTGTTGAGGTCCGCGTGGGTGTTGATCTCTCGGCAGGTGTCGTCTTTGTCGACATCGACGACAACGGCACGGGGGTTCCTGAAGATGAATTGCCACGGCTGTTCAGCCTGTTTGCTTCGAGCAAGGGAGCCAGGGGGACCGGGCTGGGGCTGGCCGTCAGCCGCAAGATCATCGACGAGCACGGTGGTGAGATCCAGGTGGAGAACCGTCCGGGAGACGGCTGTCGATTTCGACTGGCCTGGCCGATCGTGGCGACACTCGAGGAGCCGGCCACGGAGTCGGGGCCGGCTCCGGCCGCTGCCGATCCCTAGAAATTGGGCTTGCCGCTCGGTGTCCCGTCCGCTGCTGGTCCCACGTTGCGGAGTTGAGTCTCGAGGTGGTCGAGATTGGCGCCGATACTGCGTCGACCGGGTCCCCACGAGTGACCGCGGCTCGAGTGATCGAGGCGGAAGTGCTGGGGACGGACCCGTGCCATGTCCGGCAGTGTGCCGGCCAGCTTGACTCCACCGGGACCATGCAGCGGCCGAATCCGACGAGGTTCCGCAAAGAGCTCGGCAAAGTCACTCGCCGTCCCCGTCTTTCCGGTGGGTCCCTGGAGATTGCGGTCGGCGAGGTAGATGGCCAGGGACGGGCTGAATCCGTTCTGAACGCCCCACCAGCGGACCACTCGGTCGGTCAGCAATCCAGACGCACAGGAGAGCAGGACCGGCCTGGGTGGCTCCTGGGGATTGGCCGAGAGTCCCTGGGCCAGCACCGTTTGGTCGACAAACAGGTCGAGTCCCGTGTCACCGCGGGAAGCGGGTGGGGCCTGGCCGGCTGGTGGGTTGCCTCGCACCAGGAAGACCGAGCGAGCGGCCGAGAGGCTGCAGTGGCGGATGTCGACGGCCGAGCGGGATGAGGTGAGTTCCTGTCCAAGATCGAGATCCAGGACGGACCCGGTGGACAGCAGCAGGCTGTCGTAAATCAACAGCCTGCGGCCCTGGAAGCGAGCTTTCAGCAGGGTGCCGTTGCCAGCGAGGTAGCTGCCGAGGATGCGGCCGCTCTGATCCTCCCGACTTCCGCTCCATGTGATCAGCCCGCGGTCGTGCTGGGTCGTGGTTCGAGGCCCCAGCAGTGAGCAGTTGCGGA
>Ga0310124_10002063_pt1 | contig 13937 bp, 10 predicted proteins | sample CB11b_AW_Bot5_MG_FD_203507 | JGI IMG/M metagenome (GOLD analysis project Ga0310124, IMG submission 203507) | Marine microbial communities from Western Arctic Ocean, Canada - CB11b_AW_Bot5 | ecosystem: Environmental > Aquatic > Marine > Oceanic | place: Canada: Western Arctic Ocean | collected...
ACGTATTGGTCGAAAGAGCCGCTGCGGACCGTCTGGGCGCCGGGTGTGCTGCCGCTCACCTTCGTATTCGAACCGCCGCCTTCGAAATTAACCTGCGGATACAGACCGGCGCCATCAAACTGCACCCGTGCATCCGCCTGGAGCAGACGTGCCCACGCCTGTTGCAGCGTAAAATTGTTCGTGATCACCCGATCGACAACGATGGAAAGCTGGGGCTGGTCAAATTCGGTCCACCAGCGATCGATTGGAATGTCTCCTTCCGGATGGTGAGTAAACGATCCCGGAATCTCCACCGTCGGCTCGTCCGGCGCCTTACCGCGATATACTGCGCAGCCATCGGCCAGAATCAGTGGGAGAACGATCGTCGAAAGAACTCCGGCGCGGTGGATGGATGCGACTACATTCACGGTTGATCCCGTTCCTGTTGCGTTCGGAGGGAATGAATTCCCGCCAGGGAAAACTCCGCGATGTGGACCGCCAAGCGGTCGAGATCGTCAGAAGTGTATGTCTGCTCAGGGTGCAGAGTCCGGATAACGGGCGCGGCGAGTTTGTGAAACACGGACTGGCTCACGACGCTCAGGGAGCAGTGACGGAGTTGCTCCTCCGTCGCGCCCGGTCCAAGCATTTCCCGGATGATGCCGATCAACATGTCGGAACGCGGCCGGATTTCACGCTCAACCATTTCCCGCTGAAGATGCGTTGGCTCGATCATCTCCCGAGAAACCAGCGTAGAAAACCAGTTCGGCGGCCCATCCGTGCCCAGCAGGCTGTGGAGGTGGGCACGAACAAAAGTTCGCAATTTTTCCTCAGGGGGTGAATCAGCGATAATCCCCACCGCGTGCAGAATGTGCTCCCCGACCCGCTTGTGCGCATAATCGAATACCGCGCGGTATAATTCCTCCTTGTCTCGAAAATAATAATTGACAGAAGCGACGTTTGTTCCCGCCCGGTCACAGATCTCCCTGATCGTGGATCGGCTAAAACCATTTTCTGCAAAGACTTGTCCCGCAGACTCTAACAACTTCTGCTTCGTTTTAGGTGTCGTTGTTTCGGTGCTACTCATGGGGATTAAATTCCTGATTTAAATAATAGTTTAAAACACATCATTGAAAAGAAAAAAATAATTTTTCATTTCATGAGTTGGAACCGAATAGCGCAATCAGTAGGACAGGGGCTGCGCGCCTGTCCATGCGCCCGCAACTTGAATTTATGCGGCAAGGGCAGCACAGGGATCATGGCTTGCGCGCACGCTTTCTCCTTCCGGGAATGTCGAATATCGATTGCTCAATTTCGAATGTCGAAGGAAAGAAGAACTCCACATTCGACATTCTTTACTACTCACTTCCGAAGGGTTCGAAAGTATCGTACCCTGCCTGCGCAATGTTCCTGCCAACCGGAGACTCTCCCAATCCCAAGAATTTCACGCCGTGGGTCACCTACGCGCTGATCGGCCTGAACATTGCCATCTACTTGTTTATAACGATTCCGCTTTCGAGACAGGGGGTCGATTCACGGAATCCACTGTTGGCGGAGTATATCGATACGATTCGGTATTCCGTTCCTCCCGGCGTCACTCTGCGCCAGGTGATCCAGTCGATATCGAACTACGATCTCTACCTGTTTTCGCACGGCTTCAAACCGGGCGCGCCGCAGCCCTGGGATCTTTTATTCTCGATGTTCCTGCACGGCGGATTGGCGCACATCTTCGGGAACATGCTCTTTCTCTTTATCTACGGGGATAACGTTGAACACCGCGTGGGGCGCTTCAGGTACCTGGTGCTGTATCTTTTGACCGGGGTTGCCGCCACGGTGTTCTTCAGCGTCTTCGCCCGCGGAAGCATGATCCCCATGGTTGGCGCGTCCGGCGCAATCTCCGGCGTGCTGGGACTCTATTTTCTGCTCTTTCCCCGAAACGAGGTAAAGGTATTCATTTTCCTGTTTCCAATCTTGATGGACTTTGTCCTGCTGCCGGCGAGGCTGGTGCTCGGCATCTACCTGGTCCTCGACAATCTGCTTCCCTTTTTCTTCGGCGCCCATTCGGGCGTAGCCCATGGTGCGCACATCGGCGGGTTCATTGCCGGATGGTGCATCGCCTTCGTGGGAGAGCGCCATCTCTGGCGCCGGCGCCTTCACCTCCAGGTTGAACGTGATCCGGACGAAACGCCTCCGGACCCGATGCCCGAGCGGCTGCGAAAGGCCATCCATACCGGGAATCACCGTCGTGCCTTACACCTCGCTTCAGAGGCGGAGCCAAAGCACATTGCAAATCTGGGCCCCAAGGAATGTATCCAGCTTTCGAGTTGGATGGAAGAGGCCGGCTACGCGCAATCTGCTGCCCGCATCCTCCGGGGATGCATCGCCCGGCACCGGAGCTCGGGGCTGGCGGAGGTCTACCTCCAGCTAGGCATGTTACGACTGCGGCAGGGCCAGGATGCTGCCGCCTACCAGCACCTGATGGAAGCGATTGATCGCGCGAGCGATCCGGACACAAAAACCCAGGCCAAAGCGGCCTTGGAACACGTAAACCTCTACCGCCGAAAGTAGCACGGGTATCCGACCCGTGCTACGGAACGCGAACTTCGATATTCGACACTTTGCCCCACAAACCGGTTGGGTTCCACTCCACGGGATGCCCGCGCCACGTTTGCGGCGCGCCTACACGTCCGCTACGATCTTGTCGTAGAACCCAAGGTAGTCGTCACGTGCTTCGCCCGCACGGCACTGGATGGCACTGCGTGGATGGGCATTCATCTGCCCGGTAATGTTGTACGGCACGGATGGGCCCCAATCATATTTAGCCTGGATTGGGAGCATCGTTTCCTGGATCGCCTTGAGAATCGGACGCAATTTGAACTTCGGATTGCGAAGAAACCCGAGAAGAATTTCAGTGTGGCAATTGCCGGCGCCGCGACCCATGCCCAGGAGCGTACCATCGGCGCGGTTGGCGCCGAGGATGATTGCTTCGATGGTGTTCGCAAAGGCGAGTTGCAGATTGTTGTGCGCATGGATCCCGACATCCTTTCCGGTTCCCTCCAGCGCCTTGGAGTATTTCCGAATCAGGTGGTCAATCTGTTCGCGGTAGAGATTTCCATAGCTGTCGACCACGACGACGGCCAGGGCCGGGGTCTCGCGGGCGAGCTGCAGCATCTGATCGATTTCCGCTTCCTGAACAATGGAAATCGCCATGACGTTAAGACAGGTTTCATATCCCATCTCGAACGCGTGCTCGATCATGTCCGTTGCTTCCTCAATCTGATGGACATAGCAGGCGACCCGGATCATATCGAGAACGCTCTCGTTTGCGGGAATAATCTGGTTCTTCCAGTCGCTCTTTCCGCCGGCGTCCGCCATCGCGCACAACTTCAAACCGGTCTCGCTCGAGGAGTGATCTCCGACCGCGCGCCGCATGTCTTCCTCGTGGCAATGACGCCAGGGACCGAACTTATCCTTGGGGAACTGTTCCGGGGAATTCTTGTATCCGATCTCCATGTAATCGATTCCCGACTCGACACACGCTTCGTACACCGCCTTTACCTGATCGTCGGTAAACTGCGAATCATTCACGAGGCCACCATCACGAATCGTGCAGTCAAGCACCTGCAACTCAGGGCGATATGTAATCCAAGGGGCTTTATCCGTTGTCATCTAGTTCTCCCGTCTACTTCCGCGAATCTACTACGCCCCTGCTCTCAAAAAACCGGCAAAAAGCGTAACCAGTTTGCAAACTTACACGAAACAAGCTATCAAAGCAATGCCTATCCGCTGAGTGACGGCCAAGGACTTTCGCACCGTTTTCGTCGACAATGAGCGGCGGGGAGTACGATGATGGAGCGACCAGCTTGTGATCGTAGTGTGAAGTATTGAGTCATGAGGAAGTTCCCGTCATATCGAGGGCTCCGCAGGAAGGGACCAGCTCGATGCGAAACCTGATCCTCAGCGGTGGCATTGCCCACGACTACGCCGCAACCTCACCGATCCTGGCGGAAATTCTCTCTGAAATAGGGATTGCGTCAGAGATTCGAGAGGAGTTCGATCTGGTTGAGAGTGGAGCTTTGTCTGACTTCGACCTGCTCACGCTAAATTGCGTACGATGGACATGTGTTCGGAATCCGGATTTCCGAGACAGGTGGGGATTCGAACTCTCAGAGAAAGCGCGCGTGGGCATTCTGGACTACCTCGCACAGGGCAAGGGCTTGCTGGCATTGCATTGCGCGACCATATGCTTCGATGATTGGCCGGAATACCGGAACATTCTCGGCGCATGGTGGAAATGGGATCACTCCGGACACGGCCCCTACCGGGATCACGTCATGCACATTCAAGACAGTACGCACCCCATCACAAAAGGCCTTGAGGACTTCACGGTAATGGATGAGCTCTATACGAATCCGGTGATCGTCGACAGGGTAGATCCACTGATGACGGCCGACTGGGAAGAGAAGACCCACCCGATGCTCTGGGTTCGGGCGTACGGCAATGCACGCATATGCTATTGCGCGCCAGGTCACGGCGTCGAGACATTCGAGAATTCAACCCTCCAGAAAATACTCCAGCGGAGCGCTCTCTGGGTGACTCGAAAGCTCTGATGCGGGAGAGAAGAGAGAGGGCAAGAGTCGGTGATTACGTTTTGGGTTACGGATTCCCGCCATGCCGCCCGTGCGGCTATCGTTCTCCGCATGGCCCGGCTGCTGCGAATCGCCTCTATGTATTCATAGAGACTTTGATGCCGGCTTGATTCTCCAACTCGCCAATCCATTCGAGAGCACAAACATCGAATTGCTCGAATGCTTTTTCCACAGGCGTGTCCGTGCTTTTAAACCGTTCGAAAAGCACGCGTTTACAGTATGTTTTGGTGTCGGTCATCTTCGAATAAAACTCAATGACACCGATGCCATGTTCGTGATGTTGACCCGGCGGATCTGACGGTGGCTTGCGCCCATTGGAGATGAAATCCAGTGTAGCCGAGAGCGTTGAAATTTCGGGCTTCTCTTTTTCAAGCCACTGTTCAAAGGCTTCGTCAGTGATGCCGGTCTCTTCCCAAAAGTCAATTTTGTCCACGGGCAATTCAGCGCAACGCCGGGTCACGAAATCACGGTCGAGGAATGAAAGCAGGTTGCCTGCTTTCGGGCCTGCCTCGCGGTCAAGCAACACTCGATAAAGCGCCTTGAACGCCTTGGGTTGATGAATCGGCGTTAGACGGGCGGCGTTGAAGACAGCGACCTGCAAGGCTTCGCCCTCCCATTGTGTTTTCGGCAGGAGGCCGGAGAAGGTTTGCAAAAAACCGCGTTGGGCAGCGGTGAGTTCCTGCGCACGCGCCGGCAATTTTTCCTGCAGGCGAGTTTTCTCCTCCTCCGCCGCGTAGTTCGTCAGCCAGTAATTTGCGGCGCGAATGCGGAGGTCGAGGTGTTTGCGCTCCAGTTCGGTGAAGGGCGAGCCTTTCCGCTTTTCCAATTCCTTTACCGCGTCAAGATGCGGCATTTGGACGAGTGCGATGACGAGCTGAAAATCCGCGACCCAATGATCCGCCTCCGCCTCCGCTCGCGACAATTCATAAACGCGCTTGTCGTCCACCGAAATTTTCGGGTCGTGTAAATAGCGCCGATGGAAGCGGTCGAATTCGTTGAACACCTTGATGATGTGAACCTCCGTAGGTTCGAAGTTCACGGCCTGTCGTGGGGGCGTGCGAATCATCAGAAATCGCAGAATCTCCGGTGGCAGAAAATCCGCCATGGCGCGCGAGGAAACACCGACGCCTTTGCTCGAACTCATCTTCGCGCCTCCGACGAGGAAAAAGTCGTACGGACAGTTAAGCGGCGGCTCTTGCCCGAAAATCGCGCGCAGGCACGCTATCGCCACATCGCGCGAGCCGCCTTTGGTGCTGTGATCTTTTCCCGCGCCCTCAATCGTGACAGGAAATGTTTTCCACTTCGCGCACCATTCGAGTTTCCACGGCAATTTTCCATTGCCGTCGAATGGCGACATCTTGCCACGATGTCCACATCCACGTGCCCACTTCACCAAATACGGCTTGCACTCGTAGGCAACTTCTTTGCCGTCGTAGGCCGTAATTTCGGTCGTGCCAATGCGCCCGCACTCTTCGCAGATGACTTGAAACGGAAGCCAGGTGTCCGGTCGCTCCGCCCCGCTGACCTCCTTGTAGATGCGGCGGACGATATCGGCCTTGCGAAGAATCGCATCAATTGCCTCATTAAACTTTCCGGCGCGGTAAATATCGCGCATCCGGTAAAATTCCGGTTGCACGCCCAGTTCGTCAAACACGGTGAAGAATTCCGAGATGAAATGCTCCGCCATGTCCGTGGCTTCTGAGCCGGGCGGTGGCGGCGTGTTGCAGAGAGGCGCGCCTAGATATTTTTCAAAGTGCTCCGTCTCGCCGTAAGGAATTTCGTCCACCGGATCGTAATCATCCACGCCGAACAAGTAGCGGACGGGCACCCCCTTGGACGTAAGCGTCCGGAAAATAGCGTCGTGAATCAGTGGTCCGCGCAACGCGCCCACGTGCGCGCGCCCCGAAGGCGTCTTCGAGTCGTTAATGGTCTGCGGCCCGTCAATCTTCTCAACCAGTTGGTCACACCAAAACATATCGTCCTTTGCCCTTGATCCTTCAGCAAGGTTTCAAATTCCGCACATCTACACAAGGCCGAATCAGATTTTCTTCCTCCATCCGCTCCCGGCGATGATGAGGAGAAATCTCACAATAATGGCATAAGAATATCACCGTTGTGCAGAGGCGCATTTTTCCACCCTTGTTATCCATACCCAACCTGTGGCATCGTGTTAGGCTCGAATTTTCTCCTGCACTTGAGATGTAGATGCCCCTGGCCAGTATAAAGACAATGTTCGAGTCCGCTGTCGCGGGAAAGTACGCGATCGGATACTTCGAGAGTTGGAACCTTGAATCACTGCAAGGCGTCCTCGACGCTGCCGAAGAAACACGGTCACCCATTGTGATCGGTTTTAACGGCGAATTCCTCAGCGATCCGGATCGCCTGGCGGCGGAACGACTGGCCCTGTACGGAGGCGCCGGAAAGGCGGCGGCCGAAGCCTCCCCGGTACCCTGCGGATTTATCTTTAATGAATGCACCCGCGACGAGTGGTCGCTCCGGGCGATTGACGAAGGGTTCAACCTGATCATGCCCATTGACGGCGGGAACGACTACGAGGCGTATATCCTGCGGACCGCGGAGATCTCGGGACGAGCGCATGAGCATGGCGTGGCGGTTGAGGGGGAAATCGGTGAGTTGCCGGACGGGTTTGACGCGGCCCACGAAGGACTCTCCACGCACCCGGAGCAGGCCGCCGACTTTGTCGAGCGAACAGGCGTGGATCTGCTTGCCGTCAGCGTAGGCAACGTACACTGCCATACCGGGGACGGCATGGGACTTGACCTGGAGCGGCTCGAGAAGATCCGCAGGCGGGTGGATATTCCCCTGGTGCTGCACGGGGGAACCGGAATCGAAGGCGGGGCTCTCAAGGAGGCCATCGCGCTGGGCGCGGCAAAAATCAACTACGGCACGTACCTGAAGCTGGCATACCTGGATGCGGTGCGAAAGGCGTTGGATTCGCAATGCCCTGATCCCCACAAATTGCTGGGTGGCGGTGGAGAAGAAGACGTGATGGTGCTCGGTCGCCACGCCATCAAAGACGCCGTACTGGAGCGAATCCACCTGTTGGGGTGCTGCGGAAAGGCATGATTCGATGTAGTCGTTATGAATGGTTTTCAGTAGTCAGTACTCAGTGGTGCCCCCGGCTGGGCCGCACTGAAACCTGCACGATTAAGCAAGCAAAATGAATCCAGAACCCGACAACCGAAAAACAACAACCGAAAGCCGATATGGACGTTGAACTTAAAATGCCCGATCTCTCAACCACCGGGTCGGAAGTCACCCTGTTGAACTGGCTGGTGGAGGTGGGAGAGGAGGTCAAACGGGGACAACCACTGGTTGAGATTGAAACCGACAAGGCCACCATGGAGGTCGAATCAGTGGCGGCGGGTACGGTCAAGGAATTGTGCGCTGAACCCGGCACGGAAGTCGCCGTCGGGGCGGTGATCGCGATTATCGAGAAGGCCGGCTCCGCCGCGCCCGCTCCGGACGCCGTGGCCTCGGCCCGCGATACGGAGAAGCAACCGCCCGCCCGACCCGCATCGAAACCCAAACCCGGATCGCTCTTTGCCAAAAAGAAAAAGCCGGGCACGGAGACTCCCGCGAAGTCGAGCGTCATACCACAGGATGCCGCGATGGCGTTCGTCGGCAAGCGGATGCAGCAGAGCAAACAAACCGCGCCCCACTTTTATCTTCAAACCTCCGCCAATGCCGATCCGATGAGTGCCCGGCGCCAGGCTTCGGAACCGAAGCTGGTGTGGGACGCATTCTTTGTGAAGGCGATCGGCACAGCGCTGCAGGAGTTCGACCGGATGTGTTGTTCAATCGAGGGCGAAAACCTGGTGCGGCGTGAGGAACAATCCGTCGGTGTGGCGGTCAGCCTCGACGAGGCGCTGTACGTCCTACCCGTCCGCGATCCCGCCGGCAAATCGCTGGAAGACATTTCGGGTGAGATCCGCCGCAACGCTGAAGCGCTCCGGTCCGGGGACAAGGAGTTACGCAAACTGCAGCCGGCCTGCCTGACGGTTACCAATCTCGGCGCCGCGAATGTCGAGGTGTTCAGCGCCATCATTAATCCCCCGGAATCCGCCATCCTGGCAGTGGGAAAAATCGAACCCAAACCCGTTGTCGTCGATGGCGAGATTGTCGTGCAGAGCCGAGTGAACCTCGTGCTCTCGGTTGACCACCGTGTGGTCAATGGACGTTATGCAGCGGACTTCTTAAGCCGCATCGTGAAAGAACTGGAAGAGACTATATGAATCAGGAACTCATCAAGAAAATCCAAGGCCGTATAGAGAAAGGCGGCTACGAGAAAGCCTTTCTCCTGGACCTGTTCGAACGAATGTTCCTCATCCGGGAATTCGAGGAACAGGTGAAATTTCTCTTCCTGGAAGGGTCCATGCCCGGCACGATCCACCAGTGTCAGGGTCAGGAAGCGAGTGCCGTCGGTGCCTGTTCGGCCCTGCGCACGGAAGATTTCATCACCTCGACGCACCGGCCTCATGGCCATGCCCTGGCCAAGGGTTTGTCGCCCGATGAAATGCTCGGCGAACTCTACGGTCGAACCTCGGGATGCTGCAAAGGCAAAGGCGGCTCCATGCACGTGGGCAATATGGACAAGGGCATGCTACCGGCGATCGCGATCGTTGGGGGCAATATTCCAGTGGCCGCGGGCATGGCGCTGGCCTTCAAGTTGAAAAAGACCGACCAGGTCGTTGCCTGTTTCTTTGGCGACGGCGCGACCGGCGAGGGGGCTTTTCATGAAGGAATCAATATGGCCGCAATCTGGGACCTGCCGGTCATCTATCTTTGCGAAAACAACCTGTACGGGGCTTCCACGGCCGCCAAGGATACAATGAGGTTGGACCGTATCGCCGACCGGGCCCTGGGGTGCGGGCTTCCCGGTAAGCAGGTCGACGGCAACGACGTTCTGGAAGTTTACGAGAACACCGTGGAGGCCGTCAAACGCTGCCAGGCGGGCGAAGGACCGATCTTCCTGGAACTTTTAACGTACCGGATTACCGGCCATTCCCGGAGGGATCCCTGTCACTACCAGCCGGACGACGAGAAGAAGGCCTGGTTTGACAAAGACCCGATCCTGGTCTTCCCCGCGGCTTTGATCGCAAGCGGCGTCTGCACGCAGCAGGAGATCGATGAACTCCGCACGGGGGTCGAGCAGCAGATCGAAGCCGCCGTCGGCCGCGCCCAGCAGGAACCTGAACCCACCCTTGACGACTTAACGACGGACGTTTTTTGCGCACCCGCCGCGCGTGTCTCGTAACTTAAAGAAAGCAGGTATCATGAAGCGACTATCACTGGCTGAAGCATTGCGGGAAGGCATTACCGAAGAAATGGAACGGGACGATTCGGTCTTCTGCATCGGCGAGGACATCGGCATCACCGGCGGCTTCGGAGGCGCCTTTACTGTGACCCTGGATCTGGAAAAGAAATTTCGGGACCGGATGCTCGATACGCCGATTTCCGAGCTGGGTTTCACCGGGATCGCGGTTGGCGCGGCCATCATGGGAATGCGGCCGATTGCCGACATGCAGTACAGCGACTTTCTCTTTCTCGCCATGGACCAACTCGTGAACACCGCCGCCAAGATGCATTACATGTCCGGCGGAACGGTTTCGGTACCCATGGTGATGCGGGCCCCGGTGGGCGCCACCGGACGCGGCTCACAGCACGCGCAAAACATGGAACGGTACTTCATCGGTGTCCCCGGCCTGAAGGTGGTTGCCGTCTCAAACGCCTACGACGCGAAGGGCATACTGAAAGCGGCGGTTCGCAACGACAACCCGGTGATGATGTTCGAGCACAAACTGCTGTACGGATCCAAGGGCGCCCGCGCCGAAACCGGCGCGATCGACAGCAGCAGCGATATTCCGGACGAGGATTACACGGTTCCCCTGGACAAGGCCGCCGTCTGCCGCGAAGGAACCGATTGCACCGTTCTCGGCTGGCTGTTGATGTTGCATCGGTCCAAGGCCGCGGCCGAGTCCCTGGAGTCGAAAGGCAAATCGGTGGAGGTGATCGACGTTCGGTCCCTCTCCCCGTTTGATTATGAAACTATCGGCAAGTCGATTGAAAAGACCGGCCGCGCCGTCATCGTCGAGGAGGGCGCCAAGACCGGCGGCGTCGGGGCCGAACTGGCCGCCGGGATTACCGAACGTTTCGCGGGTGACCTTATGGCGCCGGTCATGCGCATCGCCTCCGCCGACGTGCCCCCGCCCTTTTCCCCCATCCTGGAAGATGCGTATCGCCCGGAAGTGGACCGCATCATCAAAGGGATCGAAGAGATCCTGGAATTCTAATTCAAAATGTCCCGCTTCAAAGAAGAAAGGGTATCAGTGTGGCATGTCGCTGACTTAAGCTGCCGCTCTGACGTGGTCTTTTCATGATCAATTCATTCTCGGGAACGGCGGGGACCGCCGTCTCCAGAGATGCGGCAACATCCTGAAAAGCGCGAAGATATGAATTTGGAGACGGCGCTCCCCGCCGTATTGAGCATGGATGGGTCATGGAAGGACCACATCGGTGCGACAGCTTAAGCGCCATTCCACCCTGATTTTCCGGAGCTATGCGAATCTTCTTCATACTCCTGGCCCTGATCGCCGCGACCTGGGTCATCCTTGACCGGTTCCCGACCGAGCAGGATAAGTATCCCGGCTACACCATCCTGCGCTGGGCGACAGACGCCAACCCCGCGCGATGGGATCAAATCCGGACCTTCAACGAACTGCACGAAAAGGACCGCATCCGTGTGCTGCTTCAACCGAGGGCGGGTGTGGCAACCGACGTGCAGTTGAGCGGACGCCGCGGGCCGGACCTGGTCGACATCTATAGTCCGACGGCATTTTTCAACTACGCGAGCCAGGGCGTCCTGCTGGATGTCACGGATCGCGCGGAGCGGGGCGGGATCGGCGTCGACGACGTCTGGCCTGCCGCGCAAGCGCAGATCATGCACGAGGACCGACTCTACGCGCTGCCGACGAACTCCAGCGTGATGATGATGTATTACAACAAGAACGTGTTCGACGACCGCGGCGTTCCGTATCCGCCGTTGCACTGGACCTGGGAGGAATTTGTCGAGACCGCCCACAAGTTGACGCACGTGGACGAGGCGACCGAACTGTATGAGTCATTCGGCTATCAGCCCTGGGGCGGCCAACTGGCGCTAAACATCTGGGGCTTCGCGGGAGAGGGCCGGCACTGGGGGATGGACGAGACGACCGGACTGATGACCCGGAGCCTGCTGAACGATCCGCCGTTCCAATCGTCCTACGACCTGGTTCACCGCTGCGTCCTTCGCGACCAGGTTTCGCCGCGACCGGGCCTCTTCGTGGAGGGCATCTCCGGCGAAGCGAGGAATGCGGGACTGCGGCTCTTTCTTACCGACCGGGTGGGAATGGTAGGCATCGGCCGCTGGGTGCTTTCGACCGGCTGGAAATACCCGGGCCTTCGATATGGGGTGACGACAATCCCCTCCCCGCCCGGCGTCGAACGGCCGGGGTACCTGTACCTGGGACGCTCCACCGCGATCACCCGCGACTGCCGCCATCCCGAAGCGGCGTGGAAATTTCTCCAGTACCTTCTCAGCCCCGAATACAACCGCATCCTCGTGGCGCAAGGCGACGGAGTCGCTGCACCGAAACAACATGTCGACGCAGACTGGCATCTGTTCCAGCCGGAGTTTCCGGAAGTGCAGATCCGCATGTACGAGCGCATCTTCGACCGGTTCGAGAAGAAGATGTCGGAGTTCACCGGCGAGTCCGCCGGGCTGACGCGGCGGGAGCGGCTGCGCCGGTGCTACGAGGCATGGCTGGATTTCGATGAAGAGAAACAGCAACAGATGGAAGCGCAGGATATCCGCCCGTTGCAGGGTCTTGCCGACACCGAGCTCGCCCGGGCCGCCGCAACGGAATGGGGCCGACTGTCCGGCGCGGAACAGCGTCAGGTTCGCGACGAGGTAACGGCGGAGCTGCGATTGAATCTCGACGCGATGACCCACGCGCGCCAGCCAATTCCGTCGCCCTATTGTTTCGGACCTCAATGGGGGCGCATCTTCGGGGAGTCCCGGTTGGACTTGATCAACGCGGACCCGGAGGACTCCCCCCTTCAGTTCAGCGCCGAAGCGGCCGAACTGCTGACGCAGGCTGCGCGCCGCAACGCCGACCCGAACTACGGCCGGGAAAAGTACCGCATCGGCGGGCGCATCGGCCTGGCCGTGGTGGCGGCCGGCGCCATCGGGCTGGTGATCGGGGCCCCCGCCCTCCGCCGCCGCGCCCGGCGGGCCATGGGACGCAATCGTCCCGTGATCGCGGGGCGGCGCGAGTCGTGGTCCGAACGGTTGACCGGTCTGGCGTTCGTCGCGCCCAACTTCGCCGGCTTCTTCGTCTTCACCGCCTTTCCCGTGGTGTTTTCGATCGTGATCGCGTTCACGGAGTGGGACACCTTCGCGGGCACGGTGCGGTGGACAGGCTTCGACAACTTTGTCGACGTGTTCTGGAACGCCGACTTCTGGTTCTATTTCGCCAACACGATCATTCTCCTGCTGTCCATTCCGGTGAGCATCCTCGGCTCGCTGGTCCTCGCATCGATCCTGAATCGGCGCCTGCGCGGGACGGTCGTGTTCCGCACCCTGTTCTACATCCCCAGCCTGGTCAGCGGGGTGGCGGTGCTGGTGATGTGGAAGTTCATCTTCGAACCGCGCTTCGGCCTGCTCAATTCCCTGATTCGCGGCGTTCTGCCGGGGGTGGATCCACCGGCGTGGCTGACCAGCGAAGGATTCGGCTGGCCCTGGCTCCCGATCTACCCGGCGATCTACATGATGGGGATCTGGGGCAGCATCGGCGGCACGAGCATGCTGCTCTACCTCGCCGGGTTGTCGAACATCCCGCCCGAGCTGTACGAAGCGGCGGAGATCGACGGCGCGGGAAAGTGGGCGCGCTTCTGGCGTGTCACCGTGCCACTGGTCGCGCCCACAACATTTTTTATTGTTGTGATGAGCATGATCGCCGGGCTGCAGGGCGGCACCGACCTGGCCTTCGTCATGACCAACGGCGGCCCCGACGGCGCGACCACCACCCTGGGCTTCTATATGTTTCAGGAAGGATTTTTCCAGTTCCGCATGGGCATCGCCTGCGCCGCGGCGTGGGTATTGTTCGCGTTTATTTTCACCCTGACCTGGCTGACGTTCAGGTACGGCAACCGGGGATACTTCTGATGTCGAACCGGTCCGCCGCACAACGAGAGGCGCACCGGCGTCGCTTCCGCCGGAAATCCGCGCGGGGGATGCTATACACGGCGCTG
>Ga0310124_10002064_pt1 | contig 13931 bp, 19 predicted proteins | sample CB11b_AW_Bot5_MG_FD_203507 | JGI IMG/M metagenome (GOLD analysis project Ga0310124, IMG submission 203507) | Marine microbial communities from Western Arctic Ocean, Canada - CB11b_AW_Bot5 | ecosystem: Environmental > Aquatic > Marine > Oceanic | place: Canada: Western Arctic Ocean | collected...
GTAAGAGGTTCTGGTGGTCTTTTGGTCATCACTTAGACTCATTATTAAACTTCTGGTTACAGTTACAGGCATCTACTTTGCCACAATATAGACAAGATCCAGTATACAAATCTTTTCCATTTAAATATCGCTCATGATATAGAGAAATTCTTTCGTCTGTTGTTTGTTTAGATGTAAAATGGTTTTCCGGCAATCCTTCACCCGACATTAGCTTATCCTCTTTAAGCACTACAATGAACTATAACCACCCAAGAGTCAGGGTCTTCATCTTTTATCCACTTGTCAAAGAAAGACCTTCCCCATTCTTCACGTCTTTCTTCTGTTTCATCCGACATGCCCAACATATGCATATGGCCTTGTTCATTCCAACCATTTTCATCAAGCACAGCAAAAGTGCCAAAGTCCCACCACCAACGATACTTTGTCCTTAGGTCATCCAATGTGAATGAAATAGTTTCTATTTCAGGAGGGGAATCGACTGGGTTGCCTGTTTCAAGTATGGCTCTTATTCTTTCTGGATCTTTTTTAATCTTACGCAAACCTAACTTGCCAAGAGTAGACGCAATGGATGATCCTTTTATTAGACCCCTATTATATCTTTGATAACGAAGCCAAAAATTGGTTATGTTTTCGTCCACCTGTTGGCTCATCACCTTCCAATCTATATCACCAAGCTTGGCAACGTCAACAACTTCGCCTGAATTCAAATAAAACGAACTCTTCCAAAGGCCACCAATTTTATATGAAGACCATTTTCTATTTGGATTTTCCCAATAACCAAATCTTCCTTTTTCCGAATCACGACAAGTGTATCCAATCCAATTCTCCATATAAGATTCAAATGTATCCCATACTTCACAAGGAGATTTGCCGATTTTTTCAGGATGCTCTATCTCAAGCCACTCTCCAGAAAATACATCATTGAAATAACTTTTTAAGAATTCTTCTTCTATGTCATAAAACTTAAGATGCTTCTTTGGACACCCTTCGTTGAAATTGAATTGATTGACTTCACTCTCGTCGAAGTCAATTTCAACTCCGGCCATATCGCATCCCGCTGCGCCCTGATAGGGGGCCATAAGAGATGCCACTCGTTCTGCCGCTGACCAAGTGCCAACGGCAGGGAACGAATCGTCGTTTATCTTAACCATTAAAGAATAATGAGACATGAGAATATATCCTTATATCTGTCCCCACAAAACAAATTTATTGTTTGTACATTGTCGATAATTCTTTTTCAAATTCTCTATCGAACTCTATAAGATCGCCACCTGCTTCACGATATTGCGTATAACATTCATCCATCTTTTTAAGATAAATTTCTCTAGCTTTTGAACCTCTAGCAGAAGGACTGGTTTCCCATTTATAATGGAGGTTTGCTGCTTTCTTAACAACTAAATTTAAATTTTTCATCTGTTACTCTTCCATGTTGCGATTGAAGATTTAGCAAAACAATTGTTCGATACAAAATGAAAACAGTTGTTCACCAAAAAGTTTAAGTCCATTTAAAAGAGTTATCTACAACGGGTTTGCAGCTATTTTCTGTCAGGATCATAAAAATTTGTTGAAAAACTTTGAATCGGATTAGTATATCCCGAAACATTAATCTCAGTAGCATTAGGAGATACTACCGAAAAAAGGGTGTTAAAGAAACATCTAATTAACCAAATTATCCCAGATACGATAAAGTATCCCATAAAAAACGCAGCAATTGGCGGGAATACAAAGGAAGCACATATCCAAAAAGTCCACTTAATGGTCCCGCTGTTGTCCTGTTCATAATTAGTATTGTTCATAATCTTCCTTATCCATTTCTTCAAGTGATGACCAAGGTAAAGCAACAGAAATCCATGCATCCTGAATATTGTCATCCCCATCAGGTTGTTTTCGACTTACCCTTACGTCTACACATTTGGCCAAATGAAACTGTAAATCTTCAAGTTCAAAATCATCATCGCATCTAATTTTAATGATGCACTTTGATTCATAATATTTTGCTTTCTTTTCTCTATGAGAAACTTCTTCTATGCTTGAAACAACATTTTTAAGAGAATAGATATTGGCAAACGTTGTCGCCTCATTGACATCATCGCTCCAACTATTGGATTCGTTGTCCCAATAAAGATTTTCTTCGCTGACGATATAGTATCGAGGAAATTCTTTGGAACCTCTAACCCCGACAGAAACATTTATGCTCATTTTATTTCATCCTATTTTAATTGACAATTTTGACTAACAATTGCATCTCCTAAGGGACGTAAGTTAATCCGGTCGTCCCTGTCCCTTTCAACTTAATCTTAGGAGGCAAAGCCGCATCTCCAATATGACTAATACCACGTTTGTCTAATTCCTTCAGACCTTCTTTAGTGACACAATACCCTTTATTGGTCACAGTAACCAACGGAGGCCGATCCTTGGTTTCAGTCATCAAGTATGGCATAATAAAGTTTTTAAGTTCTTCTTCTTTACAATTTGCCACATACTGCATCCTACTAGCAGACACAGGGCCATTCTGACCCAAACTTGTTACGACATGAAGCCTCTGATAGGTAAGTCCATAAGGATCAATGCCATTGTCTTCTGCAACTTTAGAAGCAACTACATCCCAAGAGGCAGGAGACATGTTATGCTCCAGCTTCATTTCATGAGCAAATGCCAATGACTCTCTTGGAATAATTCCACAATAATGAGCTACCAAGTCACAGGTTTCCTTTTCCCATGCGGGGAAATTAAGTGCAACGATTTGAGAAATTTCTTCTTGGCTGTATAAGTCGAGAGATACCTTGGAAAATCTTGAATCAAAGGCATCAAACAATAAACCACGATCAGTTGTTGCAATCATCCACAACACATTATGCGTATCAGCAGTCATTCTCTTTTCAGTAACCAACTGCGCATCACTTCGTTCAACTGCCTTTAAAAGACCTTGAACGATATTGTTTCGCAACGCATGAACTTCATCAACAAAGACGATCATAGGCGGAATGACAAAGTGATTAGGTTTCATATGATGAGGAATCAAAGGAATACCATCTTTAATAAGACACCTAGCTATGTCATCAAACAAATCCTGCACAGTGATAATTGAACGAGGACTAAACTCAACGAAAGGCAAATCAAGAACCTTGGCATGAAGCTTGGCCAAAGTAGTTTTACCTGTTGACTTTGGGCCAACGATTGCCCAATTCAAATCACGACAAGCATGATTGTGCCTACCTACAGCATCGTAAGCAGAGCGAGATAATTTATTAATCGCCTTTCTATTGCCTATGAATTTATTATAGGCACAAGCAGGATTATCAGGATTAACCATCCAGCGTTTTTCTTCATCAGATGGCTCTTGCCCTTCTGCAAAGAATATAAATTCTTGCTGATCTATTTCCATTTCCATAAACAACTCCTGTTTAAAAACACCAATCTCAAACTGCTAACGTACAACCGTTTACACGATGTCGTCGCCCGCAGTTTTTTCTAACTGTTTTTCCAAATCTTTCTCAGTATCTTTCATAGACTTCAGAATCAAGTACGCTAAAGAGGATTCTGACTTATTCAAGAATTCCATGATCTCGTCAATATGGCTACACAAAGCCATCATGGGCAATTCCGCATTGCAATTTTGCCCGATTTCTAGACCATACTCTGCGCCACCAGAACCATCATAATATTCTGCGCCAACTCCGCCTCTGCAACCGGATTGTTCAGAATTTCTCGTCCGAATATAACATCCTCGCATTTATTATCTCCTTAGATAGTTGATGCCCTCTAACGTACAACCGTTATCAAGTTGCATCAGGCCACTTTTAAGTATCTCTTTACCTTTTGGTGCGCTCGTTCTAAGATAATCTTCACCGAAGCCCTCGTATAAGACTTTCCGGTTTTAGGATTAATGTGCTGATCGGAAAATGCTTTTTTCCATCCATGAGAAGAATTCAGACTAGCATCCAACGCACTTCGTTCAAGTATGGTTAGTCCAGCATTTTCAATAGCATCCTGCACTTCAGCAACCTCACAGGCATGCTCAACAGGCACGCTTGATGCCACCAAATTGTTAATCGGGTTTTCTGCCGTTGAATCTCCCCCATCGTGGCCGGTTTTATAATCAGATTCTCCAGTCACCTTTACCAATGCTTCTCCAAGAATCTTTATCTCCACAGAACTCAATTCCATGCGAATTACAGTTTCATCAAACGTCATATGTCCATTAGCTTTTTCTTTAGTCTTATTGTAATTAGAAACTAATGTCCTATGAGACTTAGAAGGCACAATCAAGTTCTTCTCTTTAATGTCGAAGGTTTTCATGCGATTCTGAATCGTGACCCAAGCATAGGTGATAAATTTAACTCCACCCTCTGTATATCCATAAATGGCTTCTACCAATGCCATTAATGCCTCTTGAGTGTAGTCGTGAATATGACTTTTATTATAACGAGCATCATTACACCACTTGTTGGCTATTTTGCTTGCCAATCGGGTATATCCGCAAAACACCTCATCTTGAATATCTTTAACAGCCAAAATGGATTCCAATTCTTCCTGTGGAATCTGGCCTCTGAACTCGCCTTGAAAAAGACGTTTTCTAAATTCTCGCTCTTTGCGATTTCCGAGTAAAGTAGACGCCCACTTTTTAATAAAAGTGTTCCCAGTCGTCATTGTTAAGGACAACTGGCTCCATCGATTGTCTTCGATTTGATTGTAAGGAAGATCTAGCATTCTTTTATAATCCTTTTTGTTTACAACAAGAAGTAAAAAAGTAGCAAGAAAAAGATCACAGGTCAAGTATCAGTGAAAATTTCTTGCAACCATTTGTAAATTTCATGCCCCCCAACGTACAACCGTTTACAAATTTACACACCCTGTCCACCATGTCCAACCAAAACTCTGCCTGTTTCACTGAAAGCGGTAGATTCACTGCGTAGTGAAACGTTCATTTTGAGTGAAACAATGGAAGCCACGAAAGAGAACATGCGTGCTAACGTACAACCGTTTATAAATATTCAAAATAGCTGTTGGGGGGGTTGGTACCGACATTAATGTCGGTACCAACTGTTTACATTGCGTTGTACACTATATTTTACACTATATTTTACATTGCGTTGTACACTATATTTGACACTATAGTTGTACACTATATTTTACACTATAGTTTATATTGCGTTGCACACTTGCACTATTCAAAATCGGATAAATTAAACATATGACATTGCGATGGTATGCATTGTTTATATTGAGAAGTCAAAAACCAATGCCATCTTTCCGGTTTTTCTGGACGTACAACATTTCCGTATCCATCTGTAATGATAAAAACAGCTTCGGGGTAACTATCACTATTGGACTGAATATATTCTTCTATCACTGTAAAACTCGTTCCCCAACCACCACGGAGTTTTTTACCACTAATTTCTAGAGGATACACTGTGGTATCAAAGCTAAATAATCTAATATTAAATGTATCATGAGGAAGAGAATTTGCAGCATCATAAAATCTTTGCGAAAAACTCACACACGATCCACTGTTGTCAAGAAAAAACCAAACCTCAATTTTTTTCTCATCGGTACATTCATCCTCCGCTTCTGTCGGGATAAGAACCTCAGCATCCAACGTATGAAAACGCCTATTCAATCGCCCCCATTGCTCCACATCACGCAGAGAAGAAGACAAAAACTTCTTACTCCATCTCTTAATTATTGTCTCCCATTTTTTCTTCTTCTTAACATTATTTTCCAAAACAAAACTCCACCTTCCAGTTCCAGACTGGCCTGATCTGCTTAAATGTCCTTTCTCAATGATATCTTTCAAACTAGATTTTTCTTCATCACTAAGTTCTTCGTTAATCTTCTCTACAATTTGATCCCATTCTTCATTTGATAAATAAGAATGATCATCTACGAGAGAAGAATTGATCTTCACACTAGGATCATTTGCTTTGGAGTAATAATACTCAAAAGACTTATCTTTTGGCATATCCTTTTCTTTAGGGAAAACTGTGTCAACCCAACAGTAATCTTCGCCATCAGAAAGCTTAGATCGATCAAATCCAAACTTATCAACCAACAATTCATTCACAACTACGTCAAGGCACTCATTAACAGGGCCATCCACAATCCCCATAGTCCTTACGCCATGATTTAGACTCACATGAAGACACTCATGTGCAATTACAAAGCATCTCTCATAGTTGCACAGTTTGTTCCAGTACTCAGGATTAAACATAAAAAGTACACAGTCACCTGCACAGTCAAACTGCACAGCAGCAGTGGGTATGTCATCAACAAAGACAGGCCGACCTAAAGACCAAAATTGATAAAACAAACCGTGATGACGTTCCAATTCCCTACTTATTTCATTAAAATCTTCTGTGGTGATGGTACTCATTTTTTCAATCCCACGCATTATATTGCACTATTACACACTATTGTTGCACATTATATTGCACACATTTTAATGAAGATGTTCATTGTCATCAAAATTCAGAAGGGAACGTCTTCGAACAACTCAGACAAGCCAACTGACTTAATTGATGCCATGGGTCTTAAAACTTTAGAAGATTGATTCTGCAACTTCCTTAAAACCTCTGAAATCAAACCTCTCTGAACAATAAGTTTCCATGATAGGCCAGAACAAGCAATTGCGTGATTCAGAATTCCAAGAACATTGGGCAATTGTTGAAAACCAGAAAATTGAGTTCTCTTTGCCATCTGCTCTAAAAACTTAAGAAGTTCAATAGCTGTATCTTCATGAACTGATTCTGGAATGGAGTAATAAATATCGTTGTACAAACTTCGTCTTGATATAGTGTTCGCTTGCGGATGCTGAATTTGTTTCACATAACCTGTTACAATTTTATCAAATTCATCAGTGGTTGCCGCTTTTTGTTTTCTAAAAAACGCTTTAGTTGGCGTACCTGACTTCCCCCATCTGCTGGCAACCTTTTCTATCACCTTGTTTCGCAATCCAGACGAATGTCTATTCGTGATGTTACCAGACGATATAACATTAATCGTTTCCGAAAACATTTCTACTGACATGTTGTCAATTACACAATCTAATACAACATCCTTTTTGTTTAGTTCTTTATCAGCTAAAATAGCAATCAACTTCTCTTCAGAGATTAAAGGAAGCCAAAACTGCATCCTGCTTAAGTCTCCAACAATATGTTTTATAGCAGATGCATAATTGTTTTCAACCGAGATAAAAGTTTTTGCCTTTTCCAGATCGCCTGCTTCTTGCATATCTTTAATTCTATCTGTGATCGGACCTTCATGAAGACATTCAATTAGTTTGGATATGTTTGCGCTTTTAGGCAAAATATCACGTATGTCTCCATCATTTGAAAATTCTTCTAAAGCATAATCAAGTCGTCGTGGACTAACTTGATTCTTAATTTCTTGCGGTAATTCTTTCCACCATGCAAGTGAACTTCTAGACAGTTTTTCTCCATACTTATTCTTAAAATACACCAAATCTGGTTTATATGGAACTTCTACATACACATGGAAGCGATCTTTTTGCGCAGGATCAAGAGCCTCTACATCATATTCGTCTTCATCTTCAGGATTAATAGCTGCCCAAATAAATCTTAAGTTTTCAAATTTACGACCATTGATAGATTTAAACTGGATGAGTTCCATCACAGCATTTCGAACTTTTTTGTGGCTACGATTATACTCATCAAAGAATATAGCTTCAATTTCATCATTTTGAAATTCTTTAGGACGGATTAATTCCAAATAGGATTTCCCATCTTCTACTTTCTCTTTAGGACAACCTATAAAATCAACCCAAGGGTCCATGGTTGAAGCGGAAAAATACTTCCAATTCAGTTTGTTTCTATCAAAAGCTTCTATAATACATGCCGTTTTTCCAACCCCATGTCGTCCACAGAACAACACGTTACGATTGGTCGCAATCCAATGATCCATCTTTTGCTTGCGCATACCGACACCAGTCTAAGCAAATGTTAAAAGCACATCAAAGCACATCAAAATATGATGTCTGACGTAGAGATTCTACTTCAAAAGAGAGGAAAGTAAATTAAGAATTTCTTTTTGATTTGGATTTTTAATATAGAAATTCAAATCCGTGTTCCCGCAGTCGGATGACGCCCATCTTTTAAGGTATAGGCTTCCATCTTCATCATCATGATCTTCACATATTTTTTTTATAGCATCTAAAATTTCTTCTAAACTAAATCCCGATAAATCTATTTGCGTATTTTTCATTGCCAGTATCTATACGCTTATGTGATTTTTTAAAAGTTTTGCCTATTATAGGTTATATAATTAATAAATTAATATGATCTTTTGCAATTGAATTTCACATCAAAAAAATATAAAATACTATAATTAAAGGCAAATAAACACAATGGAAAGAGTTAGCATAATAGAAGGCAAGAAGCCGATACTGTTTGTATCTCCACACGTTCCTGAAGAAATACATACAGACGTTATTGCAGTCGAACTGGCTGATGCCACTAATGGATACGCAGTTATCAATCGAGGATGGGAACGGTCAGAACATGTTGACCAATTCAATGATAAAGCCAACTGCAACGATATTGCACACTGTCTTGAAGACGTTGTTAAAGACGAGTTTCTTGATCCTATAATGAAATTTACTAGTCGCTTAGTAAAAAATCATGGGTTTTGTTATATAATCAACATTCATGGAATGGGAAATGATATTAGAAAGCAAATCAAAGACAATGTAGACATTGTTCTGGGATATGGCAATGGGGAGCCACCAAGCCACACTTGCGAGACATGGAGAAAAGATGCTTTTACTCATCTCTTAAACGACTGTGGGCTGTTGACGTATCAAGCAAAGGCAAAAGGGAAATATTCAGCAAGAAGAAAAAACAACCTTACACAACTATTTAGACAATGGCCCTTTGTCCGGCCAGCTATACACACCGCTGCCGTTCAAGCATTTCAATTAGAAATAGTTTTAGATATGAGAAAATATGAGGATATCGCTGAACTTACTGCCGATATGATAAGCATGGCAGTTAATGATCTGATGGACTTTGATGAAAATCCCTACACGTCGATAGAAGAACAAACTCTAGGAATTCTTGAGTGCTAAGTCAGTGAACGTCGATTAAACAGTTTTTCATTCGTCTGGGCTTTTGGTCACTTCCCAACAACCGTAAACACATTGACCCTCATACCAATCAATTGCGAACATATCATTGATAACCCCGTCTACCACAGCGAATACGTGTCTTACAGTTTTGCAGATGTAAACACCTTCGGGGAACTTTTTAACAAAACGCTCAGGACTCATTCTTTTTTTTGACTTGACTAAAGGAAAAGGCTTCCAAATAAACTTGTGGCCTATCGCATAATCATCAAGACATCTGTTAGGAAAGTAAAACCCTTTGCTAGACTTACGCCCTCGTCCTTCAAGTAAGTCATAAGCCACATCGTAACTCGTATTTGTAGTGATCGACAAAGCTCTTACGGTGCAATCATTTGTTTGTTTCGGCCTACTTTGTTTGCGGCCAGCATCATTTCGAATATGTTGTGATTTACTTAGCAAGTCAGACTATCAATAAGGTTTTTCATTATGCTTATTTTCTTCTTTATCATCAGACATACAAAACCTTTTTCAGCCAAGTCGGAAGAGGCACATAGTCTCGACTATAATCCTCAGCCTCTCCATTTTGATCAACAATAGGAGCCGACCAAGGACCAAACAAACCAAAAATTGGCTCATCAGAATTCTTTGCAAAAAGCCTGTCCCCCGACTGTTCAATTACACCGTTCATAAAGTTTGCTAATTCTTTCGCAGTAATTTCTCCATTTTGGTCAGGATCAATGTTTTCTCCATATTCCGCCAACGCCAAAAAAACTTCTTGCATTGGATATGTTTGATCGCCCCAATAGCTTGGCTCATATGCCGAAGAACTTGCAACCATAGAAAGAAGACTTTGTTGCTTTTCATTTAAGCTAGAAATCGAAGGAAGACCTGCTGCCGCATAACAACTTGATTGCCACCACAATGTTTCTTGTTTGTTTTCTTCAGCAGCTTCAGCAATTATCCTCATAAGCATTTCTCTCTGGCCGACATTAACCAGCGTGCCGTCTTCTCCTCCATGTCCCGTGGTGTAAATAACAAGCGTATCTCCCGACACAGCACCAATTTTCATTTGTTCGATTATGAAAGACTTTAAATCTTTTAGGCTACACTCTTTGCCCCATCTGATATTTCCATCTCTATTAATGTGATGGCTCCCAATGTCGCTAATTTTTAGACCTCTTGATGCTGCGAGATTGGCAGCTTGAATAATGTCTCTACTTTCGTCATTCGACAACTTGCGATCATCATTAAAAGCATGTTTTAATATTAACAATCGAACTACCGTGCCATTATTTGATTTGACTTGGCCAACATAGTGTTCTGATACTTGTGGAGTTTCAATAAAAAGTGAGTTTTTAATAGAGACTAACGAAGATTTAAGTTGTGATTTGTTTTTCGATTCAAATGGTTGGTTAAAAATAAATGTTGTGATTAAAATTGTATTAAATAATACCAGTAGCGATTTAAGTGTTTTGTTCATATTATTCTTGAGATTCCTTCTCTTTAAGTTTGTCTTGTCGATTCATTCTTTTTAATTCTTCTATCTGTTCAGCAGTCCACTTCTTAGCCTTAGGGAGATTCTCTTTTGCCCACCGAATTGTAGAAGGCGTCCAAAAGAATATCGATGCAGTCTTGCCTAATTGTTTAAGTTTATCCGAAACGCTTTCCTGTCCAGACGGTTCATTGCCCGTTTCTTGTCTAACAAGTCCAGCAATATTTAACTTTGATTTACGAGGAACCCACTTATCCCCTGTAAACGGCGCAGGCGGGTAAACACTTTGTCCAGTCCAAGCTTCATTCAATTCTGCTTCTCGTTTTTTGAAATATTCAGAAAAATTCATTTTACACCTTCCACTCTATTTATGAGTTAATTATTAAATTATGCTGATAAATAGATATGACAAGTTTATTTAGGTCGTGGGATATAAATGAAGAAATTTACAATGTTTATAGAAGATAGAGATCAACAAATGGCAGCCGTGCATAAAGTTCTTAACTTTATGACGTATGGATTTGACAAAGAAAAACATCCTGAGTGGAAAGACCTTATAAACAACCTTCTCATAGACCCTAAAAAAGTAAACTATAGAGATTTAATGACATTCTTAGATGATCACATTTGCCCTGATATGTGCCTCAGTATCCCATCCGCCAGGTTCTCTGCGATGATTAAACACTACCTGTCGCTCAATGCTTAATGGGGGTAATGACATTGCAAAAAAACTCATTAGAACCCAAGAAATATAGACATCAACAAAAAATAGGTGATTTATTTTTCACCTTGCCAGTTTTAAAAGATTATTGCGACACAAATAATCATCATCCTTGTGAAATTTATTTATCTCCAAAATATTACACTAAGAAATATGGCATTCGAGATCACACTATAAAATCATGCAAAGCAATGATTCCGCTTCTTGAAGTTCAATATTACATCCAAAAAGCTGATGTTTACAGCGTAAAACAATTTGAAAAAAATAATTGGGAAATCGATAAAAACTTAAAAGATGATTGGTGGGAAGGCACTGCTCGGCATTATAGGCACAAACAATATAAAAAAAGACACAAGAAATATGGAAAACATTGCCAAAAAGCTGAAAAAAACGAATCCCCAATTGAATGGTGCGATTGCGGTTTCACAGAAATAATGAATGACCCCATGATGAATACTTGTAAAAACATCATTCAAGATTTTGGAAAGCTATCTTATTTGGCAGATAAACCATGGATAGAAATTCCAGACCCGAAACAAATTGCTCCTGTTGTCATTTCAAGATCGGATAGATATAAAAATTATAAGTTCCCTTGGAAGGACTTATGGAAAAAATATAAAAAAGAATCTATATTCATTGGGCTTAAACATGAATGGAAGTTATTTTGCAAACAAGTAGATGACAAAGTTCCTTACTACCCTACAAAAGATTTTTTAGAAGTCGGCCAAATCATTGCCGGATCAAAACTATTTATTGGGAACCAATCCGGTGTTGCTGCTGTTGCTGAAGGTATAAAACATAATATAATTCAAGAAACATCCCCTCGCATTCCTAGCTCATATTTCAATAGATCTAATGCACGATATTATCTAAGAAGATGGTATCCGTGTTGTAGTTGCGGAGATCCACAATGTTCAGATGGGGACTATTGTCAGTCAGGAGCTAAACCACCATGGGATTGTAAAAGAATTCATCTTTAACTCTTTATAAAAATCCCAGTCAATATATTTGATTCTTTCGATTCTGATTTTCTAATAGTGTCTTCTATATCACTGTAAACAACAAGATCATATCCGACTTCTTTCATAAAGCATCTTAAAGATTCTTTGTTGAAATGCCAAAGATGTTCATCGGGCCTTCTATGCTTCCAATTCTCAAACCACTCGTCAGAATGATAATGACACTCTGGAACAGAAATAAACATATACTTTGTTTTAATGTTTTCAATTTCATAGATGTCATCAAAATGTTCTAATACGTCAAAAAAGCAAACAACATCAAACTTTTCACAGAATATATCAGAAACAAACTCACATTCATCGGGTATGTGGTATCCATTAATCTCATTTCCATAACAACTTGGTATGAATTCCTTGGCGCAATTTAGAAAATCACCATTTCCATATCCAACATCCAAAATCTTTATAAGTTCTTCATTAACAGCACCAAACAAAAATCCCAATCTAAGAAAAGACATCCTGACAGAAAACTCTCCATAAGAATTATATCTTTCTTCCACATATTCCTGATTATAGTCTCTTTTTTTAGAAAAATAAGATTTTTGCTTTATTAGCCCGTTTTTTAATTTTTTGTAATTTTTAAGCATAATATATATATCTCTAGATTGGAGCGCATTTTGTTATTCCCTTTTAAAAAAAACATAACTGTTTTAACCCCACAGGGCGTAGGGGATATTTTTTGGGTTTACCAGAAATTGTCTCCATATTTTGACAAAATAAATATAATTATAGCAACAACAAGTCGCTGGGAAGGGATGCAAAGGGCCATACCCTTTGCAAAAACATTGCCCAAAGTAAATGATGTCTCATTTAAATTAATTACAAGAAAAGAATATAAAGATATTATGAGAAAAAAATATATGAAAAATTTAATTCATGAAAATGAAATAAAGAAGGAAAGTCCCCTACTTGCTTCAAATGGCCGCACATACAATTATGTAAAATACTCTGTTAATAGATGGTTAGAATCAGGAATTAGAATAGATGAAATAGATTATTTTAAAATTGAAGAAACTGTGGATATCTTATGTGAACCAATAGAAATCCCTGACCAGGAATATATCATCTTGTATATTTCAGGAGGTACCACAAAAAAAGGAAGGTGGAAACCAAATAGATATGCACATTTAATTAAAAATACATATGAAAGATATAATGTCAATTATCCTATTGTTTTATTAGGTGCAACATATGACAAAAAGAATCTAATGGCAGCAGGGAATAAGTTAAAAGAATTTGGTTATGAGGTACATACTGCTATAAATCATAAATTTGAAAACGCCAATTATATAATTAAAAACAGTTCTTACTTTATAGGATATCAATCAGGATTAAATATTATTGCGGACAATTTTGATATACCGCAAACAATGATGTATTTTAATCATTTAGGAAGGGTGATGCGATCTTGGCCTAAGAAACGAAATCTAGAAGGTGAAACTTGCAATCGAACACATAACGCCATTAAATTTAATGAACATATTGAATATTGTAAAAATTTTGAACTGCTACTGGGTTCCTATCCACTTATAACGCATTAGCTCAAGATATTGACTCATTTCTTTTTTCGTTTATTTTTAGTTGAATTCTTCTTGAAAATCAGATCCCAATTTTTAGCAT
>Ga0310124_10002065_pt1 | contig 13925 bp, 11 predicted proteins | sample CB11b_AW_Bot5_MG_FD_203507 | JGI IMG/M metagenome (GOLD analysis project Ga0310124, IMG submission 203507) | Marine microbial communities from Western Arctic Ocean, Canada - CB11b_AW_Bot5 | ecosystem: Environmental > Aquatic > Marine > Oceanic | place: Canada: Western Arctic Ocean | collected...
GGCCGAGGCCGAGAGCGAACTGGTGGCGGGGTTCCTGACCGAATACAGCGGGTTCCGCTGGAGCTTCTTCTTCCTGGCCGAGTACGCCAGCATGTTCGCCGTCTGCGGCATCGCGGTGCTGCTGTTCCTGGGTGGCTGGCACACCGGGATCCCAGTCGTCGACGGCCTGCTCGACGGACCACGCTACGCCGGCGACTTCGTCTACAGCTGGCTGGCCAACCTGCTGGGCTTCACCGTCTTCTTCTCCAAGGCGTCGCTGTTGGTCTGCGTGCAGATCTGGATCCGCTGGACTCTGCCGAGGCTGAGAATCGACCAGGTGATGATGACCTGCCTGAAGTACCTGGTCCCGATCAGCTGCGTGCTGTTCCTGGGCGCTGTCATCTGGCCCCTGGCACTCTCGTTCACTGGCCACACGACCTGGGGCTCACCGACCGGCAACCGGGCGGCACCCACGATGCAGCTGGAATCCCGGGACGCTGTGCCACCCTCGACATCTGCACTGAGGCTGCCGCGGCAGCCGCTGGCCGCTTCGGACTCGAACGAGGATGCCGGCCGGTGACCGAACAGACACTCTTCTTCATCTTCGCGATCCTGGCCGGAGGAGGCGCCCTCGGTGTGGTGATCCTGCAGGACATCGTCCGCATGGCCTTCTCACTGATCATCTCGCTGGGCTCCACCGCCGGGCTGTTCTTCCTGCTGGGAGCCGACTTCGTCGCCGCCACGCAGTTGCTGGTCTACGTCGGCGGCACCCTGGTGCTGTTGATCTTCGGCGTGATGCTGACCGCCAGTGGGCCCTTTCGCCGGATCAAGATGTCCTCGGGAGAAACCCTGCTGGGTGCCGCCGTGGGACTGCTGTTCTTTTCGGTCATCGCCTTCACCGTGATCGGAGTCAACTGGCAGGCTGTACCCAGCCATCGCGAAGTGGCCACGACACCCAGCGACCAGTCCGGGAACACCTCCCGCGCCATCGGTATGCGGCTGGTCGGGATCCCCGCCGATACCGAAATCGGCCTGCGCAGCGATAGCGGCAGCCGGACCGGATACCTGCTGCCCTTTGAAATCGTCTCGGTGCACCTGCTCGTGGTCCTCGTCGGAGCCGCCTACCTGGCTCGCGCCAAACGGCGTGAATCGACCGATGCCACCCAGGGAGACGCCTAGAACATGGAAGTCACACTGAACCACTACCTGCTGATCGGTGCGGTGATGTTCGTCAGCGGCGTGGTCTGCATGGCCACCAAGCGGAACGGGATCGCCGTGCTGATGGGCGTCGAACTGGTGCTCAACGGGGCCAATGTCAACTTCGTCGCCTTCGCCCGCTACACCAACCTCGGACTCGACGGCCAGATCGTCTCACTGTTCGTCATCGTGCTGGCCGCCGCCGAGGCCGCCGTCGCCCTGGCGATCGCTTTGAACTTCTACAACAACCACCAGACCATCGACATCGACCAGGGCGACCGACTGCACGGCTGAACCTGATTCGAGCCACCAGCCCGGGCCGACACACACACACACCACACTCCACCCCACACACGACTCGACTCCTCGGAACCACGATGGACATCAAGGCCTGCCTGCTGACCACCGCGTGGCTGCTGCCGCTTGTCGGCTTCGCCGTCGAGGTGTTTGGTGGATACTGGTCGCACCACGCACCGGGTGGCCGCTTCAAGTCGCGGCTGGCCGCCTACCTCTCGGTGGGCTGCATCGGAGGCGGGTTCCTGCTCAGCCTCACGGCCCTGCTGATCGGACTCTCCGACTTCGAACTCTCGCTGTGGGGGACCCCCGAACACGGCACCGAGCATGCCGCGGCCCAGTTCGCTGTGGCCGACACGCCGCACGCCGCCGGGTCCGAGTCACACGGCGACACCGATGCGAAATACGTCAGCGGATCGCTCTACGAACTCGCACGCTTCGGCAACCTGCGGATCGCCATCGACTACTACATCGACAGCCTGACGCTGGTGATGTTCACGATGGTCACGCTGATCGCCACCTGCATCCACGTCTTCGCGATCGGGTACATGGATGACGAGCGGACCGAAGATCATGTCGACCACGAGGTGCACACCGCCGACGGATCTCATCTGCATCGGCCCGGCCGCTACTACCGCTTCTTCGCATACCTCTCGTTGTTCTGCTTCTCGATGCTCGGGCTGGTCCTGGCCGGCAACATCTTCATGGTGTTCATCTTCTGGGAACTGGTCGGGATCTGCAGTTACCTGCTGATCGGTTTCTACGTCGAACGCCACTCGGCCTCGACCGCCGCCAACAAGGCCTTCATCGTCAACCGGGTCGGCGACTTCGGCTTCATCATCGGACTGATGATCCTGATCACCTCCTTCGGCACCTTCAACTTCAGCTCCTACAACGACCACGCCAATTCCCCGGAATCACCGGGCCTGTTCCAGATGGCTCGCGACAGTCACGGCCAGGTGCACGTCGCCGAGACCAACGATTCGCAACGGGTGATCAACTTCGCACAGCCCAACGGGTCACACACCTCGATTCCCTACTGGCTGCTGGTCACCGCCGGGTTGGGCATCTTCGCCGGCTGCGTGGGCAAGAGCGCCCAGTTCCCGCTGCAGACCTGGTTGCCCGACGCGATGGAGGGACCGACACCGGTTTCGGCGCTGGTCCACTCGGCCACGATGGTCGCCGCGGGAGTCTACCTCGCCGGGAGGTTCTTCCCGGTCTTCCTGCCCGAGGTGCTGCTGACGATCGCCTACACCGGAGCCATCACGCTGTTCGTGGCGGCCACGATCGCGGTGGTGGCCACCGACATCAAGCGAGTGCTGGCCTACTCGACCATCAGCCAGCTGGGCTACATGATGCTGGCCATCGGTCTGGGCGGCTGGATCGCCGGGCTGTTCCACCTGATCACTCACGCCTTCTTCAAGTCGCTGATGTTCCTGGCCTCCGGCAGCGTCATCGTCGGTTGCCACCACGAACAGGAAATGCCTCGGATGGGTGGTCTGAGGAAGAAGATGCCGGTGACCGCCTACACGATGCTCGTCGGAGTGATCGCGATCTGCGGGCTGGCGATTCCGCTGCACTGGGTCACCGGCTTCTCGGGAGGCTGGGACATCGCCTTCTCGGGGTACCACTCCAAGGACGCGATCGTCGCCACCGCGCTCACCTACGCCAACCTCAACCCGATCCACTCGCTGCTGTTCCTCGCCCCGCTGATCACAGCCGGCATCACCGCCTTCTACATGTTCCGGCTCTGGTTCTACACCTTCGCCGGCAAGCCCCGCGACCAGGAACTCTATGACCACTGCCACGAATCGCCCCGGGTGATGACCATCCCGCTTGTGATCCTGGCCTTCTTCGCCATGTTCTGTGCAATCGGAGGCGAGGGCGGGCCGCTGTTCAACCTGCTGGGGGCCTCAGAAACCCACGTCACCGACGTCGCCGGCTCGGGCATCGACCTGCCCACCCACTCCGATATTGCCCAGTTCCATGGCCAGGCCGGCATGCTGGCCCTCTTGGTCGCGGGCCTCGGAGCCCTGCTGGCCTACCTGATGTACTGCCGACGCCAGCCCGATCCGGCCCTGATCAAACGACAGTTCGCCGCGACTCACGAGTTCCTCGTCGAGAAATGGCGATTCGATGAACTCTACGACGTCATGTTCGTCCGACCCGTCCACGTCGTCGCCTCGTGGTTCTCCGGTTTCGATCGCCGGGTACTCGATGGCATCCTGCACTGGATCGCACGCACCGGAGTCACGGTGTCGGCCTGGGACAGGAAATTCGACGAGGGGGTCATCGACCGGTCGATCGACTGGGTGGCCGAAAAGACTCAGGACGTTGGCCGTTCGCTGCAGGCCGTCCAGACCGGTCGCCTGCGGCAGTACGTCATGTTCATCGCGCTGGGAGTCGTCACGCTCTTCGTCCTGATTTTTGCACTCTTCCCACTCTTCCTCAAAGCCTGACCAACGGCCTCTCCGAAACGGGCAACCCCCGACCAGGAAGCTGACACACCATGGATTACCAGACACTGCTGCCGTCGCTGATCATCTTCGCACCCACACTCGGTGCGATCGCTCTGGTGCTGATGCCAAAGGACAATGAGGACTCTCTGAGGTACACGGCGCTGGCCGTGACCGCGGTCACGTTCCTGCTGACCATCGCGCTGTTGCCCGGCTACGACATCAGCAATGCCAACATGCAGTACGTGGTCAAGGCCGACTGGATCCCCAACTGGAATATCTACTACCAGCTGGGACTGGATGGCATCAGCCTGCCGCTGGTGATCCTGACCAGCTTCATCTCGCTGTGGGCCATGGTCGCCTCGTGGAGCATCACCAAGCAGATCAAGGGCTACCTGATCCTGTTCCTGCTGCTGGAAACCGGAATGCTCGGTGTCTTCATGGCGACCGACTTCTTCCTGTTCTACGTCTTCTGGGAAGTCATGCTGCTGCCGATGTACTTCCTGATCGGCATCTGGGGCGGACCCCGCAAGGAATACGCCGCGATCAAGTTCTTCCTGTTTACACTCTTCGGCAGCGTGCTGATGCTCGTGGCACTGCTGATGATCTACTTCAGCAGCAGCCATGGGGCCAACGGGGAACACATTTTCGACCTGGTGCTGCTGGCCGATGCGGCCCAGGGCAACGGGCTGCTGAGTCCGGACCTGCAGCCCTGGGCCTTCTGGCTGCTGTTCATCGGGTTCGCCATCAAGATTCCCAGTGTGCCGCTGCACACCTGGCTGCCGGACGCTCACGTCGAAGCACCCACGCCGATCAGCATGATCCTGGCCGGCGTGCTGCTGAAGATGGGTGGCTATGGCATCCTGCGGATCGCGTTTCCGCTGTGCCCCGAAGCCGTCCACACCGGCGCCATCGTGCTGGTCTCCATCGGGGTGATCAGCATCATCTACGGCGCATTTGCCGCGATGGCTCAGACCGACTTCAAGCGGCTGGTCGCCTACAGTTCGGTCAGCCACATGGGCTATGTCGTGGTCGGCATCGGCGTCGTCGGAGTCGTCTCCGGCGGCAGCACCAGCTCCGACTACTGGCAAATGGGCATCAACGGCGCCATGTTCCAGATGCTGGGACACGGGGTCTCTTCGGCCGGCATGTTCTTCATGGTCGGAGTGCTCTACGACCGGGTGCATCACCGCAACATCAACGAGTTCGGTGGGCTGGCCGCGAAGATGCCGCTCTTTACCGGACTCTCGGCCGGCATCTTCTTCGCCGGACTCGGCCTGCCGGGTCTCTGCGGCTTCATCGGCGAGGTCTTCGTGGTGCTCAGTGCCTGGCAATTCAGCAAGGTGCTGGCGATCATCGCCGCCTCGGGCGTGATCCTCACTGCCGGATACATCCTCTGGACACTCCAGCGAGTCTTCCTCGGGGCCGAGTACAAGGGGCCTCACGAGGAGGCACTGATTCCGATGCTGGGCCGCGAGAAGATCGTGGCCAGCGTACTGCTGGTCTCCGCCATCATCCTGGGCGTGTTCCCCAACCTGGTCTTCCAGTACATGGTGCCCTCGATCGAGAAACTGACCGATGGCATGGCCGGCCGGATCGCCGGCGGCTTCTGATCCGCCCGACGCAACAACGCTCAACATTCGATTCGCACAAGACACCGAAACCATGCAGCTGGCCAACATCAACGACCTGATCTCCAACCTGCCCGCGCAGGTCGGCAAGGACGTCATGGCGTTCCTGCCCGAGCTGGTGCTGTGCGGCACGGTCGTGGCCTTGCTGCTGGGTCGATTGCTGGGCCTCGATCGCAGCAGGATACCCAGTCACTGGATCGCGATGGCCGGCACGCTGATCGCCTTCGGGATCGCCTTCGGAGTCGTCTATGCCAGTGGATCGGGTGCATACCTGACGGGTCAAAACGCCCAGATCTTCAGCGGATTGCTGGTCAACGACGGCCTGACCGTCTTCTTCAAGCTCTTCCTGCTCGTCTTCCTGGTCCTGGTGATCGCGCTCACGGTGCTCAGCGGGATCCCCGACAACGAGGACGGACCCGACTTCTATACGCTGCTGGTCGGAGCCACGATCGGCATGATGCTGATGGCCTCGGCCAACCACCTGCTGATGCTGTTCATGGCCATCGAGATGGCCAGCGTACCCAGCTACGTGATGGTCGGGTTCCTCAAAGGCAAACGACTCAGCAGCGAAGCGTCCCTGAAGTACGTGGTCTACGGAGCCGGAGCCGCCGGGGTGATGCTCTATGGCACCAGCCTGGTTGCCGGGATGCTGGGAACCGCCGACATCAACCTGATCTCGGTCCAGCTCGGTGAACTGCTCTCAGAGGAATCCGCCGGTACGGCGATGGCCAGCGCGGAGGTCCGCACCATCGTGCTGGGCGTGATGATGATCCTCGTCGGCCTCGCCTTCAAACTCTCGCTGGTCCCCTTCCACTTCTGGTGCCCCGACGCCTTCGAAGGCGCCCCGGCCGAGGTCGCCGGGTTCCTCTCGGTCGCCTCCAAGGGAGCCGCCTTTGCACTCTTGATCCGGGTCGTCCACCAGTTGACCGGGTTCGGAGACCTGGCCGTACCGATGGCGATCGGCCTGGGCACGATCGCGGTGATCTCCTCGACCTTCGGCAACCTCGCCGCCTACTTCCAGACCAACGTCAAGCGGATGCTGGCCTACTCGACCATCGCCCACGCCGGTTACATGCTGACGGGGGTCGCCGCGATGCTGGTGGCCCTGGCCCACGACCGGCCCGCCTTGGCCGCCGACTGCATCGAGGGTGTGCTGTTCTACCTGGCCGTCTACCTGTTCATGAACTTCGGCGCCTTCGCCATCGTCGCCTTGATTCGCAACCAGATCTACAGCGAACAGATCGCCGACTACCGGGGGCTGGGAAGCCAGTGCCCGTGGCTGTGCGTGATGATGGCCATCTGCCTCTTCAGCCTCGTCGGGCTGCCCCCGCTGGGCGGCTTCGTCGCCAAGTTCTTCGTGCTGGCACCGGTCTGGGAAGCCGCCAGCCTGCACTGGTCGATGGGGGTCCTGGTCGGATTCGCTCTGCTCAATACCGTCTTCAGCCTGTTCTACTACCTGAGAATCCCCGTCGCGATGTTCATCAAAGAACGCCCCGAAGGCGCCCGAGTGGCTCGGATCGAGACCACCGAACGGGCCTTCGTACTGCTGTTGACCGTGCCAATCCTGCTGCTGGGCATGTCGCCCTTGATCGGCAAGCTCAGCGAGGCGGCTGAACGAGTGGCCCGCGATACGATCAGTGCCACCGACACCGTCATCGAGAAGAGCTCGCCCAAACGCTGACTCCCGGCCGCATTCGCACATGTCCGACTCGAATACCAACTCGGCACTCAACAAAGCTCTGGCCGCTCTGAGCAGCAGCCTGGTGCAGTACACCGGTGAATGCAGACCGTGGACCGGGACCGGCCAAGACGACACCGAGTTGGCGGCGCTGGACCTGTTCCGGCGACGGCAACAGCTGCAGATCGCCCGACTGGTCGAACTGCTCGGCGATCGCGACGCCACGATCGAACTGGGCCGCTTCCCGACCCGCTACACCGACCTGCACTTCATCTCCCTCGACAACCTCTATCCCCGCCTGATCGCCAACCAGCAATCGATCCTCGAGACGCTCAAGAAGTCCGCCAAGGCCTGCCGCGACGACGAGGACGCCGGCGGGCTGATCGCCGACGCGGTGGCCGAGGAACAGCGCACTCTCGAAGAACTCGGAACGCTCGTGGCCGACTGAGACCGGCAGCATGCGGCTCTTCGACACCCACTGCCACCTCGACGAAGAAGCCTTTGTCGGCGACGTCGAGCAGGTCGTGGCGCGAACGCTCGACGAGGGTCTCGTCGGGCTGGCCACGATCGGCATCACCGCCGACACCAGCCGCGCCGCCGTCGACCTGGCCAACCGCTTCCCACACGTCCACGCCGTTGTCGGCATCCAGCCCAACTACGTCGCCGAGTCGAATGAGGCCGATTGGGAGACCATCCTCGAGTTGGTCTGTGACCCGCAGGTGGTCGCCGTCGGAGAAACCGGGCTCGACCGCTACTGGGACTACTCGCCGATCGAAGACCAGGCCGAGATGTTCCGGCGGCACATGCAACTGGCCCGGGAGCACGAGCTGCCGTTTGTGGTGCACTGCCGCGAGGCGGAAGCCCTTGTGGTGGCCGAGCTCGAACGCGAAGCCGGCCACGGACCACTCAACGGCATCATGCACTCCTTCGCCGGCGACACCGCCACCGCGGCTCGCTGCGTCGAACTCGGCATGCACATCTCGCTGGCCGGGATGCTCACGTTCAAGAAAAACGACGAACTGAGGGCCGCGGCGGCCGAGGTGCCACTCGAGAGACTGCTGGTCGAAACCGATGCCCCCTACCTGGCCCCGATACCGTTTCGTGGCAAAAGAAACGAGCCGGCGTGGGTGCGGTACACCGCCGAGTGCCTGGCCGAGGTGAAGGGGATCAGCTTCGAAGAACTGGCCGAGGCGACCACCGAAAACGCGCTGCGAGTCTTCGGGCTGGGTTGACCACTTCTCTCAGCACATGAAGCGGTTTTGTCATCCCTCCCCAACTCACGCGGGCTGTCAATTCCCCCGGTCGCGCGGTATCGTGTCGCGGTCCAGAATCCAGCAATCGCCCTGAAATGGCGTCGGAGGTGGGGAGTCGAGGGAGGCCCCGTCCCGTGCAGTGGCTCAAGCACGCTTTCGCCGTCGATCCGCCCGGTCCGGCCGAGCCGACCGAGGCTCAGAAGCTCGCCATCGACCGCGTCGCCGACGAGGTCGTCCGCCGCGGACTGGCCACTCCGACATTGATGGCACTGGAAATGAGCCGCCCGCTGAACTTCATCGGCTCCCAGGCCATGCACTTCTTCACACCCTTCGTCTCGGTCTTTGCCAACACCCGGGGCTACCGGCACTTCGCCGAATTCCTCGAACTTCGAGGGGCCATCCCCTACATCTGCGACGCGATCGAGGCCCGGATCGAGGCCCCCATCGAGAAGGGGAGCGACAGCCAGGTCAAGACACCCTCGGCCGACTCAACGGGGAATGAGGTCGGTTCGGAGACCGACTGAAGGCAGACACGGATGACCACGCCGGAATCTTTCAGCCCAGTCCCCGCCACCTCGGCGAACCTGCTCGACCCGTCGTCGATCAACGTGATCCTGGCCACCGACTGCGGCAGCACCACGACCAAGGCGATCCTGATCGAGAAGGTCGGCGGCGAATTCCGCCAGACATTTCGTGGCGAGGCGCCCACGACGGTCGAGGAACCTGCGGCTGACGTCACGATGGGCGTGGTCAACTCGGTCAGCGAGGTCGCAGAACTCGCCGGGCGAAAACTGATCGGTGACGACGGCCAGGTGATCCGTCCGGCCACCGACGGACAGGGCTGCGACATCTACATCTCGACCTCCAGCGCCGGTGGCGGGCTGCAGATGATGGTCGCCGGAGTGGTCCGCGAGATGACCGCGGCCAGTGCCAAGCGAGCTGCGCTGGGCGCGGGAGCGATCGTGATGGACACGATCGCCACCAACGACAAGCGATTGCCTCACGAACAGATCCAACGGATTCGTGAGCTGCGACCCGACATGATCCTGATCTCCGGCGGCACCGACGGCGGGACCACGCAGCACGTGGTGCAGATCGCCGAGATGGTCGCACCGGCCAAGCCCCAGCCACGGTTCGGCAGCGAGTACCGCATGCCGGTCATCTTCGCCGGCAACGTCGATGCCCGCGACGCGATCACCCGCGCCTTCGACGACAGCGTCGAGTTGTCGCTGGTGGAGAACCTGCGGCCGACGATGGAACGCGAAAATCTGTCCCCAGCCCGCGATGCGATCCACGACCTGTTCCTGGAACACGTCATGGCCCACGCACCCGGTTACGACAAGCTGATCTCCTGGACCGACGCGCCGATCATGCCCACCCCCGCGGCGGTCGGCAATATCCTGCAGCAGATCGCCGAGCGGCGAAACGTCAACGCCGTCGGCGTCGATATCGGAGGAGCCACCACCGACGTGTTCAGCGTCTTCGACGGCACCTTCAACCGCACCGTCAGCGCCAACCTCGGCATGAGCTATTCGATCTCCAACGTCTGCGCCGAGGCGTCTTTGCCGAACATCCTGCGATGGGTGCCGCTGGACATGGACGAGCGGGAACTGCGTAACCGGGTCAAGAACAAGATGATCCGACCCACCACCATCCCCCAGACGCTCGAATCTCTGCTGTTTGAGCAGGCGGTGGCCCGCGAGGCGTTGCGACTGGCTTACGAACAGCACAAGGACTTCGCCACGACCCTCAAGGGAGTCCAGCAACAACGAACCGTTGGCGATACCTTCAGCCAACAGTCCAGTGGCCAGACGATTGTCAACAACATGACACTCGACCTGCTGGTCGGCTCCGGTGGAGTTCTCTCGCACGCTCCCCGTATGTCCCAGACCGCCGCGATGCTGGTCGACGCCTTTCAGCCCGAGGGTATCACCACGCTGGCCAAGGACAGCATTTTCATGATGCCCCACCTGGGTGTCCTGTCCCAGGTGCTCCCCGAAGCGGCCGTGCAGGTCTTCGAACGCGACTGTCTGGTCTACCTGGGCACCTGCATCGCGCCGGCCGGAATCGGCAAGGCCGGCAAGTCCTGCTTCAGCTATCAGATCACAGGCGAGGGGATCAGTGAGAGTGGCGAGGTGGGATTCGGTGAGATGAAGCTGTTGAGCATGGCCGATGGCGTGATCGCCACTGCGGTCATCGATCCGGCCAAGGGGTTCGATGCGGGCGAGGGACCCGGCAAGCAGGTCGAAGGCGAGATCCGTGGAGGCACTGTCGGAGTAATCCTCGACGGACGGGGCCGACCACTGGAACTGCCCGAGGATCGGGACGCCTGCCGACAGGCGGTCGTCGCCTGGAACCAGGTCCAGGGATTGGCGGAGTTGAACTAGATGGCCCAAGCCTACACCCCCGGTCTGAAAGTTACCCCGTGGACACGGCATCGTGTCCGCCGGATCCTGCCGATTCCCGGTGAGGTGAAGAAGGCTGTCGGTGACGCGGTCGGGGCCACCGATGTCGTGGCCGAGACGTTCATGCCGGGCAATGTCACCCCCGCCAACGTCGCCAACATGCTCTCGATGCCACCCGCCGACATTCCCGAGTGCATGATCAAGCAGGTCGGTGACACCGTCGAGGTCGACGAGATCCTGGCCGAGACCAAGGGAATCTTTGGCTTCTTTAAGGCCAACTGCCTGTCGCGGACCGCCGGTACGATCGAGACCATCTCGGAGGTGACCGGGCAGGTGATCATCCGTGGAGCACCATTGCCGGTGCAGGTGACCGCCTACGTTGCCGGCGAGGTGGTCGAGGTGATTGCTGATGAAGGAGTCGTGATAGAAAGCGACGTGGCCTTCGTCCAGGGGATCTTCGGGATCGGCGGCGAAACGGTCGGGCCGGTCGTGATGGCCTGCGAGAGTCCCGACCAGGAGTTGACTCCCGAGAGAATCACCGACGAAATGGCCGGGGCGGTGCTCATCGGCGGCGCCCGCATGACCGGCCCGGCCGTCCGCCGGGCAATCGAAGTTGGCTGTGCCGCGGTCGTCTCGGGTGGACTCGATGACGCCGATCTGCGAGAAATCCTCGGCTACGATCTCGGCGTGGCCATTACCGGGTCCGAGACTATCGGACTCTCACTCGTCGTCACCGAGGGATTTGGCGAAATCAGAATGGCCGCACGGACGCACCAATTGCTCGGCGAGTTGGCCGGCTGCGAGGCATCGGTCAACGGCACAACACAAATCCGCGCCGGAGTGATGCGACCGGAAATCGTGATCCCACGCGGTGATGACGAGGTGACCGCCGCAGGCGATTCGGACCGCGTGGCCGGACTGCTCGAAGTTGGTACCTTAGTCCGAGTGATCCGCGATCCGTATTTCGGTTTTCTGGGAACCGTGGCGGATCTGCCCACTGAGCCACAGATTCTGGACTCCGAATCGCGTGCTCGCGTGCTGAACGTGCATACGTCTGAGGGAGAGAACATCGTTGTTCCACGCGCAAATGTGGAACTCATCGAGGAGTGACGGAATGATACGGAGCATCTCAAATCCGCATATGCCACGCCTGACTCTGCTCGCGATAATGCTGCTGACCGCTGCGGGACCGCTGGCCGCCGCTCCGCGACCACCGTCACAGGTCACAGTGACCGACCTTCCAAACGATGATGGGACTGGCTTGGTGATTCGGTGGAACCTGTCTCCCGACGACACTCCCGATGCCAAGCCACGCATCATCGGCCAATACAATATCGAGCGAAAAGACAACGACGACGCAAACGCAGAATTCGAACTGATCGGCGAAGCCAATTTGGGGGAGGCTTCTCTGGAAGACAAGGAGTGCGAGCGAGGAGTCGAATACCTGTATCGAGTGATCGCCGTCGGCTTGGACAAGTCGCAATCCGAACCGACTGTGGCCGGCAAGGCCGCCGCGGGTCAGTTGCAGTGGATCGACGGCTCACGATTGTGGTTCGGCGTGATCGGACTCGTCGTGTGTGGAGCAGTAGTGGTGTTCATCCAGATCGCGAAGAGTGGTCGTGAACTGAAAATCCGCAAGATCGCCGGACTGGAAGCCGTGGACGAAGCCGTGGGACGGGCGACCGAAATGGGACGCAGTGTCCTGTTCATCCCCGGAATTCTCGATATCAACGACATGCAGACGGTGTCCGGGATCACCGTGCTGTCGCGAGTGGCCGGCTTGGCGGCCGAATATGGCGCACAACTGGATGTCCCCACGTCGCGGTCACTGGTAATGACAACTGCCCGGGAAACAGTGCAGGCGGCCTACCTGCAAGCCGGACGGCCCGACGCCTACAACGAAGACAGCATCTACTACCTGACCGACGAGCAATTCGGCTACGTGGCTGCGGTAACCGGCACCATGGTGCGTGAGAAGCCGGCCGCCTGTTTCTACATGGGCGCATTTTTTGCCGAATCGCTGATCCTGGCCGAGACAGGTAATTCCATCGGAGCCATTCAGGTTGCGGGAACGGCGATGCCCAGCCAATTGCCGTTTTTTGTCGCCGCCTGCGACTACACCTTGATCGGCGAGGAGTTCTTCGCTGCCAGTGCCTATCTCTCCGGCGAAAAGCACCAGTTGGGGAGTCTCAAGGGGCAGGATCTCGGCAAACTGGTCGCCGTAGGATTGATGGTCATCGGTTGCCTGTTGGCGACACTGGCAGGTTTCTCCGAGCCAGACGGTGCCCTTTCATCGGTCGTGTCCTACCTGAAAGACCACGTCCTCGGTGATGGAGGATTGCTGCTATGAAGCGGACGATTCCCTTGCTGATTGCTGCCGCGACGGGTTTCATGTTGATCCTGTCGGAGTTCATCCCGTTGACCCAATCCTGGGGTCGTAAGGTGATGATCTGGTTCGACATCCTGGCGGCATTCGCCTTCGTACTCGGTGGGGCTAACCTGCTGAAAATCCACCTGCAAAAGATCTCCAACCGCCGGGTCGGATGGGGGTATTCGGTGATCACGGTCGTCGCCTTCACCATCACGATGGTGATCGGTTTGGGCAAGTTCGGTGTCACGCCATCCGAGGCGTTTCCCGACTTCGCCTGGTCCGGAGATTACCTGCAGGAGGGCAGCGGATTCGACTGGATGTACCAGCACATTTACTTGCCGCTGGCGTCCACGATGTTCGCCTTACTGGCCTTCTACATCGCTTCGGCAGCCTTCCGCGCCTTCCGCGCGAAGAACACCGAAGCGATCATCCTGCTGACCACCGCATTTATCGTGTTATTGGGACGGACCTATGCCGGCATCTGGCTGACCGCAGAACCGCTGGCTTGGCTGGGACAAAACCTGTTTGGCGACGCTCAGGCGCTGGCCATGTTCAGACTGGACGTGATCGTTGACAACATCATGAGCATTTTCAACATGGCTGGAAATCGCGCAATCATGATCGGGATCGCGCTAGGAATTGTCGCGCTGTCACTGAAGGT
>Ga0310124_10002067_pt1 | contig 13917 bp, 13 predicted proteins | sample CB11b_AW_Bot5_MG_FD_203507 | JGI IMG/M metagenome (GOLD analysis project Ga0310124, IMG submission 203507) | Marine microbial communities from Western Arctic Ocean, Canada - CB11b_AW_Bot5 | ecosystem: Environmental > Aquatic > Marine > Oceanic | place: Canada: Western Arctic Ocean | collected...
CGGCGGAGCTCGCGACGCGCTACAACCGCGAGGGTATCGACGAAGTGGTGATCCTCGACATCACCGCGACGATCGAGCAACGTAAAGCGCTGGCCGACACGATTCAGGCCGTCGCTCGCGAGATTTTTCTACCCCTCTGCGTGGGCGGCGGTATTCGCGGCGAGGAGCACGCCGAGGCCGCGATCGAGGCCGGCGCCGACAAGGTGGGCATCAACACGGCCGCGCTTTCACACCCCACACTGATCACCACCCTGGCCAAGCGCTATGGCAGTCAGGCCGTCATCGTGGCCATTGACGCCAAACGCGAGGACGGTCGGTTCAAGATCTACGTACGAAGCGGTCAGCAGGGCACGGAACGTGATGCCGTCGAATGGGCACAAGAAGCTGCGGACCGGGGCGCGGGCGAGATCCTGCTCACCTCGATCGACCAGGACGGCACGAAAGCGGGCTTCGACTGCGAGTTGACGGCGGCGGTGTCCTCGGCGGTGCCGATCCCGGTCATCGCCTCGGGCGGCGCCGGCACGTTCGACCATTTCGTCGACGTCTTCACGACTGGGCAAGCGGACGCGGCGTTGGCCGCCTCGATCTTTCACTACTCGGAGCACGCGGTCGCGGACCTGAAGACGCACTTGCGGACGAATGGAATACCGGTGAGGATTACCGAAGGGAGCGGGAACGGGGCTTCGGACGGTAACCTCCTCTAAGTCAAGCAAGGTGCGAATCGCACCAGAGCGCGCGACAATGCGCGCCCCGCGGCGACGGAGTGGGGCACTCGGGGTCCCCGCGGAGCGCCGCGTGGGGGTTCGGGGCACAGCCCCGTGTACTCGTGATGCCGCACTCGGGGACCCCGCGCAGTGGCCGCGTGGGGTCCGGGGCGCAGTCCCGGCTAAGCAATGCTGATCCCATCCATCGACCTGAAGGGCGGCAAAGTGGTGCAGCTTGTCCAGGGTCAGCGCCTGGCCATCGAGAGCGACGACCTGGACGGCTGGGTCTCTCGCTTCGCCAGCTTCCCGAAGGTCCAGCTCATCGACCTCGACGCCGCCCTGGGCACCGGCACCAACGACGCGTTGGTACAACAGGTCGCCCCACGGCTGAAGTGCCGCGTGGGCGGTGGCATCCGATCCGTCCAACGGGCACGGGAGGTGCTCGACTACGGCGCGCTGGCGGTCATCGTCAGCTCGTCATTGTTTCGAAACGGGCATCCAGATTTGGCGTTCGCCAAGACGCTGGCTGACGCCGTGGGACCCGAGCGCGTCATCGCCGCGGTCGACAGCAAGGGAGGCCGGGTCGTCATCCGCGGGTGGACCGAACCGGTGCAGGTGACGGCGGTCGAAGCAGCCCAGGCCCTTGAGCCCTACTGCGGCGAATTCCTGTACACCCACGTTGACCGGGAGGGCACGATGACCGGTACTGACATGGACGCGGTGCAGGCCGTCGCGGCGGCCACGTCCCGTCCAGTCACGGCGGCCGGCGGCATCACGACAAGGGCCGAGATCGAGGCGTTGGACGCGGCCGGCATCGACTCGGTCGTCGGTATGGCGATCTACACCGGCACACTCTCGCTGGATGACGCGGCGCCGGGAATCTTGCCCGCCGCGAGTTCTTGATCGACCAGCAGGAGACCGAGCCCGGTTGAGCCCGCGAGCTTCAAGCGCCCCAGCAAGGCGCGTGCGCTTGACTCTTCCTCCATCTGCTCGTTCACAAACCATTGCAGCATGATCTGGGCGCCGCGGTCGCCAGCCCCCTCTGCCGCTTCGTACAACGCCGCGATCGAGGCGGTCACCTCCTGCTCGTTGCGCAATACATGGGCCACCAACGCCACGGCGTCCGGCCAGTCGGTGGGAGGTTCAGGGATGGCCGGCAGTTTCACCGCCTGGTCGCGATCCAGCAGGTGCTCGATGACTCGGTTTGCGTGTCCAAGCTCGTCGGTCGATTGCTGGCGCATCCAGGTGCTGAAGCCCGGCAAGTCATGGGCCGCCAGCCAAATCGACATCGCGAGATACTCGTGGGCGGCTCGGAATTCGAGTCGCAGGTGCTCGTTGAGGTCGGCGAGTAGGTCAGTATTCATCATCTATCTGAACCGGGAGACAATAGGCCGCACTAGAGATCTCCGGGGCGCAGCCCCCCCTCCGGTAAGGTCATCATACCAGCCGCGGCTCGACCCAGCTGAGCGCGACAGACTCGACGCACACGTCGAGCGGGAGGGCATGATGACGGGTGCTGACCTGGACGCGACGCTGGCTGTCGCGGCGGCCACGTCCTGTCCAGCCACCGCGGCCGGCCCCATTTCAATCCGTTTGAGATGCTCGCTTGTCCGAGCACGGATACGACTGCGCCCTCGAAAGTCGACCAGGATCGGTTAGGCTCGACGGCGAGGGAGCCGCTCATGTGCATGCACCACCTTGAGTAACGTAGCGAAGGACGTCGCCGCCGGTCGCGCGACCTAGCGCTGAGCTGCACGACCCCAGGTTGGTGGTAAACCTATGACCCAAGAGTGGGACCCTGAGACCTATTCGGAACATGCCCGTTTTGTCTCGGACCTTGGCGCGCCGGTCGCGGATCTGCTGGATCCGAAGACGGGAGAACGGGTCTTGGACATCGGGTGCGGTGACGGAGCCTTGACGGAGCGTTTCCGCCGCGCGGGCTGTCAGGTCGTGGCCATCGACACCAGTCCGGAGCAGGTCTGGGCGGCGTTGGAGCGCGGTCTGGACGCGCGAATCATCGACGCGACCGAGCTCGCATTCGATGCGGAGTTCGACGCGGTCTTCAGCAACGCCGTGCTGCACTGGATTCCGAACGTGGACCTGGTGATCGAACGAGTCTTCGCGGCGCTACGGCCTGGCGGACGTTTCGTGGCGGAATTCGGCGGCGCCGGCTGTGTCGCCTCGATCCGGGAGTCGTTCACCGCCGCGCTCGGCGAACGCGGGATTGATGGTGCCAGTGTCGACCCCTGGTATTTCCCGACCGCCGAGGAGTATCGAGCCCGACTCGAGGCGGGAGGGTTCTCAATCGATTCGCTCCAGCTCTTTCCCCGCCCGACACCGCTGCCCGGCGATGTCTCCCACTGGCTGGAGGTGTTCGCCCAACCGTTTCTCGGTGGCGTGCCAAAGGACGACCGCCCGGCGTTACTCCAGGATGTGCGATCGCGACTGGAGCCGAGAATCCGGAATGCGGACGGGATCTGGGTCGTCGACTACGTCCGCTTGCGATTCGCGGCCACGCGACCGGCCGCAGTCTGACCCCAGTGGCGACGGCCACCAGACCCATGCCTGAGCGCACGAGCTGCTGCATCGTGGGAGGGGGACCGGGCGGAGCCATCCTCGCCTTGCTGCTCTCGCGGCTTGGCATCGCGACGGTACTCCTCGAGGCCAAGCACGACTTCGACCGCGCCTTCCGCGGCGACACCGTGCACCCGTCGACGCTCGAAATGCTCGACGACCTCGGACTCGCGGCCCCGCTGCTGGCCAAAGAGCACGGGCGGCTGCAGCGGGTGACGTTGCGCAGCGGCTCGACATCGACCGTCCTCGCCGACTTCAGCCGCTTGCGGACGCGGTTCCCGTTCATCGCGATGATTCCGCAATCGGAGTTCCTCGAATTCATAGTGGGCGAGGCGAACACACGTGACTGTTTCGACCTCCGCATGGGGTCGCGGGTCATCGATCTCATCGTCGGTGACGAGAACGACACGAACGAGGGCCGGACGCACGAAGGGCCATGGCGGGGAACGGTGAGAGGCGTCCGCTATCGCGATGATGCCGGCGAGCACGAGCTTCGAGCCACACTGACGGTGGCCGCGGACGGGCGCACGTCACGCGTGCGAGCCCAAGCGGGATTCGAGGCGAAGCCGAACGCCGCCGCGATGGATGTCATGTGGTTGGTCCTGCCCCGCCGTGACGACGAGCAGGGCACCGATCTCACCGGCTTCAGGATCGGGCTCGGTCGCCTGGTCGTCGTGCTGGCCAGAGCCACTGAATGGCAGCTCGGCTACGTGATTCTGAAAGGCAGCAAGCAGACGGTCAAGGAGGCCGGACTCCCAGGGCTCCGGGCCGAGGTCGCCTCGCTGGTGCCGGAGCTCGCCGACCGGGTCCACACGATTGAAGACTGGACCGACGTTCACTTCCTCTCGGTGGAATCAAGCCGTGTCCCGACCTGGCATCGCCCTGGACTGCTGGCCCTCGGCGACGCCGCGCACGTCATGTCTCCGATCGGTGGCGTCGGCATCAACTACGCCATTCAGGACGCCGTCGCCGCAGCGAACTACCTCGCGGAACCGCTCCTGGCCGGAACACTCTCCGACGCGGATCTGGCCGCAGTCCAGCGTCGGCGTGAATTCCCTACCCGATTCATTCAGGGCTTCCAGGCCATCGCCCAGCGGCTCGTGGTGGCGCGGGCACTCGAACAGCGTCCGTTTCGATTACCGCTGCCCGCGAGGCTCGTCTCGTGCGTGCCGTGGCTTCGCGACCTGCCGGCGCGCGTGGTGGGCTGGGGGATCAGGCCCGAACGTGTCACCCAGAAACATGTCAGCCTGTGACCATCACCGCGCCAGACCAGGCCGAGGCCAAATTGTCCGTCATCGTTCAGCCGGCACCCGTCACCTCATCGCACACGCGGAACGACCGCGTTCTGAGCCACCGTTGGTGAACAGCTCGGAGGACAGTCTTGGTACACTGACTGCATGCGTTCCGTTGCCGATGAGTTGCGAGAGGAGACCCGACGCCGGACTGCGGCGCTGTCACCGGCGGCGCGCATCCGACTGGCGCTCGAGCTCGGCGATGACGACGTGACGAGCCTCAGCCACGCGCAGGGTCGCCGCCTCGGTCGCCGGCCCTCGCGGGCGCATGACGGGTGAGCACCACATGCTGCTGCTCGGCATCATGGGCGCGATCTGCCCACCGCTCGCGTGGAAGACCTCATCTTACTGAAGCTCTACGCCGGCGGCAGCCAGGACCGCTGGGACATTGAACAGTCGCTCGCAACAGCAGACCAAGCGGCGTTGGTCGAGACAGTCGAGGGTCGCTAGGTCGATTGCCCCCACACGCGCAACAACTCTGGAGGGTGCTGCGATCCGGATGAGATCAAGGGAAACCGGCGTCGCGCGGTCGGCCTCCGGGCGCGGTTGAAACATGTCACCCTGTGATCATGACCGTGCCAGACCGCACCCAGACCGGGAGCCCGCTGCTGTGGCGGCTCGTGAGCCTGGCGGTGCGGACCTTCTATCGTGTCGACAGGGTCGGTCCATCGGTTCCGGACGGTGCCCTCGTGCTGGTCGCCAATCACCCGAACACCCTGCTCGACCCGTCGGTGGTTCAGGCCACCGCCGGTCGGCCGGTTCGATTCCTCGCCAAGTCCACTCTCTTTCAGGGACCGTTCCTGGGCGCCATCATCAAACGGTCGGGCGCCATTCCGATCTATCGAAAGATGGACCCGGGCGCGGACACGTCGCGCAACGTCGAGATGTTCGCGGCCGTGCAACAGGCACTGGCTGACAAGCACGCCATCTGTCTGTTCCCTGAAGGCATCTCTCACGTGAGCGGGCGTCTGGAACCACTCCGCACCGGCGCCGCGCGCATGGTGCTCACGAGTGCCGCGGCCGGGCAGCCGGTCACCATTGTGCCGGTCGGTCTCAACTTCGACCGTCTCCCGATGTTCAGGTCACGGGTCGTCGCCATGTTCGGCCCACCGTTCGACGGGGCGGACCTCGTGGAGTCCTTTGAACAGACACCAAAGGATGCGACTCGCGCGTTGACCGATCGGATCGCGGACCATCTGCGCCGCCTCCTGGTGGAAGCTGACCCGCGAGAGGATCTGAAGCTGGTCGCTCGGGTGGACCGGCTCTACGCGGCGGCGCGCGGTGTGTCGGACGACCCGGCCGAGAGGGTGGGCCGACGACGCCTGATCGCGGCTGGCATCGACCGCCTCCGAGAGGAAGCCCCGGAGCAGTACGCCGCGCTCAGCGAAGACCTGAGACTGTATGACGAACAACTGCGGGCGTTTGGACTTCGGGACAGCGACCTGGACCGCCGAATGCCAGCGGGCGAGGTGGTTCGCTTTCTGCTCCGGGAAGGTGCCAGAGCCCTCGTCTTCGCCCCGTTGGCGGTCGTGGGCGTGTGCTGCTTCGCCCCTCCCTACTGGCTGACCTGGGCCCTCAGCCGGCAGGCCCCAGACCTGCAAAGCCGCGCGACGTGGCAGGTCCTCGGGGGCGTGGTGGTCTACGGCGTCTGGATGTCGGCCCTCGCGACAAGCGTCGGCGTAGCGTTGGGCCTCGGCCCCGGATTCGCCACGGGCATCGGGCTCCCGGCCCTCGCTCTGATTGGCCTTGTCGCGTTCGAACGAGAAGCGGCCGCCCTGCAACTGGTGCGAGCGTTTCTGGCCAGCCGGCAGACCCCACTCCGCGCACGGGCCAGCCTCAAACGCCAGCGCGCCGCGATCGCGTCCGTGCTCGACCGAGTGCAGGACTGGCTCGAGTCACATCCAGGCCAACAGCCCTCTGGCCGCGAGAACGTGGAGCGGTTTTCGGAGCGCGGCGCCCAGTTGGCTAGGCGCGACGAGGGAGCAGGCAGGCGGCCTGTGACCGAGGAAGCAACAACGCCAGATGGGATGCCCCGCCCGAAAACCTAGCGAATTCCCAGCTTATCGGCGAGATCGTTGAAGTCGGTGGCCACGACGTCGAAGTCCGGATCCGGGGTGGTATCGATCTCTCGGTCAGGACCGTACTCGTCCGGACGAGGGACGTAGGCCGTCTTGAGACCGAGGGCGGCCGCCGCCCGCAAGTCACCCTTGTGAGCCGCGACCATCATGACCTCCTCCGGCTCCAGACCCAACAGGTCGGCGGCCATGAGATACACCTCAGGATCCGGCTTGTAGTGCTTGGCGAGCTCAGACGAGAGGACGGCGTCCCACGGCAACCCGCTGTGCTTCGCCATGTTGACCAGCAGGGCGACATTGCCGTTCGAGAGCGTCGACAGCACATAGCGAGTCTTGAGCCGGGTCAACCCGGAGACCGAGTCGGGCCACGGCTGTAGCCGGTGCCACGCGCGGTTGAAATTGTCACGATCGGCCTCGCTGAGCGGGGTCAACCCATGCTTCGGAATCAGATCGTCGAGAATCATCCGATGCAAGTCATCGATACGCAGCCACCCAAGTTCTCCGCTGCGCACGCGCGCCATCGCGGGACCATAGCCGCCTCGCCACTCGTCGGCGAACTGGGCCCAGTCGACTTCGAAGCCGAAACGCGTGCTGAGCTCCTGCCCTTCGCGGATGATCGACGACCGCCAGTCCACCACCGTCCCGAACACATCGAACGTCATCGCCTTGACCATTGCGAGCCGCTCCGAGGTCGTCTGGGCGCGACCTGACGAGCCAGACAGCAGGACGCCCAGGCCGAGCACGGCCACGAACGTCAACACCTTGGGACCTCTTGCGAAAATTGACATCAGTTACTCCACGATGTTGATGGTGCCAAGTAAACCAGGATTCTGCGCATCGAGATGGTCGTGAAAGCCACAGGTCTGGACCGTCACGAAATTGCCGGTCTCCCGGCTCTGTCCGAGCGACAGGAACCCGACCTGATTCAGCGCCGGACACTTGAGATGCGACGGATGATCGTCCGACGACATGTCGTGGACGACCGCATCGTCGTTGACAAACAGGACTCGACCACCGGCCTGAATCTGGATATTCTGCGGACTCACGCCACTGGCGGTGATCGTCACCACGTTGGTCCCGGCCGGCTCCGGCCCCACCGTGGGCGCCGCCGGGCTCTCGCCGCTGCATCCAACTCCAAGCATGACCAATGCCACCGTCACTTTATACGCTCGCGCATGCGTAGCCCCGGTATCTTGTCTCAAAGCCCGCGGCGGCACAACGGCCGCCCCTGGATTGGACCAGCCGCGGAGAGCCGAGATTACATTGGGTGGGGACCCGACCAGACCGGACGGGGTAACATTTGCCAGAGAGGCATCGGCGCCCCATCCAGAACGGGCCACCGCCCGTAGAAGTCTATGAAGCGTCGTCGCACACTGATTCACCGATACAGACCACCAACCAGGACGCATGCTGCTCGGAACGGTGATCGACGGCGCGAAGGCTGGCTGGGGTGGAGCCGCGGCTGACGCTCGGGTCGTAGACCGGGAAACGGTCCAGCGGATGGCCGAGGGCGATCCGGAAGCGCTGGCGCTCGTCTACGACCGGCACATCCGCTCGGTGTTCGGTCTGGCGATGCGGATCATGCAGGACCAGGGCCACGCCGAAGACGTCGTGCAGGAGGTGTTCTCTCAGGCCTGGGCGCAAGCCACTCGTTACGACGCGACCCGCGGCTCGGTGGCCTCCTGGCTGCTCACGATGGCGCGCACGCGAGCCATCGACAAGCTGCGGTCCCAACGGGCGAAGCGGGACTCGGCCCCTCTGCCTCGAGAGGACGCGGTCGTCGACTTGCCGGACCCAGCGGTCGGCGCCGAACATCACGTCTTGACGGCGGAGTCGGCGACCCAACTCCGGGCCGCGCTCACGGAGTTACCGGTGCCACAACGGATCGCGATCGAGCTGGCGTACTTCGAGGGTCTGACCCAGACTCAGATCGCCGGTCGTTTGGAACAACCACTGGGCACGGTCAAAACGCGGATCCGGACCGGCCTGCTGAAACTACGCGAGGCGTTGCAACCATGAGCGACCCGCGTCACGAACCGTTCAACGGACTGGCGGCGCTCTACGCGGCGGGCGCACTCAGCGACGCTGAACGGACATCGTGCGAGGCGCACCTTGAGGTCTGTCGCGAGTGCGTCGACGAGGCGCGCGCATTGATGCCGGTCACTGAGGCCCTCGTCTATGCGGCGCCCCCACTCGACGCACCGCCCGCACTCCGCGCACGAGTGCTGCAACAGATTACGGGCACGGTGCCGGCGTCGGCGTCGGCGTCGGCGTCGGCGTCGGCGTCGATGCATGCGAGAAGCACGATATCGGCCGACGCACCGATGATGGCGCCGGAAGCATCCGACGCGGCCACCAGTGACACCGGCTCGACCCGACGTGGCCTTGGCGCACCGTTCTGGCTGGCGGCCAGTCTGGTCATCGGGGCCGCCGGAGCCGGCGGCTGGTATGTGGCGGAACTGGACCGCCAGATAGTTGAGTTACAGCAAGAGCTGGCCACGACCGCGGCTCAGACCGAGCTCATGCAACTTCAGGCGGCGGTGGCCCGCGCGGCCTCCGCCGAGCGCGACGTGGTACTCGCGATCGTGACGGGTCCCGACGCCCGACAGATCAACCTCGTCGGCCAGCCGCTGGCACCGCGAGCCGAGGCCCGGGCCGTCTGGAACGAGACCACCGACATGGTGTTCCTGGCCAGCGGGCTGCCCCCGCTTCCGGCCGGAGACGTGTATCAATTGTGGTTCGTGCTGCCGGACGCGCCGGTGAGCGCCGCGCTGCTCGACCCTGACGCGGATGGCAGCGCGACCCTGGTCGTGGAGATTCCCGACGCCGTGACGCTCCCAGCGACCATGGCGATCACGGTCGAACCCGCCGGTGGAGTGCCGGCCCCGACCGGCGACGTGTATCTGCTCGGACAACCGGCGGAATGAGCGTTTCCGGGGGCGGGGCATCCCGGGTCTAGCAGTCCGTCTACACAAAATCGACGGCCGAATTGCGGAAGTCGCCGTCGAGCCACGCCACCATCGCCGGATCCTGCGAGACCTGGATCAAGAGATCCCGAAAGTTACCCAACGCGTACTCGCGAAACAGCTCGTATTGCCCACGCAGGCCGTTCGCATCTTCGGACGCTTTGGCGCCCAGCGCGCGGCTGGCGCCGTCAGGCCCGATGTGACCGGCGATCTTGCTGAACCCGGTCGCAAAATGGTTGTGCTAGAAGAGGGCCCTCTTCTCCTGCAGCGGTCGTGCACTGTGGACCATCCGAAACAGCACGCGTTGCCGGGCGTCGGTGATGCGCTCATTTGGCCGAAATGGGCCGCGAGCGGTCGTACCCAGGAATCCGGGGATACCGATGTTGTCGTCGACGGTGTCAGTCACCTGCTCGTAGTCGACCAACGCATCGATCGCGCCGGGTAGGCTCATCTGATTGAGCATCACCCCCTCGGCGGGCGAATAGCCGAAACCGGCTCGGCGGACTAGGTGGGCAATCACGGGATCAACAGCCATGAACCATGCTCCAGTCACACTGGACGTGATGACGGCGTGAGGCTGGCTCCTTCATCGCACACCATTTAGACCGGCGGAGGCGGGAAGAGGTAAAAGGCGGGACCGCGGTCGCCGGTGATATACTGCGTCGGATCTTCTTACCATCTAAAGACAAAGGACTTAGTCCATGCGAGCCGCTGTCGCCACGTTCTTCGTCTCACTCCTCGCCCTCAGCCTCGCCGTAGGCGCGGTCTCAGCCCAGACGGTGGATGGGGGACGCGGCGCCCTGCCGCTGCGGGTCCCCGCCGGCTACGACGGCGATCGCCCGGTTCCGCTGGTCGTCACGCTGCACGGATACACCTCGAGCGGCGAAGGTATCGAAGCCTACATGAAGTACGAAGACCTGGCCGACAGCCACGGATTCCTGCTGGTCTCGCCCGACGGCACCCGGGAGTCTGGTGGTGACAACAACAGGTTCTGGAACGCGTCGAAGGCGTGCTGCAACTTCATGGACAGTGCCGTGGACGACTCGGCCTACGTACTCGCCCTGATCAACGCCGTGAAGTCGGAGTACAACGTCGACCCGAAGCGCGTGTATCTCATCGGCCACTCCAACGGAGGATTCATGGCCTACCGGGCGGCCTACGACCACTCGGACACCATTGCGGCAATTGTCAGCCTGGCTGGCGCGGCCTCAACGGTGGACCGTTCCGCTCCGGCCAATCCGGTCCATGTGCTGCAGATACATGGCACCGACGACGCGACCATCGCCTATGAAGGTCGCGAGATCAGGGGTAGCGCCTATCCAGGTGCTGTGGCCACCGTCGAGCGCTGGGCCAGGTACAACGGATGCGCGGTCGAGGGAACGGCCGGTGGGACGCGTGACCTCGAGGGGAAACTCTCGGGAGCGGAAACGACCGTGACCCGGTATGTCACGACGTGCAACGCCGGTGGCTCCAGCGAACTCTGGTCGATGGCGGGCGGGTCACACGTGCCGTCCCTCTCCAGCACGTTCAACCGAGAGGTCATCGGATGGCTGTTCGCCCATCCCAAGCCGTGAGCGGCTACATTTGCGGGTATACGGTCCTCAGTCGCCGCCGAGACTGATCAAATTCGCAAGTAGCTGATACGCCCCGGACGTGCCGGCGGGTAACTGGCGCCACAGGCCGAGCCCTACGTAGACCCAGCGTCCCTCTCCGTAGCGGGCCTCGACCAGCGCACCACGCTTCGCGCCGGGGTTCGAGGGGAACGAATCGCTCAATTCGACCAGGTCTGTGTATGCGGGGTCTTTGTCGCCGAGAAAATACAGTCCGCGCTCCTGCACCCAGTCGTCCCAGGTCGCATCGGAGACGACGTTCGGGAATCCGAACACCTGGTGGTCCGGCGCGAGCAATTGAACCGGCGCGTACTCGTCGGTGACCCGGTTACGACTCACCTGGGCCGGATACGGTCCGTATTGCGCCGCATTGAACTCGAACTTGTTGTACTGGACGATCAGCGTACCGCCCGCCTCCACGTAGTCGAGCAACCGATCGTTGTTGGCCCGCAGGTCGCCGTTCCGTTCGTAGGCGCGGACGCCGGTCACAATGGCGTCAAAACCGGACAGGTCGTCGTAGGCGAGCTGGTCGGCCGAGATGTGCTGGAGTTCGGCGCCGAGTTGTTCGATCGCGGGCGGTACCTCGTCACCCACGCCGTCCACATATCCCACCCGCAGCCCCGGCTCCAGCTTGACGTCGATCACGTTCAGTACGGTCTCGGCCGGATGGACCAGATGACGCCGACCGATATGCGGATACTCCACGACCTGATACCCGCGATCAAACGTCTGGCCCGCCTCCGCGGTGACGGTGGCCCCGATGCGATACTCCCCGGCGGCAACGCCCGCGGGCGCGCGCACGGTGAACCGGACCGTCCGCGCCTCCTCTTCTCGCACAAACTCGACCGGCGCCCGCTCGGGCGACGACGCCCACCCCTCAGGCAACTCCAGCGCCACCGAACCGCTCGACGGCTCTTGACTGCCGTGACGGACCGTGACCCGGACCTCGCGGGGCTCGGCCGTCCCCAGGGGAAGAATCGTGATCTGGGGCGTGACCTCGACCGCGAACCGCGGCACGACCTGTAATTCCATCCGCTTCTCGCCCGCGAAGATATCGGCCCCATGCCGATACTCGATCGCCCGCTCGATCGCTACTCGTCCGGTCGTGAAATCAAGCTCGAAGGTCGCACGAAACGGCGTCGGGCGGAACGGATACCCGAACGGCACATCTGGATCGACGCGATAGCGCGCCGCGTCGGGTAGCCGCTCCCAGTAGATGTTGCTGTCCTGGGCGGTTTCGGGCACCCGCAGCGTCGACTCGCAGTCGTAGACCGCGCCACCCAGGACGATGTCGGCGCCGCACGCCAGGTCCTCCTCGGCGAACCCATCGAACCGAATTTCTCGCACCGCGACGGCGGCCTCACCAAAATTGGCGACCTGAACCGACACCGTGACCGCCTGATTTGCCGTCACCACCCCGTCCGAGGCCAGGGCTTCGAGCCGAAGGTCGTGGACGAGCAGGAGCGCGCGAGCGTACTGCTGTTCTTTCTGAAGCAGTCGGAAGTTGATTTCGAACACCGCATCCTCGGACACCCCGAGCGCCGCCAGCCCGGCGCGCAAGCTGCGAACCACGGTAAGCCCGGCCAACACGGCCTCCCGCTGGTCTTGCACGTTGCCCGCGTTGAAGGCGTCGAGCGCGGTTGCCCCATGCGTGGACAATGTGTCAAGCGCGGCCACGAGGGCCTGCGGGGGCTGATCGCCCGCGAACGCGGCCAATCCCCTGATAGTGGTGTCGACCCCGTCGAACAGGGTCCGCTCCGGAATCCCCGCCTGCCCCGGAATCGTGGTCTCGGTCAGGAGGTATCGGGCCGACGCCGGCCCCGGTAGTCTCACCAGCGGCGACATCCCCTGGCATTTGTGCATGCTCCGCGCGTGACTCCCGATCTCGGCGTAGGTGCGACCGAGCACCGGATCGAACTGACCGGTATCGACGGTCGTCATCCGGCCCGCGCCGGCCGCGGGCGCGGCACCACCGCGCCCACCCCGTCCGCCACGCCCGAAGCCGAAACCGGCACTGAAATAGAACTTGCGCGCCTGCCACGGTCGCAGCCCGTCGCTCAGCTGCTCGGGAAACCGGGTCGCATCGCCGGCGGCGAGATACGCCTCATGGGCCAACACAGCCGATGCCTGATGGTGCTGTCCTCCCCCGTCGCCGTCGGGACTCATACCGGCAATGACGTCCGGTCGCAGCGTCCGGATCATACGAACGTAGTCGCCCAGAATCTCGTCGCGCCCCCACTTCTCGAAGGTCTCCTCCCGACTGAAGGAGTAGCCGAAGTCGACGGCCCGGGTGAAATACTGCTCCGCGCCATCGAGCCGATGCGCCGCCAGCAGTTCCTCGGTCCGCAAGGCCGCCAGGGCGTCGGACAGCTCGGGCCCGATCTCGTTTTGTCCGCCGTCGCCCCGCGTGGCGGTGACGAGCGCGGTGCGAATACCTTCGCCTTTGCTCAGGAGGGCCAGCACCCCATTGTTCTCGTCGTCAGGGTGGGCCGTCGCCATCATGAACGTCCCGACGGTGTTGATCTGACGTAGCACCAGGCCCAGCTCGGTCCGACCGCTGACACGGTCGGCCGGCTGGGCCGAGAGAACGGCCATCCCGACCACCACGGCCAGAGCGCAACACGCTAGAAGGCGATTTTTCATGATGATTCGAGTATATCCCGGGGTCCGGCGCCTAGGCGGACGGGCCTACGACC
>Ga0310124_10002069_pt1 | contig 13916 bp, 1 predicted proteins | sample CB11b_AW_Bot5_MG_FD_203507 | JGI IMG/M metagenome (GOLD analysis project Ga0310124, IMG submission 203507) | Marine microbial communities from Western Arctic Ocean, Canada - CB11b_AW_Bot5 | ecosystem: Environmental > Aquatic > Marine > Oceanic | place: Canada: Western Arctic Ocean | collected...
GGTGATCGCCGGATTCTCGTCGTCGATGACCGCAACGATCTGGTCGCAGCTCGAGGCATTGCCGCAGTCGTCGGTACCGGTCCACGTGCGAGTGATAACTTCTTCCTGCGGGCAACTGCCGGCAGCCACACTGTCGCTCTCGGTGATCGTCACCTCGGTGTCGCAGTTGTCGGTCGCGGTCGCAACGCCGGTGTTGGCACTGCTGCGATCGTCTTCACAGTTCACAGTGACGTCAGCCGGGCAGGTGATCGCCGGAGCCTCGTCGTCGACGACCGCAACGATTTGGTCGCAGCTCGAGGCGTTGCCGCAGGCGTCCGTGGCGGTCCACGTGCGAGTGATAACTTCTTCCTGCGGGCAGGTGCCCGCAGCAACACTGTCGCTCTCGGTAATCTTTATTTCGACGCTGTTGTGCTGGTGGTCGTGGTGGACCCAGCTGTGATCATCGTCGTTACCGCCGTGGTGGCCCCAGTCGTAGCCGTGGCCGCCATAATCGCCGCCGTGGTGGCCGTCGTCGTCACCGACGTAATGGCTCCAGTCATGGCCGTCGTCACCGCCGGAGTGGCCCCAGTCGTGGCCGTCGTCGTCGCCGCCGTAGTGGCTCCAGTCGTGGCCGTCATCTCCGCCGTCGGCTTGGTTCCAGCCGTGGCCACTGTCGTCGTGGCCGCCACTGTCGTCGTGGCCCCAGTCGTGGCCGCCGCTGTCGTCGTGGCCGCCGCTGTCGTCGTGGCCCCAGTCGTGGCCGCCGCTGTCGTCGTGGCCCCAGCCGTGGTCACCGTCGCCGTGGCCCCAGCCGTAGCCGTGCCCGTCATCACCGGCGTCGTTCCACCACCACCACCATGGGTGAGTGTGGTCGTCCGGGTAGACGCAGGTGTCGGTCGCTGTCGCTACCCCGGTGCTGGCGCTGCTGCGGTCGTCTTCACAGTTCACTGTGACATCATCCGGGCAGGTGATCACCGGGGCCGTCGTGTCGACGGTCGTGAGCGTCTGTTCGCAGCTCGAAACGTTGCCGCAGGCGTCGACCGCAATCCACGTGCGCACCACCGTCGCGGTCGCACCGCACGTGTCGGTCACGTCATCTCCCGAACTAATCACTGGATCCCCAAGCCTGCAAGCATCTGTCGCAGTGGCACGGCCGTTCGTGGCAATACTGGTGTCGCCCGGGCATTCGTAGGTGGCGTCGGGCGGGCACACTATCACCGGCGGGGTCAAGTCGAGAATCACGATAGTCTGCAGGCAGGACGCTTCGTTACCGCAAGCATCTACTGTCGCCCACGTCCGTTCGATTCGGCAGGGAAGCGGATTCTCATGAGACCATTTCCACTCCTGGGCAGGAAGAACAAGGCTGTCGCTGGAGTACACAGCAGGTGCGCCATCGCAGTTATCCACCGCGCTCGCGATGCCCGTATTGCTCGGCTCAAAGTTCGGAGGGCAACTCACAGCAATGTCCGCCGGGCAAGTGATCTCCGGATTCGTCTCGTCCAAGACTCTAACCAACTGTACGGCGCTCGTGCTGTTGCCCGAAGCGTCTGTCGCAGTCCAGGTACGCGCGACGATGATCGCGCTTGAGCCGCCATCAACAAACTGCAAGTCAAGAACTACTTTCGGATTCGCATCGCATTCATCGGTCGCTGTCACCAGCGGCGTCGGTATGCCGTTTGCACATTCCACCGTTATATCCGACGGTACGCCCGAGAGGGCTGGACCCGTGTTATCCGGATTGCATTCTGCGAATGCAGGTGCCGACAAAAATGCCGACAGTGTGATGCCCAACAAAGTGGTAGATAGGCGCTTCATTTTAAGCCTCCTGATTTGGTATAGATCGTTTCAGTTATTGTTTTCAGTCAGAAAATTTCACTATAAAGCAGGCGAAATTCGCTTCGCAAGCTCAAGTTTTTTTCTCCTGGCTTCGGTTCGAACGATTTGCATCGCTCAGGCAGAGCGGCCGACCTGTTAGCGACCGCCCTGGCTGAGCCGGCGCTGCAACCGCAGCAGCGCCAAACTCACATTCTACCACCACCACGGAAGTTCCTCTTCTTCGTCGCCTGCGTCGCCTGCGTCGCCTGCGTCGTCATCATCGCCTGAGGCGCCTGAGTCGCCTGCGTCGTCATCATCGCCTGAGGCGGTTGGATCCTCGCCCCACCACGGATCCTCTGCGTCGCCTGAGTCGTCTGCGTCGCCTGAGTCGTCTGCGTCGCCCGCGTCGCCATCATCGTCGGTTGGGGCGGTTGGGTCGTAGCCCCACCACGGAAGTTCATCTTCTTCGTCGTCTGCGGCGACTTCGTCTTCCTCGACGACTTCCTCCACGACCACCATAACCGAGCAGTCGACCGTAGTCGTGTTGCCGCACTCATCGGTCCCCTCCGCAGTCCAGCCGATCACCGTGCCAATTTCGCCGCTTTTGATGATCGTGATCGTCGCACCGTCAACTTCAACGACGACCCCCTCCTGGTCATCGTCGTCATCATCGTCGTCGCCGTATATGGCCGTGACTTGGCACGGTTCGTATTCGTACCACCACGGAACTTCGGTCTCATCGACGGCCGGCTCTATGCAGACAAGCCAACCGACTTGGGTCGTCACGCCGCTGCACGCATCCGTGGAGGTCGCCGTGAAGGAAACTTCTTCGTCCTCGTCATCGATTTCAGTGATGTTGCTGGCGTTGCAATGCACTTCCGGCGGCGTGTTGTCGAAGATGTTGACCGTCTGCGTGGCGCTCGAACTGTTGTTCGAAGCATCTGTCGCAGTCCAGGTACGCTCGATGATGATGGTGCTTGGGCCGCCATCACTAAAATGCACTTCAAAAAACACGCTCGGATTCTCATCGCATTCGTCTGTCGCTGTCACCAGCGGCGTCGGTATGCCAGTCGCCATCGGCGGGGGTATACCGTTTTCACATTCCAGCGTTACATCCGTCGGCACACCCACAAGCACAGGAGCCGTGACATCCGGGTCGCAGTCGGAGATTTCAATTGGCGTCGACCCTCCGCCGCCGCCGGCACCGCCGGAGTTGCTCTTCCCACTCTCAGCTGCTGCTTGTGTCGACAAAAATGCCAACAGTGTGATTCCCAATAAAGCGGTAAATAAACACTTCATTTCAAGCCTCCTGATGTGATCAATAGATCGTTTCAGTTGTTGTTTTAGTCAGAAAAATTTCACTATAAAGTATACGAAATTTGCTTCGCAAACTCAAGCTTTTTTTCTGGCTGGGTTCTCCGAACGATTCACATCGTTCAGTCAGGGCGGCCGGTCGATGAGCGACCGCCCTGACTGAACCGACGCCGCATCCCCAGCGTCGAATCCGCATTCCACCACCACGGGCAATCGAAGTCGCCGTCGTCATTTTCGAGGACCATTTCATGTGATCGATAGATCGTTTCAGTTATTGTTTTAGTCAGAGAAATTTCACTTTAAAAGTATACGAAATTTGCCTCGCAAACTCAAGCTTTTTTTTTCTGGCTCCGGCGCTGCAACCGCAGCAGCGCCAAAAACTCACATTTTACCAATGCCGCCACCACCACCACCACGGGTGATCGTGATAGTCGTCATCATCGTCATCATCGTCATCCTCATTCTCGAGCACCGTGACTGAGTAGCTAATCGTAGTGGTGTTGCCGCAGTTATCGGTCCCTCTCGCCGTCCAGTTGATTACCGTGCCGGCTTCGCCGCTGTCGATGACCTTGATCGTCGCACCGTAGGCCCTTACCTTGCTATCGTCGTCGTCGTCGTCATCATCGTCATCGTCGCCGGGCGGTACGCTGTAAACCTGACCAACTTGGACCCTCACGTCGCTGCACACATCCGTGCCGGTCGCCGTGAAGGAAACACTGTCGTCATCGTCATCGTCATCATCGTCGTCGCCATCGAATTCCGTGATGTCGTAGACGGTGCACTCCACTTCCGGCGGTGTCGTGTCGACGACAGTGATGACCTGGTCGCAGCTCGTGCTGTTGCCGCATTCATCGACCGCTTTCCAGGTGCGCGTGATCACACCGGTATTGCCGCAGTCTTCCACGAAAGCGCTGATCGAGCTGATGCTCGCACTGCTGCAACTGTCGCTGCCGCTCGCTGTGCCCAGGACTTCCTGATCGGTCGCCTCGCCACACTCGACAGTCGCATCTTCCGGACACTCGATCGAAGGCGCCGTCGTGTCGACAACCGCAATCACCTGGTCGCAGCTCGTGCTGTTACCACACTCATCGGTCGCCGTCCACGTGCGCGTGACCATTTCGGTGGTGGCGCAGCCGCTCACCGTGCTGTCGATCGAGCTGATGCTCACACTGCTGCAACTGTCGCTGCCGCTCGCTTCACCGTTGGCAGCGATACTGGTGTCCGCCGGGCAATCCAGTACCGCGTCCGCCGGGCAGTTGATCGAAGGCGCCGTCGTGTCGACAACCGTGATCACCTGGCCGCAGCTCGTGCTGTTGCCGCACTCATCGGTCGACGTCCACGTGCGCTCGATTGTCTTGGTGTTGCCGCAGCCAGCCGTCGAAACATCGTTGTAGCCGATCAAGGCATCGCCGCAGCTGTCGCTGCCTGTGGCGCTGCCGGTCGTCGACGGCAACGTCGAAGTCGGGCACTCAACCGTCATGTCCGCCGGACAGTCGATCGAGGGTGACGTCGTATCGACAATGGAGATCACCTGGCTGCAGCTGGAACTGTTACCGCAGTCATCGGTCGCCGTCCACATCCGCTCGATCGTCTCGGCGTTGCCGCAGTCGGCCATCGCCATGTCACTGTAGCTGATGCTCACTCCCGCTGCGCAGTTGTCACTGCCGCTGCCGCTGCCGTTGGCCTCCACACTGGCGTCCGCCGGGCATTCAAGCGTCACGTCCGCCGGACAACTCACCGTCGGATCGGTCATGTCGAGCACCGTCACTGTCTGGATCACCGTGTCGGAGAGGTTGCCACAGGCATCGGAACCGGCGTACGTGCGGGTTATGATCAGCGGATCACCCGAGCAGCCTGAGCCGCCGTTGTCGCTGATCCTCGGTGAGATCACCCGGTCGTCGTCGCAGTTGTCTTCCAGCCCCGCGTCCAGCGGTGCCGGGACGTCCTCGATGCACTCGACCATCGCATCGTCCGGCACACCGGTGATCTCCGGAGCAATCGTGTCGTTGACTTCGATCGTCTGCGTCACCTCGGTGAAGTTGCCGCAGCCATCGCTCGCACGGTATGTCCGGGTGATCGTCTCCGGACAGCTGTTGCCGTCGCTATCGTCGATTTCGTGCGTGATCGTCACCTCTCCGCAGTTGTCCGTCGCGGTCAACAGCGAGATGTCCGAGGCCGGCACGTCGTCGGTGCACTGCACGCTGATCGACGCCGGGCTGCTGGTGATCACCGGCGCGGTCGTATCGACAACCGTGATCACCTGGGCGCAGCTCGCGCTGTTGCCGCAGGCGTCGGTGGCGGTCCAGGCGCGGGTGATTACACGCTCGTCGGCGCAGCTGCCCGCTGACACAGCGTTGGCATAGCTGACCCCAGGAGCCGCATCGCAGTTGTCCGTCGCGCTGGCGTCACCGGTATTACCTGTGCTCGTCGAGGCGTCACACTCGATCGTCACGTCACCCGGACAGCTGATTGCCGGCGCCGTCGTATCGACAACCGTGATCAACTGGTCGCAGCTCGAGGCGTTGTCGCAGTCGTCCGTGGCGGTCCACGTGCGCGTGATCAGGCTGTTCTGATCGCAGCTGCCGGCCGCTACCGCGTCGGCAACGCTGATCGCAACGTCCAGGTCGCAGTGGTCGTTGCCGGTCGCACTGCCAGTCACCGACGTTGCCGTCGAACCGTCGCAGGAGACCGTCACGTCCGCCGGGCAGGTCACCATCGGCGCGGTCGTGTCAACCACGCTGATGACCTGGTCGCACTGCGACTGGTTGCCGCAGGTGTCCGTCGCCGTCCAAGTACGCGTCACAACCCCTTCCTGCGGGCAGTCGCCGTCGACAACAGCGTCGCTGGAGTCGATGACCAGCACGTCGTCCGCGGCGCAGTTGTCCTTGGCCGTGGCATAGCCGGTGTTGTCAAAATCGAACGGGTTCGTGGTGCTGTTGAGAATGTCGCTGACGCAATTGCTGTCGGCCTCGTTCTTGTTGAGAACTTCCGTGCACTCGATCGTGACGTCCACCGGACAGGTGATCGCCGGGGCCTCGTCGTCAACAACACTGACGATCTGGTCGCAGCTCGAGGCGTTGCCGCAGTCATCGGTGGCAACCCACGTGCGCGTGATAACCTCTTCCTGCGGGCAGCTGCCGGCAGCGACACTGTCGCTCTCGACGATATCGATCTCACGATCGCAGTTGTCGGTCGCCTTCGCTACGCCGGTGTTGGCGCTGCTGCGATCGTCTTCGCAGTTAACCGTGACATCAGCCGGGCAGGTGATCGCCGGAGCTTCGTCGTCGATGACACTGACGATCTGGTCGCAGCTCGAGGCGTTGCCGCAGTCGTCCGTACCGGTCCACGTGCGAGTGATCACTTCTTCCTGCGGGCAGGTGCCGGCAGCGACGCTGTCGCTCTCGGTAATGGTCACGTCGTTGTCGCAGTTGTCGGTCGCCGTCGCTACGCCGGTGTTGGCGCTGCTGCGGTCGTCTTCACAGTTAACCGTGACGTCCGCCGGGCAGGTGATCGCCGGAGCTTCGTCGTCAACAACCGTGACGATCTGGTCGCAGCTCGAGGCGTTGCCGCAGTCGTCGGTACCGGTCCAGGTGCGCGTGATAACCTCTTCCTGCGGGCAGGTGCCGGCAGCGACGCTGTCGCTCTCGACGATGTCGATCTCACGATCGCAGTTGTCGGTCGCCTTCGCTACGCCGGTGTTGGCGCTGCTGCGATCGTCTTCGCAGTTAACCGTGACGTCCGCCGGGCAGGTGATCGCCGGGGCTTCGTCGTCAACAACACTGACGATCTGGTCGCAGCTCGAGGCGTTGCCGCAGTCGTCCGTACCGGTCCACGTGCGCGTGATAACCTCTTCCTGCGGGCAGGTGCCGGCAGCAACGCTGTCGTTCTCGACGATGTCGATCTCACGATCGCAGTTGTCGGTCGCCGTCGCTACGCCGGTGTTGGCGCTGCTGCGATCATCTTCGCAGTTAACCGTGACGTCGGCCGGGCAGGTGATCGCCGGGGCTTCGTCGTCAACAACATTGACGATCTGGTCGCAGCTCGAGGCGTTGCCGCAGTCGTCCGTACCGGTCCACGTGCGCGTGATAACCTCTTCCTGCGGGCAGGTGCCGGCAGCGACGCTGTCGCTCTCGACGATGTCGATCTCACGATCGCAGTTGTCGGTCGCCGTCGCTACGCCGGTGTTGGCGCTGCTGCGATCATCTTCGCAGTTAACCGTGACGTCCGCCGGGCAGGTGATCGCCGGAGCTTCGTCGTCAACAACCGTGACGATCTGGTCGCAGCTCGAGGCGTTGCCGCAGTCATCCGTACCGGTCCAGGTGCGCGTGATGACTTCTTCCTGCGGGCAGGTGCCGGCAGCAACGCTGTCGCTCTCGACGATATCGATCTCGTTGTCGCAGTTGTCGGTCGCCGTCGTTACGCCGGTGTTGGCGCTGCTGCGATCGTCTTCACAGTTCACAGTGACGTCGGCCGGGCAGGTGATCGCCGGGGCTTCGTCGTCGACAACCGTGACGATCTGGTCGCAGCTCGAGGCATTGCCGCAGTCATCGGTACCGGTCCAGGTGCGCGTGATAACCTCTTCCTGCGGGCAGCTGCCGGCAGCGACACTGTCGCTCTCGATGATATCGATCTCACGATCGCAGTTGTCGGTCGCGGTCGCTACGCCAGTGTTGGCGCTGCTGCGATCGTCTTCGCAGTTAACCGTGACGTCCGCCGGGCAGGTGATCACCGGAGCTTCGTCGTCGACGATGGTGACGACCTGGTCGCAGTCGCTGCTGTTGCCGCAGTCGTCTGTGGCGGTCCACGTACGAGTGATGACGCGTTCCTGCGGGCAGGTGCCGGTAGCGATACTGTCGCTGAACTCGAAGTCCATCTCCAGGTCGCAGTTGTCGGTCGCAGTCGGGTTGCCAACCGCCGCCGGGCTGGTGTTGTCGGCGTGCACCAGGGCGTCCAGCAGGCAGTTACCAGAAGGATCGATGTCCGGCACGCAGTTAACCGTGACGTCAGCCGGGCAGGTGATCGCCGGGGCTTCGTCGTCGACGACACTGACGATCTGGTCGCAGCTCGAGGCGTTGCCGCAGTCGTCGGTACCGGTCCAGGTGCGCGTGATAACCTCTTCCTGCGGGCAGGTGCCGGCAGCGACGCTGTCGCTCTCGACGATGTCGATCTCGTTGTCGCAGTTGTCGGTCGCAGTTGCTACGCCGGTGTTGGCGCTGCTGCGATCATCTTCGCAGTTAACCGTGACGTCCGCCGGGCAGGTGATCGCCGGGGCTTCGTCGTCGACGACACTGACGATCTGGTCGCAGCTCGAGGCGTTGCCGCAGTCATCGGTGGCAACCCACGTGCGCGTGATAACCTCTTCCTGCGGGCAGCTGCCGGCAGCGACACTGTCGCTCTCGACGATGTCGATCTCGTTGTCGCAGTTGTCGGTCGCGGTCGCTACGCCGGTGTTGGCGCTGCTGCGATCGTCTTCACAGTTGACCGTGACGTCAGCCGGGCAGGTCATCGCCGGGGCTTCGTCGTCGACAACCGTGACGATCTGGTCGCAGCTCGAGGCGTTGCCGCAGTCATCGGTGGCAACCCACGTGCGCGTGATAACCTCTTCCTGCGGGCAACTGCCGCTCGCGACACTGTCACTCTCGACGATGTCGATCTCGTTGTCGCAGTTGTCGGTCGCGGTCGCTACGCCGGTGTTGGCGCTGCTGCGATCGTCTTCACAGTTGACCGTGACGTCGGCCGGGCAGGTGATCGCCGGGGCTTCGTCGTCAACAACCGTGACGATCTGGTCGCAGCTCGAGGCGTTGCCGCAGTCATCGGTGGCAACCCACGTGCGCGTGATAACCTCTTCCTGCGGGCAGCTGCCGGCAGCAACACTGTCGCTCTCGACGATGTCGATCTCGTTGTCGCAGTTGTCGGTCGCAGTCGCTACGCCGGTGTTGGCGCTGCTGCGATCATCTTCGCAGTTAACCGTGACGTCCGCCGGGCAGGTGATCGCCGGAGCTTCGTCGTCAACTATGGTGATGATCTGGTCGCAGCTCGAGGCGTTGCCGCAGTCGTCCGTACCGGTCCACGTGCGAGTGATGACGGGTTCCTGCGGGCAGTCGCCCAGCGCTGTGCTGTCGCTGAACTCGAAGTCCATCTCCAGGTCGCAGTTGTCGGTCGCAGTCGGGTTGCCAACCGCCGCCGGGCTGGTGTTCCTGGCGTACGCCAGGAGGCCCGTCAAGCAGTCGCTTGAAGGATCGATGTCCGGCACGCAATCCACCGTGACGTCAGCCGGGCAGGTGATCGCCGGGGCTTCGTCGTCGACGACCGTGACGGTCTGGTCGCAGCTCGAGGCGTTGCCGCAGTCATCCGTGCCGGTCCACGTGCGAGTGATCACTTCTTCCTGCGGGCAGCTGCCCGCAGCAACACTGTCGCTCTCGGTGATGGTCACTTCGGTGTCGCAGTTGTCGGTCGCCGTCGCAACGCCGGTGCTGGCGCTGCTGCGGTCATCTTCACAGTTAACCGTGACGTCAGCCGGGCAGGTGATCGCCGGGGCTTCGTCGTCGACGACCGTGACGACCTGGTCGCAACTCGAGGCGTTGCCGCAGTCATCCGTGCCGGTCCACGTGCGAGTGATAACCTCTTCCTGCGGGCAGGTGCCGTCAGCAACACTGTCACTCTCGGCAATGTCGATCTCGTTGTCGCAGTTGTCGGTCGCCGTCGCTACGCCGGTGTTGGCGCTGCTGCGATCGTCTTCACAGTTAACCGTGATGTCCGCCGGACAGGTGATCGCCGGAGACTCGTCGTCGATGACCGTGACGATCTGGTCGCAGCTCGAGGCGTTGCCGCAGTCATCCGTGGCGACCCACGTGCGAGTGATAACCTCTTCCTGCGGGCAGGTGCCGCTCGCGACACTGTCACTCTCGACGATGTCGATCTCACGATCGCAGTTCTCGGTCGCGGTCGCCACGCCGGTGTTGGCGCTGCTGCTATCATCTTCACAGTTAACCGTGGTGTCAGCCGGGCAGGTGATCTCCGGCGACTCGTTGTCGACGACACTGACGATCTGGTCGCAGCTCGAGGCGTTGCCGCAGTCATCCGTACCGGTCCACGTGCGAGTGATTATTTCTTCCTGCGGGCAGCTGCCCGCAGCAACACTGTCGCTCTCGGTGATGGTCACGTCATTGTCGCAGCTGTCGGTCGCGGTCGCGGCGCCGGTGCTGGCGCTGGTGCGATCATCTTCACAGTTAACCGTGACATCCGCCGGGCAGGTGATCACCGGCGCCGTCGTGTCGACGGTGCTGATGATCTGGTCGCAGCTCGAGGCGTTGCCGCAGTCGTCCGTACCAGTCCACGTGCGAGTGATTATTTCTTCCTGCGGGCAGCTGCCGCCGGCAACACTGTCGCTCTCGACAATGTCGATCTCGCTGTCGCAGTTGTCCGTGGCGGTCGCAACGCCGAGGTTGTCCGAACCGGTGCCCGAGGCATTGCGGAGGAGCTCGCCGACGCAGGCGGTATCATCGATATTGACGTATCGCGCACACTCGATCGTGACGTCCATCGGACAGGTGATCATCGGCGCCTCGTCATCGACGACCGTGACGACCTGGTCGCAGCTCGAGGCGTTGCCGCAGTCGTCCGTGCCGGTCCACGTGCGAGTGATCACTTCTTCCTGCGGGCAGCTGCCCGCAGCAACACTGTCGCTCTCGACAATGTCGATCTCGTTGTCGCAGTTGTCGGTCGCGGTCGCCACGCCGGTGTTGGCGCTGCTGCGATCGTCTTCACAGTTAACCGTGATGTCCGCCGGACAGGTGATCGCCGGGGCTTCGTCGTCGATGACCGTGACGATCTGGTCGCAGCTCGAGGCGTTGCCACAGTCATCCGTACCGGTCCATGTGCGCGTGATAACCTCTTCCTGCGGGCAGCTGCCGCTCGCGACACTGTCGCTCTCGGTGATGCTCACGTCGTTGTCACAGTTGTCGGTCGCCGTCGCTACGCCGGTGGCAGCGCTGCTGCGATCGTCTTCACAGTTAACCGTGGTGTCTGCCGGGCAGGTGATCGCCGGAGCTTCGTCGTCGACGACCGTGACGATCTGGTCGCAGCTCGAGGCGTTGCCGCAGTCATCCGTGCCGGTCCACGTGCGAGTGATCACTTCTTCCTGCGGGCAGCTGCCCGCAGCAACACTGTCGCTCTCGGTGATGGTCACGTCATTGTCGCAGTTGTCGGTAGCGGTCGCAACGCCGGTGCTGGCGCTGGTGCGGTCATCCTCGCAGTTAACCGTGGTATCCGCCGGGCAGGTGATCGCCGGAGACTCGTCGTCGACTACCGTGATAACCTGGTCGCAACTGCTGTTGTTGCCGCAGTCGTCCGTACCGGTCCACGTACGCGTGATGGCGCGTTCCTGCGGGCAGGTGCCCGCAGCGATACTGTCGCTGAACGTGAAGTCGATCTCGCTGTCGCAGTTGTCGGTGGCCGTCGGCTTGCCAACCGCCGCCGGGCCGGTGTTGTTGCCGTGCGCCAGGGCGTCCGCCAGGCAGTCACCCGAAGGATTGATATCCGGCACGCAGTTCACTGTGACGTCCGCCGGGCAGGTGATCGCCGGGGCTTCGTCGTCAACAACCGTGACGACCTGGTCGCAGCTCGAGGCGTTGCCGCAGTCGTCCGTACCGGTCCACGTGCGCGTGATTACTTCTTCCTGCGGGCAGCTGCCCGCAGCAACACTGTCGCTCTCGACAATGTCAATTTCGCTGTCGCAGTTGTCGGTCGCCGTCGCTACGCCGGTGGCGGCGCTGCTGCGATCGTCCTCGCAGTTCACCGTGACGTCAGCCGGGCAGGTGATCGCCGGAGACTCGTCGTCAACAACCGTGACGATCTGGTCGCAGTCGCTGCTATTGCCGCAGTCATCGGTACCGGTCCACGTGCGAGTGATCACTTCTTCCTGCGGGCAGCTGCCCGCAGCAACACTGTCGCTCTCGACGATGTCGATCTCGCTGTCGCAGTTGTCGGTCGCCGTCGCTACGCCGGTGGCGGCGCTGCTGCGGTCATCTTCACAGTTAACCGTGGTGTCCGCCGGGCAGGTGATCGCCGGAGACTCGTCGTCGATGACCGTGACGACCTGGTCGCAGCTCGAGGCGTTGCCGCAGTCGTCCGTACCGGTCCACGTGCGAGTGATCACTTCTTCCTGCGGGCAGCTGCCATCAGCAACACTGTCGCTCTCGGTGATGGTCACCTCGGTGTCACAGTTGTCGGTCGCCGTCGCAACGCCGGTGGCGGCGCTGCTGCGGTCATCTTCACAGTTAACCGTGGTGTCAGCCGGACAGGTGATCGCCGGAGACTCGTCGTCGATGACCGCGACGATCTGGTCGCAGCTCGAGGCGTTGCCGCAGTCATCCGTGCCGGTCCACGTGCGAGTGATCACTTCTTCCTGCGGGCAGCTGCCCGCAGCAACACTGTCGCTCTCAACGATGTCAATTTCGCTGTCGCAGTTGTCGGTCGCCGTCGCAACGCCGGTGGCGGCACTGGTGCGGTCGTCTTCGCAGTTAACCGTGACATCCCCCGGGCAGGTGATCGCCGGAGACTCGTCGTCAACAACCGTGACGATCTGGTCGCAGCTCGAGGCGTTGCCGCAGTCATCCGTACCGGTCCACGTGCGAGTGATCACTTCTTCCTGCGGGCAACTGCCATCAGCAACACTGTCGCTCTCGGCGATGGTCACGTTGTTGTCGCATCTGTCGGTCGCGGTCGCTACGCCGGTGGCGGCGCTGCTGCGATCGTCTTCGCAGTTAACAGTGGTGTCAGCCGGACAGGTGAGCACCGGCGCCGTCGTGTCGACGATGCTGATACTCTGGTCGCAGCTCGAAGCGTTGCCGCAGTCGTCCGTAGCGGTCCACGTGCGAGTGATCTCTGCTTCCTGCGGGCAGCTGCCCGCAGCAACACTGTCGTTCTCGACGATGTCAAGAGCGGTATCGCAGTTATCCGTGGCGGTCGCAACGCCGAGGTTGTCCGAACCGGTGCTCGAGGCGTTGATAAGAATCTCGCCGACGCAGATGGTGTCATCGACATTGATGTACCGCGCACACTCGATCGTGACGTCCACCGGGCAGGTGATAGCCGGCGACTCGTCGTCAACAACCGTGACGACCTGGTCGCAGCTCGAGGCGTTGCCGCAGTCATCCGTACCGGTCCACGTGCGAGTGATGATGCGTTCCTGCGGACAGCTGCCATCAGCGACACTGTCGCTCTCGGTGATGGTCAACTCGGTGTCGCAGTTATCCGTGGCGGTCGCTACGCCGAGGTGTGTCGAATCGGTGTTCGAGGCACTGCCACGGATCCCGTCGATGCAGACGATGTCGTCGGCATCGATATACTTCCCACACTCGATCGTGACGTCCAGCGGGCAGGTGATCGCCGGGGCCTCGTCGTCGATGACCGTGACGATCTGGTCGCAGCTCGAAGAAATGTTCCCGCAGTCATCCGTGGCGGTCCACGTGCGAGTGATCGCTTCTTCCTGCGGGCAACTGCCATCAGCAACACTGTCGCTCTCGGCGATCGACAACTCGGTGTCGCAGTTGTCGGTCGCGGTCGCTACGCCGGTGGCGGCGCTGCTGCGATCGTCTTCACAGTTCACAGTGACGTCCGCCGGGCAGGTGATCACCGGTGACTCGTCATCGATGACCGTGACGACCTGGTCGCAGCTCGAGGCGTTGCCGCAGTCATCCGTGCCGGTCCACGTGCGAGTGATCACTTCTTCCTGCGGGCAGCTGCCCGCAGCAACACTGTCGCTCTCGGTGATGGTCACGTCATTGTCGCAGTTGTCGGTAGCGGTC
>Ga0310124_10002070_pt1 | contig 13901 bp, 12 predicted proteins | sample CB11b_AW_Bot5_MG_FD_203507 | JGI IMG/M metagenome (GOLD analysis project Ga0310124, IMG submission 203507) | Marine microbial communities from Western Arctic Ocean, Canada - CB11b_AW_Bot5 | ecosystem: Environmental > Aquatic > Marine > Oceanic | place: Canada: Western Arctic Ocean | collected...
CACCTCTTGTTCCACCATCTACAGGATTATGAAACTCATATCCATAACCTATACCTAACCTATAATTAACGGATATAACTACAAAACCTTGATCCGCAAGGTATTGATTTAAAGCATATGCATTTGAATAATAAGACGAATAATGCCATCCTAGAAGCATTTGTCTAGGTGGACCACCATGAATATATATAATTGCTGGCTTATTATTTTTTCCATCTTCTTTTTCAAATTTAGTTGCGTGAATTGACACACCATCTATAGATTTGAATTTAACTTGCTTCGGTATAACCATTTTATCTAAAGGAAAATCATTTGGAATTCTTTCTTCAGCAAGAACATTAATATTACCATTCTCTAAATTCATTATTGTTGGAAGAGGCGGTCTAGAAGAAGTAGCACTAATATAGGCAACTGTAGAATTATCACCTGTAATTAAAGGCGTCCATTCTAATCCATCTCCCTCATCTAAAACTTCCAAATCAGGTTTATCAACTGATACTTTTACAATATGTCTTCTATCAATATCATATTTGTCATTACCCGTATTTGCAGTAAAAACTATAAATTTTTTGTTAGGAGATAATTTTATGTATTCACACATAAATTCACCTGGAGTAAGTAAAAGTTCTTCTCCCCCATCTTCAGGAATTGAATATAAATGAGGCCATCCATCATGATAGGACAAAAAAATTATTCTATTCGAAGCCCAATGCAAATTTGTTCCTCCATGAGTTCTTGGAATTGATCCTCTCAGCGTTTTAGGTGGTTCCCATAATACTTTAGATCTTAACGAAATTATGTCTCCCTTTACAATTTTCCAAGGAATATGTCTTCCTCCTAATATCGGATTAGGTTTACCTGCTGCACCTGGTTGTCTAATAAAAACAATTTCATTTCCATCAAGTGACCATCTTGGGGAAGAGTCTCTATCATACGAAGGATCTAACCATTTTAAAGGAACATTTTCATTCTCATAAATTCCAATAAATGATCTATCTCCCCTATTTGATCTAAAAGCAATTTTTGTTCCATCAGGTGACCAAACCTGTGAACCATTCGTCCCCCTAGAATGAAAAAGTTTTTTTGGTTCACCCTCACCATCAATAGGAGAAACCCATATTTGACCTGATTTGATAAAAGCAATTTTATTGCTATTTGGAGAAATAACAGGACTTGTACCTTCATCTATAAGTATTGGATCTCCACCATTAAAAGGTACAGACCAAATTTGTACTTTAGTTGGGAAAGGATCAAATGTAGGATTTACTGGTAATTCATCATCCCAATTAGATCCAAAATCACCACCTCTTATATAAACGACCCAATTACCATCTACAGAAATTGAAACACTTGATAACTCCTGTCCTGTATCTTCCATATAACTAGTCAGGTTTCTAGAAACATATTTAGGACCTTCGGCAACATAGATATTTCTTAATCCTTCCTCGTTAAACGCCCAAGCTATTCGTGATGATTCCAACGAGCCAGTCAATTCATTTGGAAAAGGATACGACTTAATCTGATCTAAAGTAAAATTCTGTGATTGTATAGTTAAGACAAAAAAGAAAAAAAATAATGATAATTTAGTCTGTTTCATTCCATGAAATATTTATATGAGCATACAAACTTATAATGAATAAAATCAAAGCAGCCCACATCACATATATAAAATGAGAACTAGGAATCCAATTATATGCAACTATCAAATTAACTATCAATAAGCTTCCTAAAACGCAATATATCCGTGTCCTTACATATGAAATTTTTAATGTTTTTTCTGAAGAAAAAACAAGTAAAAACATACCTATTCCTACAACATATAAACCCAAAAATCTATATATCTGAGTTAAATAACCAGATAGTGTAAAGTTCTCATCTACAGATAAAAGTTCCATAAATGTCATGTTTAATCTTTCCTCATTTGCAACCTGATCTAACATCCAAGGTTCATCAGACATCATCCATCTAATTCCAGAAATAATTAATGCAATACTTATTAAAACAAGAGGAATTCTTAACATATTTTTTTTCATATTGATTTAATATTTAGCAGATGACTTAGGAGTAGTTTTTATAATAAAACTTCTAATATCTTCATTAGAATTTTTCAAATCTTCTTTTCTAAGATACATCATATGACCACTTCTATATCCTTTAAAAGATAATCTATCTTTCATTTTACCACTGGGATCAATATTCCACATTGTATATTTAGCATTGAAATAATCTGTAGCTCCATCATAGTAACCAGACTGAATAAAAACATGCATATAAGGATTTTTTGCCATTGCATGTCTTAAATCTTCACCCGTAGTATTATTAGATCTATCCCATGGTCTCACATTACCCCACACATTGTATTTCATATTGGTTTCAAATTTTAATTCTTCTTTTAAATAATGATTCATTGCGGGAGTAAAAGAATGATTCCAAGCTGCCATAGCAGGATCATGATCATATCTTATGCCAGCATCAGTCTTATCTATTCCTTTATATCTAGAATCTAATCTACCAATTGTTAAACCATCTTCATATAATAATTTTTTCCAAAAATATGAGGTAGGAACATCTAAATTATGGTCTAAATAATCCTTAGCAGACAAACCAGAATATCTAGATGCAATTACAGCTACATCATTTTTTTCAGAATCACTCAGAAAACTACCTTTTGATATAGCAGGTATAAACTTTTCAATTGTATATTTTTCTATTTCAGGTAATATATCATCTAAATCTCGAGATAAAAGATCATCATCTAAAGCTTTGTGGTACCAAGCTGTAGCAGCATAATATGGAAGTGTTAATGCAGCAGAAACAGGTCCGTCTCTATCAATACCTAATCCAGTAGGCGAAACAAGTACAACACCATTTATATACATTGTTTGTGCCCTCTGTAATTCTAAAGATAAACCCGAGCAACGAGGAGTTCCATAACTCTCTCCAATAAGATACTTTGGAGAAACCCATAGCTTATATTTATTAACAAAATCATTTATCCATTGAGCTAAGTATTTAATATCTGAATTAACTCCAAAAAAATTAGCTCTATCATAATCTTTATCCAATATTCTTGATAAACCAACATTAACAGGATTAATGTATACAATATCAGCAACATCAATTATTGAATGAGGATTTTCTTTAAATCCATATGGTTGGACTGGATTTCCTTCATCATCTATATTTAAAGTTCTTGGACTTGTATACCCCATATGCATCCATATTGATGCAGCTCCTGGACCTCCATTAAAAGAAAAAAATATTGGTCTTTTTTCAATACTTTTAATATCTGATCTTTTATAATAGGTATAAAATAAGGTAGCTACAGCCTTATCTTCATCACTCCATACAGGTAAAGTTCCTGCAGTTGCAGTATACGGAATTCTACTTCCCTTTACAGTAACATAATGACTAGTAGTAACACTTCTTTCAGGTTCGATTGATCTAGTTTGAGAAAAAACACAAAAATATGAGCTGATAAATAATAATAGTATAAAATTTTTCATGGGTTAATAAAATTAAAAAGGCCTAAAATATATTTTAGGCCTTAAGATAATAAATAGTTTATTTATTTCCACGAAATACCCTCACCAGTAAATCTTCTATACAAAAAATAAAGTATAGAAAGTGAAATTACTAAATGATAATATCCAAACTGTTGTGCTACACCAAAATCCGTACACAATATAACATAGGAAGATCCTAAATTAATTGCCAATATAGCAAGTCCAATTTTAGTTGCAAGTGCGACAGCTGCGGTATTATCCATTCCATAATTATTGTTATCTGGTCTGGTTAATAAAAATTGAGCGATAAACGTACAAATTAATGTTAAAGTATATGGTGATGAAGTAGCAGGATCCATATATCTCATTGTCTCACCTATAATAGGTAATAAACTAAAATAACAAACACCACTTAAAAATAATTTTCTATCCATTTTAAATGCACCATAAGCAGATAAAAGAACCAAAAGTCCTCCAACACCAGTAAATATTAATGTCATTGTTTCATCCATAGTTAAAATATGATTTAATTAAAGTTATTTAATATCAAAATTGCCAGTTAATATTAAAAAGATAAATATAATTCTTTCTTGAAAAAATTTACGATTATTAAGGTTGTCTTAATTATTGTGATTATAATTAATATAAATAAAAACTATTTACCTTTTTTTATGAAAAAATATAAATTCATTTTCATTATACTTATAGCATTTGGATGTACCATAGAAAATATTGATCCAAATGAAAAGAAAGTAAATAGTCTGATAGCTGAAATTATTGATTCTAATAATTTACCGGGATTGTCTGTTTCTATAATGAAAAATGATGAAATAGTATATTCAAAGGGATTCGGTTATGCTGACATTGAAAGTAAAACTCAAATTATTCCTTCATCAACAAAATTCCGAATAGGAAGCTTCTCAAAAACATTAACAGCTAGTGCTCTAATGAAACTAGTTGAAAAAAACAAATTAAATTTAGATGAAAGTATACATACTTATGTTCCCGAATTTCCCGAAAAAAATTGGAATTTTAATCTAAAACAATTGGGTGGACATTTATCAGGAATTAGACATTATAAAGGAAACGAATTTTATATAAATAAAAATTATGAAAATGTTATTGATGCCCTAGATATTTTTAAAGATGATCCTCTACTACATGAACCTGGAACAAAATATTATTATTCTACACATGCATGGACCTTAATTAGTGCCGCAATAGAAAAAGCATCTGAAATCCCTTTTTTAGAATATATGTACAAAAATGTTTTTGAACCTCTTGGAATGAAAAACACATATGCTGAAACTATAGATCTGAATATAAAAGATAAAGTTACTTACTACAAAAAAGATAATTCTGGAGATATTAAAATTGAAACCGAAGTAAATAATAGTTGGAAATGGGCAGGAGGAGGATTTATTTCTACTACAGAAGATATTGTTAATTTTTTACATAGTCATTCAAAATCAGGGTACTTAACTGATGAAAGTTTAAATATTCTTATGAGTTCTCAAACAACTGCTAGTGCTGGTACAACTAATTATGGTATTGGATGGAGAAAAAGATATGGAAATAATAACGAAGTACTTTATGGCCATACAGGTGGTTCAGTAGGAGGAACAACATATGCATTCATAGCAATTGACTATAACGTCATAGTAGTAATAACATCTAATTTAAGTGATGCATCATTTGGTAATTTACCAAATGATGTATTTGAAATATATAATTAATGTCACTAAAGAAACTTGAAAAACTAAATAATCACAAACGAGATTTAAGAATCAAATTTGATTCAGAAAATCATATTTATTCGGTTGATGAAACTAAAAATTATATTTCTGTAACACAATTAGTTAGTAAGTTTTTTCCTGAATTCGATAAAGATTTTTGGGCAGAAAAACAAAGTAATAAATTAGGAATTCCAAAAGATGAAATATTAATGAAATGGGAAAATTTAGGTAATAAAGCAAGAGACGCCGGGACTAATCTTCACCTACAAATAGAAAATTTTTATAATTCTGAAAAACATAAAAATTCAAGAGGATTTGAAAAATTTTTAGAATTTCATCATAAGTATATAATAAATAACTATGAACCATTTCGAACTGAATGGAAAATTTTTGATGAAAAACAACTAATTGCTGGAACCATAGATATAGTATATAAAAAACCTGATGGTAGCTTATTTATTTTTGATTGGAAAAGAAGTAAAAATATTATCAATTCAAATGAATCTGTGGAAAAAGAAAATCCATATGAAAATGGTCTAAAAGGATTAAGCCATTTAAGCTCTTCTGATTATATAAAATACTCTTTACAACAAAATATCTATAAATACATACTTGAAAAATATTATGAAAAAAAAGTTTCTAGTATGAATCTTTTAATACTTCACCCTAATTATGAAAAATACCATATTGTCAAAATTGATGAATTTCAATTAGAAACTCAATATCTAATTGATAACAGATGAAAAAAACTATAAAATTATTAGATGGAAGTCTATCCTATCCCCTTGAAAAAAAAGGATACAACTTAAATACTAAATTATGGACAGCACATGCACTTATAAATAATCCTGAAGAAATATTGAAAATTCATAAAGATTATATCAATAGCGGTACTGACTTTATAAGTACATCTACATATCAAGCAAGTGTAAGAGGGCTTTTAGATTATGGTTACAATATTTCAAAAATTGAAAAAATTTTTAATAATTCTGTAGAATTAGCAAAAAAAGCTATAGATGAAACAAGTTCAAAAAATAAAATTTCGATTATAGGAAGTTTTGGTCCTTTCGCAGCTTACCTAGCCGATGGTTCAGAGTACAATGGAAATTATAAATTTTCAAATAACAACATATTACAATTTCATTCTGAAAATATAGATATAATAAATAAATTAAATGTAGATATTATTCTTTATGAAACCATTCCAAATTTAAGAGAAGCTAAAATATTATCAAAAATCATAGATAAAATAAATAAAGAAATATGGATATCATTTACCTGTAATGATAAATTAGAATTAAAGGATGGATCCTCTTTAAAAAAAGCATGCAAAATATTCACTTCAACTGATAATGTTTCTACTATTGGAGTCAATTGTGTTCAACCACATTTAATAAGTGATGTAATTAAACTACTAAAAAAAGAATCGACAAAAAATATTTTAGTATATCCAAATTCAGGAGAAAAGTTTGATCACAAAACAAAAACTTGGAATGGAAAAAAATTATTTAATAAAAAGATGATAAGAGAATGGATTAAACTTTCTCCAGATATAATTGGTGGATGTTGTAGAATGGATGCTTCTGTAATAAAAAAAATGAGAAAATATATAGACTTAGCTTAAATTGTCTTGAGGTGTTCTAATTTTGTTGAAAATTAAATGTTCATATTATGATCATAACTAAGACTATAAGAAATGGTTTGTATATCTATTTCCTTTTATTAATTTTTGTCACAGAATGCTTTGCTCAACAAACAAAAAGTTTTGAAATTATTAAATTTATTAAAACATCACCGTTGAAAGACCAGGAATCATCAGGAACGTGTTAGAGTTTCGCGACAACGTCATTTATTGAAACAGAAGCAATTAGATTAGGAAAAGATACAATATCTCTTTCTCCAATCTTTTATGTAATTCCTGCTTACATTGGAAAATCGGAAAAATTTATTGAGAAAAAAGGAAAAAGTTGGTTTAATGAAGGAGATTTAACTTTTAGTGTTTTAGATGCGTATGCAAAATATGGTGCTGTTCCTGAACAGGTTTATAATGGCATTATTGTAGGAGATTGGCAACACGACCATGTTGAAATGGATAATCTGCTTTCTGTAATGGTAAAATCTGTAGGAACATCAGGCTATGGTAGAATAAAACCCCATAGTTGGAGAAAATCAGTTGAAGGTGTCTTAAATGCATATCTGGGGAAGGTCCCAGACATGTTTTTTTATAAAGGAAAACTGTATACTCCAAAAACCTTCGCAGATACATTTATTGGTATAAATCCAGATGATTACTTAGAAATAACGAGTTATTCCCATCATAAGTTTTATGACAAGATTGTTTTAGATATTCCTGCAAATTGGAATGATAACAAATATTTGAACTTACCAATAAAAGATTTTGAAAGTGTAATTGATCATGCCCTAAAAACAGGATATACATTAGCATGGGATGGAGATGCTTCTGAACCTAATTTTGATTTTCAAAAAGGGGTTTTGAAACTTCCTGATTTACAAGAAAAATCTAAAATAACGCAACTTCAAAGACAAATTACGTTTGAAGATAAAACAACTACAGATGATCATAATATGCATATTGTTGGGATTGCTAAAAATAAAGAAGGTAAACTTTATTACTTACTAAAAAACTCTGAAGGAGATAACTCTTTTGATGGCTATATCTATATGTCTAAAAATGCACTCCTTTTAAAAACAATTTCGGTTTTGGTTCATAAGGATGCAATACCAAAGAATATTAAGAATAAAACCTATTTGGTTAATTAGAATATCTAATTAAAATAAAAAAATCATGAAGAGACGAAGCAAAAGGTATGATTACCGTGAATCTACTTTGTAATATTTTCAATATGGATAGACAATCCTTGAATAAAACATTTTTTCAGCATGTTAAATATACAACCAAGAAATTCATTATTCTAGTTAGAATATTAAATGTAGTCAAATTTAAAATGAAACATCCGTCTGATTCGTTCACAAAAGTGGCTTATGAATTTGGTTACTTCGATCAAGCACATTTTATTTATGACTTTAAAAGGATAAGTGGCATAACACCAAGACAGCTTTTTAAAGAATTACCAATATTTCTTCTCAGACATATTAAATAAAGACATTTACCTTTTTTACTATTATTTAAAAATTAGGTGTTCTAATTCTATCTATCATCTCTATTACTTCTTTTGGAGGCGGACTAGTAAATCTTGAAACTACAATCGAAACTAAAAAATTACACATCATAGCAATTGATCCAAAACCTTCAGGAGATATACCAAACCACCAATCAGATTTGGGTGGAATTTCACCTAACCATCCTAATTTAAACTTCATCATATAATATAACATTAAAGAAATCCCAATAGCCATTCCAGAAATAGCACCTTCTCTATTTATTCTTTTTGAAAAAATACCTAATATAATAGCAGGGAATAAAGAAGAAGCTGCAAGTCCAAATGCAAGCGCTACAACAGCTGCTACAAATCCAGGAGGATTAATACCAAAATAACCTGCAATTAAAACAGCAAAAATTGCAGAAATTCTTGCTATCCATAACTCTTCAGATTCACTAATATCTGGATAGTAAATTTTTTTTACTAGGTCACGTGATATCGAAGTTGAAATAACTAATAACAATCCTGCTGCAGTAGATAAGGCCGCAGCAAGTCCTCCAGCAGCTACCAACGCAATAATCCATGGAGGTAAATTTGCTATTTCCGGATTTGCAAGAACCATAATATCATTATCAATAATAAGTTCATTATCTGATGAATTCATATAATTGATAATACCATCCTTATTTTTATCATCATAAGAAATAAGGCCTGTTTTTTCCCAATTTTTAAACCATTCAGGCATAGTACTATATTCTTTATTACTAACAGTTTGAATTAAATTTAATTTTGAAAATACAGCAACTGCAGGAGCAGTTGTATATAAAATTGTAATAAACAATAATGCTAAACCAACTGATTTTCTTGCGTCTTTTACTCTTTTAACTGTAAAAAATCTTACTATTACATGAGGAAGACCAGCCGTACCCACCATCAGAGCAAGGGTAATAAAAAAGATATCTGTAACTGATTTTGAACCATTTGTGTACTCATGAAAACCTAAATCCCTAGATAAGAAATCAAGTTTATCTAACAAGTAAACTCCAGAATTATCATTAAGAGTAGATCCCATTCCTATCTGTGGAACTAAATTTCCTGTCATCTGAAATGAAATAAATATAGCAGGAAGCATAAAAGCAAAAATCAAAATACAATACTGTGCTACTTGTGTATATGTAATCCCTTTCATTCCACCCAAAACAGCATAAAATAAAACAATGACCATCCCTATAATAACACCAGTATTTATAGGTACTTCTAAAAATCTTGAAAAAACAATTCCAACACCTCTCATTTGACCCGCTACATAAGTAAAGGATATAATAAGAACACAATAAACAGCTACCTTTCTAGCAGTTTTTGAATAGTATCTGTCACCTATAAAGTCTGGAACTGTAAATTTTCCAAATTTTCTTAAATAAGGAGCTAGTAATAATGCTAATAATACATATCCTCCAGTCCAACCCATTAAGTATACTGATCCATCGTACCCCGAAAAAGCAATAATCCCAGCCATGGAAATAAAAGATGCAGCAGACATCCAATCAGCTGCAGTGGCCATTCCATTTGCTAAAGGAGAAACACCTTGTCCTGCAATATAAAATTCAGATGTAGAAGAAGCGCGTGACCATATTGCAATTGATATATAAATTAAAAATGTTATACCAACAATGATGTAAGTCCAAGTTTGTACGTCCATAATTAATTTTTTGAATCAAAGCCGTATTTTTTGTCTAGCTTATTAATTAAGCGGACATATATAAAAATTAAAATAACAAATATGTACATGGATCCTTGTTGGGCGAACCAAAATCCTAATTTAAATCCACCTATAGAAAAAGCATCTAAATTTTCTTTAAAAAGTATTCCAAAACCAAAAGAAACAATAAACCAGACTGTAAGTAAAATAAAAACATACTTTAAATTTTCCTTCCAATAACTATTATTTGTTTTATTCATAATGCTAACACTATAAAAAAATTAGTATATTTTTATTTAAAGTTTAAATCAAGGATTATGAAGATAATTAATTTAATTTTATTACTATCACTTAGCATTCAAATTCAATCCCAAAACATTATTAGCTTAAAAGAAAGGGCAACTGTTATAGAAAATATTCAAAAAGACAGATTTGATAATTTACTCCCGAAATTAATGAAAGAAACGGGAATAGATATGTGGGTTTTAATTACTAGAGAATATAATGAAGATCCAATTATTAAAACATTGCTCCCTCCTACTTGGTTAAATGCAAGGAGAAGGACTATTCTCGCTTTTTATTATGATAAATCATCAGAGAAAGTTGAAAAAGTTGCTATAGCAAGGTATAGTTTTGGAAAGAACATTCCTTCCATATGGAATAAAGAAAAAGAACCAGACCAATGGAAAGCACTTTCAAACTTTATAGAAAGTAAAAATCCTAATAAAATAGGTTTAAACTATTCAGAACATTTTGCAATCACAGATGGAATTGTAAAAACTGATTATGATTTATTCATGAAAAATATTTCTAAAAAATCTGCTGCTAAAGTAGTCTCTGCCGAAAAACTTGGTATCAGGTGGATAGAAACAAGAACAAAATATGAGATGACAATTTATAGTCAACTTGTTGAAATAACTCATAATATCATCAAAGAAGCTTTTTCTACTACAGTAATAACACCAGGTATTACATCAACAGATAATGTAGTATGGTGGATGAGAGAAAAAGTATCTCAATTAGGCTTAAAAACATGGTTTCATCCAACAATCGATGTTCAAAGATCAGATAATAGTGATTTATATGCATTTGATGGAAAATCAAAATTTGATATCATTCAACCAGGAGATTTAGTACATTGTGATTTTGGAATTACATATTTAACACTAAATACAGATTGTCAAGAAATTGCCTATGTGCTTAAACCAAATGAAAATAAAGCTCCAGAATTTCTATCTAAAGCATTGAAAGAAGGAAATAGAGTTCAAGATATTTTTACTGGAAATTTTAAATTTGGTAAAACAGGAAATCAAGTACTTAAAGAATCTTTAGAAAGTGCTATAAACGAAGGACTGAAACCTCAAATATATACTCATCCACTAGGAACTTTTGGACACTCATCTGGTACAACATTTGGTATGTGGGACTCACAGCAAGGTGTTCCTTTTAATGGTGATCATCCTCTACAATATAACACGGTTTATGCAATTGAATTAAATACTAAAGTTTTTATAGAAGAATGGAATAAAGAAATTAGAATAATGTTAGAAGAAGCTGGTTTCTATGGTAAAAATGGCTTTAGATATGTTAATGGTAGAGAAACAGAAATAATACTCATTGGTAAAAAAGATAAAGTAATAAATAATTGATTAAAATGAATCTACTTTTAAATAGGCATCTATAACTGCTTGTTCCCCCTCTTTATTAGGTTGTGAATTTCCATGCTCCATACCTAAAATACCATTGAATCCTTTAGAATGAATGTAATTAAATATATTTTTATAATTAATTTCACCTGTTGTAGGCTCATTTCTTCCTGGATTATCTCCAATTTGGAAATATCCAATTTCATTCCATGAAGCTTCTATATTTGGAATTAGATTACCTTCTTGAATTTGTTGATGATATATATCAAAAAGTATTTTGCATGAAGGTGAACTCACTGCTTTACAAATTTGATATGCTTGAGGACTTTCAGATAAAAATAGACCCGGATGATCTCTAAAGTTTAAAGGTTCTAGAACCATTACTAAACCATGAGGTTCAAGAATATCAGATGCCTGTTTTAAACTTTCTATAACATTGGCGGTTTGATAAGACATATTTTTTCTTAAATCAACAAAACCAGGAACTACAGTCATCCACTTAGCATTAACCCTTTTAGCAACTTCAATGGATTCTTTTATATGTCGAAGAAATTCATTTCTTAACTCCAGATTTCCACTTGCCAAATTAGGCTTTTGCCAATAGATATCGTGAGCAACAAAAACACCCATTTCAATATTTCTTTTTTCCATTATAGCTGACATCTGATTTTGAGTAGATATAGACCTACCTTTCATTCCGTTATCCTCAAAAGCCATAAATCCCTGATCTGCCATAAAACTCAACTGATCTATAGGATCTTTTCCAGCAGAATTAGCAAACATTCCTAAATGAGGTGCATATTTAAGTTTAAACTTATTCTTTTGAAGGTTGTAATTATGTGCAAAAAGACTGTTTACACTAAACAGGCCAACACTTGTAATACTTAAATTATTTATAAATTTTCTTCTTTTCAAAACTATATAAATTGAGTTTTTCCAGGAATTGCAACTAAATATTTTCCGTTATCATCTGGTAATGTAGGAGGCGTTGAATTCCAAGTTAAATTATTCGGAACAAGCATTTCTTTAGAATTAATAGCTTGATCCCATGTAATTTTTTTACCAGTATAAGTTGCCATTCTTCCCATTATAGCAGTCATAGTACTTTTTGCACCGTATTCTACATCATTTATAACCTCATTATTTCTTATGGATTGAAATAATTTATCATGTTCTACTTGGTATGGATTTGGATCTTCATTCCTTTTATTAGGGTATTTATATTTAATATTTCCATCTAAATCTGTCATTTCACCTTTTCCAGTTACAACTGATCCATTGCTTCCCTGGAAGACTTCATCTACCCTACTAGCTGTACCAGTTTGGTGCCTGCACTGACTTGAGATAACCGCTCCACTTGCGTAGGTAAACTCTACAAAATGATGATCAAAGATTTGTCCATGATCAATACCATTTCTAACTTCTCTACCTCCCATACCCTGAGCAGAAATTGGGTAGTCACCAATAAACCAATTAGCCACATCTATGTTATGAATGTGTTGTTCAAGTATATGATCACCACATAACCAGGTAAAATAATACCAATTTCTCATCTGGTACTCTAATTCTGATTGTGAGGGTTTTCTTTTTTTAACCCAAACTCCACCATCATTCCAGTACACCTGTCCAGAAACTATTTTTCCAATATCCCCATTTACAACTTTATTATATAGAGTAATGTATTTATCTTGATAATGCCTTTGAAGACCTACTACAACATTTAATTTTTTATCTTTTGCAATCTTAGCAACCTCTAAAACCCTTCTAATTCCAGGAGCATCTGTAGCAAGGGGTTTTTCCATAAAAACATGTTTATCATTGTTAATAGCATATTCAAAATGTAGAGGCCTAAACCCTGGAGGAGTTGTCAAAATAACCACATCACATAAGTCGATTGCTTTTTTATATGCATCAAAGCCAGTAAACATATTTTTTTCTTTGACATCAATATTTTTGGATCCATCAAAATGTTCTTTAATTCCATTCAAACTAGAATCAATTCTATCTCTAAATGCATCTGCCATTGCGTACAATTCTACTTTATCATCAGCAGTTAGGGCTTGAACTGCTGCACCAGAACCTCTTCCACCACATCCTACCAATGCTAATTTTAATTTCTTGTTATCGTAAACATTAGACATAGCATCAAGAGGAAGGGTGCTCGCTAATATTCCAGTAGTAGCCGCAGCTGT
>Ga0310124_10002074_pt1 | contig 13888 bp, 9 predicted proteins | sample CB11b_AW_Bot5_MG_FD_203507 | JGI IMG/M metagenome (GOLD analysis project Ga0310124, IMG submission 203507) | Marine microbial communities from Western Arctic Ocean, Canada - CB11b_AW_Bot5 | ecosystem: Environmental > Aquatic > Marine > Oceanic | place: Canada: Western Arctic Ocean | collected...
TTCGCACTGGCAGAAATGGGGGGAGTCGTTGACCGTCACCGAAACCAGGTACTTGCTGTTGCGATCCTGCGGCGACTCCTGGATCCACTGGCGCAGCTTCCTGGCGGCCACGGCGGGCAGATCGAGGTTCGACATGCAGTGATTGGGAGCCCAAGGGCCCGTGCCCCCGTCCCACTCGCGGCGGCGTTTGCCCTCGATCAGCGGAAAGTATTCGGGGTGTTCCTCGAAGTATTCGTCAACAGGAACCAGCTCATGCATCGTGTGCACGAACCGACCCGTCCAGCGCACACCGCCGAGCAACGCCTCCATCGGGATCGCGGAGCCCTTCGCGTTCATGCGGTTGCGCACAGTCCAGAGTTCGTCGAATCCCAGGTGGATGGATCGATACTCGAACGGCGGGTTGAATCGCCGCGACGCGACGTCCATGGCAAGCGTCGACTTCCGAGGCACGTGCGTCGCCTCCGGCGTGAGGAAACGCACGCCGAGTTCCACGTCGAGAAAATCGTACACGCCGTACAGCGTGGCTCGCGGGATGTTCCCCAGGATGACCAGCCGCGCGCCGTCTCGGACGATCGCGAACCCCTCCCAGGCGGTCGCGCGCAGTTCAGCCGGCAAATCCTCGAGACTCATGCGGTTCGTGGCCCCGACGACGATCTCGTGTTTGCTCGGCGGCGAATCGTCCCAGCGAGTCCGAAACTCAACCCCGGTGACTACATTCAGGAAGTGCGCCAACTCCTCGACGGCGAATCGCGTGGCCTCGTCCGACTCGAAGGCCGAAACGATCGCGTACTTCGTCGTACCGTTTTCGGCCAGGATCAGCGGCGCCTGATCCTGTGCGGCCGCGGGCCGGTGCGAAGCCGCTGCAAGCAGGAGAAGAAGCGGAATGATGAAATATCCGCGTGTTGGAGTCATGGGGCGCGGTGGTTCGAGCATGAAAAGACCTCTCAGGTGAAACGATGTGTCGAACAGTTTGGCAATCCCACCGATGTCCGGCCGGCATTCTACTCGAAAACCCAGATATCGAATCGTTCGATTTCATCGGTGCCCCATGCCCAGGGAAGGTAGCCCCAGCCGTTGGAATAGAAGCCGGCGCCGTGCGTGGTGCTCATCAATCGGCCCCCGGGCGTCGCGTCCGCAAGCGATTGCAACAATTTACGATTGGGAAACTCATTGATGCTCAGGCCGAACGCCCGAAGGCTGGAAACGGCCACGTCACCCGGCTTGGGATGGGGCGGGGTGGTCGTGAGGCATCGTGCACCGGCTTGCTCGGCGTACCACTGGAATCCCCAGTGACCCGAGAACCAGACGTTCCTGCCCGCGGCCACCTGTGGCGCGATCACCTCGGTTGCGGCGCGGCGGCCGAGGCCCGCGAACGTCGCGTCGGCGCGCAGGATCAGTACGCCAAGCGCCAGCCCCAGCGCGCACGAAATTAGAACAACGCACGCGGCCCGGCGTTTCGGTTGCCGTCCGGCAAGACGAACGATCAACAGCGCCGCCGCCGGCGCTGAGGCGAGCAGGAACTTCGACGGCACGTGCACGTAGAGCGCGATCGGAAGGGCGACGAACAACCACGCGGCGAGAATACCCTGGGACCGGTCGCGCCGTTTCCACGCGTCGAGCGCGATGTCCCAGAGGACGGCCGCCCCCAGGCCCGCGACGGGCGCGATCCACAGATCGTCCGGACCATCGCCGCTGATGGCCACCAGCGCCGTCGCCGCCGCGAAGAAAAAAACGGGCGACGGCCACAGCGACCGGCCGCGCAGAAGAATCCAGGGAATCGCCAGGGGCAGCACCAGGACCCAGTGAACCGCGAAGGCGATGGTATTGCCGCGCCAGCGCGCGATGTCGCTGAGCGTCCAGGCGGCACGCGACATGTCCGCCGTATCGCCGTGCGGATCTCGAGTCAGAAAGATCACGGCGGCGCTGATCAAAGGTGCCAGGACCAGCGGCAACCAGGATCGCAAGTCCGCCAGTCGCCATCGCTTGCCGACGCGGAAATCTTCGATGAGCACGAGACCGCCGATGACCAGCATCAGAAGCAAATGCGGCCGCGCAAGCGGTGCCAGTGCGAGGGACATGGCTGCGACCAGAGATTGATGCCATCGCCGTTCCTGCCGCCACGCGTAGAGTCGCTCCACACCCAGGACGCCCAGCGCCATCGCCGGCACGTCGGGCATGGCGGTGCCGGCCATCGCCAGCGCCGCGGGGGTCGTGCCAAGCAACACGCCCGCCAGCGTCGCCGGTCCAGCCGACAGACCCATGCGCAGACCCAACGACACGACAGCGAAAATGGCGAGGGCCATCATCCCGATCTGAAGAAGGTGCGCCGCCCATTCCGCGCCGCCGAGTGCTACGGACGGCACCAGCAGGTAAGCCATGACCGGTCCGCTGGGCATGAATCGCGAGACGCGTCGGGGCACGGGTGCTTCGGACCAGACCATCTCGAACGCGGTCGGATGCAGCGGATTGGTCAGCACCTGCTCCGCCTGGCGGAGGAACAGCGTGTCGTCAATGGTGAACGCTTTGTCGAGAAACGGCAGCAGGACGGCAGCCGATACAAGGATCCCGGGCACCGCGCATCGCACGCCGGTCATGGTCATCGAGTGGCATCCGCTGTTGGATTCAAACCTACCATATGAGAAATGCGGACCGTGCGCCCGTTCACTCGATCGTGATGTGGATCACCGTCACACCCTTGAATGGCTTGGATGTGACGCTCGCCGCGCCCAGACCGTTCGCGTCGAGTTGCAGGAATACTGCATTCAACAGCGCTTGCCGCTCTTCCTGCTCAGGAATAATAATCCAGGCTCCGCCCTTTCGAGCGAGCATTTCGAACTGTCGAGGGGCAATGAGTTCGCTACGGCTGCTGTCGCCATGGGCGAGGGGCATCGTACGGCCATCGAAAGCGGGTCCGTCCAGGCGATAGAGGGAATTGACGGGACACAACAGGTAACTTTTGAGCAGCGGGGGCGGTTCGCTTTCCAGCCATATCGTTTCCCTCAGCCCTGACCAGACAATGATCGGTGTGTCGTCGGGCTCGGCCTCGCTGATGTACTGCCTGACGTAAGTCACGGCCGACCGCCAGTCGGCGATGTCGCGGTAGGGACGTCCCGGATCAGAGAATCGCGACGTCGCATTGAACAGGGCTGCAAAGCAGCCCACGCAGCCCAAACCCAGGCACACGGCCCGAGTGATTCGCGCATCCCAGAGCATCGTGAGCGCGCCCAATCCGATGATCGGCGCCAGGGAAGCCACCGCGACGTAGCGATCGACGTCGATCCGGGCGATGTTGGTTATCGCGAGCAGCCAGATCACGCCGGAAGGGATCGCGTACCAGAAAAGGGCGAATGCGAAGACAACGATGGGCGACAGGAATGACTCGTTGCGCTTATGAATTGTCGACGTTGTGCGCAGCAGTTGATCCATGGCCGCGCCAGCCAATAACGGGACGAGCACGTACCACGCGAACCCGAACTTGCTGAAGACGGACCAGACCGTTCGGGCATCCTTGAATCCGAGCGTGTCTTTCGATTCCGCGAGATACAGAATATGCGGCACGAGCGGGAGGCACAGCACGGCCGCAACCAGAAATGCGCAGACATGGAACTTGAGCCTGACGTTCAGCGGGCTATGGCGTCGCGACCACGTCAACATTACGAATACTGCCTCGGCGCCGGCAATCAGGATTGCGGTGTAATGCAGATACACCAGCAGGGCCATGACCACACCGCCGCCGGCGGCGCGCACGAAGGTCGGCCGTGTGAACAGTGACAGGAACAGATGCACCTGGAACAGGCTCAGCAGCATCACCATGGCGTAGGGCCGCGCTTCAAATGAATACTGAACAAGAACGGGGTCAACAGCCACGATCAGAGACAGGACCACGGCGACCGACCGGGCGCGAAAGTGGTGCCACGCGAACAGCAGCGTGGCTGGGATGACCGCCAACCCCGCCAGGAGCGACGGCACCCGCAGGCCGACTTCGGTGTAGCCGAACAAACCGATCGACGCATTGACGATCGTGTAATAGAGCGGGCTGAGGTTGTTTAGCCACGCCCGTTCGAGAAGCGTGCCCTGATCGGTCCCGCAGACCCAGGCCGTCGTCAGCTCGTCCAGCCAGAGCGAGCGCCCCAGCCCCGGGATCCGAACGAAGGCACCCAGCGCCACCAGAACGATCGCCCAGAGCAGGAGAAACGCCCATGGGTGCCCGGCGGCAGTGGCCGTTGGATTCGCGTCATCGCCGGCGGGTTCCAGAGTGGTGTCCATCCTTAGCCAGCAAGATTCCCGCCATTGGTGGCGATCACCTGCGCGTACCAGTGGGCGGAATCCTTCAGAGTTCGCTGTTGTGTCTGAAAGTCGACGTGGATCATCCCGAATCGTTCCCTGTAGCCGTGGATCCACTCGAAATTGTCCATGATCGACCAGTAGAAATAGCCCGCGATCGCCACGCCATCCTGCCCCGCGCGGGCGAACTGTCGCAGGTAGCGCGTGACGTAGTCGATCCGCTGCGGGTCGTGGACCTTGCCGTCGGGCGACGGCCAGTCCATCTGGCTCATGCCGCTCTCAGTGATCACGATCGGCAGCTTGTACCGCTCCCAGCAGAACAGCGCGCCCCAGTAGGCTGCCTCCGGCGTTACCGGCGCCTGGAATGCGGTGATCTGGGCGCCGTCCGGTTCGGGAGTTACTTCAGGACGCCCCTGATCGTCGGCGCGGACGTTCTGGCCGTAGTAGATGTTCACACCGAAGAAATCGAGCGGCTGGTGGATCGTCTCCATGTCGCCCGGCTCGGTTCCGGGTGCGTCGTCGCCGTATAGCGCCAGACCGTCCTCGGGATAGTGACCGAGATGGACCGGATCGCACCACCACGTGGTCGATCGCACGTCGCGCTGGGTGACCGAGACCGTGGCCTCGCGCGCCGCGGCAACGTCACTCTCCGCGTCGGTGGCGGGCAGAAACAGCGTCGGCACCGGCGCCCAGCCGACCCGGGCATCGGTTTTCGAACGGGCTCGGATCGTCTGCACCGCCTTGCCGTGGGCGAGCAGCATGTGGTGGCCGGCGCGCAACTGGTCGGCGAAGGGCAGCTTCAGTCCCGGGGCCACGACGCCGTCCCCGTAGCCGTAGCCGATGACACCCTGCATTTCGTTGTGCGTCATCCAGTGCGTCACTCGATCCGAGAGCCTGTCGACGACGATCTGCGTGTATTCGGCGAACCAGTCGACGCTGTTCCTGTTCATCCAGGCGCCGCGGTAGAACAGCTCGTAGGGATAGTCCCAATGGTTCAACGTGATCCAGGGCTGGATACCGGCCGCGAGCAACTCGTCGATGAGCCGGTCATAAAAGGCAAGGCCCTTCTCATTCACGGGGCCGACACCTTCGGGCAGAACGCGAGGCCAGCAGACCGACAGGCGGTACGCCTGCAGTCCGATCTGCTTCATCAGGGCAACGTCCTGCTTGTAGCGGTGGTAGTGGTCGCAGGCCACGTCGCCGTTTTGCCCGCGCCAGACGTGCTTCTTGTCTTTGCAATAGACATCCCAGGTCGAGAGGCCCTTGCCGTCTTCGTAGGCGGCGCCTTCGATCTGGTAGGAGGCCGCGGCCGCGCCCCAGACGAAATCCTTTGGAAATGTCATGTCTTCGCCTCGGGCTGTTCCAGGGCGAAGGGCATCTCAATCAGCACGCTCCTTTCGAGCTTGCGGCTGAAGACCTTCTCCAACGTCGGGGCCACGTCGGCGACGTCATCGACCTTCATCGCGTCCATACCGAAGGATCGTGCCAGCGCCTGAAAGTCGGGGTTGACGAGCTGGTCCGCCATCGTCCGGCCGCCGAAGCGTCTGCTCTGAATGTCCTTGACCGCGGCGTAGCAGTCGTCGTTGAACAGCAGGACGACGATGTGAATGCCGAACTGGATGGCCGTGGCCAGCTCCGCGCAGGTGTACATGAAGCCGCCGTCGCCCACGATCGCCGCGACCTGACGATCCGGTCTGGCCACTTTCCCGCCGATCGCGGAGGGGATGGCGCATCCCAACGTGGCGTAGCCCATCCCGTAGAAAAAGGAGCGCGGATGGTAGACCGGCCAGAAGCGTGACGCCCAGTAGGCGATCGAAGTGCGATCGCAGTAGACCAGGGCATCGCGGGGAACGCCGGCGCGCAGTTGTTCCAGAACTTCGATCTCGTCGGGGGCTCTGCTTCGAGCGTCGGCCCAGGCCTGGGTCCTGGCTTCGGCGATTTCCCGAAGATCCCATTCACTGGCGACGTTTGTGCCGACACGTGCAGTCAGCGCGGCCAGCCCCAAACGAGCGTCCGCATGGATCGGCGCGATCGCAGGAACGTTGCGTCCGATCCTGTCGGCATCCGCATCGAGGTGCACCAGCGTGTCGGGGAACGGCACGTTCCAGCCGTCGCTGTCCATCGCGCGAATGTGCGTACCGGCCGCCAGCATCACGTCGCACCGCGACAGCAACTCGCGGACGCTCGACTCGGCGGCGATGTTGCCCAGGTGCTGCGGATGATCGGCCGCAAACGCGCCCTGCCCCATGACACCGTTGATCACCGGGCACTTCAGAAGTTCCGCGACCTGTTTCAGTTCGCCGGTCGCCTCGGCGGCGATGACGCCGCCACCGGCCCAGATCACCGGACGTTTCGCGGCGGCGAGTAGCCCGGCCGCCTCGGCAATCTGCTTCTCGTTCGGCTGTCGCCTGACCGACACGTCACGGTATCGGGGGACCTCGACTTCGGCCTCGCCGCATTGCAGATCGAACGGGAACTCCAGCGACACGGCTCCGGCCGGACCGCTGCGCAGGGCACTGATCTCCCCGAATATCGCGTGGGTGATGTCGCCGATTTTCACGACCCGCAGGGCGCGCAGGCTGCATGCTTTCATCAGGCCCAGGTGGTCGACGCCCTCGTGCAGCGTCCCCTTGCCCCGCCCCAGAAATTCGCGAGACACCTCCGCGGTGATGTGAAGGACGGCGGAACCGTCCGTCGTGGCCATGGCCATGGGCACCACGGCGAAACCCGCCCCCGGCCCGCTGCTGGTCAGCAGGACCCCGATGTCGCCCTTGGCACGGGCGTAGCCGTCTGCCATGAAGCCGGCACCCTGCTCATGGCGCGCGGCCACGTGGCGAATGGAAGGCTCGTCACGCAGCGCGTCGTAGATGTCCAGGTTGTGCACGGCAGGAATGCCGAACACCGTGTCGATGCCGGCCGCTTTCAATGCCTCGACGATAACGCAGCCGCCGGCGAGTTTTTTCGACATGACCAACTCCTCGTTCGAATCAGGTACAGGGTATTGCCGCATTGCCGACTTGCAACGCCCTGTCGTCTACCGGCCTGGTGCCGGGTAGTTGACTGCGAAAGCCAGGGGCGCTAAATTGAAGCACCCTCCGGAGAACTGTTCATGCAGACACCAAGCGCCATGGAAGAGTACATGTTCGATCTGCGGGGGTACCAGATCATCGAGAACGCGCTCGACGAAATACACGTCAAAGCCATGAACGACTGGATCGACGCCCTGCCGCCGCTCGACGGCGTCGAATGGCACGGCAACGTTCAGGTGATGAGCTATCGGGGGAAGGATGTTGACGGCATCAACCTCCAGCACATTTACGAGGCCGGTGAGATCTTCGAACGTCTGATCGATCATCCCTCGTGGATCGACCTGGTCCGCTATTACCTGGGAAAGCGCGCCAAGCCCTTCATTCACGAACTGTTTCTGAACGTCCGGGGTCAGGGGGGATTCATCGGCGCCCATGGCGGGGGGTGGGTGGTCGACGGGCGCGCTCCAGGCGGTATCGATCGGGGTCAATGGTGCGTTCAATACATGTCGCTGATCCTGGCGCTGAACGACGTCGGACCGGGCGACGGCGCCACGTTCGTTGTCCCCTGCAGCCACAAGTCCAATTTCAAGCATCCCAAGCAGAAGGAGGGCGGCGGCATCAGCCCGGAGGCCGGGGACGGGGTGGACGGCGGCGTCGAGATCCACCTGAAGGCCGGTGACGTCCTGGTGTTCAACGACATCCTGGTGCACGGTTCGGTGGCAAGGACCAATCCCGGCCACCGGCGCACGATCGTGTTCCGCTACCTTCCGTCCAGCTTTGCCCACCGGCATGGGTACGTGCCGTCGGATGCGTTGATCGAGCGGCTCACGCCTCAGCAGCGTGCGATCGTGCTGCCGATCAAGCCGATACGGGCGCCTGTGGCAACCGCCACGTGACGTGACGGGCGATGCCCCGTGGGCCGTCAGGCGGACGTCGAAGAGCCTTTCTCATAATCGAGGGCTGTTTTGACGTTGACGGTGTGGAACCGTAGAATCCACCTCTGCGGGTGCTGTGAGAAGTTGCTCCATGACCCCGCGCTTGTGGAACACCCCCGCCCGATGTGTGCACATTCAGGGTTTCAGACATGATGCCGATGGTCTGCCGGTTGGCCTGGGATCAATTGCCTACACGAAGGGTTGCTACCCGTGCTAAATGATGAGAATGGATTCTCGCAGGCAGTCATTGCACCACCTCGAAAAGCCAGCACCAAAAGCGAGGTCGACCGCCTGCCGGTTTCGGCCCCGGCGGGCGACCCCCGGCATACGCCCGTCGCCGGCCGCACGCTTTCCGTCTGCCTGATCAATCCCCGTTTTGATCCATCCTATTGGGGTTTCGAGCACGCTCTGCCCCTGTACCCCGGCAACAAGCGCAGCACGATGATTTCGGGCTCGCTTCCCGCGGTGGCGGCGCTGGGCGGCGATCACGAGTTCACCCTGCTCGATGAGAACGTGGAGGATATCGACTGGTCGCTGATGCCCACGTTCGACATCGTCGGCGTGACCGGCATGAACGTGCAGAAAAAGCGGATGACCGAGATCCTCGCGCGCCTTCGCGAGTTGAAGGTGTTCACGGTGGTGGGCGGACCGTACGTTTCGGTCGACGAGGATTACTTCGACGGCATGTGTGACGCCATCTTCATCGGCGAGGCGGAGACGACGTGGCCCGGTTTTCTGGAGGACTACGCGGCGGGACGGCCCTGTGAGTATCGTTACGAGCAGGCCGAGCGGACCGACATGTCCACAGTACCCCGTCCGCGCTTCGACCTGCTCAAGGTCGATCGATACGCCACCGGCTCCCTGCAGTTTTCACGCGGGTGCCCGTTCCTGTGCGAGTTCTGCGACATCATCGTCATCTTCGGACGCAAGCCGCGCGTCAAGGGCCCTGAGCAATTCGTGGCCGAACTCGACGACATGCGCAAGGCGGGCTTCTATTCGGCCTTCATCGTTGACGACAACTTCATCGGCGATAAGAATCGAGCCAAAGCCCTGCTGAAACACCTCATCGTCTGGCAGAAGAAGCACAACTACGCGCTGCGCTTGTCGACCGAGGCCAGCATCAACCTCGCTGATGACGAAGAGCTTCTGGATCTGATGTACAAGGCCAATTTCCGCAATGTCTTTATCGGCATCGAAACGCCGCGCGAGTCATCGCTCATTGAAACCAGGAAGTATCAGAACGCTCGCGGCGATTCGCTCGAAGCCAAGCTGGGCCGAATCCAGAACGCCGGCCTCGATATCAGCGCCGGATTCATCGTGGGCTTCGACAACGACGACATGGACATTTTCGAAGACCAGTACCGGTTCATTCAGGACAACGGGGTCCTTCTGGCCATGGTGGGCATGCTGATCGCCATACCCAAGACCCCGCTCTATATTCGTCTGAAGAAGGAGGGGCGGCTGGCGGAGGACGACCCTAACTGCAACTTTCACCCGAAGCAGATGACACGCGAGCAGTTGCGGACCAATTACTGGCGGCTGGTGCAGAGACTTTACACGCCCGAGGCCTTTCTCGATCGCTACTTCAAGGTCTACGGCTACGACCGTTACCACCGGCGCCGGGCCGAGATCTGCAAGAAGGCGGATGAAGGCAAGCCGCTGCCCACGCTCGGCTACGGCCTGATACTCCTGTGGAAACTGTCCTGGGCCCTGTTCCGCGACGGCTCACTGGGGAAAGTGGGCACTGTCTACCTGAGGTATTTCTTCCGCGAGAACCTGAAGTATCGCCGCAACATCGTCGGATTCGCCCAGTTCCTGAACCGGTGCGTCACGCACTGGCACTTCTATAAGTTCACACGCGAGGCCATCACCGGTCGGATGCGGCTGTACAACTCAGGATGATCGGGACGAGGCGGCGCGATCGCGCCGATCGTCGTCGTTGGCAAGAAAATCTCGCACGATTTTCGCGTAACCCTCCGTGTAGTCCATCTCGACGTAATAAGCGCCGAAGTATTCCCGCGGCGTGAAGCGGGAAAGGTCATAGATTGGAGATGGGGAGAACTCGACGACGCCCTCTCCCGCACGACAGATGTGCACGGCGACATCGCCCGCAGCGCCCGCGCCGTCGATGAGTTGCATGACGTCGGCACCGCCGCCGTCTGCTCTGGGGATGACCTTCAGCCGCCAGGAAGGCGTGAGATCCGGCATCTCGTCGATGTGTGCCTCGCGCTGCATGGTGGAACGGATGCTCAGGACGGAAGTCGCCGCGAGGCGCGTCTGCGTGCACAGCACGCGTTCGTCCATCGACACCGTCACGTCGGCAAAGACTTTCGGAGTCCCGTAGATTTCCCGTCCGGCAGGGATGCTGCCGCGGGAGTTGAGAAAGGCCACCGGCGCGAAGAAACCGGTCTGTCCTTCGTATTTGCACTTGACCAGGAGGACGCTTTCCTCGAACTGTCCATAGTTCGCCGACCAGTCGACCGCGAGGCCGACCGCGCCGCAGTAACCGTCTTCGGACGGTTCGAAGCACGAAGGCAGGACGTGATCAACGGCCGACACATCGGCCCGAAAAAAGACGTACTGGAACCGGGCGCCGCGATAGCGCGCCGGCGGCATGGGGTAATAGGGACAGAATGCCGGCATGCTCTGAATCGCCTGAATTGGAATGGTCATCGTTGGCGCTCGTTATTCCTGGGAAATCCGTATCATTCACATCGAACGTCTGACGGTTGTAGAGCGGTTTCACCTTAACTGTAGCATCCTGAGCTGGCTACAGCGGCGCCTGACATAGGTCATCTCCTGCAGGTTCCTCTGGCGTCGATCGGCTGCGCCGCCCGCTCGCGGCGTCGGCCTGTATCGCCGATGCATTGCAGCATCGCCTGCTTCGGCCTCCGCGCCAGGCTTGCATCGCCGACGCTCAAGACGCTACAGTCAAAGTGAAAACGCTCTAGTGGCACTCGTCGGCGGTCTCAATTCACCGGACGGGCGAGTGTCGGGGATGAATCCGTCCTTCCGCAGGAGGTTTGATGGCCACCACGCTTCAAGAGCATTACGACCGGGCCCGGCAGGTGATGCCGGGCGGTGTGAACTCTTCGGTGCGCTTCAACAAAGCGCTCGGCGTGCCTTTTTACACCGAGCGGGCAAAGGGCAGCCGCGTGTGGGATATCGAGGGGCGCTCGTTCATCGACATGTCCATGGCCCATGGCGCGGCGCTGCTCGGTCACGGCCACCCTGCGGTCGACGAGGCGGTGCGCCGGTCGGTTGAAATCGGATACGTCAACTCGTTCGAGACCATTTATCACGAAGAGCTGGCCCGCAAGATCTGCGATTGCGTGCCCTGCGCCGACCGGATTCGCTTCTGCGGCGCCGGTTCGGAGGCGACGCTGCACCTGATCAGAGCCTGCCGTGCCCACACCGGTCGCGACAAGATCATCCGTGTCGAAGGTCACTTTCACGGCTACCACGAGATGATCTACATCGGCGGCTTTCCCGGCCCCGACGATCTTGAAGCGAATCGGATTCATCCGATCCCCGAATCGCCCGGGATCCCGCCGCAGTTCGCCGACCTGATCGTGTCGATCCCGTTCAACGACCCCGACTCGCTGGAGGCGGCTGTCAGGCGGCACGCCGACGAGGCGGCCCTCCTGATCCTCGAACCGGTGAACTACAACTGCGGCGGCATCCTGCCGCAACCCGGGTACCTCGAACTGGCCCGACGACTGACCGAGCAGGCGGGAATCGTTCTGTTTTTCGACGAGATTCAGAGCGGGTTCAAGAAGTCAACGGCGTGCGCGCAGGGCGAGATGGGTGTGACGCCCGACGTGTGCACAATCGGCAAGTCCATCGGCGGCGGATTTCCTCTCTCGGCGTTCTGTGGTCGCGCCGACATCATGGACCTTTACAAACCGGTGGGAGACGTTCAGCACAGCGGCACGTTCAACGCCCACATCATCCCGGTCCTGGCGGGACTGGCGTTCATCGATCTTGCCATGCAGGAGGAATTCTTCGAACGGTTGCGGAAACTCGAGCAACGCTTCGCGGCGGGCATGGACAGGATCATCGCCGACCAGGATCTGAACATGATCGTGCCGCACTACGGGGCCCGATTCGACATCGTCCTGGGACGGCGCACGCCGCCGGTTCGCTACGAGGACACGTTCTGCCACGATCCGCAGAAAATGTTGAAAATCATCCGCGGCTGTTTCGATCGCGGCGTCTATTTCCACGACTACGGCGGCATCGCGGTACACCACGGCTACTCGATTCAGCACAGCGATGACGACATCGACGAGGTGCTCAACGTCCTCGGGGAAGTGCTCAAGGGAATGAAGCAGGAACTTTGTTAGTCGACCTGAGCGATCTGAGCCGGCATTCTGGATGTATCCAACGTACATGTGGCATGTGAGTCGAGTTGTGAGCGACGGAGCGACGGAGCGACGGAGCGACGAAGGGTTGTGTTTCGTAGGTCTGTCCGTTTCGGCGTCACTCTCTTGTGTCTTCGTTGATCTGCCGCGTGTCGTCAAGGGTGTAGCCGCTCGCTCTTCCGTCGCGACGACAGTCGTGACGGCCCCTTCGTCGCTTCGTCCCTTCGTCGCTTCGTCGCTTCTCCCCACCCCCATCAACCACCCAGCGTGAGTGCGCAACGCCATGCCCGCATTACCTCGTGCGAACGACACGCCCGCGTTCGGCGTCAGCCAGTACACGACGCCTTCGCTGTCCTTCGAGCAGGACATCGAAGTCTGCGAGCGCGTGGGTGTCGACGGGCTCGAGGTTCTGGAGTCCAAGCTCAGCACCGACCCCGGCCGGGCACGCGAGCAGCTTGCCATGCTGCGCGATTCGAATCTGAATCTCGTGAGCGTGCAGCCCAACGCCCATTCGCCATTCCCCCACATCATGACCCCGCCCGATCAACCCCGGGAGCCGCTGGAGCGTATGCCGCTCTATGCCCGGATGATCGACCTGTTCAGCGAGTGTTTTCCCGACCGGCAGGTCACCATGGTGTCGACGTCGGGCGCTGCGCCGGACAGCGATTTCGCCCGGGCCCATCGCGAGGCGAGGGATTATTACCGCAGGCTGGCCGACTACGCCGCGGAACGGAACGTGCGGATCGGGCAGGAGCCGCTCAGCGGCGTCTACATGAATCAGTTCACTTTTATCTGGACGCTGGACGAGGCGTTGCAGATGATTCACGACGTGGATCGGCCGAACTTCGGCCTTTACCTCGACGTCTTCCACATCTGGCGCGAGCCACTGATCTGCGAAAGGATCGCGGCGCTCGGCGATCGCCTTTTCGGCGTGCACATCTGTGACTGGCCCAGGGGCGAGATGCGCCACATGAACGATCGCGTGCTGCCCGGAGACGGACAGATCGATCTGTCTGCGTTGTGCGCGGCGATCGAACGGACCGGTTACGACGGCGCCTATTGCCTGGAGATCTTTTCCGACGAGTCGCTGCCAGATTCCCTGTGGACCATGGATCCGGCCGAAGTGCTGCGCCGAGGGATGGAAGGCTTCCGCACCGCCTGGCGGGAGAGGGGAAAGAGAAAAAGGGGTTGGTAGCGAACGCCGTGACCTTAAGCTGCAACGTGTTTGATTCCAAGGGCTTGTCGCAGTTTTTGACGCGATTGGGTCATGTATGTG
>Ga0310124_10002078_pt1 | contig 13873 bp, 11 predicted proteins | sample CB11b_AW_Bot5_MG_FD_203507 | JGI IMG/M metagenome (GOLD analysis project Ga0310124, IMG submission 203507) | Marine microbial communities from Western Arctic Ocean, Canada - CB11b_AW_Bot5 | ecosystem: Environmental > Aquatic > Marine > Oceanic | place: Canada: Western Arctic Ocean | collected...
CCGTCGCCACGGTGTGGGCCTACGGCGCCGTACGCCGGGTGTTTCCGGTCGGGGCTGTTAAAATGATGGTTTTTTGTTCGGTTGGCGAGCCCGGCTGCGCCGGTCTCTGGGGAGCCAGTAACTGACGGCTGTCTTGCCCGGCGGAATGCGCCTAGAGGGCCACACCGCGGCGCCGGAGAGTTGTGGAACTACCTGCGTCGGCTCCAGGGGAAAGCAGAGCGATCAGCAAAGCACCTACTGCACGACGATCTCATCGGCGAAGATCCACGCTGGGGCGTCGGCGCCGATGTGCCAGTCAGGGCAGGTCTGTCGGCTGGTGGCGCGTATGCGGACATGACTGGCGGGCCGAGGGGCGAACTCGACGCCGAAGGATTCGGTGAATATCGGTCCCTGGTGCTCGTCGGCGCTGGCCTGTACCGATCCGACTTGCTCCCAGGTGACACCATCGGTCGACAGCTCCACTTCGAGCTGGAGGGGTAGCCAGATCCAAGAACCGATGGACTGCAGGAAATCCACGGCGACGCTCTGCACGGGGGTCACCGGGCCCAGTTCGATGATGGCCTCCAAGTGTTTGCCTTCCCAGCCGAGCCAGGCGAAGCTGTGGTCAACGGGGCCGTGGAGACCGTCGAGTAGGGTTGCGGCGCCATCGGCGGGATACTTCGGGTCGAAGGGTATCGTGAAGGTGAGGGGACGGCCCACGGCCAGGTGATCGACGGGTACGCGTTCGAGTACGGCGCGGTAGCGTTGTCCGTATTCGACCGGTGTCGTGTGCCATTCGTGTACCCGAGTGACGCCCTGCTCCACGGCGTTGGCGACAAAGTCGCCGACACGGGTAAGGACTTCGGCACGAGGTTGCCAGTCACCGGTGGCGTTTCGTTCGAACAGGCCGTCCTCGTCGCTGGCGCGAGTCTTGGTCTGTTCCAACCAGGTGAAGTACAATGGCTGACGCGCCCAGCGCACACGTTTACGGAAGAGTTCGTCATCGGAGACGGCCGTTTCCGCAGCATCGAACTGGGCATTGTAGGTCGCCATCAACGCCGGTGTGAGATACGATTTTGAGGCGCTGATGGGATTGCCGAAGATACCGAGACCCGCGCCGGAGGCTTCGAGGGCGTCGTGTTGGGTGTCGATGTAGTCGCGCAGGTGGGGTGCGGCGGCGGCCCCGTAGTAGCCAGCGAGGAAGTCATCGATGAGCCAGTCGATGTCAGCATCGGGATTCCACAGCAGCTTGGCGATCAGATAAGCCCGCAATTCGGCCCATTCGCCGCCGATCTCACGGTTGCCTTGCTGAAAGTGGGCGATGGCGGAATTGTCTACGAAATAACGCAGGTTGGGTTGCAGCACGCGCAGGTTGGGGAAGGGACTGATGAGATTGGAGAATTGGATCACGTAGTCCCAGATCAACAGCCGGTCCGTGATCCGTGCCCAATCCTCTAGTTCTGCTCGAAATGTGGCGGCAGAAGGATCGGTAGCTACCGGCCTGGATCGGTTCAACTCGATCGGTGCCAGCACGACGAGGACATTGTCGGCGGGTCGCAGACTCTTTGGGGCCTTGCGCGAGTACTGGTAGGCGAGGGTGGAAATCGTCTTGGTGGGAAATTCGCCGGCGACTCGGTTGATGAAGGCCATGAGGGCACCGGAGTGTGCCTCCTGCTCGGCATCGATGGCGGCACAACGATCACAGGTACAATATCCATGGGTGTCGTTCTGGCTGACGGACCAATACTTCTTCTCGGGTTCCGCCTCGATGCGCTGCCGCAAGTTGGTGACCAGCAGCTGAAACATGCCTTCATTGGTCAGACACAACTGACCATTCGGAATGCGCCGACCCGCGACTTGGGCAAACCACTCAGGGTGGGCCTCGAAATGTTCACCCGGCGGTACCAGACCAGCCGAGGTGTGGACCCACAGCCCCCACTCCTCGGCGTGACGATCTAGTTTATGCCACTCACAAAAGGCGGGGTCCCAGGTGTCGCGATAGAAGTCCTCACGAAATTCGATCGGTGGCTGTTGCACGATGTCGAGGCCGTCCGGGATCTCGAGCTGCTCTACAGCTGGCGGGACGAAGGCGTCGGCGGCGTAGAATCGAAAGCCCACGTGGTCCTCAAGGAAGGTTGATGCACCATAGATCACCCCTTTATCGGAGCCACCTACCAGCACCAGTCGGCCGGCAACCGTACGCAGGATGAAGCCGTCCTCACCCAATGCATCAACATCGACATCGACCCCGAGTTGGCGGGTGCGGGAACTGAGCCCGATGAGGATGTCGCCAGCGACTGTAGGCGCTGAGTCGCTGACGATCTGAATCTCAGCGTGCGTCAACGAGCCGAGATGTTCGGCGAGCAGTTCAGCAGCGCGAGATTGTGCGACAGTCGGGGAATCCGGCAACACGATCTGCGTCGGCAAGGATGGCTCCCGGGACAGGGTGAACAGGGTGGGGCCGCCGCATCCAAGCAGGTGGAACCCAATCCAGCACAAGGTTGACAACAACCGACGACTGCAGCGAATGGAAGTTCGGGGGATGGCGACCAATGAGGCTTTCCGGAAACGGGGTGGACGGAGTCTATCTTGGAAAACTTGCAGGACCCAAGTATAAGGAGCCCAAAATGGTAGAAACGTCAGAAAACAGAATGCACCCAAGCCCGGAAACCCCTGCCGAAGGGTCTCTCCAGTGACCGGGTCGGCGGCGCGGGATCGTTGGGAGGCTGAGTATGGCGAGACGGGTTACGAACCAAATCGAGAAGCGACACCATTTCTTGTGGAAACCCTTGGTTCCGAAGCGCCCGGTCTCGCCCTCTGTCTGGCTGCCGGTGCCGGGCGCAATGCCGTGTATCTGGCGACGCTGGGTTGGCAGGTGACGGCGACGGATATCTCCGCCACCGGATTGCAGTGGTTGAACCGATGGGCGCGTGAGTGCGGTGTCGATGTGGAAAGTGTCGTCACCGATCTGGTGTCTTGGGAGCCCGGTACGACATGCTGGGATCTGGTGACCATGGTGTCCTACCTCCAGCCCGCTTTTTTCCCCGCCATTCGTCGCGCCCTACGCCCCGGAGGACTCTTTCTGTTTCACACATTCGGGCCCAAACAACTCGAACAGGGCTGGGGACCGCGTAGCGCTGCACATCTGGCCGAACCGGAGACAGTTCGGTCGGCCTTCCAGGATTGGGAGTTACTCCGCTTCGAGGAGGGTGTGTTCCCACGTGGCGATGGGCGCCAGGAGGGGGTGGTGCGAATGCTGGCTCGAAAACCTAGGCGTCCAGGGCGCTGATCTGTTCAGCAAGACCCACTGTGAGTGGCGTTGCCGGCGTCGGCAACTCAGCCGCATGCAAGCCGGAAAGGTCGTAGATGCGGTGACAGAGAAAGGGCGCCGACGCCGGATTGGCGGCCAGGTAGGCATCGACGGGGATCTCCTCGATACCGACTGGGACGCCGAGAACATCACCGATGATCCGATAGTAGTCGACGGATTCGACGACATCGGGGCCGGCGGCCTGGAAGATGTGACGGTGCAGATCGGACCGTCCGAGGAAACCGAGCATGAGATCCGCCAGGTCCCGAGCCAGGATCGGTTGCTGCAGGAAATGGCCACCCCCAACGAGGTGCAACTTCTCTCCGGCGCGCAACTTCTCCAGCAAAGCCTTGTCACGACCATGCTCCGGCAGACAACCCAGCTCAGAACCGGGGCCGTAGATATGGCAGGGCCGCACGACGGACCAACTCATGTCTCCGGTATCGGTGCCGAGCAAATGCAATTCGCACAATCGCTTCTTGCCACCGTATCCATCACTCAGATAATGATCGGAGAGCTCCCCTTGCGGGAACCGGCGGTGCGTGGGATCGAAGACGAAGTCGGTGGAGACAAATAGCAGCTGGTGGGCACGTTCTCGGAACACGGCCACATCCTGCACCGCGTCGACGGCGTCATATCCGATGCAGTCGGCGACCAGGTCGAAGTGGTCGATCTTTGCCATCTCCATCGCCGCCGAGATCGCACCTTCGAAGGACGGCGTATCTTTTCGATCCGCGACGATGGCGGTGACGCCATCTGGTAGTGGCCGTTGTCCGCGTGTGACGACCCAGACACGGAAGCCCGCTGCCACGGCGCGGCGCGCCACCGTACCACTGACAAAACCACTGCCGCCAATCACGAGTAGATCATTGGCCATGACGGTTACCCCTCCACCTGCGGATGACGGGGAAGCAGCTCAAGTGGTTGCACGATCTTGCGCCGCTCGGGGGTGAGTCGCGCCAGCAGTTCGGCTGACGGTGCATAACCAAGGCGAAAATTGCCCCAGGAGGGCCCATACCGGAAGACGCAGATACGCCGCTCCCCTTCGTTGGCACGACGTGCCGAGCCGTGGGACAGACCATCGACGAAGAGGATGGCGTCACCCGCCTGCATATGGACTTCGATTGCGCCTTCGATGCCTTCCACGGTAGCACCCTCGGGTTTCATGCGATGTTCGGCGAAATCGGGATGCAGGAAATTCGACTTGTGACTGCCCGGGATCAGCATGGTGCCACCATCACCTGGACCGATGTCGGTGAGTGCGATCAGCGCATTCACCTGACCACACATGAAACGACCACCGTGGAAGCGAAACTGGTTGCGATGAATGGGTGGATGACCACCGGAGTGCACACCGATGGCCTCACCAGGGCGTCTGAAATTCGCGAAGCATTCATCGATAAAAAGGGGCCCATGATGGTAGTCGAAGGTGCCCTCGCCACCGACAAAAAATTTGATGCGCTCGATCCACGACGGGTGATCGATGAGCTGTTCGAAGGGTTCTCCCCCTTCGTAAATCTGCTGGTAGTTGAGGCCGTCCTTGGTCCCGTATGTGTGGCCCTGCAGGTGGCCATACCACTGGCCGGGTTGCAGGCGTGGAATCTCGTCAAGAACCGTGTTGCAGGCGCCGACTTCGTCGGCCGTCAGGGCGCCAGGCACGTGGATGTAGCCACGCAGATCGAAGAGGTAGGTATCGAGAGGGTCAACCATGGTTGCAGAGGTCTCCGTGACTTTGCCCGTAACGTCAACGGGTTGGTTATCGAAGCATCGATATAGCTGCTTGTTGCACCTGCGTGCAAGCCGGGCGGTATCTACTTGACCATGTTCCATTCGCTGTCGAGTGTCTCAGCAGACCGGTCTACAGACATTGAACGGGGGGTCTGCTTTGACATCTGCCATGGGCGAGTGGGTGTCACTGGCCGACACCGATCCGCAGGCCTTCGAAGTGAGACTTGCCGAGGCCACTGCCGGGGACGGCTGGGTGATGGCGATCACGGGAATTGCTCTGGGGAACCAACCGTGAAAATTTCTTCACGCAGCTGAAGGTCTGGAGCAAGGACTCGCTGCTCCGCTGGGCGTTGAACAGGCGTGCCAGGCGCCCGATGCCCTGGGTGACAGAATGTGAGTCGGGTGTCACCCCACTCGGTACCGCTCCAGGGCGGCAACATCCAGCTCGACGCCGAGCCCCGGAGCGTCCGGTACCGTCACCAGGCCATTCACCGGCTCCAGAGCGCCACCGATCAGGTCGTTCTCACGCGTGAAATGCAATGAATCGGAGGGAATCTTGGCATTGCGCACAACGGCGTGTACGTGCGTTCCGTACGCCCCCGAGATGCCCAGACCAAGACCCACGACCTGCAACCATACCGGCAGACCCGCCGCCTCAGCCATGCCCGCCATGACGAGTACACCCTCGACGGTCCCCCCCATGTTGAACATGTCGGCTGCATCGGCGCGGATGGCACTCATCATCACCTTTGGATCATGCAGATGTGGCGCCAAGGGGATGATCGAATGTTGGCGAAAGTGGCTGTATTGATGCCACCCCGGCAGGTATTGGAAAGGATCTTCGAAGGCCTGGATGTTGTATCCCTCCAACTGTCGCGCCAGCCGCAGGCTGGTGGTCAGATCACCAAAGGTGAAGTTGGGATCGACGATGATCCCGTAGTCGGGACCTGCGGCCTTCGTTATCAGGTCGACGGTTTCGACGATGTTCCAGGGTCGCGCTTTCAGCTTGTGCGTGCGGTAACCCTTCCTGGCTCCCTCCTCGGCCATGGCGGCGAACTCCGCCGGCTCCAGGGGAGGAGACCACCAGCCCACCGGGACCTGATCCCAATGTTTGGTCCCCATGAGGCGATAGGCGGGCACACCCAGCGCCTTGCCGACGATGTCGAAACAGGCCATGGCGATGGCGCCACCCATGGAGGTCAGATTCAGGCTCAATGGGTCGACGCCGAGCCACTTGGACTCGATCTCTTCCATCAGGTCACCACGTCCGCCCTCGCCGATCCCGACGATGCCCTCGTCGGTATGGACACGAATGATCGTGATCGGGTTGTCCCGATAGTGTCCGGGACGGCTCTTCTCGATGGAGGGGATGTGGGGTACAGCGGTAACGAAACGTTCCAACTTCGTGATCTTCATTGTCAAAAGCCCTTGTAGTCCTGTTCGGTAACCGCCGACCCCGGTGGCATGCGCCACATGTAGTCAGCATCGATGGCGGGTTCGCTGTCACCGAAGCGTTCCATCAGGTCGATACGATGGCGCAGCAGTGTGCCCAGATTCATGCCATAGTGGTGGGTTGTCTCGCCGTGCGCCATCAGTGGCATGAAATCGATGTCGGAGTCCTCCCAAAGAGTCAGCATTTCCCTGGAATTGTCCAGTTCACGTGCACAGGTGTCAAGTCCCTGGGCGCGTCGTCTCGATTTCTGTATCGACTCCTCGGCCTCGAGATAGCCGTGCACGCCCGCAATCCAGCCACAGATGTTGCGTAAGGTCTCCGCATAACAGCGGAATGCGCGTAACCGGTCACGCAGGCCGGTCCAGACTCCACCACCCTCAGTTGCCATGCTCTCGGCGCTGTCGACGGCTTCGGCGAGGGGAGCCCAGACCGCCTCGAAGGCTTCCAAGTGACGGTCGCATTTGGTCACGTCGAGGATTTCCCACAAGGCGTCGGCACCGAAGTCGATGTTGTTGGGATTGTTGAAGATCGTCAGCATCATCTCTTCGTACGGAATGCGCTCGGCGTCGGGGATGGCATTCATATCTGGGACGAATGGCCGGGCCCAGAATCGATACCAGGTGAAACTGTTCGACATGTATTGACCGATGTCGGGTAGCAGATCGGCAGCCCGGTCCGCCGCACGCCAGGCGACACTCGGGATGTCGAGATAACCTTCGTTTGGGGACTCAATCTGCTACTGCAGCAGACGGGCGCGGTCGGCGTGGGCGCCGGCGGTGGGAATCTCCTGGATCAGAAAGTTGGGTATCACCGCGTCGAGATGCAGGCTGATCGCCGTCGACAGGGGACTCCACGGGTTGTGCGGCGCCAGACTCACGTAAAAGGCTTCGGCCATGGCGGCAATCTTATGGATCACGTTCACCGCTTCGTGCACGAGCAGATCACGAAAGGCATACCGTCCGATGCGCCGTGCCATCTCCACGGCGTTGATGGGGTTCAGCAGCCCGTGGGCATCGATGGCGATGCCGGTGCCCTCGATGGGTGTGAACTTCACCGTGCGGAAACCCTCCTCCAGGCGACGCTGCGCGTCCTCGGCATAACCAGCGGGTTCGCCACCGTGGATCCAGGCGTAACATTCGATGCGCTCGCGGACACGGCCGCCGAGCAACTGCCACCCCGCCAGATGACGGTTCGGGTCATGTCACCGAGAAGACGTTCGATGGCAAGTGGATCGGCGCCGACCACGAAGTGTTCGAGGTCGCGTATGGCGCCAACGACGGCCTGTTCCTTACCGACACAGGAGGGTTCGCCGAAGCCGACGATGCCCGCGTCGGTCTGCAGGCGAACGAAGAGGTAGATCCGAGGCTGACCTGGGGCGCCGATGTCAGCGCTGAGAATGTCGAGTCGAGTGATGCGCATCAATGGATTCAATCACCCTTATGGCCGAAGGTGTGCCGCAATTCATGGTCAAGCAGGAATCGCTTGAAGCGGACGCCACCGGCATACCCACCGAGTTTGCCGTCAGAACCGACGACGCGATGACAGGGGATGACGACGGGCAAGGGATTGTTGTGATTGGCGCCGCCCACGGCACGTGCCGCTCCGGGACACCCCAGACTGGCCGCCAGTTCACCATAGGATGAGGTGGTGCCGTAGGGCAACAATTGCAGGGCCTGCCACACCTTCAGTTGGAAGGGTGTACCCTGCGGCCGCAGGGGCAACTCGAAGTCCTGCAGGGCGCCGGCAAAGTAGGCGGTGAGTTGCTCGCCAGCACCAAAAGCAGCGCTATCGTGCCGCGTCCCTTCGGGCGCCACCTCCGTGTCGCCGCCGGCATCGACGAACCACATTCGGTAGATACCGTCGACACGCCAAGCGACGGCGAAATCACCTACTGGGGTGGCAATGAGGCTGTAGTCCAATAACATAGCTCTACTTCAGCATCATCATTCTACCCGTGCCGACAAAATCGGGGGTTGCGAGTCGGTAGAAGTACAGTCCATTGCCCACCGCTCTGCCAGCGGTATCCCGGCCATCCCAGCTGATGGAGTAGAAGCCAGCGGGCATCGATTGGCCGGGGACCAGCGTGCGCACCACACGCCCGAGCACGTCATATATCACCAACCGTGCCGAAGTTTCGGCGGCGAGGGCGAAGTCGATCTGGGTCGATGGATTGAACGGATTCGGATACGCCTGTCCGAGAGCGAATCCAGAGGGCCGCAACGAGGCGGAGGGAATCGCCGGTGCCAGGCGCACACCAGAGGTCGAGGCCAGCAACAGCTGCTCAAGCTCGATGCGGGTGCCATTGGCGAGTTGCCGATCGCGCAGACGGAAGGTGAGTTGCGCCAGCACGCCGGTTTCCATCAGGCCCCCGTCGCTGCGAGCATTGCCGAGTAGGATCCGCCCTGGACGCTGCTCGAGGATGCGGAACCAGTTGTTGTCGGGTGCCGTGGGTCCAGCCTGAGCATCGGTGAAGGACAAGGCCGCCGGATCCCATGTCAGGGTCAGACCATAAGCGTCCACGTCGTTAAGTGCATCGGCCTGTACAAGCAGCTGTACCACATCACGCGGTAGTGACGACGTGCCATCGAGACCCGCGTCGGCGATGAGGCGGATCTGCGCGGACTCGTCGACTGGATGGGTGCTGGCCACAGTCTGGGCCGTTTTGCTTGCCGTGGTGCCGAAGGCATCGACGAAGCGGAAAAAGTCGTCGAAGTCGATGAAGGTCCCGGCGCCGGAGTCGTTCAGATCAAAATCCGGAAAGTCGTCGGCACTGCCGCCGAAGGCATCGACAAAGGCGAAGAAATCGTCGAAATCGACGGCGCCAGAATCGTCGAAATCACCCAACAGTAGCGGACCCGTGGATACGGTGAATTCCTCGGTGACCGTGAACGGTCCCGTCAGGTCGCCTTCCACGGCGCGGGCCCGCCAGTAGTAGGTTGCGCCGTCATCCAGGCTACGCGTGATGGTCCAGGAGGTGGCGGCAGAACCGGAGGTGATGCCGGATTCTGAAGCGGTTACATCGGAGAAGTCAGACTGTGTCGATACCTGGATCGTATAGGTCAGAGTGGCGCCACTACTGAAGGGCTCGGCGTTAGTGAAAGAGAATGTTGGTCGCAACACCTCTCCATCGACACTCAGATCGCTGGGTGCCGTGGGTGCAGCCGACAGGGTCGGGCTCAGCGACAGGTCGAGACCGGGGTCGGACTCGTTGCCGGGTGAAGCCCGATCGATGGCGGTGATCTGGTATTCGTACGAGCTGCCGTTGTCCAGGCCCAGGTCGGTGTAACCAGGGGTTGGCAGAAGTGTGGCGATGGCGACGAAGCTACCGTCGCCGGTCAGTCGTCGGTAGAGGTTGTAGCCACCCAGATCGGCCTCGGAGTTGGTCTCCCACGAGAGCGCGACGGACTCGTTCCCCGCTGTCCCAGTCAATCCCGTGGGTGCCCCGGGGGCGCTCGTGTCGGGTGCCGCCAAAGTTGTAAAGGAAACTTCAACGGATTCGGTCGGGCCATTGCCGGCGCGGTCGCCGGAACCGACGGTGAGAAAGTACTCCGTGTCGGGCTGTAGGTTGGTCAAAGCCACGTCGTGCTCAAGTACGTCGGAGGCGTCACCCACGGTTACGTCGAGCAGACCTGAGACCGTACCCAGATCGACAAAACTGTCCGCCAACTCGTCCGTCAGCCATGTGACGATGGCGCTGAAGTCCGCGGCGGTGACGACGACATCGCTGAGCACGGGGGGGGTCGCGTCCGGTTCAGGGTCGGTGGTGAAGGACAACACGTCGGTCACAGTCGGCCCGTTGTTGCTCAGATCCGAAGAGGTGACCTGGTAGAAGTATTCGGTGGCGGGAGTCAGATTGGTCAGGGTGATTTCATGGTCGTCACCCGTTGACGAGGATGTGCGGATAAACAGCAGACTATCCGCTGCGGTACCAAAATCGATCTGTGCCGTCGCGTCTTCGTCCGTCGTCCACTGAATCGTGGCGACTTCGTCGTTCTGATAAATCACCGCTGGTTCCTCGGTGATCTCCGGTGCCGTGAGATCGACCTCGGGGTTGGTTGAGAACACCCCTTCGGCGCTCGTGGTGGCGCCGTTGCCGGCAGCGTCGGTGGAACCGACCTGAAAGAGGTACGGGGAGCCGGGCTCCAGATTTGACAGGACCATCTTGTGGTTTGTCTGACTGACACCGGAATTTGTCCGTTCTTCGCTCACCGATTCGGCACCAAACTGCACGTCGGAGTTTGCCGGTTCATCTGTCAGCCACTCGACGATGGCCGTGTCGTGTGTCTTTGACGAAATCGTCGGCCCCGAAAGAATCACCGGGTACTGTGTATCCGGGTCGGTGTTCGTGGTAAAGGACCCGGCGCCGCCGGGGGGTTGCAGGATCTTGAGACGTTTGCCCGCGCGTGCAGATTTGCTCGCTGGCAGGTTGGGTTCGAAGCTCGCCGTCTGGCCGTTGGTCGCCTCGACGATGATGCCGTAGTCATAGGCACTTGCCGGGTCCAGACCGGAGATGGTGATGGCGTGTTCCTGCGACAGACGCAGGCTGCCACTTGCCGTCTGGTCGGCGATCTCAAATTCGTCCGCCGTTCCATACGTGCCATTTTTGGTGCCAAAAAACACACTGGCGCGGGTGTCGACATCGGTGACAAAAGTCACCACACCGAGTACGTCGCGGACGATGACGAAGGGCCCTTCGACGATGACGGGCGGCAGGGTGTCACCGGCAGCGGAGGTGCGGAACCTCAGATCCCGACTCCACTGCTGGTTCCCCCGTGGGTCGGTGGACAGGCTGTCACCATCCGGAGTGACGACGGAGATGCGAAAGCGATACCCAGTCGACGGTGACAGGTCGGAGAGGGTGACACTGTGTCCGTTGAGAATCTCTCCTGAACTAGTGGAGAATTCGTAGTCGGTGCCGGCGCTATCCGGCTCGCCAAAGGTGGTTTCGGCATAGTCGATCGTCGCCAGAGCGATCTGGTTGAGTTGGAAGTTGATGACCGCCGTTTCCGGGCTCACGACACGCGTCGGCGGGGCCAACAGCCGTACCGCCTGACGTTCTGCGCGGGTCCGGAAGGTGCCCGTCTTGACGACGGTTACGTCCTCTTCAGTCAACAATCCATCGGCGATGAGATCGTCAGCGCCCACCAGTCGCGAGGTCACGACGAAGCTGTATTCGGTGTCTGGCAAGAGCAAGCCGACGGTGGCGGCGTGGACGAAGGTGCCCTCAGGATCCAACAGTACCAGGCCGACTTGATTGCCATCGGTATCGTTGATCAGTAGTTGTGTGTCGGCGGGACGGTTGGTGAACCAACTCGCCGAGGCACTCTTCCTCGTCGCTTGCACATCGAGATCGGAGGCCGCGGCGGGGCGCAGGTCTGGCGCCAGGCGAGTACGGAATCGGCCTGTGAGCTGGTTCGACGCCGAACCGGCCAATTCCGTCGATCGAGCGGCGTATTCATACTGCGTATCAGCCGTTAGGCTGTCGATTGCGACGAGGTGACGCCGCAACAACAGCAGTCGGCGTAATTCCAGCAAAGAAGGAAAAAAGTCGTCGGCGTAGGGCGGGCCCAGGCCGACGTCGGTGAGACTCGAGTCGATGATGGTGGTATTGCTGTCGTTGATGGCGATGCCGGCAGCGAACAGCACACGGGCCGCCGTCACGACGTTGGTATCAAATCGGTCCACACTCTGGCTGGTGACGATGCGCCAGTCACTATTGCCAGAGGGCCGGATACGAAGCGTATCGGTGAGTCCCACCAGGCGGCTTTCCCAGGCGATGGTGGCACCGTTGAATCGACGGGTCACCTCCGCGTTGAAGATCCTGTTAGAGAAGCGCCGCACCAGCCTGATGCCCAACTCCCCATCGTCGTAGGTGAACACATCCTCATCATCGGGGTCGGCGGAGGTGTTCAACTCGACGCTGGTCACCCAGATTCCCGAGCCGCCCTCAGTCAGCTCACCGATGACCTCAAAATGGAACGTGCTCAGCAATCCACCGGTGGTTACGGTGGTCAGACCTTTGCCCAGGATGGTCGAACCGGCATCCACTTCAGCCAGTCCGTCCTCACGCACATCGGGTGCTTTGGGCAGGGCCAGGGCGCCCGGTGTGATATCGCCGAGTGTGGTGGAGAGGAACTCGACGACCGCCGGGTCGAAGAGGACACGTACGACGACACCCTTGACCTCCGTCGTGCCACTGGCGCGCACGGCGAGGGAGATGGATTGACCCACCGCGGGGTTATCGATGCGCACGGGCCCGTCCACAGAGACCACGTAGTCGGGGTTGGGACCGGCCATCACCCCCTGGGCGAGCAGAAGACAGGCGGCGAACGGCAGCAGGGCGAGCAGGCGTGTCTCATTCATTGTTAACTATCCTTCGAGGTTCAGCATGGGTCCGTGCAGTGTTGACGCGCTCCCGAAATGTAGTCACTTGGGACCGAGGCGCAGGTTGATGCACATCACAATGGGCCGTTATGCCAGCCCAGAGCTGCCGTGCGCGACCCGGTCAGACGTTCATGCAGGTATAGTACACCAAAGAGCGCCCCGAAGAGTACGAAAGATTCCCGGGCGGCCAACTTAGGGCGCGCATGGAAATGAGTGATCAATTCGTGTCTGCCTTGCGCTTGCGGATCGTGTAGTTCCAATCGGCATGGAACTCGTGTCGCTGACGGTGACGCCCTTGGGATAGGATCGCTTGTCAATCTCGGAACGGACACGCAAGACCGTGGTGGTCGTTGTCGAGCCGATGAGACTGACGATGGTGGCCAGGCTGGTCAACGCCTTTCCGCGCCAGTTCATAGCGATGTGCGAAAACAAGCGATGCTCGATCTTGTTCCACTTGCTGGTGCCGGGAGGGTAATGACACACGGTGATGGGTAGGGGATCGCCCTGCCTTGTTCGGGGACGACGAAATCGGGCACGCGCACGACCGGGGTTCTTGAAGTCCCCCACCAACTCCTTCTTCTTGGTGTCCACCGAGATGACCGGCTCGCCCCGCTGCTGAGCGTCTTGAATCTGCTCGTTGAGGTAGTGGAACTGCGCGTCTCGATTAATCGTGTTCATTGGCGTGCGAATCTCGTGTGACATATTGGCGAGGAAGTCACCGATCTTGGGGTAACGGACGTGATGGGTCGCACGGCACTGGAACTGGAACTGGCCGAAGCAGGGGGATACGAGGACGTGGCGAGCATGCTTCGTTGAAAGCGCCTGTCGTTCCGGCTTATCGGGTGGCGCCAATCTGACCGAGCACTCGCCCGGTGCACACTTCAGCCTCGCCTTATCTGGTAGCTCAATGCCCCGCGCACCAGTAGGAATAAAGACGAGCGTTGGTCAACTCGAAGCGCAGGCGCACAGGCTGGTCGGGGAGTCCCCGGTTTCCCTCCGGTCCCCAGCCGACTCGTAGA
>Ga0310124_10002081_pt1 | contig 13866 bp, 12 predicted proteins | sample CB11b_AW_Bot5_MG_FD_203507 | JGI IMG/M metagenome (GOLD analysis project Ga0310124, IMG submission 203507) | Marine microbial communities from Western Arctic Ocean, Canada - CB11b_AW_Bot5 | ecosystem: Environmental > Aquatic > Marine > Oceanic | place: Canada: Western Arctic Ocean | collected...
GGGCCAAGCCCAGCATTTCAATGTCCCCTTCCCCTGTCATTACCATATGCACGGCAACAACCGTTTTGGCCTGCCGGCGCTGACCAATCTAGACGCTTTGCCGCCGCAAGGCGCGATGCTGATTACCCCACCGCTGAAAATCAGGCAGGGGTCGGGCAGTCCGGCACGAATCCTGGCGCTGGTTGAAAGTGCCAACGGGTGAGTGATCACATCCACCAGGCGGGCGGCAGCAACGTGGGCCGCCTGTTCGCCGCCCAGGCCCAACGCCGGCCGGACAGTGTCGCCCTTACCTGTGACGGTGAAAGCCTGAGCTACAGCCAATTGAACGCGCGGGTTAACCGCCTCGCCAACGCCATGTTGACCCGGGGCATGGGTCATGGCGACCGGGTTGGGCTGCTGGCGCATAACTGTGCACGCTTTATCGAAGTGGAACTGGCCGCCGCCAAGATCGGCGCCATCACTGCTTCGCTGAATTGGCGCCTGGCGTCCGTGGAACTACGCCATTGCATCGAATTGACTGGCCCTAAATTAATCATCGCCCAGGCGGATTATCAGGATCGCCTAGGCGAAACCGGGCGGAACTGTCTGATGTTCGGCGCGGATTACGAAGCAGCCTTGGCGGCGGCGGCAACATCGGAACCGGCGGCAGACGCGGGCGGCGAGGACGGCCTGGTTATTATTTTCACCTCCGGCACCACGGGGCTGCCGAAAGGCGCCCTGATCAGCCACCGCGCCATGATTGCCCGCGGCATGATCTATGGCGCCGAAACCGGTGCGCCGGCCAAGGATACCTTCGTCGCCTGGACGCCGCTGTTTCACATGGGCGCCAACGATTTTGCCCTGGCTACCCTGCTGCGGGGCGGCAAAGTAATCGTTGTTGACGGCTATCAGCCGGAGGTATTGGCAGCGGCCATCGAGGCGGAGAAAATCCACTATCTGCCGCTGATCCCCGGCATGATCATGGAATTCATCACGGTGCTGCGGGAACGGGGCGTGCGGCCCAAGGGCATCGGCATGATCGGCGCCATGGCCGATCTGGTACCGCGCCAACAATTGGCGGAGATTACCGAGCTTCTGGATGCGCCGTACCTGAATACCTTTGGTTCAACCGAAACCGGCATGCCGCCGGCCACCGCCAACTATGTCGCCATCGGCACGGCGCCAATGTCGTTGCCCAAGCGGCAAAACGATTTCTGCGAAATTCGCCTGGTCGACCCCGACGATAACGACGTGCGGAATGGCGAACCGGGTGAACTGGCCATTCGCGGGCCGTCTCTATTTAGCGGCTATTGGCGCAACGAGGACGCCAATGCCGAAAGTTTTCGCGGCGGCTGGTTCCATATGGGCGATGTCTTTCGCCGCAATCCCGATGGCACATTGGATTTCGTCGACCGTATAAAATACATGATCAAATCCGGTGGCGAGAACATCTATCCCACCGAGATTGAGCAATACATTCTGGCCGATCCACGGGTCTCCGAAGCAGCCGTGGTGCGCAAGCCTGATGAGCGCTGGGGCGAAGTGCCCGTCGTCTTCGCCGCGCGCCGTGACAATGGTCTCAGCGCCGAAGACCTGATTATGGCGTGCAAAGGCAAGCTGGCCAGCTACAAACTGCCCAAGGAAGTGTATTTCATCGAATTAAACGATTTTCCCCGCAGCACCTCCGGCAAAATACAGCGCCACGAATTGGAGGCGCGTCTGCGGCGGTAAAAAACGCAGCCGTCGCTAATCGGTGATGTCGTTCCAGAGTTCCTTGGCCTTTTGGAAAAAGCCTTCGCTTTCCGGACTGGTGCCGCCGTCGCCCAGGGATGCCTCAAACTGCCGCAGCAGATCCGACTGCGCCTTAGACAGGTTGACAGGCGTTTCGACCACGGCCTGGACATACATATCGCCCTGTCCCCGGCCACGCATTTGCGGCATGCCCTTGCCGCGTAGGCGAAACTGCCGGCCGGTCTGGGTGCCTTCGGGTAGGGTTACGGCGACCCGCCCCCCATCCAGGGTCGGCACATCGATATCACCGCCCAGGGCCGCCGTGGTCATGGCTATGGGCACCCGACAATAGATATTGGTGCCATCACGCTGAAAAACCTCGTGGGGCAGCAGGGATAGGAAAATATAGAGATCACCGGACGGGCCGCCGCGCAACCCGGCCTCGCCCTCGCCGGTCAGGCGGATGCGGGTGCCATCCTCCACGCCCTTGGGAACGTTGACTGAAAGGGTTTTGTCTTTTTCGACCCGACCCGCGCCGGAACATTTTTTGCAAGGATGGGAGACCACCCGGCCGACGCCACCGCAATTGGGGCAGGTCCGCTCAATTGTGAAAAAGCCCGACTGGGCCCGCACCTTGCCGTGGCCCTGGCAAGTGGCGCAGGTGCTGGGCCGCGAGCCGTCCTCCGCCCCTGATCCCGCGCAGCCTTCGCAGACCGAGGTGGTGGGAATTGTAATCTTGGCGGCCTTGCCGTTGTAGGCCTCATCAAGCGAGATTTCCATATTGTAGCGCAGGTCGGCGCCACGGTTGTTGCCGCCCTGGCGCTGCCGGCCCCCACCCACGAATTCGCCAAACAGATCATCGAAGACATCTGCGAACGAGGTGCCGAAGCCGCCATTGGAACCGCCGCCGCCGCCGTTCTGAAACGCCGCATGGCCAAAACGGTCATAGGCATCGCGTTTTTCCTCGTCCGAGAGGATGTCGTAGGCCACCGAAAGTTCCTTGAATCTGGCTTCGGCCTCGGCATCGCCCGGGTTGCGGTCCGGATGATACTTCATAGCCAATTTACGATAGGCCTTTTTCAGTTCCGGTTGACCGGCTTGGCGGTCCACCCCAAGCGTTTCATATAAATCCTGCTCGGCCACCGCTTCAGCCCCCTAAACCGCAAGACGCCTGATGGTAGGCCCTCAGGCATAGAGAAGCACGGCCCCATTTCCGGGGCCACGCCTGCTTGTTACGAAACAACGCTGACATCGCGCGCACCCACAATCAGGCAGACGTGCTTTTCTTGTCATCGTCGTCGACCTCTTCGAAGTCCGCATCGACGACATCGTCGCCGCCGGCTTCGTCGCCTTCAGCCCCCGCGGGATCCTCGCCATCGGCTTCCTGCTCCGCCTCATAGGCCATTTCACCCAGCTTCATTGAAGCTTGCATCAGAGCCTCGCTCTTGACCTTTATGGCTTCGATATCGTCGCCTTCGAGGGCCGTGCGCAGTTCGCTCACCGCCGCCTCGACGCCGCTTTTTTCTTCCGCCGGCACCTTATCGCCCAGATCAGCAATGCTCTTCTCTGTCGCATGGATCAAGGCATCGGCCTGGTTTCTGGCTTCCGCCTCTTCCCGGCGCTTTTTATCGTCTTCGGCATAGGACTCGGCGTCCTGCACCATCGTTTCGACCTCGCTATCGGACAGACCGCCCGACGCCTGGATGCGGATCTGCTGTTCCTTGCCAGTCGCCTTATCCTTGGCGGAGACATTCACGATGCCATTGGCGTCAATATCGAAGGTCACTTCGATTTGCGGCACGCCACGGGGCGCTGCCGGCAGACCGACTAGATCAAATTGGCCCAGCAACTTATTATCGGCGGCCATTTCACGTTCGCCCTGGAAAACCCGGATCGTCACGGCGGATTGGCCGTCTTCGGCGGTCGAGAAAGTCTGGCTCTTCTTGGTCGGGATCGTGGTGTTGCGTTCGATCAGTTTCGAGAAGACGCCGCCCAGGGTTTCAATACCAAGAGACAGCGGCGTGACATCCAGCAGCAAGACATCCTTGACATCGCCTTGCAAAACGCCGGCCTGAATAGCGGCGCCCAGCGCTACCACTTCATCCGGGTTGACGCCCTTGTGCGGCTCGCGGCCAAAGAATGTTTTGACGGATTCCATAACCTTGGGCATCCGGGTCATGCCGCCGACCAACACGACTTCGTCAATTTCGCCGGCGCTCATGGACGCATCCTTCAACGCGGCCTTCAAGGGGGGCAGGGTGCGCTGGATCAAATCATCCACGAGGGCTTCCAATTTGGCCCGGGTCAATTTCATGGTCAGATGCTTCGGCCCACTCTTATCGGCGGTGATGAAGGGCAAATTGACCTCCGTCTGAACAGCGGAAGACAATTCTATCTTGGCCTTTTCCGCCGCCTCTTTTAAGCGCTGCAGGGCCAGTTTGTCGGACCGTAGGTCAATCCCGCTTTCTTTTTTGAATTCATCGGCCAAATAATTGACTACCACAAGGTCAAAATCCTCGCCGCCCAAGAAAGTGTCACCGTTGGTGGATTTGACTTCAAACACCCCTTCGCCAATTTCCAGGATCGAGATGTCGAAGGTGCCGCCGCCCAGATCATATACGGCGATAGTCTTGCCATCACCCTGCTTGTCCAGGCCATAGGCTAACGCCGCCGCCGTCGGCTCGTTGATAATGCGCAGAACTTCCAAGCCGGCAATCTTGCCCGCGTCCTTGGTCGCCTGGCGTTGGGAATCGTTGAAATAAGCCGGTACCGTGATCACCGCCTGATCGACGGTTTCACCCAAATACGTCTCGGCCGTTTCCTTCATCTTTTGCAGGACGAAGGCGCTGATCTGACTAGGGGCATATTTATCGCCCTTGACGGCAACCCAGGCATCGCCGTTATCGGTCTTAGCAATCTCGAAAGGCACTGTCTTGCGCATTTCCGTGACCGCATCGCCGTCAAAGCTGCGGCCAATCAGACGCTTAATGGAGAATAAGGTGCCGTCCGGGTTCGTCACGGCCTGCCGTTTTGCGGGCTGACCCACCAGCATTTCGCCGTCGTCACCCTCGGTAAAAGCTACGATGGACGGCGTCGTCCGTGTACCTTCTGCATTCTCAATGACCTTGCCCTCACCACCCTCCATCAATGCGACGCAGGAGTTGGTGGTACCAAGATCAATGCCTATTACCTTACCCATGTCTAACTATCCTCTGTTGGCAGATCGATGGTGGCCCCTTAAGGCACCGCCTGGATCCCCGTTGTCGATGATTACGACGTGACGACACTTCGCGTCACGCATGCGAGATATATAGGTCCGGGATAATCGGTGCGCAACCTCGCAAACACCGGAAATATGAACAGAAACTGGCATTATCTTGTGTATCTTGACACGATAATTTTGCCCGGTCGGTGTTTTCATCGCATTTCAAGGGTCATTCATGAACGTATCGGCCTCATACCGTACTGATATACTGGTCTTTTATGCCGGCTGGTTCGCGCAACGGTTGGCCATGGGGCATGCCCTGGTCATCAATCCCCATGGTGGCAAGCCCTATCAGGTCGCATTGCGCGGCGAAGGAGGCGACGGCTTTGATTTCTAGACCCGGAATATGGAACCGTTTTGGGAAAATCTGGCCAGCTTGGCAGCCCAGGGCACAGCCTTTATGGTGTAGTACACGGCGACCGGATACCCCCGACCTTTGGAGCCTTCGGTAGTTAGCGCCCAGCAAGCAGTAGCCACCGCCCTGCTGGCCGGGGCGTTGGTCGATCGTTCGACCCGGCCCACCATTTTACTACTCGAAGCGGAACGGCGGTTGAAAAACAGGGCAAAACTAACCCCGGAAGCACGCGTCTTCACGCATATCAATGCCCGTGACGCTCTAGCCGGGATCAAAAACGACGATGTTTTGATCGCGCGGTTAAGCGCCTATTTCTAATTAGTTGTCTGTGAAAAATTCGGACAACATTAATATGCCTGCCGCACACGACACGACAGACAGCCTGTTTATCGTCATTGTCGGGCTTGGACCTACAATCCAGGGCAACAAACTCTGGCGTTTGCAGCTCTGGATCCCCGGGTCTCCGTTTCGCTACGCCCGAGGATGACGCAGTATCGTGTAGTGTGGGTCTCATTAATTCGAAAATAGCCTAGAGCCGGCGTTCGATGGCGTCCCAGATGGGGCCGGCCAGATTGGTGCCGTCAAAGCGGCCGCATTCCTGAATGCCCGTGGGTGAGGTGACGTTGATTTCCGTCAGATAGTCGCCGATCACGTCGATGCCGACAAAAATCAAGCCCTGTTCCTTTAGAACCGGCCCGATGGCGCGGCAAATTTCCCAATCGCGTTCGGTCAATTCACTTTTCAGCGGCGTGCCGCCCACATGCATGTTCGAGCGCGCCTCACCCTCCGCCGGTACCCGATTGATGGCGCCCACCGCCTCGCCATCGACCAGGATGATCCGTTTGTCCCCAAGTCGTACTGCTGGCAGATAGCCCTGCGCTATAATGGGTTCACGTGAGCGTTCGGTAAACATTTCGATCAGGGCGGAGAGGTTCTCATCGCCGGGCTGAATATGAAAGACCCCGGCGCCACCATTGCCGAACAACGGCTTGATGATGATATCCCCATGCGCCTCGCGAAAGGCTTTTATCTCATCCCCATTGGCGGTGATCAGGGTCGGGGGCATCAAGTCGGGGAAATGGGTCACGAACAGCTTTTCCGGTGCGTTCCGCACACTGGCAGGATCGTTGACGACCAGGGTCTTGGGATGGATATGTTCCAGCACATGGGTCGCCGTGATATAGGCCATATCGAAGGGTGGATCCTGACGCATCAGGACGACGTCCATCTGAGCCAGATCTAGTTCCTGGAGCGAGCCCATGCTGGCATGATTGCCTATCTCGCGGCGCACTTCCAAGGTCCGGCCCCAGGCCATCACCCGCCCCGTTTTCAGGCTCAGATCCCGGACAAGGTAATGGTACAGACGATGCCCACGGCGCTGCGCCTCCTCGGCCAGGCCAAAGGTGCTATCGGCATTAATATCGATGGGCTCGATCGCGTCCATCTGTATGGCCACGGCAAGGCTCATGGCTGCTCCTCCAGGCTGCTAGGGTGCGCCACCCAGCGGCAGGCGCCGTTTATGATTTCCGCTTTGGGTCGTCTTTCAACACCACGTGGCTAACCACCTTGGCCACGCCGCTGATATTGCGGGCATGTCCGGTCGCGCGGTCCAGTTCTTCCTGGGACTGCGCGATGCCGAACAGGTAGACCACGCCGTTCAAGGTATCGACGGAATAATTAACCGCCGAGATATCCGTGTCGCCCAGCAACTTGATCTTTAACTGGGAGGTTATCCAAACGTCCTTAGCATAGTCGCGGAGCGTGCTCTGGTCGTTGATTTCCAGCTCGTTCAGAACCTCACGCACGCCCTTGGCCTGCCAGGCCATGCGGGTGACTTCGGCTCGGTCTTCGGGTTTTTTCACATTGCCCGTCAATAGCACCCGGCCTTCTATCACCTCTATATCAACCCTGGCGAACAAGATCTCTGAACGCTGCAACAGATAATGATTAATCTCCGCAAGAATGGCGACATCATCCACGGCTTGACCCACCGAGCGTTCCTGCGCCGCCGCCAGCCCGAACGTGGCCCCGGTCCCGATCACCATCGAGGTGCAGCCGCCCAGACTACCCACCAGTGCGGCCAAGGCCATGCTCAGGCAAATTTTCCCAGCCCACGTTTTCATCACGACACCTTTTCCAATTCCCCAGACTCCACAGGTTTCCGCCAGATCATATTTTCAACCACAGCCCATTAGAGCCGCCACGCATCTTTTATACCCTTTGGCGGGCGATGGGGCAGTGCCACGATGACATCGAATCTAGCATCCAATTCACCAAGTCCCGAATTCCGGGCCATGAAAGCTTCCGCCGCGCGGGCGATGCGCCGTTGCTGGCGCGTGGTTACCACCGCCAAGGCCGTAGCCACGTCGCGCCGCCGCTTCACCTCAACGACCACCAACAATTGGCCCTACCGGGCCATTATATCTAATTCACCGACGCCTGCACGATAATCTCGGGCCAAAATGCGAGAGCCCTTCAGGCGCAATAATACCGCGGCAATCATTTCTGCTTTGCGTCCGGCACAATACGCCCTCAGACGTGGCTTTTGCACCGCTTCGTTAGCCCCGGCCATGGGCAAGTCTATTCATCCTCCGCGCGTAAGCGCAGGTAATCCCCTGCACTGGCGTGCGAATCATCATCTGTGCCGCCGCGCAAGACCAGCGCCCGGTTGTAAAGGGCCCGGCGCGGCAGGCCCGTACTTTCGGCCAGGGCGGCCGCGGCATCCTTGACACTGCCTTGGTCCAACGCGGCCAGCAGCAAGACATCAATTTCCGCTTCGTCCACTACGGCCGCCCGTCGGTCGGGAGGCCCCACCAGCACAACAATTTCGCCCTTTGGCGGCCCCTCGGTCTGATAGTGTCGGGCCAGATCAGGCAAAATGCCGTGACGGGCTTCTTCAAATTTCTTGGTCAGTTCGCGAAGCACCGCAGCTTCGCGCGAGCCCAGTTCGGCGGTCATGTCAGCTAAGGATGCGGCAAGACGGGAAGTCGATTCGAAAAAAACCAAGGTCGCGGACAACCCTGCCAGTTCATTTAGCGTCCGGCGGCGGGCCACGCTTTTCGGCGGCAGAAAACCCACGAACAGAAACCTGTCGGTCGGCAGACCGGCGCTGGCCAAGGCGGCCAGGGGGGCGGACGCGCCCGGCAGGGCGGTCACGCTGATGCCGGCCTTACGCGCCTCTTTGACCAGGCGGTAGCCGGGATCTGAAATTAAGGGCGTGCCCGCATCACTGACAAGGGCCACAATTTCGCCCTTTATCAGGCGTTCCATGAGGCGCGGCCGGACGCGGGCGGCGTTGTGGTCGTGATAGGCCATGGTGAGGCAGTCAATGTTATGGATGATTAACAATTTCCGCGTAACCCGGGTATCCTCGCAGGCGATGATATCGGCTCCCCGCAACAGATCCAGAGCCCGCAAGGTGATATCGCGCGCGTTGCCAATGGGGGTGGCAACCACGTAAAGGCCCGGCGCAAAGACTACGGGCACGGCTTTACCGCCCGTGGCAGGCGCACTAGATTGGACACCGTCGTCGGAAGTTTGAGCAGATGCCCGCACAAATTCAACAGAGGACGAAGCGCTTGCACTCTTCGCCGATCCATCATTGGTTTTGCCGCCGGACCCTTGTCTTGGTCGCATACCTGTTAATTCCTACCGTGCTACTAGGCTGTGCCCAAACGCCTATCTTTCCGCAAAACAGTGTGCCAGTAGCGACCCCAAAGGCTGAAACGAAAAAGACAACCGCACGAAAACAAATCGCTGAGGTGCTAACCAGGCCGAACGGAACACCGGCGCCCATGGTGCGCCCGGTACCGGTGCGCCAAAGCGTGGTGATGCAGGCCGCGCCAGTCCTGCGGCCGCCGTCCGGCGTCGAAGGCCAACCCACCCGCGTGGGACTATTGCTGCCCCTAAGCGGCCCCGGTCAAGCCGCGGGACTGGGCCGCGCCATGTTGAATGCGGCTATGCTGGCGCTATTTGATATTGGTGGCAAACGTCTACTCTTGATGCCCCGGGATACGGGCGGTACGCCAGAAGGGGCCCGCCGCGCCGCCACGGAGCTGGTCGGTGAAGGGGCGGAAATCATTCTCGGCCCGCTGTTCAATACCTCTGTGCAGGCAATCGCCGCCATCACCCGCGCCAGCGGCCTGCCGATGATCGCCTTTTCATCAGATCGGCGGGTTGCGGGCAATGGCGTCTATTTGTTGAGCTTTACCCCAATCCAAGAGGTTGACGCGGTAATCAGCTTCGCTGCCGCGCGCGGTTTGAAACGCTTCGCGGTGCTGGCGCCCAACGATCCCTATGGTCTGGCCGTCCTGGAGGCTGCGCGCGAGGCCGTCCTGCGCCATGGCGCGGCGTTGGCCCAGGCGGAATTCTATTCCCCCACCGGGGAAGACCTGGATAAATCGGTCAAGCGCCTGGCCCACTATGGTCGCCGCCGCCAGGCGCTGCTGGCGCGGCGCAAGACGTTGCAGGAACGCGGGGGGAAGGCGGCCCAGCGGTCGCTGAAATTATTAAAAAAATACGACACCCTGGGCGATCTGGATTACGATGCGGTCTTGCTGCCCGAGGGCGGCGAATTATTGAAATCTCTGGCTCCGTTACTGCCCTATTATGATATCGACACAGCGGAAATCCGCGTGTTGGGCACCGGCCGCTGGGACGACGCTAAAGTCCGCTTGGAGCCAGCCCTATTGGGAGGCTGGTTCGCCGGTGCGGACCGGACGGCGGTGGCTGATTTTCGCGGCCGTTACCAGACGATGTTTGGCCACGCCCCCCCTCGCCTGGCCTCGTTAGCCTATGACGCCACGGCCCTCGCCGCCGTTCTGGCCCAGGAAGCGGGTGGCCCGGATTTCTCAAACCGCGCCATCGCCAACCCAGACGGCTTTGTCGGCAGCGACGGCATCTTTCGCTTCGGCGCCGATGGCGTGGCGCAGCGGGGCATGGCGGTCCTGGAAATAGAGCGGGATGGCTTTCGAGTGCGCCGACAAGCACCGACCACGTTCGAGACGCTGACGAATTAGCCCGTCAATATTATGCACCCCTAGAGATGACCCACAGCATCTTCGACGCCTATTTGATCGTGGATTGGAGCGCCAATGCCACGCCCAAGCAGGGCGCTGACAGCATCTGGTATTGTTTACTGCAGCGAAGCAGCCGTGGCCTAAGTCGGCGACATCTGTCTAATCCCTCAACACGCTGGCAGGCCCGCGGCGAGATCGCGGACATTCTGAAAGACCTGGCCGCCGCCGGGCAACGCGTCTTAGCTGGCTTTGATTTCCCCAACGGCTACCCGGCCGGCTTTGCCCACGCGGCCGGGTTTTCCGGGCCGTCGTGGCGCGCGGTCTGGGATGGCTTGGACGCCATGATCCAGGACGGCGCAGATAACGGGAATAACCGCTTTGAAGTCGCGGCGGCTTTAAACCAACGCATTTCTGGGGGACCCTTCCCATTCTGGGGCTGTCCCTCTCACCGGCAAACCGCCAACCTGTCGATGCGCAAGATCCGCGCCTATGACGACATAACGCCGGAACGCCGCCGGTGCGAGGCCTGGATGCCGCGCAGCCAACCTTGTTGGAAGCTATACACCACCGGATCCGTCGGCAGCCAAGCCCTGGTTGGCATCCCCGTATTGAAGGCCCTGCGCGACGATCCGGATTTAACCCTAAAGACGTTGGTTTGGCCCTTTGAAACCGGCCTGGGACCGCCTGATACCAATGACACATGGCAAATTATCCTGGCGGAGGTCTATCCCTCGATCCTAAGGATCAAGGCGAGAGCGGGAGAGGTCAAGGATGCGGTACAGGTCGAAACCATTGCCCGCTATCTGGCCGGCCGTGATAGGCGCGGCGAGCTGGCCGGAGATCTAGCTGGCCCCGATAGCCTGAGCCAGACCGACCGGGCCCTGATCGGGGGCGAGGAAGGCTGGATCCTGGGGGCCGGCACCCTTGTCTGACGAATGCAGCCAGTCACCTGACGCCCGCCCCCGGGCCCTTGGCACCACCCTGGCCGTAATCTCAGCGATTGGCCTGGGCCTGGCCGTGGCGTTGTCCCGCTATGCTTATGAAGGGGGCAGCAACGGCATCACCGTGGCCGCGACGCGGGCCAGCCTAGTGGCTGTAGGCTTGCCGCTGTTTTGCCTCCTCAGTGGCCGTTCCCTGGCCTTGCCCCGGCGGGCCTGGGGCCATTGCGCCGGGCTAGGCGTGCTGATGGCCATGATGTTTTACGGCCATGTGGGCGCTGTAGAATTTATCCCAGTCGGGCTGGCAGTGCTGTTGTTTTTCACCTATCCGCCTATGATCGCGGTGTTAAATATAGTGGTGGCACGCGAACGGGTCACTCTCCGCAACCTAATCGCCATCGCCGCCGCCTTTCTCGGCCTCGCCCTGATGTTGGGCGTTTCCCTACACGTGGTCGACCTTCGCGGTGTCGTCCTGGCCCTGGGCGCGGGCGTGGCGGCGGCCTGGAATGCGATCTGGCTGGTCCGGCGTATGGGCCAATACGACGCCATGGTCGTCATCACCCACATGGCCCTAGTTGCCGGCGCCGTGCTGTTGGCGCTGTGCCTGGCATTTGGGGGCATCGCCTGGCCAACAAGCGGCTCCGGCTGGGGCGGCCTTTGGGCGGTGGTGTTGCTGCAAGCCGCCTCTGTCCCAAGCTATTTTTTGGCAATTACCTTCATCGGCGCTATGAAATCAGCCATGGTCACGAATACTCAACCCCTGGTCTCCATCACTGCGGCCTATCTGCTGTTCGGCGAAGGCATGGGCCCGGTGCAATTGCTGGGCGGTGCCCTGGTTCTGGGCGGCATCTGGCTGATGCAGTTTACCGGGCAAAGTTCCAGGCAGCCAAAATACTAAGACGCAGTCACTTGGCCCGGTCGGCGGCGCGGCGCTGGGTTAGTTCGGCCATGACGGCATGCTGTCTATCCGCGCTCATCTGCTGCCAACCGGCTATCTCATCGATAGTGCGGTAGCAGCCCAGGCAAAATTTAGTTTCCGTATGCAAAATGCAAACCCCGGCGCAGGGTGACACCACCCGTTGCCTGGTTTCGGGCCGTTTAGTAGGGGCTGCCACAGACCACTCCAAAATAATTCCCACTGGCTGAATGGCAATTAATCTACAAGGCAAATGCCGGCCCGCGCAAATACTCTTGAAGGTTCCCTGCGGAGCGACTATTTAACGGACCGAAATTACCCGAAAATAACCCACCAGATAAATTCTGGCCGAAAGAGGCGAAACGTCTATGGATTGGATGATAGAGGTCGAGGGTCTGGTCAAAACCTTTGGTCACCTGACCGCCGTGGATGGGGTCAGCTTTAAGGTTCCAAAGGGTCAGGTTCTGGGGTTTTTAGGGCCCAACGGGGCGGGCAAATCCACGACCATGAAGATGATTACCGGCTTTATGACGCCGACCGCAGGCTCGGTCCGGGTGGCGGGCCACAATATGGATGCTCATCCCATCGCCGCAAAGACCCAGATCGGCTATCTGCCAGAAGGCGCGCCGGCCTATCCGGATATGACGCCGATCAGCTTTTTAAACTTTGTCGCCGATGTACGCCGCCTAGATAACGCGACCCGCCAGCGGCGCCTGGACTACGTCATCGCCAACGTGCATTTGGAAGCGGTCCTGGAACAGCCCATCGAAACCTTGTCCAAGGGCTTTAAACGGCGGGTTGGCCTAGCCCAGGCGATCCTGCATGATCCACCCGTTCTGGTGCTGGACGAGCCGACTGACGGCCTGGACCCGAACCAGAAACATGAAGTGCGGAGCCTGATCGCCGACATGGCGAAAGAGAAGGCGATCATCATATCGACCCACATTCTGGAAGAAGTCGATGCGGTTTGTAACCGGGCCATGATCATCGCCGACGGCAGGATCCTCGCCGACGGCACGCCCGCAGAATTAGAGCGCCAGTCACCCTTCCACAACGCCGTCCTGATCGACAGTCAGGACGACGGCGTGGCCGAAGCCCTGGAAGCCATGGCCAACGTGTCCCAGGTTGAAGAGATACAAGGAGGACGTTTTCGGGCCTACCCGAAGGACGGCCAATCCATCGTGGCGGAGGTTGCCGAACTGGTTAAGAAACGGAGTTGGTCGACCTCTCTCCTGGCGGTGGAGCAACCCCGCCTGGATGAGGTCTTTCGTAATATCACCCGGGCCCGACCCCAAAACGACCGGGCAAGCGAGCCGGAAAGCGGCCGGGGGGAGGCCGCATAATGGCTGCTACGTGGGCCGTTTTCCGACGCGAGTTGAGGGGTTATTTCAATACCCCGCTGGCGTATATTTTCATCGTGATATTTCTATTTCTGACCGGCATCTTCACCTTTTACCTGGGCAGTTTTTTCCTTCGCGGGCAGGCCGATCTAAAGCCATTCTTCAACTTCCATCCGTGGCTGTACCTATTCCTGGTGCCGGCTATCGCCATGCGCCTATGGGCGGAAGAGCGCAAGTCCGGCTCTATCGAATTGCTGTTGACCCTGCCGCTATCGGTCTGGTCTGCGGTGGTCGGCAAGTTCCTGGCCGCCTGGGTATTCATCG
>Ga0310124_10002082_pt1 | contig 13859 bp, 10 predicted proteins | sample CB11b_AW_Bot5_MG_FD_203507 | JGI IMG/M metagenome (GOLD analysis project Ga0310124, IMG submission 203507) | Marine microbial communities from Western Arctic Ocean, Canada - CB11b_AW_Bot5 | ecosystem: Environmental > Aquatic > Marine > Oceanic | place: Canada: Western Arctic Ocean | collected...
GCCGAAGCTTGTTCAGCACGACCACATGACCAAGATGAAGATCGGGCGCCGAGGGATCCGCACCGAACTTGATTCGCAGTGGACGGTCCGTTTTCAGCCTTTCCGCGGCCTCTTCGGGCGAAATAAAATCGACCGTGCGAGACCGGATGATTTCAAGCTGATCTACATCTGATGACATTATTAGCTGATTCTACCGGAAATCGCGCCCGGGGGAAAGTCGATTTGGCCGGCGTACCGACCTAGACGCCGGCACGAATCCGCGCTACCAATTCCGCGGCCTCCCGGGCGTTACCCCGGATCTCATCCCATTTCTCCGCCTCAATCAGCGCTCGTGGAGCCAGCCACGAACCTCCTACCGCGCAAATCATCGGGCTGTTCAGATACTGCGCGAGATTGCCTGTATTCACACCGCCGAGGGGAATATATGTCAGCCCGAGGTGAGCATACGGCGCACCCATGCTCTCCAGATGTTTCAACCCGCCGGAAGTTTCAGCCGGGAAATACTTGAGCACCCGGCACCCCAACTCGACGCCTCGCTCAATATCGGTGGGTGTGCAAACGCCGGGGGCAAACGGAAATCCACGATCTACCGCGTGGGAGATGACTCGTGGATTCAAACCCGGTGAGACCCCGAATGCGGCGTCCGCATCGATCACACGATCCAGTTGTTCGGTGGTCAGGATGGTCCCCACCCCTGCGGTCATCTCCGGCACTTCGGCCCGGATCCGAACCAGGGCATCAATCGCCTCCGAGGTCCGCAACGTCAGTTCCATCATACACACCCCGCCATCTACCAACGCACGGGCCAATGGTACTGCACTCTTTTTGCGGTCGATCACCAGTACCGCGATCAATCCGGACGCTCGTATTTCCCTTCCAATCTTCGTTTCCAGACTGATGGTCATCTCTTTCTCCCGTTTATAGCCACTTTTAAAATATTTCCTGAATTGTGCTTCGATTAAGTTCCTACCTTACATACCCGGCCATTCACAAGGGCTGGAAAATAGCACTTTGCGCCTCATGATGCGTCTTCGGTAGCCGTTCATTTGCTTTTTCCGTTTTTCAGGCGAATAGTACCATGCCGCTATCATTAGGAATATGGAACATTTCGTAACCCATCCGCCGATACGATCACAGGAACCAGTCGGCCTGATTGAAATGCCTGCCAACGTATGGTGGCATGCGGTTCATCTAGTCATCGTATCAACGGTTCGTAAGTCCACAAAATATACAGAGAAAAAACAAGGGTCGTGGAGCGTTGATGGTATCCAAGCTACAATTCGAATGTATGGCGATTACGCCCGGGGCTGTTAACGGCTTTCCTGTGGCGATCGCCGCCGCGCGTGCCGGAGCACTTGGCGTAGTCAATCTGGAACTCGCCAAGGACTTTCCAGGCGCTTTGCGTCAGGTGGTAGAAGCCACCACCGGTGACAACGGTAAAATCGGTCTGAAACTGAGCGGGACAGCGTGCAAGGATTGGGCGGATTCCTTGGACACCCTCCCCCCTGCGGCCATCACGACAGTGATCCTCTCTTGTGTCCCGCCGGATCTCGTGGCCACCCAACTCTCCCTTATTCGTGGATTTGAGCGGCGGGTCATCCAGGAGGTCGGCGATCTCGATGCAGACCGGTGTGGTCACCATAACGGCAACGGTGGATTTGACAGGAACCCACACCAATATCGCCACGGCATCGACAACGGATACGGATACCAATCTCGTAAACAATGTCGCTACAAGTGATCGGAAGCAGCATCGAGGCGTCCGCGTTCAGTTGGGATAGGCCGTCCGTAGCCAGCCCGGAAAATCTCAATGCCGGACAGGTCATTCCCCAGGATGCGAACGGAGATGGAATGCCATCGGCTTGGGAATTCGAAAATTTCTGAATTTTACCAACGGCCTGCCCGGTGAGGATACCGATCTCGACGGATTTTCGAATCTCGAGGAGTACATTACTGACACAATCCCCACCAACCCTGAATCCTTCTTCCACATTTCATCGATACCCTGCACTGGAGCGCCGACGATTGTTTTCTACACATCTACCGGACGCGTCTACGGCGTGGACGTTTCCACGAACCTTCCGGGACGCCGTATGGGCAAACGTGGCGTCAAACCTTATCGGAAACGGGGGGGGCCATGTCGGTCCCAGACTCCAACACGGTAGAGCATTCGAAATATCGCGCCAACGTCTGCCTGCCCTAGCCCGCATTCTTTACAGCGTGTCCGACACTTGACATCAGCGAGTACCGCAGTCAGACTCCCGTAATCAATTTTCTCGCATTTGTCGAGAAATTGAGCGTTGAGACGGGCCGTTTTCTACCGTGTCGGATAAACCCATAACAATCGTGTCCGGGCTTCCCAGGTCGGGAACTTCCATGATGATGCGCATGCTGGAAGCAGGTGGAATGGATGTCGTGACCGACAATGAGCGAAGGGCCGACATCGACAATCCCCGGGGGTATTACGAATTTGAGTTGGTCAAGAAAATCGAGTCCGACAAATCGTGGCTTCCCGATGCCCAGGGCAAGGCGTTCAAGATGGTTTCACGGCTGCTCTATAAGCTGCCGGAAGATCACGAGTACCAAATCATATTCATGAAGCGGGACATGGAGCAGATGCTCAGATCCCAGGAGAAAATGCTCACTCGCCTGGGCAAATCGGGGGGCTCGGTGAGCGATGATGAAATGGCCAAGCTATTTCAAAGCGAACTCCAGAAAATCGGATCATGGCTGAGCGAACAGGGAAACATTCGCGTCACCTATCTTGACTATGGAGATGTCGTGAACGATCCAGTCGACGCCGCAGCCCACATAGACGAGTTTCTCCACAAAAACCTGGTCGTCCCTGCCATGGCGGCCATCGTTGACCCGGAGTTACACCGGAACCGCTGACCTTGCCGTGTCCCGGTCCATCAGGCAGCGGGAAGAAACTTGCCGCCTCCCCGTGCCGGGTAGTGAATCTCCAACTGCTCACGGTCGTGGCCTATGCCTGCGCGCTGATTCTCCTGGTGAGGGTGAATGGCTGGGTCGCCCATTGGCCGGGAATTCTATATGCGGTCATCCTGGTCCCGCCCGCGGGATGGATCTGGTGGCGGACAAGAAACAATCCGGACCGGGAAAACACACACGAAGAGCGAATCCTGCTGGTGATGGCAGGCGCAACCGCTCTCTACCTGGTTTCATCCGCGACCCGTGACCCGTTCTTCTTCCTCCTGGGCTGGGTCGAGCCGGATCAGCGAGCCTGGGGCTCCCTGGCATGCCGCTGGGCACTGTGTAGTGCATTCTTCGCATTGATTGCGTGGAAGTCACCGCGCTTTATACGCCTCTTCGCATTCGCGCTGCCTCTCGTTGTGATCGCAACAAGCGCAGTCGCCTTCGCGCGTGAAACCGGGTTGTCGGCCCTGTACCGCGACGACCACCCATCTTTCCTGTTCAGGATTTGGATCTTCTCCGAATCGTTCCCCCAGTTGATCTACTACAATCCTCTCTGGAACGGCGGGAAAATCGCCACCTATGTTGTCGCCTCCGGAGCAACCGGCCCAGGATTGCTGTTCCTCCCCTTCCTCTGGATCTGGCCCATAGAACAGATCTATTCAACCGGCCTGTTGGTTCTGTTCCTGGGAATCCTGCCCGCAGTCGCCTGTTTGGCCGTCCGTCAGACAGGGGCACGATGGAGCGCCGCATTCCTTGCCGCCGCGTTTGCCGCCGGCACCTGCTGGGGCTTTTTCAGATGGCTTTTTGAGTTCGGAACAGTAGGCGCCTGCTTCGCCGGAGGATTTCTTCTCCCGGTGGCGTGCCTGCTGTACAAATTATTTTACACGGAATCGTTTTCATGGAAGCCGGCAGCCGCACTGGTCATTTGTTCCTGCTTCTTTCTTTCATGGCCCGGATACTGGCTCATTTCTCTCGCGCTCATCCCTCCCCTGCTCCTCTCCATTAGAACCTGGAACCGAACGAGGATACGCTGGCTGGCTGGATGCGGGGCAGTTATCGCAGTCTGCATCGCACCCCTCATCGCCAGCGTACTCCTGCGCGTCGATGTCGGGGCATTCGCCGAAAAAGGAGCGCTCTCATCCCCAGGAGAAGTCCAGCCGATCCTGGCGGGATTGACCAACCTGGCTGCCTGTTTCCGGGAGTTGCATCCGGCAATCCTCTGGTGCGGCATTTTTTGCCTTCCCGTCCTCCGCATCCTCCGGCACCAGCTGTTCGTCGCCTCATTAATCCTGCCGCTGCTGATCATGGCCGGGTGGGGTGATCACCTCCTCGGCGGCCTGGCGTTAAGCAGGGCATCGTTGCCGCTGGCTTTTGTCGCGACGTGGCCCGCGGCCATTCTGTGCGACCGTATTCTTTCAATGCGCGACCGGGCCGCCGTTATCGTCGCGCCGTTTCTGATGGCACTCCTCCTCATCGGCGGGTACGCAACAACCCGCTTCTACGCCAATGAATCCCAGTCGGCTTACCGGACCATGCCGGATGACGTAAAGGATCTGGTTGATTGGATTCGAAACAATACGGGAAAGGATGCCCGAATCCTCTTCGCCGGCATGACGCAGCACGCGTATGGTGGAGGGCATGTAGCCGCACTCCCCTACTTCACAGGAAGGGAAATGATGGCAGCTGACTACTATCAGTTTTCGCCAAAACTGGTGGAGTACTTTTACCCCCCCAGCCGTTTTCGAGAAAAAGACGAGGACGTGTTTCGCTTTTTCGAACTCTACAACGTCAGCCACATCATCGCCTACGACGAGCCATCCGTCATCCGTTTCTACCGGAAGTATCCGGAAATGTACGAGGAAACGCATACGATATCCGGAGCGTTACCCAAAACGATTTTCCGGGTGAAGCGACCTCACCCCTCCTACTTCGCAGAAAACCAGGGGCAAATCACCGCCGGGATCAATCGCCTTGATGTTCGACTTGCAACGAGCGATGTCGACGCGGTGATCCGGTACAATCATAGTCCGGAACTCATCGTCACTCCTCCCGCCGAACTGTTTTCTCATGACGTGGATGGGCAATCGTTGATAGGAATACATCCCAACGGTCTTACCAATCTGCAAATTAGATTTACCGGCATTTTATGACTTCAGAAGACGTGAAGCAGGTAAAGAGCCCGCGAGGCTACCCCATGCTGCTTACCCTGCTTGCGGCCGCCTTCGTCATCCGGGTTGCAGTGACCCTCACGGCATACTACCCAACCATTGACAGCGGAACGGTGGGACTGATGGCATGCCACATTCTCGAGGGGGAACGCCCCCTCTACTTCTATGGCCAGCAGTATATGGGTGCCCTGGAAGCCTACGTCGCCGCGTTTTTCGTCTCCTGGATGGGGCCCGGCGTACTCGCGGTAGGGCTTGCCCCAATTTTCTTTTCTCTCTGCTGGCTCGTCGCAGCCTGGGCGCTGGTTCGCGAAGTGTATGGTGCGAGAGCGGCGGTGGCGGCCGCGGCAATTCTTGCCGTTCCGTCCTGGCATGTTCTCTGGTACTCCATCGGAACCTATGGGGGCTATCCCGCGGCGTGGTTCCTGGCAACCTGCGGGCTTTATCTGATGGTCCGACAGTGGAATTCATCACCGGGTGCGCCCGGCACTCTGCTCCGATTCGCGGGACTCGGGTTGTGCAGCGGACTAGGAATCTGGACCAACCCGCAGTCCGTTATGATCCTTGCTGTGGCATGGATTGCAGCGGCAGTCTACGTAATAAAGTATCGATCCGTCCGGGATATCATCGGCCCCGTCATTCTATGCACCGTGCTGACGCTGGCGTCCGCCTCCCCCGTACTCCTGACCACACTTCGCGGGACGGATTCCGGCATGATGACCGCATGGAGCTTTGACGGGGCCGAGCTCGCGAACCGGGTGAAAACATTTCTGCTGCCGGGGCTTCATACGCTGGTGTGGAGTCGCGAAGAGATGCATCCGGCCTGGTCGTTTTTTACTGCCGCATGCGTCGTGGCCGGCGTTGTGCTGCTCGCCTTATCCCTGGTGCACAGCCCGACGCGAAGAGACCTGCTACGACGCCTGGCGCCGGCCGCACTGGTTGCCTCATGCATTCTCTTTGCGCTTCCGCACGATATGGCGGACGAACGGGCGCCTCGATATCTCATCCTGCTATGGGCGTCAATTGCCGTGTGGATATTCGCGGTCCCGATCATGACCGAAACCCGGACTCTTCGACGCGCCGCGTATGCCGTGCTGGTGTCCTGGATCGTTCTGCAGGCTGGCGCAATTCTGACCGTTGCAAGAGATAAACATACGCACCGGGTTCAGACCATGGCATCGAGAGATCTCATTGCGGACGCGAGCCGGTCGCTCGGACACCCCTACATCTATCTGGTGGGCGGGGAGATATTCGGACACCGGAGCCAACCCTGGAATTTCCATGCGGGAGGCAGCGCCCGTTTTTTGTCCTGCTTCGACGAAAGGCATCGCAAGACGTCCGCAGAAGCCGAGTTCTCGACAAACTATGCCCTGGCATGCGAACCCAACCTCGCGGAAAAACTATCCGCCACCTTGGACGACCTTGACGTCGAGTATTCGGAAACGGAGACAGGCGCGCTGAAGGTTTTTCACACTTTGACGTTCCCACCGAGAGCCGCAAAAAGCATTCCACCCGCGAAAGTTACCCTCGTATCTTCCGAATCCGGCGAATCCGTGCTCGATACACTGTGCGATCGAAACTCGAGCACAATCGTTTCAACGGGATATGTGGACGGCGCCTTTCTTGACGTGGATCTCGGGTCTTCGAAATCGCTCGATTCGTTAACGATGTTCTCCCCGCACTGGTTCCACGACGATCTTCCAACCTCATTTCAAATCGAGCGTTCGGTGGACGGAAGAAACTACACGCTTTTCAAGGACGTCACCAACCGGTTCAGTGCCGCTTATCGACTCGCCGGTAGAATGTATGTGAAGGGATACTTTGGATGCATGGAAACGTCTCTTCACGGTTTAACCACCCGGTATCTGCGCATTCGTCCCCGCGCCGGCGCATCCGCGTTTTCTCGCTGGTCAATCAATGAGCTGTATGTTTTCGAATCCGTTACTACGAAAAACCATCAGCTTCCACTCCCCGATGTGAACGTGATTGCAGAGATCATACGAAATCGAAACCTCGATTTCGTGTACTCCGACCGGGCGCAAAGCGCCGGAATTATTCAGGCGTTTCGGAATGGGCGGGAGGACAAGGCCTTCCCCCGGTACAACCCAAAATTTCCCGACTCGCTGATCAGCCGGGAGGTCATCCCCAGTCCGGGCAAGGCGATCCTGGTGGATCAAAAGTACGCAGAGGAATGTGCGACCATTCTTGATCAAACCTACGGCCGGGAAGCGGTGGCGGAGGAAGTAGACCTGGGCACGTACAAACTCCTGCTGCTGGGTAAAGGTAAACATCCCGATGACCGGCTCAGACTCTTTTGGAACGGACACACCCTAATGAAAGCGGACGTCCCACCACGCTGGCACTAGCCCGCATATTCCAACACCACCATCTGGTGGCAGGCGAACTCGTCGACTGAAACCGTCAAGACCTCGCCGACAGTGGTGAAGGGCAGTTCCACGCCCTGCGGTTCCAGGGTCACCCGCTTTACCGCATTCGGCAACCGCAACGATACCGTCGTGCCGTGTAACGGGGTGAGATCCTCAATCACTTCCACTGATTGAGGAGACCTTGAAATCGTGCCGCCCGAGAGATTCATGGGACCGCCGCGGTTGATGGTATTCGCATACAATAAGTGGAGCACGTAACGGCTCTCCTCCCCCTGGTGCATCAGGGTCACCCTCGCCGTGGACGGCAGGTTCGTCGTCAGGGTTTTGTCGGACCCTGCCAAATGGTCGATCGCCTTGCGTGCGTACTCCTTGTGGGCAACCGCACCCGTCGCCCAATACTGAGAGAAGACTGGATGAGCCAGGTACAGGATGTTCCCGCTGATCACCCCGCAGTCGAATTCCGAAGCTTGAGGACGCGGCGGCGCATGCTGGTGGCTGCAGTAGTGCCTGTAATCCCGATTGAAGTACGGGTCGAATATCTTCCCCAACGATCTTCCGGAATTTGTCCCCGGAACCTTGATTCGCTGTGAGGGGAGGTACATCACCAATGGCTGTTGCAAAAAGTCAGGGGCAACCTCCGAAACAGGAAGAGCGAAATCGGGTTGACAGGGACTCCGGCCCTCGTGTTCCGCGCCAATATCAAGAACGAAACTGTCCCGGTCCGGGTGCATGCCGCTCGTTCCCGTAAGCAACAGTTTACCGCCTCCCTTCAGAAAGGCTTTGATCCTGGTGAGCAGCGTGTCGTCAATCCTCACCTCGTCCGGAAGGATGAGGAGGCGATACGCGTCAAAAGACATCTCCGTGTCGATAACGTCGAACAGGAAGTGGCTCTCCAGCAAGACGCGCGAGGCGCCATCGTCAGCATGGTTGTTCCTGGATCGAACCTCTCCCACCGAATCGCTGGAAAGTAATCCGATATCGGCAACGTTTCGGGCACCGGAACACCATGGCTCCTTGAGCTCAACTTCCGAATAGGCCGCACCGATAATTTCATACGTCGAACCGTCCATCTCGCCGGAAGGATGCAGCTGATCACCCACGCTGCACTTTGCCCCGTAGGCCAGCATGGCGGCGCATTCGTAGCGTAGGGCATTGGGGTGTTTGTACCCGCCGAATTCGCCCCAGGTGGTGTGAAACTTTCCGGTCATGCCCATAAAGTCCAGATCGAGATTCATGCAGTATTTTGCCGATACCGGAAAATGGTCGTATCCCCACCCGCCGGTGGGAAGCGATTCGAGTTCGAGGTGGCTGAAGTATTTCAACACCCCCCGCCGGCCCCGCGTAATGTGGCCGCTGTTGTGAAACACCGGCATGTCGGGATCGTCGCGGCGGCATGCGGCCGTGCTCATGGCATAGTAGCGCTCGAGGCTCCGTCCCGACATTTCCATCCGGTCGGCGCGCGATTCGGGATCCAAACCACCCTCCACCATACTTCGGAGGCAATACTCGCAACAACATTCGGGCTGACTGATGATATCGAGGAAAATGCCGTCACAATCAGGAAATTGGTGAACAATCTCCTCAATCAACTCACACAGATAGTCGGTGTAGGGGCTGTTGAAACACAATCTTTTGAAACCGGCCTGCAGAGGCTCCCCGATCGAACCTTCGGGACTCACGGGCCGCCACTCCGGATGCTCCGCCGCTACCCGGTCGCTGAGACCCGCAGTGATATAAATGGGCACGTTCACGTCAATCTCTTTGGACGCGTCAAACTGTGCTCGAAGCAAATCGAATTCGAGATGCGGATGTCGCTTGCCGATCCGGGTAGTATTGTAGTTCCACCCGTGATGACAGACGCCGAAGCAGGTGATCGAGTTGACATGTCCGCGTTTCAGGGCATCCTGCCACTGAATTTTATCGAACGATTTCCCCACACCGGGAATCATGGGGGAGGTATGAAAATCCAGATGTATTTGCCGATAACGAAGCTTGTGCATAGGCCCTCACTATTAGAGAGTCCTATCATAATCCTTCCCGGACAGATTCACAACAGGCTTTGTCATCCTGCGACCGGCGGTGATTGGCATCGGCTTAGGTGAATCAGGGAGTCTTCAACATGGAAAATTCGATCCAGCATTTCATCACCGCACTTCCCGCCGACGATCTGGCCGCAGCAGCAGCAGCCCTACAGCATAGCGAAGTGCGCGATAAAATCAGCGACGGAATCTTTGCGTATGGTCGTCCCCCATTACTTGAAGCCCGCAGCGGGGTCCAGTGGCGAGCTTTGACGGGGTGGATAGCGTGATTGATTGTGGTGATGCGGATGATTTCGAGGTGCTGGATCGGAGCATGACCTATTCGGTCTGGATCAAGACTTCCTACAGCGGAAGCCAGCGAAAACAGGTCTTCGCCATGATGAGCCCTACGCCCAATTACGATGGGGTGTCATTGATGCCGCGTCCGAACGACGAATGCAGCCCGGATGCGCTGGGTTTTAACGTAAACTACGACTGGGGCGGAGCTGAGAACGTGGATGCGAATGCGCTTCAACGCATTAACGACGGCACTTGGCATCACATTTGTGGCATCATCGACCGTGATGAGGAGGCGGCGAAACTCTACATCGACGGAGTGCTCGACGTTGGTGAAACCGGGTGCAACTGGTTGCCGATATTGGACACCACGGGGTTTGGCATCTCGGATTCGGGGAGCATCTCTTTTCTGATCGGGGACCGCGGGAATCTGGGACGGTATTGGGATGGAGAGATAGACGAGCTCCGAATCTACAACCAGGCACTGACCGTACAAGAGGTCCAGATCCTGTCCCACCAATAATCGCTCTCTGTGTGACGAAGCGATTAGGCTCGCGAGTGGGCTCACGAGTCGGGGTGGACCTAGTCGCAAGCTTAGAGGAGTTTCGAAAATTATGACGTACCAAAAAAAAACGGCCGACGTTAGAAAATTGATACATGAGATCGAGCTGTACGCGCGCCTCAAGGCCGAATACGGCGCGACGGGGATCTCGGAGATTCTCGCGGACACTCGAAAAGCACTGCAGTCTTCTCTTGTGAAAGTTAAAAGTGTTCCGGGGGACCCTGAACTCGCCCGCCGTGAACCCAATGACTTGGAAACCATCAAATCTCTGCGCCCCCATGGGCCTCGGCGTCAGTGGATGGGGTTCAACAAAGAATCTTATCCCGACAGGGTGGAGGGCTCCCTGCTGGGGAGGATGGCTGGTTGTGTCCTGGGCGCTCCCGTCGAGGGCTGGCCGATTGAAAAAATGCAGGCTCTTGCCGACGAGAACGGCGACGCGTTTCCCCCGACGGACTATTGGCGTCGCGTGCCGGACCTCAAATCCCTTCGCTATCAGGTAAGCTCCCGCGAAAAGTACACGAGAAAGGGGATGAATGGAGTCCCCGTGGACGATGACCTCGCCTACACCATGCTGGGACTTCTGATCGTTGAAGACTACGGCCACGGTTTCTCCACGGAAGATGTAGGCGCGGCCTGGTTGAAATATCTCCCCTATGCGTGCACTGCCGAAGATGTCGCCCTGAAAAATCTAAAAAAGGGAGTTCCTGCCGCACATGCGGGCAAAAGAAATAATCCATACTGCGAATGGATCGGCGCCGATATTCGCGCGGATCCCTGGGGGTACATGGCGCCCGGTTGGCCCGAGCAGGCCGCCGAGATGGCGTATCGCGACGCGTACATCAGTCATCGAAGGCAAGGGATTTACGGCTCGATGTTTTTCGCGGCCTCAATCGCGGCCGCCTTTGAGACCGACGATCCAGTCGAGGCGCTACGGATCGGCTTGACGGAGATCCCGCGTGGTTGCTCTCTCGCCAAGGCGGTCCGATGGGCGCTGCGGATCGCACCACAAATAGCAGATCACCGGGACGCACGGGAAGCGATTGACAGGAAATTCAAAGGAATGCACCCCGTCCACACGGTCAACAACGCCTGCCTGACCGTCTGGGGGATCACCATCGGGGGAACGGATTTCAGCCGGGTCATCGGAGAAACGGTCGCCATGGGGCTGGACAACGACTGCACCGCGGCCACCGCCGGAAGTATTGTCGGAGCCGTGGTTGGGAAAAAGGGCATTCCTGCCCGCTGGCACAAAAACTTCAACAACACCATCCATTCCTACCTCATTGGCAAAAAGCGTTTCGAGATCAACGGTGTCTTGAAGCGGTTTGCGAAACAGGCAACGACCGTGCACAGCTAATGATTTGACGGGGTTGCCCGCAATTTGCGAAAAATGGGCAGGCGATCCAATGATTGCAACACTACGTAATGAACTACGTTGCACACGCCGTCATAACCCCGTCGGGGGTAGCGCGCGCGCTCCGGAAGTGACGGAAATTTCGAATGCCGAATGCTCAATGTCCAATTTCGAAGGAGGGATCCTCTCTTTCCTTGAACATTCGATATTGGACAGTGAACACCGAACACCAATTCATCCAAACGTGCGCCCGGCCCATCCCCAGTCTGTGCCGGGAACGTCTGAGAAGTTCAGGAACATTCTCTCGCGCGGAACTTTCAGTTCGGATTCAAGCAACTCACAAATCCGCTCCGAGACGATTTTATTTTTCTCGGGCGTCAGGCCGCCGATGGCGCGAATATCCACGAAAGCGGCCTGACCGGGCACGTTCGACATCCTCATGATGGCAGGACTGATCGCGACCATCACGTAGTTCTCGGACTTCCCCAGAACCTCCGACGCAACCGAAGAGAGCGAAGCCGTCAGTTTTTGGGCGATGTCGTCTCCGACGGTCTCTGTCGTGTAAAGATGAATGAAAGGCATACGATTCGCCTGCGATTAATCAATGACTCCCGCCCCACCGGCGGCCTCCGGTTCACGAACGGAATCGATCATCATTACGACATCAGCGCCGGGCCGTTTGCAGAACGGCGTAAGACCCAGGGTTACCGCGAAGTTCAGAAGCATACCGACAGATCCGATCCCCTGCGCGTTGATGCCCAGGAACCATGGCGACCGGATCGCGGTGTCGACCCCGAACAGCGCATTAGCAACGTCCGGGCCCAGGATGTTGGCGGCTTTTTGCGTGAGGATATAAAATGCCGTGAACACGATTCCGACGACCATCCCGGTAACCGCGGGCACGGTCCCCACCCGCTTCGAGAAGATGCCAAGCACGATGGCCGGGAAGAACGAGGCCGCCGCAAGTCCAAAGGCGAATGCCACGACTTCGCCGACAAATCCGGGTGGGCGGACACCAAAGTACCCGGCGATGACCACCGCAAACCCGATCACCACGCGGCCGACAAGAAGACGCTTTTTCTCGGTGGCTTCCGGGTTCATGACCCGATAATAGAGATCGTGCGCAACGCTCGATGAGATCACGAGGAGCAGGCCGCTGGCAGTGGATAAGGCGGCCGCAAGACCGCCGGCGGCAACCAGCGCCACGATCCAGTCAAACAACCCCGCCATTTCGGGCGTCGCGAGAACAATGATGTCGCGGTCGGGTTGGTGAACAGCCCCCAGCGCCAACAATTTTTTGCGGGCGCCGGCTCCGCCATTCTCCTGAATCCACGCCGGAGTATTCTCCATGATCTTCTTCCGCACCTCGGTGGGAATTGCGTCGATTTTAAATACTTCATTCGGAAGCACGGAATGCTCGATCCCATCATGCGATTCCGAAGCGGGGATCATCCGTGGGGCGTCTCCCTTGTTGTTGGTTAATTGAACGACGCCGTCCCCGTTGAAATCGCACCAACTAATGAGGCCCGAGGACTTCCATTTGTGGTACCAGGTCGGAAGATTGTCTACGGTTCGGCCATTCAGACCCGCCACGTTATCGATCATGTAGTATCGGGCGAATGCCGCGACTGCCGGCGCAGTGAGGTACAGCAGCGATATAAATAATAGCGCCCAAAACGCGCTCCATCGGGCAGCCCGGACGGACTTGACGGTGTAGAACCGAATGATCACGTGCGGAAGCCCCGCGGTGCCCGCCATCAGCGCCAGCGCTACGCAGAATACGTTCAGCTTGCTCCACTTCGCGGACACGAACGCATCCGTATAACTTGCGAAACCAAAGTCCTGGTTCAACGCGTTGAGCTTATCGAGAAGGAACGGGCGTGACGCGTCGATTGTCGAGAGCACCGTGCTGCCCAGACCGATCTGCGGGACCGGATTTCCCGTCAACTTGATGCTGATGGCAATGGCTGGAATCAGGAAAGCTGTAATCAGAACCCAGTACTGGGCGACCTGCGTCCAGGTGATCCCTTTCATACCCCCGAGCGTCGCGTAGACAAACACGATGGCCATCCCGATGAACACGCCCACCGGCAGCGGGACTTCAATGAATCGGCTGAAGACAACGCCGACCCCCTTCATCTG
>Ga0310124_10002084_pt1 | contig 13858 bp, 11 predicted proteins | sample CB11b_AW_Bot5_MG_FD_203507 | JGI IMG/M metagenome (GOLD analysis project Ga0310124, IMG submission 203507) | Marine microbial communities from Western Arctic Ocean, Canada - CB11b_AW_Bot5 | ecosystem: Environmental > Aquatic > Marine > Oceanic | place: Canada: Western Arctic Ocean | collected...
TTGTCGGAGAAATGTTTGGTCCAGACGCGGGTGCCATCTGGAGATAGCGAACCATCGGAGGTCAGGATCTCGTAGAAGCGATAGATAAAGCTGCGTCGTGAGATGAACTGCGCTGTCGTGATACCACCACCATTGCCTGAACGGACGACGACCCCGTTGATGATGCGCACCAGATCCGTCCAGAACACAGCGCCCAGATCGAGCGTGACGTGGCCGAAGATGTCGAAGGCCGCTCGCGGCTCGTTGCGCTGTGAGTAGCGGGTGACCAGATCTCCATCGACCAGCGAAAAGGCATTGCCCAGGGCTACCGCGCCGGCACCCAGTTCGATGGCCGTGACGATCTCGATGTTGCCGCCTTTGTCGAGCAGATTCGTCAGCAGGTTGTCACCAAAACCGACGACCTCGACTTCCGTCAACCGTGCGCCGGGGACGATCGTCAAGGGTTGCACGCGGACGTAGCGAATCGGCGTGTGCAAGGGCTCGTCGAGTTCGTAGGTGACCCTGTGCCGATCGTTGGCCTTGTACCGTTCAGAGACGCGATACACGAGCGTGCCTTCGATCGGATTGCCCACAACGTCCACCGCGGGCTCGCCCGTGGACAGCAGCAGGTCGAACAACCCGAAGGGAGGCATCGATTCGTCGAACTGCAGCGTCACTCGGTGGGCGGAGACAGCGCGACCCAGATCGATCTCGATGAACCAGTCATCGGCGACAGCGGCGCTGTCGGGTGCCCAACCGGTGGTGAGGTCGCCATCCAGCACCGAGGCTGCCTGCTGTGGATTCGAGCCCGTCTTGTGAACGCCACCACCCAGGGCGGTGGCGTTCAGCGAGGCGTTGATGTTCTTGCGGATCTCGACGGGACGGATGATACCGTCGGTTCCGAGATTGACAATGCCATGGGGAATATCCCACAACTGCCAGTCTTTGAGGCTGTCGAAACGCAGTTCTTCCGTCAGCCCGGGTGCACTGAGCAGGCCCAGCAGGATGGCCGATAAGACCAGGCGTCGAGTCATCGCGTGGTTGCTTTCAATGAAAGTCCTTGTCCGATCGCACCGCTTGACTTCTGGCTTCAATGTAGCATGAGTTCGTGTTAGCGCCTCAATCCGGCGACGGTTCGACGGATCGCAGCAGCCATCTCCGGACGCAGCCGCGCCGCTTCCTCGAAGTGCTGCCCGGCTTTGACCCGTTGACCAGCAGCGTGCAGCGCCAACCCCAGGTTGAAGTGTGCCTTGGAAAAGCCCGGTCGGCTGTCGATCGCCTGCTCCAGGTGGTCAATCCCGGCTGCCAACCGTCCCCGCGCCGCCAGGGCGGCAGCGTAATTCACATGGGCTTCGGCGTAGGTTGGATGCAACTGCAAGGTTCTTTCGAAGTGTACATCGGCTGAGTCGGCGCTCCCCGCCTGCAGGTGATACATGGCGATCGTATGATGGTTTTCGAAGTCTTCGGGATCGGCGCGTAGCAGCATCTGGTGGCCCTGGATCTCCTGAGCCAGCCACTGATGATGCAGATCCTGCAACAGTGGGGCAAGGTCCTTCGGATCCTCTGGCAGGACCTGCAGGATAAGATCCCCCATTTCGTCCGCTGACCGCAAGCCATAGGTGACAGCCTTTGGGGGTATGTTCGGATTGAAGACATTGGCCCAGGAGTTGTCGAACACGTAGCGCATATAGATCTCCGTGCCCGCCGGCAGCCGTGGCGACTCTTCGTACTGATAGTCGTCCTGCCAGTTGAAGTCCCAGTCGTCGATACGGATCAGCCACTGTTTTGAACCATCCGGTTTGGTGGCGTACACCTGTACGGACTTGCCGAGATAGTGCATGTGAGGGTAGATCCGCAGAAGCTCAACATCCACTGGCAGAACATAGCGGTCTTCGAGCACGTAGTTGTCGTCGCCTGCGGCGATGTCGATGTCCTTGCGCCCGAGTCGGATCGAGGCAGGGACACGTGCCGGTGGACCGGCGGCGAAGTAGAGACCAAGGCTGGCTTGGATCGGCTCGGGTTTTCCTGTAGGCAGCATGTGCAGCAGCACGACGAGGTCCGATCCAGGACGAAGGGACCAGGCCATCTCGTCACGGCTCTGCGCGGGCGCCTTTCCCGGCGTCCATCCGAGAAAGTGACCGTCCGGCTCCCGCGCCTCGCCAAAACTCATACCGGCGAAACCGGGTTCGGCGTCGAGGGCGTCACGCCGCCGCGCCGTGCCACTCTGGTCGATCATGATCACCGCGTGGTGTACGACTTTCGGGTTTCCCGGGCGGAACTGGAAAGCTCGTATATACCGTGTCTCATCGATGACGCCTGCAAGCAGAAAATTGCGAAACAGATCGACGCCCTCTGCCGGCACTGTGTAGGACTCCGGCATACCAAGTACGAGATCCGGTTCGCCCAACCGCCAGCCATCGGTAAAGACCGGTGGCTCAGGGACGAGTGTCGAGTCCCCCAGGGGCGCTTCCGCTTCAGCCCAACGACGGAGAGTCTCGATGTCGCCTGCGCTGAGACGCCGCTCGCCGACGAATGTGCCAAAGCCCGGTTCCGGCTTCCACGGTGGCATGAATCCAGAGCCCGTCACCTGCACGATCTGGCGCGCCCTCTTGCGGGCGTCGTCGTATGTGAGCAGGGGAAATGGCGCCAACTCTCCCGGCCGGTGACAGGGAACGCACTCTCGGTGCAGGATCGGTGCGATGTCCCGCGCATACGTTGGTGACGCAGGCTTCGAGGGAGAGCATGACAACAGGAGAGCGAAAACCGCCGCCAGCAGCGTCAGCACGATTTTCATTTCAGATCAGCGATCAGGCAACCCACGGCGCGTGTGTGGCGCAGTGGCGGAACCTGTCCGGCTGCTACGGCATCAAGGACCTCTCGCAGACTCTGACGTGACGCTGCCGCCCGTGCCTTTCCGAGATCATCGTAACGATTGTCTATGTGGCCGAGGTAGACGAGTTGACCGGCAACGATAACGGCGGCGGAAGGAGTCACCGTCGCCTGCACATGGTCTACGAGTTCGTGGTCGGGATCCAACAATGATTCGACGGACAGGGAGTATTCGGTGGCGTGGCGGCGGATGCTCTCCGGCGTTTCATCGCCGTCGGGATAGACGAGGAAAAGACGCATCCCTCGGGGGCCGTACTCATCCTGCAGACGTTGGATCTCTGGGGCGTATCTGTTCGAGATGGGACAGTCGGTGCGCACGAAGATGAGGGTTGTCGCCGGCATGGCCACGTCGAATGGGGTCACTCGATGACCGTCCAGATCCAACGCCGAAGGTTCCTGCTGCTGCGAGCAGGCCGCCATGGCTGCCATGAACAACCCGACAAATGCGGTCCGTTTTCTCATGGCTAAAAAGGTAACGCCTGACTCTGACATTGGGCGAACGTTATACTATGGGCTGAAAAAGAGGAGAACGAGAGTATGCGTTGGAGCAGGACCCTGGTTGTACTGGCAGCGATGGCGGGCATCGCCGCCGACACCCCACGGCGCGACACGGGAGAAATGGTGGCCATCGGCGACGCCGGCTTTTATCTGGATCTGTACGAGGTCACCAATCAGCAGATGGCATCCTATCTCAACGACAAGGGCAACGAACGCGTCAAAGGCGTGGCCCCTGTGGAGATGGCAAGCGCCCACGTTCAGATCGAACTGGCGGAAGGCCTCTTTCAGCCCAAAAAGGGGTTCGCCGACCATCCCGTGGTGGAGGTCTCCTATGTGGGCGCCCGAGGCTATTGCGAATGGGCTGGCAAACGACTGCCCACGGAAGCAGAATGGCAGTTCGCCTGTGAGGGACCGGACAAACTCACCTTTGCCTGGGGACACCACCTGCGCCCGTTGGGTCCTGAGGCGGTGCAACGAGCCAACATCTTCGGCAAGGCTGACGGTTTTATGCGCACGGCGCCGGTGGGTAGTTTTCCTGAGGGCCGTAGCGCCTACGGCATCTGGGATATGGGCGGCAACGTCTGGGAGTGGGCGGTGAATGCCGCTGGCGATCACAAACTCCGAGGCGGTTCCTTCGTCAACGGCAAGACACTGGCGGCCTGTGCCAAGAGCAACGACATGGGATCTTCCCACTCCTACATCAAAGGCAACAGTGTGGGCCTCAGGTGCGCGCAATAGGACGCGCCCTGCGGTACTGCGTCCTCGCCCAGTTGTTAGCGGTGAGCCTGGCGATGGGCGGACCACACTTCTCGGAGCAGACCGCCGCAGCGGGGGTCGAGTCACCCAACATCTTTGGCGGCGAACGAAAACGGCACATCCTCGAAGCCCATGGCAGCGGCGCGGCATTCTTCGACTACGACGGCGACGGTCTCGTCGACCTCTATCTCGTCAATGGCTCCACTGCGGAGAGCCTGGGAGCGGGACCGGGAAATGAGATGTTCCGCAACCAAGGATCCGGACGCTTCCGCGCCCGTGGGATCGCGGCGGGGGTCGCTCACCAGGGCTGGGGCGCCGGTGTCGCCGTGGGAGACATCGACAATGACGGGAATCACGACCTGTATGTGACCAACTACGGTGCCAACGTACTCTACCGTAATGACGGCGATGGCACCTTCAGCGACGTGACAGAGGACTCGGGGACTGCCGGTGAAGATTTCTCCGCCAGCGCCGCCTTCTTCGATGCCGACCTGGACGGTGATCTCGATCTCTACGTCACGAGCTACGTGCAATTCAGCCTCGACGATGTGCCCGATGACCCTGCCTACGACGAGCCCTGCATGTATCTGGGAGGTATCCGCGTCTACTGCGGGCCCCTGGGGATGCCGGGTGCCCCCGATCGTCTGTATCGCAATGACGGGGGTGGACGGTTTACCGACGTCACGGAGGCCTCCGGCGTCGGCGCAGCCAATGATTCGTATGGTCTCGGCGTGGTGCCTGAGGATTTCGACGGCGATGGGTATGTCGACCTGTTCGTGGCCAACGACGAGACGGCCAACGTGCTCTACCGCAATGACGGTGAGCTGCACTTTACCGATGTCGCCGGGGAAGCGGGCGTCGCCTTCAACGGCGACGGCGAGGCGGAGGCGGGAATGGGTATCGATGCCGCCGACTTCGATAACGACGGCGACCCGGACCTATACGTAACGAACTTCTACGGCGAGACGAACACGCTCTACCGCAACGATGGTTCCTGGCAATTCGCTGACGCGACGATCGAGGCCGGGCTGGCGGCGCCAACCGTTCCCCTGCTGGGTTGGGGAACACACTTTTTCGACGCCGACCTGGACGGGATGCTGGATCTGTTCGTTGCCAATGGCCATGTGTATCCACAGGTCGACGTCACGGAGACGGGGGCACGCTACGCACAACCCAATCAACTGTTTCTCGGGTCTGGCCAGGGTCTCTTCAGCGACGTCACAGCTGAGGCTGGACCCGGGCTGGAGGTCATCAAGACCAGTCGAGGTAGTTGTATTGGCGACTACGATGGCGATGGCGACATCGACCTGTTCGTCGTCAATCTCAACGACACGCCGACACTGTTGCGCAACGACACGCTCGAGCCTGGCAACTGGATCGCCGTGCAACTCGAGGGCATCGCGCACCGACCGGCAACGGGCAGCCGGGTCCAACTGAGCTCCGTCGACGGCGACCAGGTGCGGACCTTGAACTCCGCATCCGGCTATCTCGGATCCAACGAAGCGACATTGCGCTTTGGCCTGGGGAATGCCGACGCCGCCCACCTCAAAATCACCTGGCCCGATGGCCTCGTCTCCGATGTCGGTTCGGTATCCGCCAATCAGTTGCTATACATTCGTCATCCATTGCCCTCCCTCATACTCCCAAGTGAGAACCGATGATCAAGATCGCCGAAGTCATGTCCCCTCAACCATCGGCCCTGTGGCGGATGGTCAAGCAGTGCGGTGTCGACCACGTGGTCGGTGGTTTTCCGCATACGCGACGTGACGGTGACCCTGCCGACATACACCCCGACGAGCGCCCCTGGAGTTTTCCGAACATCGTGCGCGCCAAGACGGCGTACGAGAATGGCGGCTTCGAGCTCAACGTCATCGAGGCGCGGCCTCCCCTCGACAAAGCCAAACTGGGGTTGTCGGACCGCGACGAGGAGATCGAATACGCCATGGACCTGATCCGTACGATGGGGGCCATCGGTATTGAGACCTGGTGTTATGAATGGATGCCCATCCTCAACTGGACACGCACGTCGACGACGACCCCGAGTCGTGGTGGCGCCTATGTGACGGGCTTCGACAACGAACTGATGAAGGGTGCACCTCCCGCCGAACACCAGGTGACGGAGGAGGAACTGTGGGACAATCTCAAATACTTCCTCGAGAAGGTCCTGCCTGTGGCCGAGGAGGCGGGGGTCAAGTTGGCCATGCACCCCGACGATCCACCCCTGTCACCATTGCGCGGCATGGGCCGTATCATGCGCAGCGTCGACAACTATCAAAAGCTCGTCGATCTGGTGCCCAGCCCGATGAATGGCATCTGCATGTGTCAGGGGAATTTCGCGCTGATGACGGACCAGCTTCCTGAGGTGATCCGGCACTTTCACGACAAGATCTACTTCGTACACATGCGCGACGTTCGTGGCACGCCCGAGAAGTTTGTCGAGACCTTCCACGACGATGGTCAGACGGACATGTACGAGTGCATGAAGGCGTATCGCGACATCGGCTTTGAGGGCGTCCTGCGTCCGGATCACGTACCGACCATGGAGGGAGACGACAACGATCACCCGGGGTACTCGGCCATTGGCCGGCTCTTCGCCATCGGTTACATCAAAGGTTTGCGCGAATCGGTCTACAAACAGGGAGCGGCATGATCGGCGGCTCCCGGCTGCGTCACACTTGCCCGCTTTCCGGCGATGCCCGTTAATGAATGGCTTGCCATGAGATGGAACTATATCATCCGGCGCGTCGCCCTCTTCCTGGTCGTGGTGTGGGCGGCGGCGAGTCTCAACTTCTTCGTCCCCCGACTGGGCACGGGGCGTGATCCCATTCGTGAGAAGTTGGGTCAACTCGCCGCCAGCGGCGGTCTGCGGCAGGATGGCATCGAGGCCATGGTCAAGGCGTATCAGGCCAAGTTCGGTCTCGATAAGCCACTCTACGAGCAGTATCTGAACTTCCTTGGCGACACGTTGACACTGGATCTCGGCTATTCGCTGGCCAACTATCCCGCCCGGGTCAGCGACCTGATCGGCAATGCCATGCCGTGGACGATCGGTCTGATGTTTATCTCGGTGCTGATGGGTTTTGTCTTCGGCACCCTGCTGGGGGCGTTGTCGGCGTGGCCGGGCTCGCCCCGCTGGCTGCGCAATATGGCTGTGCCATTGATGACGATGTCAGCCATCCCGCCATATCTGCTAGGCCTCATCGTCCTCTATATACTCGGTCTCAAGCTGAAACTCTTTCCACTCTCCGGTGGCTATTCACCGGGCATGCTGGCCATCGCCAGTTTCGAATACTACGTCGATGTCGTGCATCACTCGATCCTGCCGGCACTGGCAATCGTCCTGCAGGCGGTAGGCTTCTGGGCACTCGGTATGCGCGGCATGATGGTCTCCACCTCGGGTGAGGACTACATCTCGCTCGCCGAAGCAAATGGCCTGCGCAATCGCACGATCTTTCTGCGTTTCGGTCTGCGCAATGCCATGCTGCCCCAGTTCACGGCACTGGGGCTGTCTCTGGCCAACGTCGTCGCCGGTCAGGTCATCGTCGAAGTGATCTTTGCCTATCCCGGCATCGGCACCGTGCTATTCCAGGCGATTCAGGCATCCGACTATACAGTCATCAATGGCGTCGTGCTGATCCTGATCCTGGCGATCGGTTTCGTCACGATGATGATGGACTTCCTGTATCCCTTGCTCGACCCACGGATCTCGCACCATCGGAGTGACGGCTGATGCACCGCCTGGATCAGATACTCTACTACCTGCGCGAGAATCCGATGCTCGGCGCCGGCGGCGTGCTCATCCTCTTCATCGTTCTCTTCGGCACCCTCGGTCCCCTGTTCGTCGACACGGAACTGGCCCGGCCCTTATCGACGACCTCGCGCCTGGCACCCTCCTGGGACCACCCCTTCGGCACCGACGACGCGGGGCGCGACCTGTTGTCGGTTATGGTCGTAGGCGTACCCCTGACGATGCGTGTCGGTCTGCTCGCCGGCACCGTGGGTCTGGGCGTCGGCATCTTTCTCGGATTCACCAGTGGTTACCTGGGTGGCACCTTCGACACGATCGTCCGTGGTGTCGTCGACACACTGCTGACTGTGCCGGGCCTCGTCGTGCTCATTTCCATCGCCTCGACGATCCGTGAAGAGATCAGCGTCAACATCATGGCCATGGTGGTGGCCAGCCTGGCCTGGATGTGGCCTACGAGGGTGATCCGTGCCCAGGTGTTGACCATGCGCGAGCGGGCCTACGTGCAGATGGCAAAACTCAATGGTATGAGTACGATGGAGATCATCTGGAAAGAACTGTTTCCGAATCTGCTCCCCTACCTGGCCGCCCTCTTTGCCAACGCCGTCAACTATGCGATCCTGGCCTCCATCGGTCTGGAGGCACTCGGGCTGGGTCCACAGAACGATCCTACCGTGGGCATGACGATCTACTGGGCCATCACCTTCAGCGCCCTGATCCGTGGCATGTGGTGGTGGTGGGCGATTCCCATCCTGTTTATCGGTCTCGTCTTCGTCGGCCTGTTGATGATCGCCGCCGGGCTGGACGAGTTGGCCAACCCGAAGCAGCGGAAGGCAGTATGAGCGATTCCGCCAGGGAGGTCCTGCTCGACATTCAGGGTCTCGAAGTGCATTTCGAGACGCGGCGGGGTATCGCCCGTGCGGTGAATGATGTCGATCTGCAACTCTACAAGGGCGAACGCTTCGGTCTGGTGGGGGAATCGGGTAGTGGCAAGACGACGATGATCCTCGCCTTGCTGCACATGATCAAGACCCCGGGGCTGATCGCCGGTGGTCGCGCGATTTTCGATGACGGTACCGACCTGCTATCGCTGCGGGGCGACGAGGTGCGCAAGAATCGCCTGCGCCGCGTCGCCATGGTACCGCAGGGGGCGATGAACTCATTAAACCCGGTGATGCGCATCGGTGATCAGATTTCCTTGACGATACGGGAGCACGGCGAAGAGGGCACGAAACAGGAGCTGGCAGCGCGCGTCACGCAACTGCTCGACCGCGTCGAACTCAAGCCAGAGGTGGCGATGCTCTACCCCCACGAACTCAGCGGGGGCATGAAGCAGCGAGCCTGTATCGCTCAGGCGATCTCTTTAGGACCGCAACTCATCCTCGCCGATGAGCCCACGTCCGCTCTCGACGTCGTCGTACAACGGCAGATCATGCAGACCCTGAGGGAGCTCCAATTGCAGTTGGAGGCGACGGTATTGCTGGTGGGCCACGACATGGGGCTGATGGCACAATTCGCCGAACGTGTCGGTATCATGTATGGCGGCAAACTCGTCGAGGTCGGTTCTGTGACGGAGGTATTCCGCAATCCGCAGCACCCATACACGCAACTGTTGATCTCCAGCATTCCGTCCTTCGAACGACGTGGCATCTTCAAAGGGATTCCTGGTGTCGGTTTGTCTCTGCTCGATCCGCCGAGTGGGTGCCTGTTTCATCCGCGATGCCCACAGGCGATGGAGCGCTGCTCCCGGGACGAACCGGGGCTGACCTCACTGGGAACCGAGGGCCACGTGTCCTGCCTGCTGCATGAGAAAGAGGAGACCCATGGCACCTCTGCTTGAAGCCCAGCACGTGCGCAAGGTGTACCGCGGCGGTGATGGTTTGCTGCGGGAGGAGGCCTCCGAGACGGTCGCTGTCCACGAATTCACTCTCGCCATCGACGGCGAGACGCCCTCATTCACGACCATCGCCGGCGAATCCGGTAGCGGCAAGACGACGATCGCCCGTTTGCTACTCGGCATGCAACCACCGACAGCCGGCACGGTCCGCTATCGCGGCATAGACGTCGGTGCGCTGGACCGGGGGCAGATGCGCGCCTTCCGGCAGGACGTACAGGCGATCTTCCAGGATCCCTTTGAGGTCTATAACCCGTTCTACAAGATCGACCACATCCTGACGACGCCGATCCAGAAATTCGGTCTGGCATCGACAAAAGCGCAGGCAGCGGAGCAGATCGACGAGGCATTGCGCACCGTCGGTCTACGTCCGGAGGAAACCCTGGGCCGTTATCCGCATCAACTGTCTGGTGGCCAGCGTCAGCGGATCACCATCGCCCGCGCCCTGCTACTCAAACCGAAACTGATCATCGCCGACGAGCCCGTCTCCATGGTCGACGCCTCTCTGCGGGCCACGATCCTGGCGAATCTGCACAAACTGTACACCGACTTCGGCATCTCATTCATCTACATCACCCACGATCTGACGACGGCCTATCAGGTGAGCGACAAGATCGTCATCCTCTATCATGGTACCGTGGCCGAGGCAGGGGGTGTGGAACAGGTGATCAAGGATCCGAAACACCCATATACGCGTGAGTTGATCCACTCGATCCCGGCCCCCGATCCGGGCAACTCCTGGATTGAGGAAGAGGTCGAGGAGAAGGACGTCGAGGTATCAGACCAGGCAACGGGTGGTTGTCGTTATGCGCCGCGCTGCGCTCATGCAGAGGCACGTTGCGAACAGATGCCCCCGCTCTACCGTCTCGACGACGGCCGTGTGGCTTCCTGCGTGCTCTACGATAAGCAGGAGAAACTCGACGGCGGCGACCTGACCCAGATCATCGGCACGACATCGAACGAGGAATAACAGATGCAATCGAAGTTTCTGAAGTGCGCTCTGCTCGCGCTGCTACTGGCCGGTTGCGGTGGTGGCGGCCAATCCGGTGACATCCCCCGGAGTCGCACGTTTATCATGGACTGCTCCAGCGAGGGGGATTGTGGCGGTCAGATCAAGGACTACAACGCCTTCAATCCCTACCTGCTGATGGGTATCACGAAAACGGGTTGGAACTTCCTGTTCGAGCCACTCTACTTCTACAACGCCTACGCGGCGAAGGACAACGTCATCCCGTGGATCGCCACGGGGCATGAGTACAACGAAAACTTTACCGAGATCACCGTGCACATCCGTGAAGGCGTCGAATGGAGTGATGGGCATCCATGGACGGCACACGATCTGGTCTTCACCATCAACATGCTGAGGACGAATGCCCCCGAGTTGGGCTTCTCCACCGACATGGAAGCCTGGGTCGCCGAGGCAACCGCCACCGATGACTACACGGCCTTCATCCGACTCACGGCTGCCAACCCGCGCTTCATGTTCAGCTACTTCACCAACAATTTCGACAATGGCATTCCCATCGTGCCGAAGCATATTTGGGAGGCCCAGCCAGATCCGGTGGAGTTCCTCAACTTCGACCTGGAGAAGGGCTGGCCCGTCGTCACCGGGCCGTATCGCATCAGACTTTCCGTACCCGAACAGCGCGTCTGGGACCGCCGTGATGACTGGTGGGCGAGCAAGATCGGTTTCCAGGACCTGCCAAAAGTCGAACGACTGATCTACCTACCGTACATGGAAGGCCCCAAGCGGGTGCAGAATCTGATCAGCAACACCCTCGACATGAGCCTCGATTTGCGGCCACCCAATATCCAGTCGGTCCTCGATGCCAACCCGAATGTGACAACTTTCAGTGGCAGAGAACTGCCTCACGGCTACCTCGACTGGTGGCCGATCTGTATGGGGTTCAACAATCTGGAAGCCCCCTTCAACGACCCCGAAATCCGCCGGGCCATCAACTACGCCATCAATCGCGAACAACTCGTCGCCATCGGCTGGCAGGGCGCCGGCACGTTGTCGTATCTGCCCTTTCCCGACTTCCCACCGCTGCGGGCCTACACCGACCAGATTCAGGATCTGCTCGACAAGTATGAAGTCGGCGTCTTTGATCTGTCGAAGTCGGCACTCATCATGGAACGCAAGGGCTGGGCCCGCGATGAGGAGGGCTTCTGGACCAAGGACGGGGAGCGGATGAAGATCGTCATCGACATCTTCGCCATCTTCAACGACCTGACACCGGTCCTGGTGGCACAGTTGGAGAAGGCCGGCTTCGATGCCGATTTCCGCATGACACCCGACGCCAACACGCGTATGGCACAAGGCACGGCAAAGGCGTTCCTGATGGGCAATAGCGGCTCCGTGCGCGACCCCTACTTCACCCTGCGCCTCTACCACAGTCGCTTCGTGCAACCAACCGGCACTCACGCGGAGCGCTTCTGGCGCTGGTCGAATGCAGACTACGACCGCATCGTCGATCTGATGGGTCAGACCTCGCCCGAGGATCCGGCCTTTGAGGGCATGTTCCGTGAGGCCATGGAGATCTGGCTGCGGGAGTTACCAGCGATCCCGCTGGTGCAGTGGTATCACCGGATTCCCCACAACGAGACCTACTGGACCAACTGGCCGAGTCTGGAGAATCCGTATATCAACACCGCATACTGGCACAACACATTCCTGCTGCTGTTGTTGGGTCTGGAGCCCCGCGGCGAAGCCGGCGTCTGAGTGCGTGTGGGTTCGACCCACACGCATCAGCCGTCGCTGCTAGTCTCCCAGGGCCGACCGCAGCGGCGGCGCACTTCAGTGATCTCTGCTTCCAACGTGCGTGTCCCGTCCCTTATTCGTTGCGATCGGATCCAGGTTCGATGTCGGGGGCAACGCCTTCGTTCTCGATACTCCACTCCATGTCAGGATCGAAGAAGCGGAAGAAAGGGACGCGGAGGGTGCCGATACCGAGGTGGCGGAGCCGGCGTCCTGGTCGATAAGCATCACCTTGGGGCCGTGGAGGGCTCCGGCGGGCGTGTTGGGCAGCAGGGGCGATTTGCCATCGGCCGCCAGGATATATCCCCCTTCTCTGGGCCGACCCTCAAGCCCTTCAGACCCTCTAAAGCAATAAGATTAATCATAAACCCATGATCATTTAGCTCCTCCTCATCATCACATCACCATCACCCTCATTATGATCGCCACCATCGTCATGATGAGAGCACGACCCAGACAGGTATCGGGAACTCGTGAACGCAGGTCACGGCCGACGCAATCGGGCAGAGCACGACACAGGCGTGACACAACACCCGTTTTTCTGTTTTGGCTGCAGATAGGGAGCAACGGACTATCGATCCGTTCACAGCGTGTTACATACACTGCTTCATACTCCCCTGGCTGCTTGGCATAGGTCAAGCATCAGTGTGCCCCGTTGGCAATAGGACATCGTCCGCCACAGACCGCGATGGCAGATAAGCCTGCAATGCTTGGGAGTGTAGTGAGGTTGCTGGCTGGTTTCTCATCCAAGGCCCTGCACACGAGTCCGCAATACGTTGACTTGTCGACCTTGAGCTTCTTCGCAGCGGTGGACAGAATGCTCTTCCCTGGAAAGTATCGATGGAAGTCATCCGCATTTCCTGCCAACGCATTCAACAACCGCTGGCGCTCTTGCTCGATGATGTCCTCCACTGGCGTCTGCCAGGCCGTTGGGTCAAGATGCTCGATAAACGCCTGACCATCTTCTACCGCGTTCGCAACACTCAGCGCAGTCAGGAATTCGTGCTCGCACCTGCGCTTCACACGTTTTGTAGTCTCGTGCTCGAGGAACCCATCCCCATCCGCGACGAAAGCCTTCGCTTCCGCGATGAATCCGTCGTGAGCAGCCGTCGCGGCAGCATCATGTCGCCCAAGGTGCTTCGCCACCGCAGAGAAGACAGCTGGTAGGCAGAACAGGTTCTCCACTTCGCCTACGCCAAGTAGATGAACCTGCCTCCCCCAAACTGTCGATGTAGGCGTCAGGCCAGTAGTCCCGATCGACGATGCCAATTGACGATACCCCTATGACCAGATCGCTGTCTCCAAACGCGTTGACGCACCGCTTGACGTTCTCACATCC